>Ga0209222_1000121_pt1 | contig 17469 bp, 15 predicted proteins | sample BlaSpr_A8_Ref_O3_FD_187991 | JGI IMG/M metagenome (GOLD analysis project Ga0209222, IMG submission 187991) | Forest soil microbial communities from Thunder Bay, Ontario, Canada - Black Spruce, Ontario site 2_A8_Ref_O3 (SPAdes) (version 2) | ecosystem: Environmental > Terrestrial > Soil > Boreal...
CGCAAGCCCTCATCGGGCAGAGCTATCTGCTGTCCTCGCTCGATATCTTCTATTTTTCCGCGTGGCTTTGCGTGGCGATGATTCCGCTATGCTTTCTGGTGCGGCGGCCGGCGCCGACCGGAGCGATCGCGGTGGCGGCGGATTGAATGCCCGTCCCTGCCGGGGAAGCGATCAAGGAAGCGGGTACTCACCCTCGAGGCCCAGGCGCGCCGATTCGCCCAGAGTCGTCGCGCGGCGAAACAAGTGATATCGATCGACCTTATGATGCCGCAGGGCAAACGCGCGAAGGATGAGCAAATAGGTAAGGCGATTCAGCCGGTAGATCATTTTGTTCCGCGACCAGACTGTGTAATCGAAATATGCCCGGTTGCGGGCGCGGTAGAAGACCCGAAAATCGGCGTTGCCCGTCAACCAAGCTTCAAAAGAGGAGCGCGCGCGTTTGGTGTTCCACGAGGGCTCCAGTTCGATGATGGGCGCGCCGGTCAGCAGCCAGAGACGGCCGCCCGACTGAACGATGCGGGAGCTGAATTCGGTGTCGTCGGCGTAGAGAACCAGCGCTTCGTTCGGCGTTCCAATCTTGTCCAATAGATTCCGGTGAAAGAACAGCCCGCCATAGGGCGCATAGGGCAGCGCGACACGGGCCGGCATTTCCCGCACCGCCGGAGGGCGTCGCCGCAGAATGCGGCGCCATACCTTGTGTGGGATATCGCCTACATGAAATCCGCAGAAACTCGAATGCGGGGGAAAACACCGGCGCACATCTTCCCCGGAGGCGACGGCCACGTGATGTTCCGGGCGGAATGCGACGAAGGCAGTGCGGCCTCGTTCAGCGGGATCGAGTGCGGCTGTCGAATGCAGAATCTTATCCAATGCGATGGGATCGGGCAGGTTGTCGTCGTCGAGCAGCCATATCCATTCCGGGTCGTACGCTAGAACCGTCTCGAGCCCCAATTTGAATCCCGCGGCGGAGCCTAGATTTCGCGGATTTCGAACGACAATTGCCTTGCGAAGGCCTGCCCGTTCTACGAGCGGCCCTATGGGAATGTGCGCGCCATTGTCGACCACCACCACATGATCGATCTTCGGATCAGCCTCGATATATTCCAGCACCCGCACCAACAGGGGCCAGCGATCACCATAAGTTACGGTGACGATCGATACCGAGGAGTGGCTTGGAGCATTTGAACTGATTTGGCCACCCGCGCGATTGGTTTCGGCTACTTCGGGAAGGAAGCTTGGGTTACATTACTTATGAGTCTGTTGTTTGGCAACACGAAGCAGACAGCGGAGGCCAGGAGGTACGGACCGGTGCAAATAACAGTCATTGTCGCCACCAAAGGCCGGCCGCAAGCCGTGAATCAGCTGCTGCGGCTGCTCGAGGAGCAGACGCGGCTGCCATCCGTCGTGGTGGTCTCCGCAACGGAACATGCGGACATCCAGGACTCGATGCCGACTTCCATGATGGTGGAATACATGTTCGGGCCGGCCGGATTGACCCGTCAGCGCAACAGGGCGTTGGAAAGAACACGCGATCGTTCCGACATAGTGGTGTTTTTCGATGACGACTTTGCGCCATCGCCGACGTGGCTGGAACACTGCGCGAACGCGTTTATATCCGACAGCAGCGTGGTTGGAATGTGCGGTTTGGTACTGCGCGACGGTGCGGTCGCAGAGGAAATATCTTGGGAGGAAGCCGGGCGCCTGATACACGGCGCGGCACCCGCGGACTCCACCGGGCCCCTGGTTGCCGAGCCTGCCGGTCTTTATGGGTGCAACATGGCGTACCGTACATCCGCCATCCGCGATGTGGTCTTCGATGAGCGGCTCGTGCTTTACGGATGGCTCGAAGACAAGGATTTCTCCAGGTCGGCCGGAAAGATGGGGCGGCTGGTGAAATGCAACGCCTTGGTGGGCGTGCATTTAGGGATTAAATCCGGACGTGTTTCCGGCAGGAAATATGGCTATTCACAGGTGGTGAATGCGTGGTACTTGCGCGAGAAAGGCACGCTCACTTCGAGAGAAGCGTGGTCGAACACCGCCAGGGCGCTGCTGGCAAACGGCGCGAAAGCATTTTGGCCCGAGAAGCATATCGATCGGCTGGGGCGGCTCAAAGGGAATCTGATAGGTCTGGGCGACGTGATGCTTGGCCACTGTCGCCCCGAGAAGGCGGCGGAACTGTAGGTCGCGATCCCTCAGGTAGCGTGCCATGGATTAGTGGCGGCACCGACGGGCAATTTACTACAAATTCGCACCGATTCCGGGGTAACAGCCGGATCCATTGTACGGTCAACATCTGCGGGTGGGTGCCCGGAACCGGGTCCGAAGGCGCACGGGATCTGAGTGTCCGTTTGGCGACATGCCTGACATTCTCAGCGGTTGCGTTTGTATTACGAAAGCACCACAATAAATGGAATGTCTTAATACGCCGTGTCGTTACCATGTCGTTCAGAAGGAACGGCTCCGCTACGAGGGCTGCAGAACTCCTTAACCCACTTTCGGATAATCAACACTAATGAAGCGGGTCTTGACGTACGGAACTTTTGACCTTTTTCACATCGGTCATATCCGGTTGCTCGAACGGGCGAGAGCATTGGGCGACAGCCTCGTCGTCGGGCTGTCGACGGATGAGTTCAATCTAAGAAAGGGCAAGAAAAGCGTATTCGGCTACTCGGAGCGTTTTGCAATCTTGAGCGCCGTAAGGCATGTGGACAAGATAATCCCGGAAAATAACTGGGAGCAAAAACTGGATGACGTGATCGCCAACGAAATCGGCGTCTTCGTCATCGGCGATGACTGGGAGGGGAAGTTCGATTTTCTCAAGTCGCACTGCGAGGTCGTGTATTTGCCCAGGACGAGCGGCATATCCACGACCTACATCAAGTACCTCATCTCCGAACGATGAAGAACGGACCCGGCGTTTTCAAGATATCTCGCCGGTGGATTGCTGCGAATTTCTTTCGAGCTTGCGATTATATCGTCCCGAAGGACAAGGGTATCGTGCTGGTTACCCTGCCGGACGGAGACGACCAAGGCGTCTCCTTGTGTCTGGCGCTCGAGAGGACACATTGGCGCGGCAAGATACACTGGCTGGTGCATCAGGATCCCGCGCCATTCCTCGAGTGGCAACGGAAACGCGGATTGAACGGGGCCGACATCCAATTCTCCCGGTTGTATTCGCTGCGCGGGGTCTGGGCCTATCTCAGGGCCGGCTGCGTGTTCTATACGCATGGAGCATTGTTCAATTACTCTCCGCCGAAACGGAAGCTGGTGGTGAATCTATGGCATGGCATGCCGATAAAAAAAATCTGGCGGGGCGTGCCGGGTTCGGAATTGCCGCTGTCGACGTTTCTCATCAGTACATCCCGTTTTTTCAGCACTGTGCTCATGAGGGCGAGCGGATTCGGTCCGGAGCGGCTGCTCGCGACGGGCCTTCCGCGGAATGATTTTTTGACCTCGGTGCGCCCCGAGTCGGTCGATATCGTGGCGCGATTGCGCGGCCAGGCGGACCGCCTCATCTTCTTCCTGCCGACATACCGCAATTCGGCGCGGGGATTCAGGACTCAGGACGGCACCGAAACGCACACCATCCTTGGTTTGAGCGCATCCGACGCGGAACAGCTGCATTCCTGGCTGAAGCTGAATCGCTGCAAATTGATCGTCAAACCCCACCCGATGTCCATCAATGCAGGGAAGAAATTCGCGGATGATTCGCAGTGGCAGATGATAGACGAGGACGCGCTGTTCAAGGAGGGGCTCGGCCTTTACGAGCTGTTGGCGCAGGCGGATCTCCTGGTGACCGACGTCTCCTCGGTATACGTGGATTTTCTGATCACCGAGCGTCCGCAAATACTCTATTTCCCCGACATGGAGCGATACGAGAAAACACGGGGGCTCATGCTCCACCCGCTGAAGGATTACGCTCCGGGCCCGATAGCGCAGAATTTTGCCGAACTTCTGGCGGAGCTCGATCTCTGGGTGTCGGGTAATGATTCTTGGCGGGAGCGCCGCAGGCACTTGCGGGAACTGATGGTGCCGGCCTCGCCGCGGCCGGCGGCGGAATCGATTCTCGCGGCGGTGGGAATCAATCCCCCTTGAGAACGATCACTTTCCCGAGAGGCCGAGAATCACGATTTTCCCCGTGGTGACCTTCGTGGGCCACAAAATTGCCGTAAAGCCGACGGCCGCGGCCACCTTCTGTTCACCGCCGACGGAATATGTAACTACGCCGCCGCCGACCGCGCCGCCGAGATTTGCGCCCCAAAGCCGCCGCCCGGAGCCGGTGTCCAGTGCATAGAAGTTGCCTCCCATGTCGCCGAAGAAAACGACGCCGCCCGCCGTTGCCGTGACCCCGCTCTGTATCGGATAGTTTGTTTTGGCCCGCCACCTCCAAGCCCCGGTGTCGGCGTCCGCTGCATACACCCATCCCACCCATTGCCGATAGGGCTCTTGCGTGCCGAATATATCGAAAGGGTTGTGCGTCTCCGCCCCCCAGACGCTGCCGGGCTTTGCAGCCGCAATCTTCGCGTCGGATTGAATTCTTATGCTCGAGCACCAGTCCACCTCACCGATGAAAACGAGGTTGGTCTGTGGATCGTAGGCGGGGCCGTTCCATTCCGCGCCTCCCCGGGTGCCCGGGCAGAAGTGAACCGGCTTTTCGGTCGAGAAGGGCGCATCGGCGTTCTCGATCCGAGTGACCGCCGTCCGGTACATCAATGCCGAGGAATCGAGATTGAAGCCATAGAGATACCCGTCCTTTGGCGCGACCGACAGCAGCAAGTTGCCGCCTCTCGTCCGAATGAGGGCAGGGGTGTTGGAGACATCCCAATCGTGCCAATCCCCGGAAGTCAGTGAGAAGTGACGTTTGTAGGCTCCGGTTTTCGCGTCAAGCACGACTACCGAGCCGGAGTAGAGATTCGCCCCTTTGCGCACATCGCGTGCGAAATCAGGGGCCGAGTTTCCGGTAGGAACGTACAACTCCCCGCTTGCCGGGTCCAGCGTGTAGGAAGTCCAGGTTGCGCCGCCCGAGATGGGGGTACCCGCCTGATTTTCCCAGGTGGAGGAGTTGAGAGGGTTGGCGCCCTCCGGTCCGCGAGCCACATCGTTCGGTCCTTTGGGCACCAGAAAGAATTCCCATACTATCCTGCCTGTCTTGGCGTCGAGCGCATACATGCGGCCCTTTCCGCCCTTGCGGTCCCCGCCGGCACTGCCGATGAGGACCAGACCATTCCACGCGATCGGCGCCGAAGGCACCGATTCACCCATGTTCGGATTTGCAATCGCCGACTGCCACACCCGGGCACCCGTCTTGAAATCGTACGCCAGCACGCGCCCGTCTCCGGTGCCGCGATACACAAGCCCGTCAAGGTAAGCGGCTCCGCGATTGACCGCGGCATGCCCGGAGTTCTCATGGGTCCGCCAATGCTCACGGCAAGTTGCCGGGTCGATTGAAAAAATGTCTTGTTCCGTGGTACCGACCAGTGACCCATTCACGATGATGGGTCCCGTCTGGAAACTCGAGTACTGCCTCGTGTCATACGTGCACGACACTTTGAGTGTATGCACGTTGGCGAGGTTGATCTGACTCAGCGGCGAATATCGCTCCGAAGTGAGCGTGCGGTTGTAGCTGGGCCAATCGGGCGATGCGTCCGACGGCGTCGGCGGGGTTCCCCCAGGGGCAATGGGTCGAGCGGGTCCTTCGGATTGAGTCATTTCAATCGTCAAAGTACCCGGCGCAGCGTCCCAAGTGCGGTAGTAGTTGATTGCGCGCCCCGCAATCGGGATTAGTTGCGCACGGATCGCATAGACCGCAAAAGCTGCCACCAGCGCGATCAGCACTGCGGCGGCGTAGATACGCTTGCTAATGATGAGAAACTTCCTCGGTCGTGGAAGTCCGGGCCGCCTCAGCGAGCAGAGTTCTTTGTAAAAAATTCAGAGATTCGTCTCTGTATGTCCTTTGCCAGGGCATCAATGTAGGGCTCGTGCATCATGCTTATGTGGGTGCCGACTATCTCGACGACTTCCGACTTCGGAGCAAGCTTGCGCCATATACGGCCTATTTGCGGTAAATAAAGCAGCGGCCTCACCGCCGCTTCGTAGACCACGACATCCCCAGAATAGTTCGCCGGGACATAGGCGAATAGTGCATTGAACAGGCGATTGATGAAAGACTTGTGAGTAGGCTGATAGCGCGAAACATCCATTATTCCTTCAATCGTATATCCGCCGCCCACCTTCTGCCCGCGTTTGAGGCCAAGCGCGCCCTTGGCGATCGCAGATGCATTGTTGGAGATGCTCCAAGCCAGCGAATGGAGGGTTCGGCTCCTCATCAGATCTCCATGATTGAACCAGCCGTAGACATTGCGAATGAGCTCGAGCCAATATCGTGGCTGCCATCGGGTCAGCGCGGATCCGCTATTTTCCGGCACCCCATCGATGGCGATGAGCGGTCCGACTTTGCGCCCCCGGGTCCGCAAATTATTGGCTACCGCAAGCGCAATGACTGCCCCGACACAGTATCCGCCGAGCATAAACGGGCCGGTCGGCTGAAAATCGACGAGCGCCGCGGCATAGTAGTCGGCAATGGACTCCACGGATTTGCCAAACTCCGCGTCCGGCATCTGTTTCGGCGGTGCTTGAATGCCGAAGAACCGGATCGAGGGCTCGAGGCGTGAGGCCAAGTCGAGAAAATCGGTACCGGCTACTCCCGATGCGGAGTGGACACAATAAAACGAGGGAAGCTGCGAGTCGGCGTCGAGCGCGCAATTGTTGAGAGGCAGAATCGCGCGCTCGGCATTGCGCGATGTCATGGCGAATAGCGCGAGGGTATTTGTAGCCGCAGATCTCTCCTGTGCGAGGCTCATAAAGGCTGCCGCTGCCGGGATTGGGGGCAATCGGCATAGGCGCGAACGCGGCCGCTCAGGGCCTGCTTGGGGCAGGGAGGGTCTTTTGTACTGGACATATTTTGTAAAACACGTGTTGGGCCCAAATCCATGCGAACACCGACCGGGCGCCAACCCCGACAATTCTAACACCTCGTGCCCTATACTTTAGCTAAGAGCCCGACAAATGTCGCCTATTGACGACATAGCTTATACCTAACCCGCTTTAGCGGCGCCGGCAGTTATGCCGTGACCGCATCGTTGCGTTTTTGGGCCGAAGTGATGGCACCGAAATGTCGCCGAAGCACACTGCGTGGAAGCAGCCCCAAGACGAGAAATCCGATGGCTACGGCAAAGCGCCTGGCCAGCTTGAGATGTGGGAACCTTACGGCCGATACGAGCCCGCTGACTACCAGATCGCCGGCCTTGTCGGTCTTGATCGGATGGGCGTCGGGAAACATCCGGTATGACAGCAAGCGCAGCTTGGTATGGCCCGGACAAAAGCGCGAACGATCCGCCGGAAAATGAAAGTTGAAATGATCCCCGAATGCGTGTTCGGAGTCTTCGCGTACGATGTCGCGCATGAACATATGATGCAGCTGCTGGACCGACCTTACGCCGCCTTCACCGCCGCAATTATCGCCGTGGATGCGGTAACACCCCAACGCTTCCGGAATAGACGCGATGCTGCCGGCCAAGCCCGCCAGGCCGGTGGTATAGCCATCGGCGGCGATACGATATAGCGCTTCGTTCTCGATCGGCATGACATCATCGAGAAAGCTCTTTCGAAACGCATTGCCGCTGGCAGGGGGGCTGATGTAATAGCCGTAGTTGGCGATCTGATCGCGCGGCTCGATGCTGGTAAAGTTGTAGCTCGGCAGGACATGGCCGAGCGGTCTCAGATCGCGGTCAACTTGCTGCAGATAAAATTGCACTTTCACCGCGTCGCTGCGCTGAAACGCGGCAACGATCTTGGTCATGGCATCTTTCATCAGGGCATCGTCGGAGTCGAGGAACAGCACGAACTCGCCCCGCGCAGCCGACCACCCTGCGTTGTAGGCCGCCCCTTGTCCCGAATTGGTCTGGAAGATCGTGCGGATGCGCCCGCCGTATGCCGATATGATCCGACGCGAGCTGTCTGTCGAGCCATCGTCCACGACGATGACTTCCAGCGGCTCATAGGCTTGTTCAAGAGCACTGTCGATGGCAGCGGCGACAAATCTCTCATAGTTGCAATTGACGATTACAACCGTCGCCAAAGAGCCCCGTCCATGCACGGCGTCCGCGCTCATTGGTATCACCCGCAAGATACGTTCTGATATCTTGGTGACCACGCATCGACCGTCCGGGTTCCATTTAGAATTGCAGAGAGGGACGTTGCGTTACCTCTGCCGTGCAGCATGCAATATTTGCATCGTGATTCGCCGCGCGGATTACAGTCCTGCGTTCTTCTTGGAGATGTGCGCTATCGCGGAGCAGTCGACGTCTTCACCTTCCTGGGCAATGGCCTGCAACAGGTGATCGCGCAGCAGGCTGAGCAGCGGCATAGGCACTCGAAGGGCTTCCGCGGATTGGCCCACGAGCCGCATATCCTTGAGCGCGAGCGGGGCGGCGAATCCCGCCGGTTTGAATTTCTCCTCCTCGAGAATGGGGCCGTATACGCGATATATCGGTGAGTCGAAAAGACTGCCCATCAACACCTCCAATAGCAGATGTTTCGAGATGCCGCCTTTTTCCGCCAGAACCATGGCTTCGCCCAATGACTCGATGGCCGACAAAATCATGAAGTTGCCGCACAGCTTCACCAGATTTGCGGCAGACGGTTTCTCGCCCACGTAGAAAACGCGCTGGCTCATGGCGTTCAGCAGCGGAGTGGCCGTTTGAAAATCGGCAAGATCGCCGGCGGCAGCCACGAACAGCTTGGCGGCCGCTGCGGCTGCGGGACGCCCAAAGACCGGTGCACACAGAAAATGCTGCGCGAGCGAGCGATGAGTTGCAGCAATGCGGTCGGCCGTGGCGACGGCAATGGTGCTCAGCGACACATGCAATGCCGCGGACCGCAATCCCGCAAGGAGGCCATTGTCGCTGACCATGACCGCATCCAGCGCCGAGTCATCCGCCAACATGGTAAAGACGACGTCTGCGCCGCCAGCGGCGCCTTTAGGGCTCTCGGCCAACACAGCTCCGGCGTCCTGCAGTGGTCGAGCCTTGGCGGCGCTACGATTCCAAACCACCACATCATGCCCGGCACGTACCAAGTTGGCGGCGATCGGAGCGCCCATGTTACCGAGACCAATGAAGCCGATGCGCATTGCAGGTTCTCCAGCCGATTAAGCAGGGGTATCGCGGGCCGGTTGAACCCGGCGCCGCGCCCAGTAACGGAAACGATCGGAAGGCCACTCGACGGCCAGAGCAAAGGCGCCGGATACCAAAAGGGAGGCCAGCGCCAAAGCGGCCATATTCTTCCATCCGGTAAACTGCATCACCCAGGGGTGGCAGAGAAACAGAGGGAAACTGAGGGCTCCCAGACGCGTATCCCACCGCCGCTGGGGCAGCCGGTCGAGCCACGGCAGAATCATGAGCACCGCCAACATTCCGACGCATACGTGGACGTTGATTCCCAAGTGGAGAGGTGCATGGGCAATGAGTGCGGCCAAGAAGGCCGCCAACAGCAGGGCCGCGGCAAAAAACAGGCTTCTCAATGACTCGTGCCGCGCATACAGCATTCCGGCCATGAACACGAAGAATGTTCCCGGCCACCCCTCATAACTCCACCAAGTCGGCTGAGGCAGGAATGGCCCGGCGGCGAACACGCATAGGCTGAGCCACATGATGGTCCTTATCGCGCGCGAACTGCATAGAGCAAGCAAGGGCAAAAGAATGTAGAAATGCAACTCATTGGCCAACGACCAGGCGGTGAAGATCAGCGGCGTCGCGCCTGTGAATGCCTCATAATTCAAAGGAAGCAATGCGAAGTTTTGAACCAGGTTCTCTCCTCCGGCGGTGAAGAGAACCAGAAGCGAGACCGCCCAATAAATGGGCGCAACGCGAAGAAACCGATCGACGAGAAACACGGTGCCGGCGCCGGGGCCCCGAGACTGAAACTTTGCAAACTGGCGTTGCATCAAGACGCCGGACAACATATAGAACGAGACGACGGCGGGTGAGCCAAAACCGGCATGGTGATACGTAAAGCCGAAGTGTGTAAGCGCCACCAGCATCGCCAGGATCAGTCGATATGTTCCGAACATTCGTAGTCTCCGCCAATGACGCTAAGCGCTTGCCGCAGGCTCGGCGCCGCCGGGCGCCTCGAGCCTTTTGATGATGTTCTTGCCGAGCGATATTCCGCGGGTTTCCACCGTGGCGTACAGAACGCGCGAAATCAGGACGGTCAGCGCAACGACGCACAGGTAGAAGAGAATGCTGGAAAGATCCCCGGGCTCGAAAAGCGGGGTGAAGCCGATTCTCGATAGAAAATGGATCACCGCGACATGGACCACGTACATGCTGAAGCTGATCTCGCCGATCATCGATATGAAGCGATTTACAAAAAGGCCGACCGGGAATACCGCCAGATTCAAGGCGCATAACGCGAAGATCCCTGAAAACACGAAATGATTCGATAGAAAATTCATTTGAAACCGCAGCAAGATGGCGAGCTGAAGCAGGACGATAAGTCCAAAAATGCAATCGAAAATGACCACTCTTCTTTTGAGCTCTTTCTTGTTCTCGAACACGAAGCAGGTAAGTATGCCTATGGCGAACACGGGCAGCTGGCCGAAGAAATTCTGGAATACAAACTCCGATACCAGGTATTGCTGATCGGCCGGATACAAACCCGCGAAAATCTGGTAGTAGATCAGACTCGAGAGCTTCCAAAGCAAAAGACTGAGCGCCAGAAAGGCAAAGCAGGAAGGTATCGATTTTATGTACTTCATGAGAAGCGGGAATACCAGGTAGAACGTCATCTCGACGGCGATGGACCAGCCGCCGGGCACGACGGAGTCGATGGTTTCCGGATGAAACCCATGAAGGAAGAGGGCGGTGAGGAGAATGAACCACCATTTGATCCCGTTCGGGGCCCAGTAGCTTGCCGCGAACCCGTTCAGCAGCGTGTACAGCACTATCCCGATGTAGAACATCGGCGCGATCCGGAAAAACCTGCGGATATAGAAATCTCGAACAGGATGCGTTTCATGTGCGCTTCTGAACCGCCAGGACAGGCAAAGCGTGACGGCACTTGCGATGTAGAACAGCTGAACGCCCCGGCCGCCGCCCGCCATGGCCGTGTGTAGAAATCCATGGCGGGGCGCGACGGATTGTGCCGAATGGACCATGAGCACGCCGAGAATCGCATAGCCGCGCAGGGCATCGATGAACGCGTATTTCTTCAAGGGAGTCGAAACGCGTTTCATAGGTCGTGGGTCGCCGGCGGATTCTATTCAAGTTATAGTACAGGAACGTCGCGCGTGGCAATGCGCGCCCCGATCTGCCGGAACTGTCGGAAAGCTCCTACATGAGACCATGGGAACATCCGACGCCGGCATCCCGAGCAATTCAGAATATGTCCGGAAAAAGCCAAGCTTCAACCTTCGTATATCCCGCATTGGGCAGCCGCTATGATCTTTGGTTCTTGCGGATGTCGGGAAGCGGCCTGGGAAACTGCTTCTACAATTATTTCCAGGCTGTCGCTTTGGCGGAGCGATGCAATGCACGCGTAATCGTACCTCCGTGGTTTTCAGTGAAAATCGGGCCAATGCTCCGCGGCCAAAGCGGCAAGCGCTTCTACCTGGGCATGTTCAAACCCTACCGCGGAGATGTCGGCGGACTGCGCAAATTATGGATCCTCTTGTCCCGATACTGGAGGCGCAACGTAGTTGAAGTGGACGGTTCCCGCCCCGCGGCACTCGAGCAGGGTGCTCTGAACGTCGTTACGGTGAACAATAAATTCACGTTCGATGGACTCTATCCGCATAGAGACGCGATTCGGCAAAGAATTCTCGGCATCGTCAATGACCCGTTGCCTCCCGATCACTGCTGGGGCCGGGGCAAATTCATAGCCGTTCATGTAAGGATGGGGGAGTTCGCCCAGGTTTCGGATACAAAACTCATTACGGGCGGCATGGATAATGTAAGAATCCCGCTGTCTTGGTACGTGAATCTGGTAAGGAAGCTTCGCGCGTGCTACCCGCAAATGCCGATTTTCATCTTTTCCGATGGAAAGGAGCATGAGTTGATGCCTCTGCTCGAAATGGGCGCAAATCTGTACCGATCCGGATCGGATATGACCGACCTGCTCGCTATGTCGGCGGCCTCGATACTCGTCGGCTCGAATTCCACTTATTCGCGGTGGGCGGTTTTTCTCGGCGATATGCCGTCCATCTGGGTCAAGCGCGAGGTCCAGGAAGAGAAGCCGTCCGGCGCCGACACCCCCATTCTTTACGTTCCCATCGATGCCACCGACCCCGCTCTGTGGCCGGACCTGAGATCACCATTAGAGGAATGATTTGCCAAGGCGACTCGCTCTGACACCCGATCAAATTCGGTTACTTGCGTCTCTCGGCTTCAACTTCCTGGGGAAGGCACCCGGCGTGGTGGCGGTGTTCGTCATATTGCCCCTCGTCAGCCGAAGTTTGGGAACGGCTGCATACGGCGAACTGCTGTCGGCACTGGCTTTGGGGTCCCTATTTACGCTGCCTTTCGGAGGCATAAGCGCCGTCGGCCGGCGGATTTTGGCCTCGGCCTTCGGTGCGAAGGATCAGGTGGGCCAAGCCAACGCGTTCATGACCACCATGGTTCTCATGGCGGCGGTTGCGATTGGTGCATCGGTTCTCGTGGTCGGCGCGACCGCAAGTTCGTGGAGCAGGCCGATCTTCATATTCGTCAGCCTGATGCCCTTGCTCGTCGGTTTCGCCAACTGCTTCGACAACGCTCGCGCGAGCTTCAACGAACACTACGTCACGGCCGCGTTTCAGCTCGTTTCACAAATAGTGATCTACTCCTTGGTCTATTTCGTCGGGCTTCCTCCGGGTAGCGTAATTCTTGCGTTACTGGCGCTGCAATCTCCTTACCTGCTTGCGAGCGTGGCCACGCTCGTCGCGCTGTTGTGGCGACGCCCCTATCTGACGCGGGGGAAAATCGTCGGAGTCCGTCAAATGGTGGCTCCCGCACTTGGCGTAGTCATGGCGGATGGCGCGCTGGGAGCCCTTCTCAATTTGAGCGTCTACTGGCTGAAGGCGGCCGGCAGCGCGGAAATGGCGGCGTGGGTCGGTACTTTTCTGCGTCTGTTTCAGAGCTTCTTGTCGCCGGCCCTCTTGATCTTATTCCCGCTCACGACCTACATATCGATGCGCTGGGCGCAAATGCCGCCGAAACGTCAAGCGGCTTTATATAAAGTGTTCATATTGGCAGGCCTGAGTTACGGCCTGCTGGTCGGTTGCGCAATGGCCTTCGCCGGACCGTTATACATAAATCGTATGTTCAAGCTGGCAATACATGGTGACAACATCGATGTGTTGGCATTGAGCCTCTTCCTTGGGGCCATCGTCGCGCAGAAGGCGTACACGATGTTGCTCTATGCCGTATCGGAAGCGAGGTTCGTCTCCTTCGGGACGGCCGTCATATCGGCGCTCGGGATCGGTGCTGCGGCGCTTTCGGCTCATTGGTTGTCGCCGGCGCGGGTCATCGACGTATTATTCGTATTTATGGGTATAGGTCTTCCGGCCTTGCTCATGATCGCGGATTATCGGTACAGACGTGAAAGACGAGACGCCATACTGCCGGGTCCAGAATACTCATCCAGCGGTGGATCAACATGAATCCAAATAGAGACCGTATCGTGCGCGGTGCAGGCGGGGGAACAAAGTTCCCCTCGATTTGGTCGAAATCGACGCTTGGACGCTGGATAGAATGCTTTATATTGTAAAGTAGCAGAAGCACCGCCTCCGATAAACAACTTTGCTTATGGTTACGCCTCGCATGCCAAGGGTCCGCATATATCACAACAATCTCTGGGCGAGATACAAAGGCGCTATTTTCTCGAAAATTTATTCCAAGAGCGCGCTGCGCGGATTGGCCACCGAATTCGTTCAAGTGGCTGAAACTTCCATCGAGCGGGCGCTGCTCGGCGGCGTCGATCGTTCGTATCATCAATATCCGTTCGAATTGCTGTTTCCGAAATCCTATAACGACGTTCCACGCTACAAACTCGTGTTTACACTGGCGGCCGATTTGCTGCGAAATCGCAGTGAACTCGTCGTGATTCCGGGCTATCACAAGCTCGAGTACTGGGTGATGCTCGTCTTGTGCATGTTGTTGCGACGTAAGCGCGCGGTTTTCTGCGACTCGACGGCTTACGATCGCGCGAAATATCGTTGGAAGGAAAGGGCCAAAGTCTTTTTCTTTCGCCGCTGCCACGGGGTTTTTTGCTACGGAATCAGGAGCAAGGAATACGTCGCGAGCTATGGGGTCGAGGCACATAGAATATTCTCCGACTGCCAGGCAGCAGCGCTTCCGCACGCATACGATGCGGCCGCCGTGCGCAAGCATTATGAAAGCAAACCCAGTGACGACGCAGCGTCGGTGAAATTCTTGTACATCGGCCGCCTGGCGAAGGAGAAGGGGCTTTACGATTTGTTGGATGCATTCCGCCGTGTTCGGCAGCAGATTCCCGAGGCGAGACTCGACATCGTGGGGTCCGGGGTGCTCGCGGACGAACTGAAGCAACGGGCTCGGGAACTCGGACTGGAGTCCACCGTGGCATTCCTCGGCACCAAGAGCCCCGAAGACATCGGACGGCTGCTGCTGGGCAGTGATGCAATGGTGCTGCCCAGCCACGCGGAGCCTTGGGGCTTGGTGGTCAATGAAGCGTTGAGCTACGGCTGCCCCGTGGTCGTCAGCAATATCTGCGGATGTGTGCCTGAACTGGTTCGCGATGGCATTACCGGATATTCGTTCCCCGTCGGCGATATCCCTGCCTTGTGCGAGGCCATGTTGTCCGTGGCACGGCTGTCCAAAGACCGTATTTCCGTGGCCAGCGAATGCATCCAGCTCATCGGGCAATATACGCCCGAACGTGCTGCAGACGAGATTTTGAGCGGCTGCGTTTTTGTGCTGGAAACGGCAGGCCAGGCACGGTGAAGCGGGTTGTCCGCTCAACGCGCCGGCGTGGGCGGTCGGCCTCCGGACTGACAAGGTCCGGAAACCCGTGGTAGCATCGCTGCGCATGGCCAATGACTGCTCGATCAGATTTGGGACCGCGACGACGAACCTCGTCTCCAACCCCATCAATGCTGCATGGATCCTCGATGGTCAGCCGCAGGCTCGAATCGAGCTTTTATCGAGCAGCGCGGACGGCACCGCGAGCACTTATTTTTGGGATTGCACTGCGGGCCGGTTCAACTGGTTCTACAGCTTCGATGAGACCTTCCACATCCTCGAGGGGGAGGTGACGCTGAAAGACCCCGCGGGAAATTCGCGTCGCGTGACGCCCGGCGATACGGTTTTTTTCCCGGTCGGGTCCAGTGCCGAGTGGACTGTCGACAAATACGTACGAAAGCTGGCTTTCTGCCGCGTGCCCTTGCCCGGATCCTTGATTTTTGCCCGCGGGGTCGCGCGGCGCGTAAAGCGGGCGTTGCTCGGCGGCTCCAAGACGGACGGCGGCTCCGGCCTGCTATAGAGACCGCGCCGCCGCGCCTTCCTTCCTAGAGATCCAGCGCGCAGTTACCGGAAGCCGCTGCACTGCCGCTCCAGTAGGTCAAATCTTGGACCTTCGATGGAAGGCCGCCCGCTCCGTAGATTTGAACTCCCCCGTTGAATGAGAAGACAACGGCGCTATTCCGCGAAAGTGCGAACTGGGGGATGCCGGGCTGCGAGGGTATCGTGAACGACGTGATCCCGGCTGCGGCACTCTGCGTATACGTCTTGCCCCCGATGGTGATCGAGAGCTCGCCCGGAGCGGTCAAGAACGCAACCAACTCAATATTGTTCGAGGCGGGCGTACCGCTGGTGGTGTCCATTTTGCTCTGCGCCGGCCCTGCCGCCGTCGTGGTTTCACGGCGATAGAAATAATAAAGCACATCGTGAGTGATGGTCGGCTGTTGTCCGGTCAGGAACCATGCCGCGTAGTACCCATTGAGGTCGTAGTAGCCCGTACCGATGCTGGGGTTCAACGTCGCGTCGGTATAGGGCTGCACTTCGCTGCTCTCGGAGAAGTCGCTCCACGTCACCAATTGGACCCAGTCGGAGTTTCCCTGGATCGAGCTGGTCCATGCGGCCCGGAAAGCCCCGCTGTTTCCGGCTTCCTCAAATACAAAGTCCTTGGGGCGGTATTGCTGCGGATCGACCGGCATCATGAATATCTTGCCGTAGGTGTTGTGTACGATTGCGGGAACGCTTTGGAAGGCGCTCGAAGCCGGCGCGGTGGCTGTTCCCCAGTCGCCAAATCCATAGGAGATCGAGGCAAAAGCGGCGGCGTAGTTGTTCCAACCCAAAAATGTCGGAACGAACGCCACTTTGATGCCTTGGGCGCTCAATGTATTGAGCACGGACTGCCACCAGGCAGCCGAGTTGGCGCCCGCGTCGAAGGCCGTTACCACGAGACTGCCATCGCTCAGCCGGTAGGCGGCGGGGCTGTTGGCGACCGAGGCGATGATCTGAACGACGGCGGCCGAGTCGGAACCCAATGCGGTGAGGTCGGGCATTACCACTATCTTGAATCGGGAATCCACCGCTTGGGCCGCGGCGAGCAGCATCTTCAGTGGGCTGGTGCTGTCCGTGGCGTCCGCTACCGACATACTGTCGTAGGTGAATCCGGTGATGCCGCGGGCCATGGCTTGGCGTATCTCCGCCTCCATGTTCAGCTGCTGCCAGTTCGAGAGCAGGCTCGGGGTCGTTCCGAGCGGCCTTTGGCGCAGATAACCGCCCTCCGCCAACCATTTGCCGGATTCGCCGTCAACGGTGAGATACTGCGTGTTGTAGTAATCAACGGCCGGCTCCAGATTGTCGAGGGACAAGGGAAACGGGTAAAAATAGTGGGCGAACACCTTCTTGGTGGAACTGAACAACGCATCCGCCGACGGCATGGTGGACGGCATGCAAGCGTCCCCGTTATTGGAACTGGTGACCAAAGTCGAGGCGAGTATTGCGCCCGCCGCAGGAGCCGCGGCTGCGGCGGGGGATGACGATGTCGTGCCGACGGAGGCCGTCGATGCTGACGTCGATGCTGACGTCGATGGTGAGGTCGAAGCGCAGGTCGTCGCCGCGCTGCTGGCGCGTGCCTCGCTGCTGCGCACCGCCGCCGTTGAACATCTCGCCGAACAAATCGCCGAAGATATCGCCGATGTCCACGCCGCCGGCAAACGGGGAGCCATTGAACCCGCCCTGTCCGCCCAGCCCGGCATGCCCGTAACGGTCATAGACAGCGCGCTTGTCCGCGTCGCTCAACACCTGGTAGGCCTCGCTGGCCAGTTTGAACTTCTCTTCCGCAGCGTGATCGCCGGGGTTGCGGTCAGGATGATACTTCAGCGCCTGCTTGCGGTAAGCGCTCTTCAACTCCTGCTCGCTCACCTCCCGGGACACACCGAGGACCGTG
>Ga0209222_1000129_pt1 | contig 16802 bp, 9 predicted proteins | sample BlaSpr_A8_Ref_O3_FD_187991 | JGI IMG/M metagenome (GOLD analysis project Ga0209222, IMG submission 187991) | Forest soil microbial communities from Thunder Bay, Ontario, Canada - Black Spruce, Ontario site 2_A8_Ref_O3 (SPAdes) (version 2) | ecosystem: Environmental > Terrestrial > Soil > Boreal...
CCGGCACGGCGAGCGGCGGCAGCAGCGACAGCGACCCGACGACTAGCGCGACGGGTTCCGCGGACGGCTCCGATCTCAGCGGCTCGCTTTCGGCGAACAGCAACAACAATGCCGCGTCCAATTCCGGCTCCAGCAGCACGCCGGACTTCAACGCGCTGCTCGGCGCGGGGGGACCCGGCGGAGGCTTCGGCGCGCCAGGAATTTTCGGCCCCGGATTCCCCGGATTCGGCGGCGGATTCGGCGGTGGATTTGAACATCATTCCTTCGGCGCCGATGCCGGAGGAGCAGAAGGCGCAGCGGCTGTGGCTGGCACCGGCGGAGCTTTTTCCGGCACCCATATCGGCGAACCAGCGGGCGGACACGGTGGAGCGGAGAATCCCGGCGCAGGGCATGGCGAATTTGGCGAGCGCTTCGGACGGGGCGGTTTCCGGCAAGAGGGCCTGAACAGTTTTGCCGGAGTGGTGAAGTTCACCGAGCGCGAGCCGGATACCAAGGTCAAGCCGGTGATTCACGCGCTGGGCGTGGATCGCGCGAGCCAGCAAGTATGGGCGGCGGTCGGCGACATGCTGCTGCGTTTCGACCGCGACGGAAATCTGCTGGACATCTACCGGGTGGCCACCACCCAGGGTGCGGCGCTGCAGCCCGTGGGAATTTTGGTGGAACCAGAGCGCATCCTGCTGGTTGCCGATCCTGCTGGGATTTACGAATTCGCGCGTCCTGACAAATCACAACCCACGGGGAAGCAAGCCCTCAAGTCGGAATCTCCCGCGCCGTAATTTCGCCACAGCAAATCCCGATTTCCACAGCGCGCAGCTGCTGCTTGCCACAAGCGTGCGAGCGTATCACTCGCGTCGGCACACGAACTCACCGCAATTGCCGTGCGGCGGGGCTCTACGGGCGTGGAATTGCGTCCGAGGGGATCAGGCAGTAGTGGGCCAGTTTCCGATAACGGCTTTACCTGGACTATGGTCCGCTACCTGGCAAACGCTCCCCCCGAAAGTCATCAGTAAACAATCGGTACGAACCGGTTCCTCGATGAGTGACTTGGCGATGTGGCGTACACCGACCTGAAACAGAAAGGTCCTTCGTCGATGACGAGGCCGGCGGCTAAGCGGAACAGCAAAACCGGGTCAACGCTATCGTTGGCGGAACATGCTTGTTTCAAATAACAGCGTTTCACGCCCCTCTGCATCAGGTTTCGTGCAGCGCCTCGATGGGAGCAATTTGCGTGGCGCGCCAAAGCGGAATCGCCGCTGAGAGCGACACGATCAGGAATGCCGCCAACGCAGCAGAGGAGAAAATGACTGGATCGCGGGTAGACACCCCGAAGACGAGGCTGTTGAGCCATCGCGATGCGCCCCAACTTCCTGCGAGCCCTACAACCAAACCAATCGCGCCTAACCTCACAACTTGCCTTCCAGTGCGACGTAAGATGGCGAGGGTCCCCGCTCCCATTGCCATACGAATGGCGATTTCCTGCCTTCGGCAGCTAACCCAGTAGTTGAAGACGCCATAGCAACCGATGCTGGCCAGGACCACCGCAATCGCGGCGAAGAGGACCAGCAGAAGCGTGGTGAAGCGGCGCTGTACAAGTGTGGCACCGAGCCAGGTATCGGCGGTCTTCAAAGATTGCATCGGAACGTTGTCGTCGATCGAAGCCAATGTTTGCCGCACGGTTGCAATCATGCTCTCCGGGCTACCCTTGGTTCGTATCATCACGACCATCGCGGCATCTGCGCGCTGAGCGGCCGGCAAATAGATCTCCGGCAAGGGCGGGCTGTCCAATCCTATTTGCGGCACATTGGCCGCAACGCCGACAATTTCAATGACGGGACCTTCCATGTAGGGCCCCCCGACTTTAATGTGCTGGCCAAGAGCGGATCGGAGGTCCTTCCACCACGCACGCGCAATCTCTTCATTGATCACCGCGACCGTCGGTCCAGCCGCCCTTTCCTCATCGGAGAAAGCACGTCCCGCTACGAGCGGAATGCGCATGGTCCGGAAGTACGCCGCGTCAGCCATATTGATCAGCGTGACCGGCACATCCTGCGGGCCGGGCGTTGGTCTCTCCATAACGGAATACCACCAGTCCCGACAGTCGCCCGCCGCCGGAGGACAGTTCACTGCGCCCACCGATTCGACTCCCGGCTGCGCGCGAAGCGCTGCTTCGAGACGCGCGTAGAAGTCGAGAATGCGCTCCTCGCTTTTGTAAGGTAAAGCTGGCAATTGCAGCTCGAGTGCGAGCAACTGCTTAGACTCAAACCCTGGATTCAGATTCTCGGCAGCCCACAGGCTCCGCAGCAGAATCCCTGAAGTGAAAAGCAAGATGACCGCTACTGCGATCTCCGCGATCACCAGGCCTCCACGCAGCGCGTTCCCAACCCGGCTGTTGCCCGAGCCGGTGCTGCTCTCTTTCAGCAGAATCGTCAGATTCACCTTTTCTGAACTAACCAGCGGCACCAGGGAGCACACCAGTGCCACTGCCAGCGTGAGCGCCAAAGCGAAAATCAGCACCGGCTGGTTCAAGTTGGCTTCTGAAAGCCGGGGAATATCGCGTGGCCCGAGTACCTCGATGGCGCGTAGTCCAAAGCCTGCGAGCGCGATTCCGAAGGCACCGCCTACCAGTGTTATCAGCAAGGTCTCTGTCAGGAGCTGCCGTGCAAGCCGCCTGCGCCCCGCGCCAATTGCAGTCCGAATCGCCATTTCGCGCGCGCGAGTGGTCATGCGAATGAGCAAAAGACCGCCGATATTCGCGCACGCCAGAACCAGTATCAGGCAAACCGAAGCCATCAAGAGGACGAACACCTGCCTTAGGTCGCCCGTTCGGTGCTCCGTCAGAAACTCGGCAAACGCGCGATGGTCGCTTTCCGGGCCCGGATCTGCCTGCGCGAGCCGCTGCATGATCGTGTCCAAGTCCGCGCGCGCTTGGGATAGCGTGACTCCAGGTTTGACCAGCCCGAGCACGCGCATCCATTCGTGTGCGTCGCGCTTTGAAACCTGCGCGACGGAAGGACGGAATGGAAGGTAGTAATCGACCGGCGGGAGGAAGAAGCCAGGATCTCGGGCCAGCACGCCGATCACACTGTATGCAGTTCCGTTCAGGGTCACCGTCTTGCCGATGATCTGTGGATCTGCTGAAAGGGTTTCGGCCCAGAAGGCCCTCGTCACCACGACGACCGTCGCAGAAGATTGCGATTCGTCATCGCTGGCAGTAAACAGCCTGCCCATTATCGGACGGGAGCCAGTCAGCCGAAAAAAATCGCGCGTGACGACACCGGCGTGTGTGAGCACGGCCTGACCACGGCCTGTGAGCGTCAGATCATCATTCTCGAAGGCAGCCATCGACTCGAAGGTGTGATTCTCCATCCTCCAGTGTTGGAAATTGATCCAGGTTACGCTGATGCCGCTGGCTTTCGCGGATGACTCGCCGAGCCACACCAGACGATCGCCCGAAGGAAAAGGCAGCGGCTTGAGAAGAACGGCATACACCGCGCTGAAGATGGCGGTGTTTGCGCCGATTCCGACAGCCAACGTCAGAATCACGATCAGCGAGAAGACGCGCGCTCTCCAGATACCTCGCGCCGCGAAGCGAAGGTCTTGCAGGAACGATTCAAACGTAGGGAATTGCCACGATTCAAAGCTTCGCTCGCGCACGGTGGTCTGATTACCAAAGTGGCGCCGCGCTGCGGTGCGCGCCTCTTCCGGCGCCATGCCCCGCTCCAGATTCTCATCAATTAGGAACTGAAGATGAGCGTCCATCTCCTGCTGCAGTTCGCTGGCGAGATTCCGCCGTCTTCCGAGCGCACGTGCCATCTTCGACCGCCACTGGCGCATGAGATCAACCCTCCGGTGCCAAAATCCTTTCCATGGCTAGAGCAAATCGCTGCCACTTCGAAGTTGCCTTCACCAGTTGCTTGCGCCCGGCCGGCGTCAGACTGTAATACCGGGCGCGGCGCCCGTTGGGCGAAGTCTTCCACTGTGCGGAAATCCATTCGCACTGAAGAAGACGCTGGAGTGCAGGGTACAGTGAGCCGTTGTCGACGAGAAATTCACTGTCGGATTGTTTTTGCAGGAACTGCGAGATTCCATAGGCGTGGTTGGACTCTAGCTTGAGGCTCCGGAGGATTAGCACTTCAAGAGTTCCCTGAAGCAGTTCGAGCCTGCTATTAGGTAGCCTATCTACAGTAGACACCCTACCTGTATAAGATAAAAGCTGGGGTTTGTCAAGCGAGCCTGCCAAGGCCAACCTCCAGACCCGGAAGCGCACCTGTCGCCACAAAACCGGGGAGGAAGCTTGGCGAGGCGGAGGGTTGGCCGGAAATCCAGTCGAATGTCCCAAGCAAAATTCGGTTTGATTTTCGCTCTCGTGTGGCGCTTGCAGGCTCAACTGTTGCGAACAGGCCTAACCGCTCATACAGCTTCAGTTTTGGGGTTTCCGAGTGGATCAGTAACGAAAAATGCGCTTGTGTTTACCAATCCAATTCCACTTGGACGTATAGTCGCGTGATCGGAAACTGACCCACGACCGATCGGAAAATCTAGCGGCGAAAATTCCGGCGCTGCGATACGCTGAGGATTGGTTCGGGTATTCCGTTTTCGAGTAATTTCGCGAACTGTTCGGGGAGGACGGGCCGGCTGAAATAATAGCCTTGGGCCTCGTCGCACTGCCGCGCCTGAAGAAATGCCAGCTCTTCCTGTGTTTCCACGCCTTCGGCTACCACGCGCAGCTTCAGACTGCGGCCCATGCTGATCACGGCGGTGACGATGGTGGTCTCGTCCGGAGCAGTGGTGATCTGGCGGATGAACGACTGATCGATTTTCAGGGCGTCAATCGGAAACTTGCGCAGATAGCTGAGGCTGGAATAACCCGTGCCGAAGTCATCCACAGCCATCTGCACGCCGCTGGCCCGCAGTGTCTTCAGGATGGCCTGCGTGGATTCGGCGCGTTTCATCAAGACGCTTTCGGTTAGTTCCAGCTCCAGCAATTTGGGATCGAGGCACTCCTCGCGCAAGATTCTGAATACGCCGTCGAGAAAACCCTCGTCGCGAAACTGCAGCGCGGAGATATTCACGGCCATGGTAATCAGCGGCAAGCCCTCCTTCACCCAGGTGCAGGCTTGTTTGCAAGCTTCGCGCAGCACCCAGTTGCCGATGGGCACGATCAAGCCGCAGTCTTCCGCGATGGGAATAAAATCGCCCGGAGGGACCAGCCCGCGCACGGGATGTTTCCAGCGGCTCAAAGCTTCTGCGCCAGAAATCTGCCCGGTGCTCAAATTGACCTTGGGTTGGTAGTGCACCACGAATTCTCCGCGCTCCAGTGCCCGCCGTAGACTTTCCTCGATGGATTGGCGCTCCACGGCGCGCACATTCATCGCGGGCTTAAAGAACTGATAGCTCTGCCGCCCGTTTTCCTTGGCCTGATACATGGCGGTGTCCGCGTTCTTGATGAGCGTTTCCGCGTCGGAGCCGTCGTCGGGAAAGACGCTCAAGCCGATGCTGGTGGTGACGTGCAAGTCGTGCTGGTCAATGCAGTGAGCCTCGGCCACCGTCTGCAACATTCTTCTGGCGGTGATGGCGGCATCTTCGGATTGGCCCACCTCGGTGAGCAGCACCACGAATTCGTCGCCGCCCGGGCGGCTGACGGTATCGGAACCGCGCACGCAATCCACCAGGCGCTTGGCAACGGATTGCAAAAGTTTGTCGCCGGTGGGATGGCCCAGCGAATCATTGATGTGCTTGAATCCATCCAGATCCAGGAACAGCACGGCAACTTTTTTGGAATGACGCTGCGCCCAGGCGATGGCCTGGCTCACACGGTCGTTCAGCAGCATGCGATTGGGCATGCCCGTCAGGAAATCGTGCTGCGCCGAATGGGTCATCTCCAGGGCCATGGCGCGCGCCGCGCTCACATCGCGAAACACGATCACCGCTCCCGTGGCCTTTCCTTCCCGGTCATGGATGGGCGCGACGGAATCTTCGATGGGAATCTCCGTGCCATCGCGCCGCACCAGGATGCAGTTCGCCGGCAGGTGCACCGTGCAGTTTTGTTCGACGGATCGCTCCATCGGATTCGGAGTGGGTTCGCGGGTGTTGGCGTCCAGAATGCGAAAGACTTCGGCCATCGGCCGGCCGAAGGCATCCTGCCGCGACCAACTCGTCATTTTTTCCGCCACCAGATTCAGAAAGGTGATGTTTCCAGAAGCATCCGTGCAAATCACGGCGTCGCCGATGCAATTCAGTGTGACTTGGGCGCGTTCCTTCTCGACGAAAAGCGCCTCCTCCATGGACTTGCGCTCGACGGCGTAACGCAGGGCGCGCAGCAGCCCTTTGGTTTCGATCTGGCCCTTGATGAGATAGTCTTGCGCGCCCACTTGAAGGGCGTTTCCGGCCAGGGACTCATCGTCCAAACCCGTCAGCACCACCAGCGGAACGCGCGGCGCGGCGGCATGTGCGCGGCGCACGGCATCCAATCCCTGTGAATCGGGCAACCCGAGATCCAGCAAGATAATGTCAATGGGATCCTCGACAAGGCACTTCTCCGCCTCGCTCATGCTCCCCACGCGCATCACTTCGATATCGGTCGCGCCTTGCTCGTTGAACATCTCGCGAATCAAGCGAGCATCTCCCGCGTTATCCTCGACCAGGAGCAGCAGTTTGATCGCCCGCTTTGTCATGAGCTTACTTTTCCTGCGGTAGCTTGACCTTGGTCAGCCAGAAATCGTTGATGCTCCCCACCAGGCTCTCGAACACGTCCAACTGCACGGGCTTGCTGAGGTAGCAGTTCGCCTGCAGTTGGTAGCTTTTCACGATGTCGGCTTGCGCGTCGGAAGTGGTGAGGATCACCGTGGGTATGGTTTTCAGGTTGCCATCTTCCTTGATGTGGGCCAGAACCTCGCGGCCGTCCATCTTGGGCAGATTTAGATCGAGCAAAATCAGATCCGGCCGAGGCGCATTGGCGTGGATCCCCTCGCGCCTCAGAAAGGTCATAGCCTCCACGCCGTCCGTGGCCACGTGCAAGCGAATGCTCGGATTGGCGTCGCGGAAAGCTTCCTGCGTCAAGCGCACATCACCGGGACTATCTTCCACTAATAGAACTTCCATCGGCATGCCGTCTTCTCCTATGCGTCTCATGATTTCACCCCACTTCCCGCCAGCGCGAAGCTGAATGTGGATCCTTTACCGGGCTGCGACTGGACCGAAATTTCGCCGCCATGCCGCTCGACGATCTTTTTGCAGATCGCCAGGCCGATGCCGGTGCCGGCAAACTCCTCCCGTTTGTGCAGGCGTTGGAACATCACAAAAATTCTTTCGAAATATTGCGGGTCAATTCCCAGGCCGTTGTCGCGCACCGAGAACGTCCACTTACCACCGCCATTTTTGATGGCGGAAATGTGTATGCGCGGCACGCCGGAGTTTTGATACTTGATGGCGTTGCCGATCAGATTCTGAAACAGCTGCACCAGCTGCGTTTCGTCTGCCAGAACAGGGGGCAGGGGATCGTGCGTTACCATCGCGCCGCTATCCGCAATGGCGCCGCGCAGATTCAAGATCGCCCGCTGCAGCGCTTCCTCGCTGGAGGTTTCCCGCAACTCCTTCCCTTTGGTTCCCACGCGCGAATACGCCAGCAAGTCCTGAATCAGCCCTTGCATGCGGTTCGCGCCATCCACCGCGAAGGTGATGAACTCATCGGCGTCGGAGTCCAGGCGGCCCTTGTAACGCCGGGCCAGCAATTGCGTATAGCTCGCGACCATGCGCAGCGGCTCCTGCAAATCGTGCGAGGCGATGTAGGCGAATTGCCCCAGTTCCTCGTTGGAGCGATTGAGTTCCTCTACCTTATATAGAAGGTGAGCTTCGGCGACTTTACGCGTGGTTATGTCGCGGATTGCGGCCGTCACCAGGACGCCTTCAGCGCTTTCCAGCGGGCTGAGCATGATTTCGATGGGGAACTCGGTGCCATCCTTGCGCCTTCCAGTGATTTCAATTCCCGTGCCAATCTGCTGAGCGAGCGCGTCCTCGGTGGAGCGCAGCGCGTCGGCGATCAGGCGTTCCGCGAATCCCGCCGGGATGATGTTCTTCATCCGTTGCCCGACGAGTTCATCGCGGTGATAGCCGAATTGTTTTTCGGCTTGCACGTTCAGCAGGACGATGTCTCCCTTTTGGTTCACTACAACCATCGCGTCGGGGGCTGCTTCGAGCAATCCGCGGTAGCGGCCTTCCATGCGCGCCAGATGCTTTTCGGCTTCTTTGCGCACGCTGATGTCGCGGATGGCAGCCGTCACAAGGATTCCCTCGGCGCTGTCCAGCGGACTCAGCATGATTTCGATGGGGAATTCCGTTCCGTTCTTTCGTAGCGCGATGAGTTCTATGCCCGTGCCGATCTGCTGCGCGAGCGCGTCTTCCACGGAACGCTTTTCGTCGGCGATCAACCGCTCGGCGAAGCCACTGGGAATGATGTTCTTCACCTTCTGGCCGAGGAGTTCATCGCGGCGGTAACCGAACTGCTTTTCGGCCTGCACGTTGAGCAGTACGATTTCGCCACCCTGATTCACTACCACCATTGCGTCTGGCGCGGCTTCCAGCAGCCCGCGATAGCGGCCTTCCATGCGCGCCAAGTGTTTTTCGGCTTCTTTGCGCACGCTGATGTCGCGAATCGCGGCTGTAACCACGATGCCTTCGGCGCTTTCCAGTGGGCTGAGCATGATCTCGATTGGGAATTCGCTGCCATTCTTGCGCAGTCCAGTGAGCTCGATGCCGGTGCCAATCTGCTGCGCCAGGGCGTCTTCCACGGAGCGTTTTTCGTCGGCAATCAGCCGTTCCGCAAAGCCCTTGGGAATGATGTTTTTCACGCGCTGCCCTACAAGTTCGTCGCGCCGGTACCCGAATTGTTTCTCGGCCTGCACGTTCAGCAAGACAATGTCTCCCTTTTGATTCACCACCACCATCGCGTCCGGAGCCGCTTCCAGCAGCCCGCGGTAACGCCCTTCCATGCGCGCCAGATGCTTTTCGGCTTCTTTGCGCACGCTGATATCGCGAATCGCCGCGGTCACCAAAATTCCTTCGGCGCTTTCTAGAGGGCTGAGCATCAGCTCGATAGGGAACTCGGTGCCATCCTTTCTACGCGCTATCAACTCGATGCCCGTGCCGATCTGCTGTGCCAGCGCTTCGGCGGCGCTGCGCGTGCCGTCGGCCACCAGCCGTTCCGCGAAGCCCTCGGGAATAATGTTCTTCACCTTCTGGCCGACGAGCTCGTCGCGGTGATAGCCAAACTGCTTTTCCGCCTGTAGGTTCAGAAGAACGATTTCCCCGCGGTGATTCACTACCACCATCGCGTCCGGCGCTGCTTCCAATAGGCCGCGGTATTTTGCCCCGGATGCCTTATGCACCTCTTCAGCGAACTCGCTTTCGAAGTTCTTGCGCTGCGCGCTCCAGCCCGCAGCCATGGCGAGCAGCAAACCCAGCACGGTTCCAAAGAGCAGCACAAATTTAAACTGGCGCGAGCGCCGGCTGGCATCGGTGTTGCGTATCACTAGTAGTCGCAGCTCTTCGTCCTGCATGCTGCGAATGCGCTCTTGAAACTGGTCCATGATCTGTTCGCCGCTGCCCTCGCGCACAAAATCAGCCGCCGCATTCATGCCTTTGGTCCGCCGCAGGCTTATGACTGTCTCCGCGTATTGCATGCTCCGGTCGGCCAAGTTCATTAGGTTCCGGATCCTCAGCTGCTGAACGGAGTTATCCACCGTTAGATCGCGGATGTTGGCCTGTGCCTGTTCGGAACGAGCGATGGCGGCGCGATAGGCCTGCAGAGAATTTTCGTCGCCGGTGATGACGAATCCGCGATAACTGGATTCGACGGTCTCCATCGCCCCGTCTAGATCCTGGAGATTCTCGAGGACTTCGTGCGTGTGGCGCACCCGGCGGTCGCTTTGATCGGAGACGGCCATGCCGCGATACGAGATCATACCCACGGCCAGCAACATCGCAATGGCAACGCCAAACGTTAGTTGTATCTTGCGCTTCAAAGGAAACTTCGACTTCATTGCGCACCAACTCGAGAAGGGGGATTGCTATTCCGTACATGACCCTGAAGGCTGTAAGAGGGCAGCCTGTTGCCACGCCGGTCTTTTTAGAAGGGAACTCAATCCTATACCAGCTTGCAGAAACGTCAAGGCGGGTTTGCCATCAGGAGTCGCATAGACCATCAGCGAAGCATGCCTGCTGGTGAATGCTGGAAGATCCGAGCGAGCCGCGCGCGTTTCACACGTGCGCGATCCGCAGTTGGCGCCCGTTGATTTTGCGACGCGCCAATCGTCGTTCGGCGGTGCTACAGCTCGTCGCGCACAATAGGAGCGACTTGAGTGCCCAGAATCTCTATCGCGCGCAGCATTTTCTGGTGCGGAAGCGTGGATACGCCCATTTGGAATGTGATGCGAGAGATGCCGCCGAGAGCTTCGTTTACGTAAAGGATTTTTTTCGCGACCGTTCGAGCGTCACCTATCAGCAGCGCTCCAGTGGGCCCGCGCTGTGCGTCGAATTGCGCGCGGGTGGTGGCCGGCCAGCCGCGTTCCTTGCCGATTTCGGTAAAAGTGTGCGCGTAGCCTGGAAAGAAAGTATCCGCGGCTTTGTCTGTGGTGTCCGCGAGAAAGCCGATGGAATGAAGACCGACAGTGAGGCGGTCGGGGGAATGGCCGGAGCGTCGCCCGGCTTCGCGGTAGAGGTCAACGAGCGGGCGGAAACGTATCGGCTCGCCGCCGATGATGGCGACCATGAGAGGAAGTCCGAGCATTCCCGCGCGAACAAAGGATTCGGGCGTGCCGCCCACACCGACCCATATCGGCAACGGATTTTGCAGCGGACGAGGGTAGATTGCCTGGCCGGTAAGGGCTGCGCGATGTTTGCCGGACCAGTGCACTTCCGTGCTGGCGCGAATTTTTAATAGCAGATCGAGCTTTTCCGCGAAGAGCGAGTCGTAATCTTCCAGACGCAGGCCGAAAAGGGGATACGACTCAACGAAAGAACCGCGGCCGGCGACAATCTCGGCGCGGCCCCGGGAGATCAGATCGAGCGTCGCGAACTCCTGAAAAACTCGAACAGGATCCGAAGCGCTAAGAACGGTGACGGCGCTGGTGAGGCGAATCTTTTGCGTGCGCGCGGCGGCAGCAGAGAGGATCACGACGGGAGCTGAGTCCAGGAATTCCGCCCGGTGATGTTCACCGATGCCGAAGACGTCCAGGCCCACGCGATCGGCGAGCTCGATCTCTTCGAGCAGATGGTGCATGCGCTCCACCGGAGTGAGGGTCAGACCCGTGGCCGGATCGGAGATGGCTGCCGCGAAGCTATCGATACCAATCTGCATTCAGGTCACTCCTCGAAGGCCGTGTTAATTGGATTGATGAACCTACCACGGATGAAAATGGATGGAGCCGCGCTTAACCTTTACTTGGGTAATGGCTATGGAGATCAAGGCGACCACGCCTAGCGTCGCCAAGCCGAAATAGATGTCGATGTAGGAGAACAGCCTGCTCTGGGTGATCACGTTATTTTGAAAGAGCTGCAATGCTCCCAGCCCGGGAACGCTGCCAGGGCCGCCGTTGCGGTGAATCAGATCGGCATATTGCGTCAGGGTGGAGCGAGTGGTGGCATCCAGACGATTGGAGACGTCCAAGAGGCGCGAGGAATGCAGCGTCATGCGGCGATCGAACAAGACGGTTGCCGCGGTGACACCAAAAGTGTTTCCGAGCTGGCGCACGAAGAAGTACGTGGTGGAAATGTCATTGACCTGCCCTACCGGCGCATTGGCGGAGACAACGTTCCCGGCCGCGAGGATAACCGGGCCGATGCAAAAGCCTTGCAGGAAAATTACGGGCGCCAAGATTATGGTGGGGGTCGTGGGCGTCCAGATATAGCAGATCGTGAGGTACGTCGCGACCAAGATCAGCAAGCCGCCGGCTAGCGTGCGCACGGGACCCAAGCGGGGAATCAGCAAGTGCAAAGCGTACTGCAGCCCTAGCCCCAGGCCGAGCGTGTACATGGAAATAAAACCGCCCGCCTGCAAAGCGCTGTAATCCTGTACGGAACGAAGGTATTGCGGCACGACATAAAGGCCGGCCCCGAAGAACGCTCCCACGATCAGAATCACCAGGAGGTAGGTGCGCAGGGCAGCGTGGCGAACAATCATGTGCAAATGCAAGACCGGCGAGGGGTTCTGAGGTCGGTAATCCCACCAGAGAAACGCGATGAAGAGAACGGCTGCGGCAAGCAGAGCCAGGGCAATCCAGCTCGACTGGAACCACAGATCGCGCTCGCCGCGGCTGGTGGCAGTTTCCATGCAGGCCAGCGAGGCAATCAGCAGCAGCGCGCCCCAGATGTCAACCTTGGTCTCTTTCCGGTGCTCGCGCAAAAATCCCGGAGGGACAAGCTTCCAGATAAGAAAAGCGCCGATCGCCAGAAAGGGAAAATCAACCAGGAAGGCATAATTCCAGTGAAAGGTATCGGTGACCCACCCCATGACGGTCGGATAAGGGACTTCAAAAGCAGAAAGAATGAGGTAAAGCTTGGTGACCGCCGCCATCCTGGCTTTCCCGGGAAACAGCAGCCCGGAGAGAATGACGACGCGCACCAGAAACGCGCCGCCGCCGAATCCCATGATCAGGCGCGAAGCCAGCAGCTGCGCGAGACTACCCGTGCTCAGCACGCAGCCCATCGCCCCCGTGGCATAGATCGCGATGCTTACCAGCAAGTGACGCCTGGCGCCCATGACGCGCGTCATCCAGGCGGCCATTGCAATGGAGCAAAGGTAACCGACATTATAAAGAATGATCACCCAGCTGATTTCATCTGAGCTGGCGCCCACGTTGCCCTGCATGTCCGGAAGGAACACGTTGATGGAGAGGCGGTTGGAGATTTCAATGGCGGCAACCATGCCAACGGTCAGGAGGACGGCGATGCGCCGGCCGTAAGGCAGGGTCGGCACTACGCTGTTAAGGAACCGCTCCTGTTCCAGCTCCCAGGATTCTGGGGGACTACTGAGATAGGCCATTGCGCTTGTTCACCGTGAGCGAGTGTAAATCGTCGCTTCCACATTCATGCCGGGCCGCAGCACGAGATTCGGATTCTTGTTGGGCTTCACCAGGATTTTCACCGGAATGCGCTGCACGACTTTGATGAAATTGCCAGTCGCGTTTTGCGGCGGCAGCAATGCTTGCCGCGAACCGGCCGCTCCGGCAATGGAATCGACCGTGCCTTCGAACTCTTCGTGGTAGGTATCCACGTGAATGCGAACTTTCTGACCGACGGCGACGCTTTCGAGTTGCGTCTCCTTGAAATTCGCGGTGATGTATACCTGATCGAGAGGCACGACTGTGAAGAGCAACTGTCCCGGCGAAACGTACTGGCCCAAGTCCACGGACTTCTGGGTTACTTGCCCTGTGATGGGGGCGGTGATGTGAGTGTAGGCGAGATTTAACTCGGCTTGTTGCAGCGCGGCCTTGGCGCGTTCGACCGTTGCGAGCGCCGATTTGTAGCTGGCTACGGCGATGGGCACCTGCTGCTCGCGGGCTTTAGTCTCCATGAATTGAGACTCCGAGCGCGACGCCTTCGCCTGGGCGGCATGCGCATTCGCGCGCGCGATCAGCACGGCTTGTTGCGCGGCGGAAAGTTGCTGCTCAGCTGCCGCCAGATCACTTTTCGCCACGCGCGCGGTAGCTTCGACCGCATCGAATTGATATTTGGAGACGTCGTCGGTGCCGAGCAAAGGTGTGTAACGGGCGAGATCGCTTTGCGCGCGTTCGTTGGTGGCTTGTTTGGCGGCGACGTTGGCTTCAGCGACCTGGAGATTCGCGGTGGCGGACTGCTCGAGTTGCGCCTGGGAACTGACGTAATCGGCGGCATCGGATTCCTTCTGATGGGCGGCGCCGCTCGTGCCGTGAGTGGTAGTCTCGCGCGTCAGACCGATTTGGATTTCCGCGGAGTTTGCCTGGGCTTCGGCGAATTCCAGGTTGGCTTTGGCCTGCGCGACTTCTGCTTCGTACTCGCGCGGATCAATCTGCACCAGCAGGTCGCCTTCTTTTACTGGAGTATTGTCGTTGATGAGCAAATTAACGACGTATCCGGGAACCTGCGGGGCCATCGTGGTGATGTGGCAATCCACCTGAGCATCGTCGGTAGTGACGCGTCCGGTGAAGACGTACCACGCGACGAGGAGCAAGAGCAGGACGGCGACGATCGCGCCCTTCGCGAAGGGATTCAAATCGCGAATCCAGCGGCGCAGCGAGAAAGGCGGCGACGCTGGTGCCGACGGTGGCTGCGCCATCAGAGGAGCGTCGGCAGCGGTCGGCGGTGGAGTTGGCGTTGGCGGAGTGGAGCTCATTATTCGGTTCACCTCTTATTTCGTGTACATTGCTTCGATTTCACCGGTGGCGCGAGCCAGCGAGGCGCGCGACAAATTGAATTGATACAAAGCGGCGATTTGATTGTCGTTGGCGCGGGCTAGCTCGTCCTGCGCGGTGATGACTTCGACGTTGGTGGTGACGCCGGCTGCAAAGCGGCGCTGCGCCTGAGCAACTTCTTCCTGGGCCAGTTGCAGACCTAAGTTTGCCACGTCCACCGAATTTCGCGCCGCGGTGAGTTCGTCGAGCGCGGACTTCACTTCATCCACGATCTGCGCTTCCAGCTGGCGGCGATTTTCCGCGACATGCTGTTCCTCCAGCTTGGCGCGCCCCTCTTCCGCGCGGATGCGTCCGCCGGTAAAAATTGGAAATTCCAAAGAGATCGCATAGGTGTAGGCCGGAATACCGTTGTTGAAGCGGGATCCCTGGTAGTACCAGAAGCCCGAAAAATCCAGTTGCGGCAGGCGCTGTTCACCCGCCGCATCCGTCGTCAGCTTGGCGATGCGTTGCTGTGAATTGAAGGAGTGAATTTCCGGCCGCGAGGTCAGGGCCTGGTCGAGCAGCGTCCGTTTGTCGAGCGCCGGAAGGTCGAAGAAATCCAGGTGGTCTGCGACTTCGAGATCCTGGTCGCGAGGCAGATCGAGGAGCGCGGCCAAGCCGTACCTGGTGGTGTGCGTCAGCGTTTCGGCGTCGATCAGATTCTGGCGCTCGTTCTGCAGTTCGACGTTGGCTCGCACGGTATCAATATTCAGACCGATACCAGTTTTTTGCAATTCGGCTGCCTGTTCGTACAGTCGTTGTGCGAGTGCGACGCGAGATTTGGCGGCGTCGCGCGTGGCCAGAGCGCGAAGAATCAGGAGGTATTGGTCCACGACGGCATTTACCACGACTTCGCGCGCGGTCTGTTCGTCGGCCCGCGCCTGGTGGGTGCCTTCGCGACCGATCTGGTACGCGCGAATTTTCGGGAAGTCCAGGATGGTTTGCGAAAAAGCGGGTCCGGCGTTGATTATCTGATAGGGGCCAAGATCTGCGCGCTTCGGAGCGCGTTCGATGCTTTGGACATTGTATTGAATTACCGCGCCGGACGCGGCAACGTTGGCCTGGGGAAGCAAAGCGGAGCGGGCAATCTGACTATTGCGATCGCTTTCCTGCACCAGAATCTGCGCGATGAGCCGCTGTGGATTTTGCTTCAGCGCGAGCTGCACGGCTTGTTTCAGCGTAAGTGGTAACGGTGCAGCCGGGTCCGCCGGTGGTTGCTGCGCGAAAGAAGCAAGCGGCAGCGATAGCTGAAGAATTGCCATCAGCAGGACGAATATTTGCCGGAAACTCGCGGCCATTTATAAACCTCCCAATCGCCAGACGGAAAGCAGGGCAGAATTCTATCCTGAATTGCGGCGAGGCTGGTCTGCTCAAAAGAAGCTGATCTTGAAAGCGCCTGACCGGGAAACAAAATTAGAAGATAACAGACGCTACTCCAGCAGGAAAGTGGCGGCGCACTAGCCGCGGCAGGCGAACTTTGCTCAGAAGTGATTCCAGAAAGCGCAGCGCCGGCGTCCAGAACAACATCGGTTCGCGAATCCGGAAGCTTCACTGTTTGTTTTTCCCCGAGTTCCCATTCACCTGCCGCACTCACAGGTCGGTCAGGCCGCGCCGGGCGGCAGATAAGTTTGATTTCGGACGCGGTTGTACATCCCATCAGATGCGTCGCCGAGCCAACCCGGGTGCACTCCATCTTGTGGCGGCGACGAGGTCTACAGAATCGGCGATGAGGCCATCCGCGATATTTGGACGCACGCAGGCGGAACTCGGTTGGACGTGAGTCTGAACTACGCGGCGGACCTCGTCGAGCGAGTGAAAGATAACGGTGTCAGCATAGATGCGACTCTCGCGGAGAAGGGAAGCGCCGCTCGAGTGCGTTCGTTCTCGAAGTGCAGCGAATCGAGAAAATCTTGCGGCAAGTGAATCGATGTGAGTCTATTGACCGTGTGGCGGGTCTGCCGGTCTTAGCGGCGCTGCTCCGAAATTCACGCTGAATCGTTTGCACCATAGGGAGACGGCGCGATACATCAGTCGCAGAACCTCGGGTCGCTTTCTGGCTTCCCACTCCACAGCGGCCGTCAGCTCTTCAATCGTCGGATTCATGCGGTCCAGCAGTTCCAGTAACTCTTGCCGGCGCCGACCCGCCCAGGGAGCTAACGCGAGCTTTTCTAACAGCGCTCGCCCCTGTGCGCTGAACAGTTTTTTCTTCCAGCGATGGCCCTCGTTCATGGCCAACGCCTGCAGCTGATTCATGATCCGCGTGCGCATCTGCACCAGCCGATGCCGGTGCCACAGCAGTTGTCGTAGATCTCGATTCTCAGGACTCGGTATCCAGATCTGCGGGAAGTTATTTTCCAGCATCAGCCTGCGCAGCAGTCG
>Ga0209222_1000130_pt1 | contig 16632 bp, 19 predicted proteins | sample BlaSpr_A8_Ref_O3_FD_187991 | JGI IMG/M metagenome (GOLD analysis project Ga0209222, IMG submission 187991) | Forest soil microbial communities from Thunder Bay, Ontario, Canada - Black Spruce, Ontario site 2_A8_Ref_O3 (SPAdes) (version 2) | ecosystem: Environmental > Terrestrial > Soil > Boreal...
AAGTTCTCGGACAGCGGATCGAGTACGGTGGAAATCGCGGACACATCGTGCTGGGCGCGCTGGCGGTCGTCGGCGGATTCGAAGTGCGGCGGGTATGTCGCGGCGTGGCGCGAGAGGTCGTCGAGAATCTGGCTGAGATAGGCGATGTTGATCGTCGCGGACGGCTTTCCCGGTGCGGTCTGCGTGACCGTGACCACCTTGTTGATGTCGTAGCGGCCATAGGCGCGCGCGAGGGCGATCAGCGTTTTCGACGCGGGCTCCGTGGGATGGGCTTCGACGTAATCGCTCACCAATTTGCGGACGAATTCGTGCTGCTGCGCGTTGGAATTCAGGGACCAAAGCGCGGACGCCATGCTGCTCAGTTCGCCCGCCTTTGCAGCGCCTCGCTTGTCCACGACCCAGTGCATATCGGCGCCGGTTCCGGCGGCCTTGGCGATGGCCAGAATGTCTTCGGCATTGCCGTCCACGTTCGCCACGCCGGCGAATCGTGCCAGGATTTTCGAACAATAGCGCGGATCTCCGGTGGCGAAGCTTGCGCCCCAGAGCATGTCGAACTCGGTGGGTCCGGTGGCGAGCATGGTATCGAGGCTGGAGGGGACATGCGTGAAGTCCGGCGGGGCAGCGCCCCGTGATGTGAGACGATCCGCGATCGACCGCGCTTTGGCGTCCTGACCTGCGAGGTGCAGGGAGTAGCCGACGATCTCGAGCATGGGCAGCGACAGATCGGCGGAGATCAGACTGTCGACGTCGCCCGGATATTTCTGAAACGCCGCGGCCATAAAGCCGATCATGGGCGGCTGAGCAAAGGGCTTGCCCGACTGGGCCAGGCTATTGAAATACGCCATGAGCTGGGAGAGCCGCGCGGGGCTCGGGTTTTTGTAGAAGTAGGTAATGTCGGCGTCCGAGACGGCCGCGGCGGAGGCCGGTTCTGCACGCAGCGGCGTTATGACGGCGTTGAACAAAACAATGGAGGCGGCCGCGATGAAGCATGCGATCAGCGAAGCGGCTTTGACAAAGTTGAGCGGGCGCATCGATTCGATATTCCTCCCTGGGGCCTTCCTGGAACCGGGCTGTGCAGCCTGCGGGCGACGCAGTTCCCGGCACTCTAGCTCATCGGCGACCTATTTGGGCGGGAGCCCAAGGCGGCGGTGCTTCGGCGGTACGTTCCCGGCGCCCCGAGCCGCCGATGGGCACATTCCCGATGTATAATCTTTGTAATGACGGAAACGGCGCGTGACTGCTGATGCGATTGAAGCGCGCGGCCGCTGCGTCAGTGCTCGCTCTGTCGGTGGCGCCGTGCACTCATCTGAGCGCCGCCAATTCTGTTGCCGATGTTGTTTCCAAGTCGATATCGGAGCTTTCACTTACCGCGACGATTCACCTCGGAAAGACTGCCGATTGGGTCGCGATTGTTCCGGACGCGGTATGGGTGGGAAGTACCGGGCCATTCGCGGTGCACCGGATCGATCCAAAGACCAACCAGCGTGTGGTCACGATAGGTTTACCCGGTGAGCCGTGCGCGGGCCTGGCGAGTGGTTTCGGCAGCCTTTGGATACCTCTTTGCGGCGACCATCCTGCCATGGCCAAGGTCGATCTACACTCCAATAAGCTAGTGTCCGTCATCAAGCTTGCCGGCGTAATGGCGGAGGGCGGAGTAACGGCAAGCGCGGATAGCGTTTGGGTTGTGGTGGACGAGGCGGGTTCCCTGGCCCGCATCTCTCCTGATGCAGGAGTCGTGCGACAGATTGTCCGGGTGCCGGCCGGTTCCTTCAATCCCTTGTACTACGAGGGCCATATCTGGATTACGCGGGCGGCCGGCGCAGAAGTCACGGTCATCGATGCCTCGCAGGGAACGCTGCTCGCAACCGTGCCCACCGGTCCCAATCCCAGATTTCTCACTGCCTATGGTGAGGCGGTATGGACGCTCAACCAGGGAGACGGATCGCTGACACGTATCGATGCGCAAAGCCATTCTACCCAGACCATTGGATTGGGTACGCCGGGGCACGGCGGCGACATCAGTTTCGGCGGGGGAATGATTTGGACCACGATCGCGAAGGTTCCGCTGTCGGCGATCGATGCGTCCGCCGTATCGCTGCGCTGTCATTGGACCGGACCTGGAGGAGACTCCCTCGGTGTCGGCCACGGCGCCATCTGGCTCACGGATTATCACGCAGGGACGATCTCGAGAATCGGACTCGAAGATACGCTGACGCGCTGCAAGAAGTGAACAGCTGGCCCTCGGCTCTCCCGCCATAGCGCCACCCCCCATCGATGGTGGCGCCGCGCCTAGGCGGCTTTCCCTGCGGCGAGCGCTTGGACATCGGAGGTTTTCAGTGCCTTGCCGCCGATGGCCCAGTCTCCGCTTTCGAATTCATTGACGCGGACCCAGGTGACCGCGCGCATGTTCTCGCCCTCGACTTCGATCATTGCTGCAGTCACTTTGGCGATCAGCTCCTGCTTCTGCTTGGGGGTGAAAACGTCTTTGATCACATCGATGGTAACGAGAGGCATGTTGTTTCTCCGTGGGGTGTTGATACTGCGGCCGGAATCATGCGGCGGCCGGAACCATTCGGCCGCCGGCATGGAGTTGAGCACGCCTTTGCCGGCGATGCTTGAAGGCCGCATGCAGATGGCGTGGAGGTTTCTGGGAGATTGTGAGGCGGTGATCTATCCTGTGCCCCATGATTTACCGATTCGGCCCCTTCGAGCTGGATATGGACAAAATCGAGCTGCGCGCAGCCGGTGAGGTCTGCCCGGTCGAGCCGCAGGTGTTTTCTCTGCTTGCCTTGCTGGTCGAAAACCGCGAGCGCCTGGTGTCCAAAGACGAGATCGTCGAGAAGGTGTGGGATGGGCGTGTTGTCTCTGAGTCCGCCGTCGCCAGCCGGGTCAAGTCGGCACGCAAGGTCCTTGGTGATGACGGGATTACCCAGCGATTTATAAAGACGATTCATCGTCAGGGTTTCCGGTTTATAGCGGATGCGAAGGTTGTGCGCACCGAAAACGCAGTTCCTGGGGGCGGGATCGGCGCCGTCCGGTCGGCTGAGGAAATCAATCGACCATCGATCGCAGTTCTGCCGTTCCGCAACATCGGAGTCGTGGGGGTCTATGCTGCCATTGCTGACGCACTGCCTCATGAACTGATCGCAGAGCTGGCGCGCCTGCGATGGCTCTTCGTCACCGCTCGCGGGTCCTCGTTCCGACTACGCGGGTCGGACGCTGACATAGGAGAGATCGGGCGTCTGCTCGGCGTGCGCTATTGTCTGTCGGGTACGGTGGAGATTGCGGGCGCGAGTCTTGCGGTGACGGTCGAGCTCAGCGACACGCGGGACTGCGGTGTCGTCTGGGCAGAGCGCTTTGCGGGTGCGGTCGATGATGTGCATCGGATCCGGGAGGACATCCGCTCGCAGATCCTCGCCGCTCTGGAGATCCAGATTCCGCTTCACGAGGCGACGCTGGCGCGCCTCACGGTGACCGAAAATCTTGATGCGTGGTCGGCCTATCATCTCGGCCTTCAGCACATGTACCGCTTCAACCGTGCGGACAATGCCGCGGCGACCGACCTGTTTCGGCAGGCCGTTACCCAGGATCCCGGCTTCGCTCGCGCTCATGCGGGTCTGTCCTTCGTTCATTTCCAGATGGCCTTCATGCATTACGCAGACGATCTCGCCGGCGAGATTGCGCTTGCGCGGCGCTTTGCCGTGCGCGGCCTCGAGCTCGACCCGATGGATCCCTTCGTCAATTTCACGATGGGTCGTACGTTCTGGCTCGAGGGGGACCTGGAGAGCGGCCTGGTCTGGCTCGAACGTGCAACCTCCATCAGTCCGAGTTATGCGCAAGGTATTTACGCCCGTGCCTGGACCGAATCGGTGGCCGGGCGAGGCGTCGAGGGCCGCAGGCATGTCGATCTTGCGATGCGTCTCAGTCCGATTGATCCCCTGTATTACGCGATGCTGGCGACCCGAGCCTTCACGCACATGGTCATGGGGGAGTATGCCGAGGCGGCGGAGTGGGCGGAGCGGGCTGCGCGCTCACCGGGCGCGCACGTCCTGATAGCGATGATCGCAGTCGCCGTTCACGTTCTGGCGGGGGACGAGATCCGTGCGGCATCGTGGGCGGCAAATGTCCGCTCGCGCAACCCCACGCTCACCCGATCCGACTTCTTTCTTGCGTTCCCGATGAAGTTGGAGGCTGCGAGGAATGGCATGTCGAAGGCTCTCGAGCGCTTCGGATTTTGAATGGGCCCATCGCCTCAATGAGCAAGTACCGGCCGGAGAATATCGGCGATCCAATCCATGAACACGCGCACGCGCTTGGGGAGGTTACGCCGATGCGCATAGAGCAGCGAGAGTGACATCGGCTCGGCGCGATGGTGCGGCAGCACTTCGACCAACGTACCGCGAGCAAGGTGTTCGCGTACGCCGATCTCGGGTGCCTGAATCAAACCCAGCCCGGCGAGGCATGCGGCGTTATAGGCGTCCGAGTTGTTGACGACCACGGGTCCCGACATCGGGAGGGTCCGGTACTCGCGGGACTCGGGGTACTCGAAGCCTTCGCTCCTTCCCCCGAGTGTGCTCACGTAGTGGATCAAATCATGCTCTGCCAGATCCGCAAGGGTTTGCGGGGTTCCGCGTCGGCGCAGGTAGTCCGCGCTCGCGCAGTTGATGAGGATCAGACGTCCCAGCGGGCGGGCGATCAGTTGCGGGTCCCGAGGCGCGCCGGCACGCATCACGCAATCAAAACCCTCCTGGATTGGATCGACGAGACGATCCGTAGAGCTCAACTCGCATTCGATCTGGGGATGCGCTTGGAGAAATTGGGGCAGATGAGGAATTACATACAGACGCGCGATGCCGCTGGGCATGTCAACTCGGAGACGGCCCCGCAGAGACTCACCGCTCTGCTGGAACATGGTCTGAAGGTTGTCCACCTCGGAGAGCAATTCCTTGCATCGCTCGTAGTACACCTGGCCGTCGAGCGTCAGCTGCACCTTGCGTGTGGTGCGGTGAAGTAGCCGTGTGCCGAGCGAGTTCTCGAGGCCGCGCACGGCAACCGACACAGTCGCCTTGAGCAGCCCCAAGCTCTCCGCGGCGCGCGTGAAGCTCGCGTGTTCAGCGACGCGTACGAAAACTTGCATGGCCTGGAGGGTGTTCATCGGGCGGGCATCGTTGATCTACTGTTCATTATATATGAACAGTAGTTGCAATACCGCGGGATTTATCAATGATCGACAAATCAATAGAGTGCTGCCACGTACCCCTCTCTAAGGAAGCTTCACATGAACAACTCATCCCCCATTGCGATCGTCACCGGCGGAAGTCGCGGCCTTGGCCGCAGCACCGTGCTCAGTCTGGCCAAGCGCGGAGTCCATTCCATCTTCACCTATCACTCCCATCGCGCCGAGGCCGAGAAGGTTGTCACGCTCGTCCACGAGGCCGGATCCAAGGCGGCCGCACTGCAGCTCGACACGGGCAACGTCAGTGCGTTCGACGACTTCGCGGCCGCTGTGCGCGGGGCGCTGCACAGCTGGGGCCGCGAGCGGTTCGATTACCTCGTGAACAACGCGGGTAATTCTCAGCACATCGACTTCGAGAAAATGACCGAAGCGGACTTCGACGCTGTGTTCAACGTTCACTTCAAGGGCGTCTACTTCCTGACGCAAAAGCTGCTGCCATTGATGAACGATGGCGCCCGCATCACGAATATCTCCTCGGGACTTACCCGTGTGGCCGTTCCGGGTAGCTCTGTCTATGCGGCCGCCAAGGGCGCCGTCGAGATTCTGACCCGCTATCTCGCCAAAGAGCTCGGGCCGCGCCGGATCACCGCCAATGTGGTGGCGCCGGGTCCCATTCAGACGGACTTCAGCGGCGGAATGGTCCGGGACAATCCCGAAGTCAACAAAATGATCTCGGCAATGACGGCGTTGGGGCGCCCCGGGCTACCGGAGGACGTTGGGCCAATGATCGCCGCTCTTCTCTCCGACGAGAATCGCTGGGTGAACGCGCAGAGAATCGAAGTCTCGGGCGGGTTGGTGCTTTAACCCGTAACATCGGCGCTCAGTTCGTCGTCAGCGCCCACCGAACTCGTAGGATGCCGTCGGCACATTGAATGCACGGTCGATGAAGGCTTCTCGGCCGACGTCTTCTCCCGCAGCGCCCGCGACGACCATCAAGGGGATCAGGTGGTCCTCACGCGGGTGCGCAAGACGCGCGCCCGCGGCGTTCTCCCACTGGACCAGCCTGTCGTTTCTGACTCTCCAATCCGGCTGTGCAATCGTCGAACTTAGAAACTTCTGAAATGTTTCGGCAATGTCCGCCGATCCATCGCGACCGAACCCTCTCATGTTGTGATACGTCATTCCACTTCCCATGATCAGTACACCCTCGTTGCGAAGAGGACTCAAAGCCTGCCCAACACGAAGGTGCTCTTCGGGGTCGAAAGTCGATTTCACGGATAACATGACCACGGGCACATCCGCGTCCGGATACATCAGCACGAGTGGAACGAAGGTCCCGTGGTCGAAGCCACGATGAGGGTCTTCCAGCACGGGCAACTCTGCTTCGGAAAGCAGATCCTTCACCCTTGCGGCAAGGGCCGGGGAGCCCGGCGCCGGGTATCGAATGTGATACGTGTGTTCCGGGAATCCGCCGTAGTCGTACATCATGGGCGGGTGCTCAGCGGTGGACACGGCGAATGCCGCCGCTTCCCAGTGGCCGGTAACGACGAGCACCGCCTTCGGCTTTGTGGGCAGGCGGCCGGGAAGCGCCTCGAGCTCACGTTCGGTCTTGGCAAACACCCGCCTCATGCTCTCGACGTAAGGCCATGGGCCGCCGCCGTGGGAAACAAAGTAGACAGGCATCGTGTTCATGCGGAAGGATTGTAATGGCGGCGGGCTTCGTCCACTAGATGGCAAAGTCGGGAAAGACTGTGCATTATATTGGACAATGAACAATCTCGATGCCATTCCGGTCTTTGTGAAGGTCGTGGAGGCGGGCAGCTTCTCGGCCGCGGCGCGTTTGCTCAACATGCCGAAGACTACGGTGAGCGCCAAAATCGCGGCACTGGAAAAGCGGCTGGAGCTGAAACTCATACAGCGCACCACGCGCAAACTCCACGTGACTGAGGCGGGCATGAAGTACTTCCGCCATTGCGCGAACGCCATTCGCGAGTTGGAACTCGGCGAGGCTGCGCTGCAATCAACGCAAAGCGAGCCGACCGGCCTATTGAGAGTGACCGCCGCCGTTGACATAGGTCATGTGGTGCTCCCGCGCATCACGCGCGCGTATCTTGCAAGATATCCCGGCACGTCGGTTGAACTGCTCATTTCCAATCGCATCGTGGATCTGATCGGGGAGGGCATCGACCTGGCTATTCGCGCCGGCACGTTGAAGGATTCGTCGCTGATCGCCAAGCGGTTCTTCGATGTGGGAACCACTCTCTGGGCCTCGCCGGCCTATCTCGGGCAACTCGGCAACGTTTCGCATCCGAGGGGCCTTGCCAAGGCTTCATTCGTAGTCTTCAAAGGCGTCAACAAAGGTCTCAACACGCTACGGCTCACGAACGGAAGATCGGAAGTGGAGGTACCGATGGCCGGCCGTATCGTTGCCGATGATCTCGAGGCCATCAAAGCGTTGGCCGTTCTCGGTGAAGGCATTGCCTGGTTACCTGACTTTCTTGCCGCCGACGCAGTGGAGGCCGGCAGTTTGGTTTCGGTGCTGCCCAACTGGAAGTCGAAGGCAACGGGCAGCTTCTCCTTCGTTTACGCCGGCCGGAAATATACATCGCCCAAGGTGCAGGCGTTCATTCAAGTGGCGCAGGAGATCGTTGGGTTGGGTCGATAGCGTCAATCCGCAGGCAGTCGGGTTTTCCCCGATCGGATAAACAGCAGTTCACGCCTGCCGCGTTGCGATATCACGTTGCGATTGGTAACGGCGCCGTAATCTGAGCCCGCCAGGATATGTCAAATCACTATCTGCCATCCTGATCGGAGAATGCTCTCTATGTCGAAGAAACCTGAGATATCACGTCGTACTTTTCTCGGCGCCGCCGCCGCCACTGCACTTTTGGCCGAACTCCCCGGCAGCAGCAAAGGTAACAACGCAATACCCACCTTCGGCGGCTCGCCGGCGGCTGCACGGTGCGAGCTTGATCAGATCAAGCACGTCATCATCTGGATCCAGGAGAATCGTTCCTTCGACCATTACTTCGGCACCTACCCCGCGGTGCGGGGCTTCAGCGACCCCCATGCCCTTCCCGGAGTGTTCACCCAGGCCACGAACAAAACTTCCAGCGGAAGCATTCAGCCATTCCACCTCGGCGCCGAGTGCCTCGCGGACCCGGGGCACGACTGGGCAGTCCAACACCAGGCCTGGGCCGACGGAGCTCTGAATCAGTGGGGCGTGGCCCACGAGAGCGATGTCGATGAGTCGTTCATGGGGTACTACACCCGCAGCGATCTGCAATATTATTACGGGCTCGCGGACACTTGGACCCTCTGCGACAATTACTTCTGTTCGGTCATTGGAGAGACCACTCCCAACCGAATGTACGCCATGACCGGGATGCTCGACCCCGAGGGTCTCTACGGCGGCCCGGTGATGTCGACCATCAACATTTCCAGCGCGGCGCCGACCTCCACCCGCAGCCAGACCGGCCTGTTTTCGCCGGGATGGAAGACCTACCCCGAGGCCCTGAGCGACGCCGGCATCAGTTGGAAGGTGTACGGCAACGCAACGGGCAACCCCGAGTACGCCGTTCTGCCCCTGTTTCAGCAGTACTATCCGCAGAACTTCGCGCCCAATTCAGCCGAAGCTCAGAGGGCCGCCACTCTGGCTGCGAATGGGCTCGATCCCCAATTCCCTGCGGACTTTATGAGCGATCTGGCCAATGGAACCCTTCCCCAGGTCACGTGGATCATCCCGCCCGCCGAACAGTCCGAGCACCCCTCGTTCGGTCCCCAGGACGGCGAGAACCTGGTCGATACGGTGATCACAGCGCTGAAGGCCTCGTCGGCCTGGCCGAGCACGGCCATGTTCATTACTTACGATGAAAACGGCGGGTTCTTCGACCACGTGCCGCCGCTGGTGCCGCCACAGGGCACCGCGGGGGAGTTTCCGATCACCGAGCCGACCACCCCGATCGGGCTCGGGTTCCGGGTACCCATGCTGGTGATCTCTCCCTTCAGCAAAGGGGGATTCGTGTGCCGCGATCGCTTCGATCACACCTCCCTGCTTCGCTTCCTCGAGACCCGGTTCGGCGTGAGAGTGCCGAACTTGACCGCGTGGCGCCGCGAGAACGTCGGCGACCTGACCTCGGCTTTCAACTTCGCGGCACCAGCCGACGCGTCGATCCCGACCATCGCCGGCGCTTCCGTGGACAGTCCGTTGAACGAACCCACGGAGTGCCTGGCCGAGGAGATCAGTCAGGCCCCGACCCCCACTCCGGCGGTCACCGGGGTGCCTCGCCAGGAGCCGGGCATCCGGCCTTCCCCCAGCGGCCTGACCTTTGACAATCGCTTCGATTTGCGGGGCTCAGAGTGTATCGATGAACGAAGGACAACAAACTCCTGAGGGATAACGGTGGAGGGGGCGTTCGTGGGAGAACGCCCCCCTCCCACCTCGCCGTTACGCAGCGGCGATTCCGCGCGGTGCCTTCATTCAAAGGCTAACCGGTCGCTCCGACCCGCCAGAAGCGGAACTTCATCACATAAGAATGCACGCCGTGAAGCCGCCGTTCGCGAAGAGCGGTAGGCTATGGGTGCGCGGGCTGTCGAGTGCGAGTGGGGATTGTCATGCGTTGGATAGTTTTGGTGCTCTTATTGACGAGCGGCACGGCTGAGGCGGTGGAATGGGTCTCGCTCGGCAAGCCGGGTAACGCCAATAGGGAAACCTTCGTTGACGCCTCCGGTATTCGCATTGACGGGAATATCCGGACGAGTGCGTCAAAAGTGGTTCTTGCAAGCCACACCGTTGCGGGTGCCGGTGAAGCCACAAACAAATGGATCACCGAGATAACCTATCAAATCACCTTTGATTGTGGCGATCGACGCAGTCGGGTTGACGCCATGACCACTTATTTTGAGGATGGAACGAACTGGAGTGAGCCGGAAAGCGCATTCCCCAAGCCCTGGGTGACGGTTCCACCGGGATTTCACTCGAACTGGACAGCATTGATGCAATACGTCTGCGCGTGGACGCCAAAGTGAGGGGTGCCTACCGTGGTCGTCTGTTCCTAAGCCTCGGGATGCCGCGCTAGGAGCTGCGATTCAAACTGCCGCTGACTTTGAAGCCGCATGCACCAGACATTTCAAATACACGGGCGCTCGTCTCCTCGAGGACGCGTGCACGTCATAAACTCATTCATGAAACGGGTCTGCAGTAGTAAGCTCCTGGTCTCAGTCATTGATAGGTGGTTGGGCGTGAGTCGTACTACAACGATATGTTCTGCGATTTTAGAGTTGTTTGGATGCGGCGTTAAATATGCGCAGACACCAGGTAATACCGCCGTATTCGCGGGAGCGGATCGGGTGCGTGTCACGAGGAACAGTCGTGCCGGCGCGGACGGCGATACTCGCGATATATCAAAGCGTGAGCAAATTGATGCGTTCTATCACTTTGTTTCATCTGTGTCTGGCGAGTGGCGCCGTCCGACGTTCGATGCGCCCTTTCGGAGATGGGTAGTCGAGTTTAGGCGCGACGGGAAGACTCTTGGCTCGTATGGTGTAGGAAGTAATTTTTTGGGAATGAATGATTACGTGCACGTATTGGAACCAGAACAATTACGGCTTGTTATTGAGCTGCTCGAGGATACGTCCACACCGCCGCGGTAAGGGGCGAGGTGTGGGTTACACATGACCGCCCAACTCAACCACACCATCGTCTACTCGTCAGACCGGGCAAGGTCCGCCCGTTTTCTGGCCGAAATACTAGGGCTGCCCGCGCCAGTCCGGTTTGGTCCCTTCGAGGTGGTCGAATTCGACAACGGAGTGTCTCTCGATTTCGCTGACGCCGATGGACCGATCCATTCGCAGCACTACGCTTTCCTGATTTCCGAGACTGATTTCGATGCCGTCTTCGGCCGCATCCGTGAGCAGGGTCTTCAGTACTGGGCCGACCCGAGGCGTTGCCGCCCTGGCGAGATCAATCATCACGACGGTGGACGCGGCGTCTATTTTCCCGACCCCGACGGCCACTATCTGGAAGTGATCACGCGCCCATACGGGAGCGGTGGCAGTTAACTGACCGCGACTCAAAAGAGCGCAATGAGCAATCCCTGGCTGAATATTCCGCTCGACGACTACGAGGGCCTGTCATGCAAATTGAGATTACTGACCGTCCACGCGAAGAGGACGAGGCGTTCGTCATTGCTCAAACGCGTGAATATAACTCGGCGTTTACTGAAAACGACGTCAGGCGCCTTTGCGTTTTTGTCCGGGATGAATCCGGAAGCATAGTTGGCGGACTAACGGCGAGAACTTATTGGCGGTATCTCGACATTGCGTTCCTGTGGGTCAGTTCGGAACATCGCGGACAGGACTTGGGGTCCAAACTCATGGATGCCGCCGAAAAGGAGGCGCGTGCTCGAGGTTGCGAGCGGGTATTCCTGGACACCCTGAGCTTTCAAGCCTTGGAGTTTTATACAAAGCGCGGCTATGCCGAGTTTGGTCGATTGAGCGGCTTCAGTGGCAAGCATGATCGACATTATTTGTACAAACACCTCGATTGATTGCTCCGAAGCGGACGGTCACCGGGGCCACCTCAGGGTCTAACTCGGCCGCGTGGTCATGTTGGGGAACTCATGCAGCGGGCGGCGGTTGTCGGTCAACTTGCTTGCAGAACCGCCGATGCATCACATTGCCGCTGTCGGCGATACTACGGTAATCACCTGTCACCCCGTGGACAGTAAAGGACGCCGTGGGGAATGTTGCTCATAATTGTCGAGCGCGACGTAATGTTCATGCGCGATCGAGCGAAATGCAAGCTGCGAGGCGCGGGCGCTCACGCGACGGTCCGCCTTCTCGTCAATGCCTCGGCGTTGTGCAGATAGGTCGTGAAACCATCCTTCGCCGGTGTGACGGAATTAAGCAGCATGACCGCGCTGACCTGTCCTCGGTGACCTACGCCGTGGATGATCACATGCATGAGCATCTCCTCGCGTGACATGCGGCCTGGCACACCGTCCGTAAACTCGAAGTCGATTAGCTCGGCCAATTGGTCCCGATCGAGCACCGACACGTAGTCAACATACTCCCGATCGCTTCTTCTCAAGTCTGCAGACAGATCCTCCAGCGTCGGCATTTTGCTCAAATTGGCGGAGGTAAAGCCGTGATCTCGTCGCCTCAGGTGCGCGCCAAAGATCTGGTCGACCACATAAGTGTGGCTCAAAGCCTTGATGGCCAATGTTGTGATGGAAGAATTGGCCCCAAGCTTGGCTAAAGCGGTCAATAGCTCATCGTTCGCCGAAGCTTTGTAGCGAAACAAGCGTTGCAGCGTGTCGTTCATGTCTTAACCCTCCGCACCCGAGTAAATTGCGCACTGCACGTGTCGATCAAGTTGTTTGTCGTTTCCACGTGGATCAGAATACGAGCGATGATTCGCTTTTTGTACTCGCATTCGGAGCGACAGTCATGGCTACGAAGGTGCAGACAAATCCCAGGAAATCTGCGTCTCAGAAGCGTTCGCGTCTCATGGTCGACGCCCTGTTGGAAGCGACCGCTCGCATTTTGATCAGGGAAGGTTTCGGCAACGCCAGCACGAATCGTATAGCCGAAGTCGCGGGTGTAAGCGTCGGTTCGCTTTATCAGTATTTTCCCAGTAAGGAAGCGCTCGTCGCAGCTCTCCTGGATCGCCACAGACAGCAGATTTCGCAAGCCGTGCAAGGGGAATTGGCGGAGGCTGTACAGCTTCCGCTGGGGCAGGCTGTGCGCAAGCTAGTGGCGGTGGCGGTCAAGGCGCATCGCATCGATCCAGCGCTGCATCGTGCCCTTACAGAGCAGATACCGCGGGTGGGGAGGCTTGAAAAGGCGGAGACCTTCAACCGAGAGAACTATGCCCTCTTTCGGGCTTACCTCGAGCGCCATCGGAATGAAATTCGTGTTGTCGATCTCGAGCTCGCGGCATTTGTATGCGTGACATCAATCGAGGCGTTGACGCACACAGCGGTATTGCATCAGAAGCTCGTCTCGGACGACGCGACGGAAGCGCTCGTCGACGAGGCCACACGCCTCGTGGTCGGATATCTGACGGCCTAACGGGTAGGTTTCTCACCATTCAATTTCTAGGCGCTTTTATCTTGTTCCTGCGGCCTGGTCAGGCGGGCAAGCTGCGTGCGCTGGACGGGGGCACAGGAAGGCCCCATAATCTATTCAATATCTATTCATATAAGATTTCATTGAACGCTCGAATCCCATGAATATATCGTTGGAAAACAAGGTATTAAACCTACTCCTACTGCACGGAGAGGGACTGAGCGCGCCGGAACTCTTGGCGAAGCTGCGCCCGCGTGTCAGCCAGCCGACACTCTGGCGCACGCTCGACACGCTGCGCGCGCGTGGCGCGCTCACCCGCGAAGGTAAGGCGAGGGCCACTCGCTACCACGCCCGTGCACGTACCGACTTGGCGGTCCTACGCTCTCGGCGCATGCATGAGAGCGTTGCCAAGCGCCTCTTGCGCGAACCCGCCTTGCGGGTTCAAGCGCTCGAACGTCTGGACAAGCTGCGGGCGGCCAATCCGCACGGTCGGCGCTACCACGATCGTTGGTCCGAACTCTTGCGAGGCCCCTTGGTCGAGGCGGTGCGGGTCATGACTGAGTCTTCGGAGATGGCGAACGCGTTGCGCAAGGAGTCGCCCTTGAGTGTGTTCGTCTCTCCCGCCGAGCGGCAACGGATCTTCGACTCGACGCGTGCGGGTTAGGACATTGCGCCGCCGTCAGTTGCAACACATCATCCTTGAAGTCGGCGAGCGCTTCGCTTTGACGGAAGTCTTCGTGATTGGCTCCTCCGCCATCTTGGCCGTGCTGCCGGATCCGCCGGAAGGCGTGCTCACGAGCACTCGCGATGTCGATATCATCCCGCCAAACGACGGCGATGAGCGTATAGCCGATCAGATCTCCTATGTCATCGGAGAATCGAGTGCTTTCGATATCGAATACGGCTATCACGCACAAGGCGTCTCCATGAAAACGCCGACCTACGCGCCGCACGGCTGGCAAGCGCGCACGATTGATGTGTCCGTCGGCAAAATTGTCGCGCACTGCATGGAGCCACATGATGTTGTGTTGAGTAAGCTCGGTGCCGGGCGCGAGAAGGATCTGGAATTCGCGAGCGCGGCTGCGGCGCTGGGTGTCGTTGAGCAATCGGTGCTGCTCACGCGCTTGCGTCTTGTGCCAGCCACGGCAGAGCATTCGGGCTTGATCGCCGAACGCATTGCGGCGCTCTTTAAATAAAAGCGTTGTGGATGAGTGTCAAAATTACTAGAGCTCATGACCGGATTATGGACGCCCGTCCTGCTCGCGTCGGGCGGCAGTCGGCCAGAGGCTGGCGCCCGGCTTCCTGAAGCGGTCTCCCCGAAGCAGCCGTTCATGCACATTGCTGATTCGCTCACGACCGCCGACATTTCGTCGAATTAAGGGTGGCGAGCAGCTCCGCAGAGTTTGCGCGCAGGGCGTTACAAGCGAGTCGGGTCGTTGAACCCCGCGAAGGGCCAGGTTCTGCTAGCGTGCGTTTGACGTATCGTGGGTAAATCTTCCGAATGTAATGAACTGACCGATGCCACGTATATAGACCTATGTCCGTTGAACACGCAGGTTCGGGTAAGTCGATGGTCTGGAACTCGGCCAAGGATCTGAATTGGAACGCGATCTATGCGGACCAATTGCCACGTGTCTACAATTACTTCCGCTTCCGACTGGGTCGTCATACAGACATCGAAGATTTGACGTCCCGGACCTTCGAAAAGGCCTGGCGCGCCCGCGCGGCCTACAGCAACGATCTTGCTGCGTTTTCTACCTGGCTGTTCAAAATCGCGCAGAACGTCGGAACAGACTATTTGCGGTCCGAGCGCAGCTATGTGCCGCTTGAGGAAGTGCCGGAGATTGCTGCTGTGGGGACTCCACAAGAGGCAGCGGAGCATGATTCGGATTTAGCAAAGCTCGGGCGACTCACCGCGCAATTAACGGAGCGCGAGCGTGAATTGATTGCATTGAGGTACGGAGGCGACATCAACAACCGCCTCATCGCAAAACTGACCGGATTAAGTGAGTCGAACGTCGGCGTCATCCTGCATCGCGCCGTGCAGACTCTGAAGGCGCAGTGGTAGGCGCGGGAGCAATTTCCATGAACGACGACTTTCTCCACCGACTTCGCGTACAGCCACCCTTAGAGTTCACCATCAGGCTCGCCGCGAACTTGCAGGTGCTCCCAGGAGCGACCCGGTCTGCGTGGAGGTCTCCCATCCGGCGAGCGTGGCCTGCGCTCGTGCTGTTGGCAGGCACGGCGTTCGCCGCGGCCTCGCCCGCTGTAAGGGCAATCGTGTCTCATGCGTGGAGTACCCTGTTTACGGCCTACAGCAATGCAGTGCCTGCCGAAGCACCCGAAGTAGTTCTCGCACCGAGACCTAAGAGTGCGAGCGAGGGCGCGCCAGCTGTCCCTGCGCAAGCGCCTGCCCAGCCACCATTGAGCAGCCACTCGACTAGCTCGGCCAGCGGAGATGCCGCCCTTGCCCAGCTACGGACTTTGCCCGTGGGCTCTGAGTCGAATGCCCCCCAACCTGACGTACCCGGCGTACCCAACATGAGCTGTGGGGATGCGTACTCGCCGCAGTGGGACAATTGTGTCGGGCTTGCGAGATTTGAGAACGGCAATATCTACCGAGGCGAATTCCACCATGGTCTGCGGGAAGGATTGGGCTTCCTCATTGTCAACGGCACGGGCGAATCCGATCACGACAACATTCGTTCCAATGATGGACCGGCGATTTACGCCGGCGAATTCCGTGGCGGCCGTCTGAATGGTCACGGCGTGTGGTTCACGAAGTCGGGTGCCGGATATTCTGGTACGTTTATCGACAACATCGCGCAGTCCGATGTATCGCATACGAATTGCAGCGGCGCGCTATCTCCTTCGTGGAGCAATTGCGTTGCAAGAATCTCTTACGAAGATGGGAACGTCTACTATGGAGAGTACATGTACGGTCGTAGGGAAGGGATCGGCATGTTTGAGATTCATGAGACGGGCACCTCAGATGAAACGAGCATCAGAACACCAGCAGCCGGCTTCTATGTGGGGGAATTCAGCGACGACCGATTGAACGGACAGGGAATGATTTTCATGCCTGGTGCCGGGTTCTACGGCACATTCACTAATAACATATTGGATACCCCGCGCCCTGGGAAATGAACGACTTGATCGGCTATCACGCTAGCTGCCCCGACCGATTGCTGCCGTTTGTGAAGGACCGCAGTGGGTCGTGCCCCGTCTCTGGCCGCTGCTCCTATCTGCATCTGGCAGCAGGCGGCCAGGTGCGGTCATTCGACCCGTCGAAGTACCCTCCGGCTAGCCGTCGTTCGCATCGTGATTGACGAGCTAACCGGCAAGTGATCTAGTTCACCAGAGCATATGCAAGCAGCCGACATTAA
>Ga0209222_1000132_pt1 | contig 16429 bp, 12 predicted proteins | sample BlaSpr_A8_Ref_O3_FD_187991 | JGI IMG/M metagenome (GOLD analysis project Ga0209222, IMG submission 187991) | Forest soil microbial communities from Thunder Bay, Ontario, Canada - Black Spruce, Ontario site 2_A8_Ref_O3 (SPAdes) (version 2) | ecosystem: Environmental > Terrestrial > Soil > Boreal...
CCGCAGTATCAACAACTACTTCGGCACTGATCCTTCCGCTATTCCCTGTACGACCCCCGGAGTAGACAACGGTGTTTGCGCATTCGGAGTACCCGCGCCGAACACCTTTGGCGACGCGAAGAATGGCAACGTGCGCGGTCCGGGTTATCTCAACGTCGACCTGTCCGCGTTCAAGGACTTCACTACCGTCCGCAATCAAACGCTGGGCTTCCGCTTCGATGCCTTCAATGCATTCAACATCGTCAGCTACGGTAACCCTGATACCGGGATCACGGACGGCAACTTCGGCAATATCTCAAACCAGGGATCTGCAAATGGGATTGCACAAGACGTCCGTTCTGTGGAACGCCGGTTACAGTTCTCGGCAAACTATCGATTCTAGGAATCTAATGCGCAAGATTATCTTCGAGCTCTGTGCGGAGAGTATCCAGGCCTGCCTTGCCGCGCGCGAAGGCGGAGCGGACCGCATCGAACTTTGCACCTCCCTCAGCGAAGGAGGCCTCACACCGAGCCACGGTCTTATCCGAGCGGCGGTCCGGCGCAGCGGACTCCCGGTGCATGTCCTGTTGCGTCCCAGAAGCGGCGACTTCCTCTACACGGACGACGAGTTCGCCCTTATGCGCGAAGACCTTTTCCACGCGCGCACCCTCGGAGCCAGCGGCTTCGTTATCGGCATCCTCCGCATCGATAACACGGTGGACATGGAGCGCACGCGCGAGCTCGTCGACCTGGCCGCACCGCACGAAGTCACCTTCCACCGCGCCTTCGACTACGCCCGCTCGCTCGACCAGGCGCTCGAAGACATCATCGCCACAGGCTGTAGACGCATTCTGACCTCAGGCGGCGAACGCGACGTCCTGGCCGGAGCCGACAGGCTGGCGCAACTGGTAAAACTCGCCAGCGGAAGAATTGAGATCGCTGCCGGCGGAGGCCTGCGCATCAAGGATGCAGCCACGCTCGCACGCACCACGCTCGCCAATCACTTTCACGGCTCTCTACGCCGCAGCGAAGCCAGCGAAATGCAGCACGAGCCGCATCGTGTACTTGAGGAAGCGGACCAGTTCCTCGGCGCATCCCGTTTCATCGTAGACGCCAACGACGTCCGCACCATGATCGGCAACCTGCGCCACGCCTGAACCATCCAGCTCACGCGGCGGGCGAGCCGATGGACTGCTGTTGCCATTCAGAAGCTCTCCGCAGTGGATCGCGGGAAGAAACTGAAAAGGCAGGGGCCAAACACCGTTTTCTAAGCCTTCAATGTTTGCAGCCTGTGGCTACCATAATGTTGTCGGCTGCGGGAATACCGGCGTAGAGCTTGGAGACACTGCGTAGTTCGAGCATGATCCTGAGCCTTTCATCCATCGGATACTGCAACTGCGGTTCCTTGCGGCTCGCGATGTGACCGCACGAGATCTCAACCAAGACCGAGCAGCTGGAACTCGCCCTCGTATCCTTCCATCTCTTCCTTGACCTCTTCTGGTCCGCTGCGTAGAGCTACGAACGCCACACGGGCGAATGCGGTTGGCAGCACCACCAAGAGGAGTTTCATCAGATGTTTTTCGATCGCCCTCTCTAGAGAGATAGCGCCAAAGATCGCTGGCGGAAGTACACCAACATACAGCGTGAGCATCAGGGGCAGACTCGTTCTGCCAGGCATCCGAGGCTGGTTGAACGGTACGCTCTGATTAAAGAGGAAGAATCCATCCGTCAGCAAAATGCAGAGGCAGACTCCACAGACAGCTTGAACGAATAGCTGTCGCGCACCCCATCCTGCCAGTCCCAACACGGTCAGGATGCTGCACGTGACACTCACCGCGCACAAGAATGTCCATCTGCGTGCGGCAGTTGCACATTCACTGGTCCGTACACCCGTGATGCGAAAGACCCATCCCGCCGACAAGTTGAGCGGGAACGCGAATGCAGCCCGTAAGCCTGTGATCGCCCAGAACAGCAACAGGGGCATTACCGCATGCAGCCCCTTGGATGAAAGCGCCCAACGTATATTTCCGCTGGACGGGACAAGAGTCGTTGCACACGCCACCGCCAGCGCGAGACCCATTCCGCAATACATCGCCAGATACACTTGGTAGTGATTGTTCCGTGTCATCGTTTGCCCGATAAAGTGAAACACCGCACGTTCCTCCGGCCGTCGAATCACCCCATGTACCAGCCGGGCCAGCCATCGCAATGGCTGCTGTCGTCTGCGCTCGCTGCCCTCTACGGCCATCTTCCGCCCCCGCACCCATCGCGCTGTATCCGCCAAACCCCGGCATACTTCTACGATACCAATCTCAGATGACCGCCCGTCTGGTGGCGCATCCACCTCAACCTAATTGAATGTTCTCGGATGTGGCCTCATGGTCTTTATCAGGGATTCAGGCCATTTCGCTCCCGTGGACTACCAACAAAACCGCTCTTCCCGGAATACAGTCCATAAATCTCTGAGCGGCAAAGTGGAATATGATTCCACATGATGTTAGCGGTAATGGAGCGGTCCTAATGCGCACAAAATCGACGGCAATTCCCGCCAATCCCAAGATTCGACCCGTCAAGAAGACCACCACCAGCGATGAGATTGTCGAGCAGATCATGGGCTTGATCGAAAGCGGAGAGTTGCAGCCTGGCCAACGGCTTCCCTCTGAGCGTGATCTGTGCGTTCAGTTCGGGACAGGCCGCTCCTCCCTGCGCGAATCCCTGCGCTGCCTGTCGATCGTCGGTGTACTACAGTCTCGTGTTGGCGATGGCACTACAGTCGCTGTCAACAGCGGCAAGTTTCTGGGCAAGATTTTCCAATGGCGGCTCATCACGGAATAACAGAATATTGAGAACCTGATGCAGGTGAGAATCGCTCTCGAAGGCCTTACCGCAGCCAATGTTGCGATCAACGGTACTGCTGAAGATCTCCGTTCTTTGAAGCTGCTCCTGAAACGAATGAAAGCGTCTCTGAACGACCCACTGAGGAATCGAACGACATGAAACCAGACACCTTCGCTTCAATCGAACGCAGAGACTTCCTGAAGCTCGCCAGCGCGGTGACCGTAATGGGCCTTACGCATAACGCATTTGCTGCTGCTGCAGGAAGCCGCATAGGTATCCTTATCGATTCCAGCGACCCAATCGCATCCGGTGCGCCGGTGACGCGCGCCGCGGAGAAGCTTCGTGCAGCCCTCGAAACGAAGGGATCTTCCTGTGAGATTATGTCTTCGGCTGATCAGGCAGGCGGATTCGCCTTGTGTATTGTCGTTGCTGGAGCGTCGAGCTCCCTCGCAAAATCTATTCCGGCGAGTGCTTCCCCTACAGGTGCGGACAGCCTTCGCATCGCGCCCGGCGAGTTAGGGCAGACGCCGGCAACCTTCATCTCGGCCACCGACACAAGAGGGTTCGTCTATGGCCTGCTCGAGTTGGAGGAGCGGGTCAGGTTCAATCCGGATCTAGGGACTGCTCTTCATGTCACTGAGACCATTGAGGAAAAGCCTTCCAATGATGTGCGGAGCGTAGGACGGTATTTTTGCAGCGAATTGCAGGACAAGTCCTGGTACTACGACAAAGATTTTTGGCGTGGCTATCTCGACACACTTGTCACGAGCCGATTCAACCGGTTCAACTTCGGCTATGGGCTTGAGTACGATTTTCCTCGTGGTGTGACGAGTGATTATTTCCACTTCGTCTATCCATATTTATTCGACGTACCGGGCTACAACGATGTTCGCGTCTTGCAGCTTGCATCTCCAGATGGGACAAGACTCGCCGCGCCTGCCCCTCTCAGTAAAAAAGAGCAGGCGAAGAACTTCGAGATGCTGCGCTTCATTGCCGCAGAGACGGGTGCGCGTGGTCTCCACTTTCAGTTAGGCATTTGGACCCATGCCTATAAGTGGACCGATAGCCCCGACGCGTATCACAGCATCGAAGGTCTCACGCCTGAAACGCACGCTGCATACTGCCGCGACGCCCTTGCGATTATTCTCAAAGAGTGTCCAGAGATTCAGGGGCTTACCCTCCGCGTCCACGGCGAAAGCGGAATCCCGGAAGGAAGCTATCCGTTCTGGAAGACGCTCTTTGAGGCAATCGCCGGCTGCGGCCGCCAAGTTGAAATCGATATGCATGCCAAGGGTGTGAATCAGATCATGATTGACATGGCCGCTGCAACTGGCATGCCCGTAAAGCTGGGCGCAAAATATTCTGCCGAACACCAGAGCCTGGGCTACAACCAGACAGATATCCGTGCGCTTGAAATCCCGCACCCAATTTCCGCGAAAGAGGCGGTTTTGTTCAGCCTGAGTTCCGGTACACGCTCCTTCACGCGTTATGGTTACGCCGACTTTCTACATCGGGATTCTAAGTACCAGCTTCTCTTCCGTCTATGGCCCGGAACACAGAGGCATCTTCTCTCCGCCGATCCGGAGATGGCAGCTGCCTACTCACGAACCTCCCACTTTTGCGGAACGGCCGGGCTCGATCTCATGGAGCCGCTGACCTTTAAGGGTCGCGAGGGTTCGGGTGTACCCGGCGGTCGTCTCGCGTATGCAGATCGATCACTAAATCCCAAAGCGGACTGGCAGAAATTCGAATACTACTATCGCGTGTGGGGACGAAAACTCTACAACCCCAATGCTGAGCCTGAAACATGGAGCAGGTACCTGCGCGCCGAATTCGGGCCGGGCGCAATTCCCTTAGAAACTTCACTCGCAAACGCCAGCCGCCTCCTTCCGCTCATTACGTCCTCACACCTCTCCTCTGCGAGCAATCACGACTTTTGGCCGGAGATTCAGACGAACATGCCAATCGTGCTTGGCAGCGAACCCTCGCCGTACGGAGACACCCCCACTCCAAAATGTTTTGGAACTGTGAGCCCGCTTGATCCCCAAATCTTCTCGACCGTCGTGGAATGCTCCGAGGAACTTCTCGCTGGCCGGCCGAGCGCAAAGTATTCGCCAATCGAGGTGGCGCAGTGGCTCGAAGATTTCGCAAACGTGTCGGCGAGCGCTCTTGCAAGTGCGCGCAAGTCGGTGAGATCGCAAACGTCACCAGAGTTTCGGCGAATCGAGGCCGATATCCTCATTCAGAACGGTGTCGGATTGTTCTTCGCGTCCAAGCTGCGTAGCGCGGTTCTTTTCGAGATCTTCCTGCAGACGGGCAGTTCTGAAGCTGGAAACCTCGCTTTGACTTACTACAAGAAGGCCCGTGAAACATGGTCGCAGATGGCTACTCGGGCGAACTCGACCTACCTGCCGAACGTTTCCTATGGGGATGTCCCGAAACGTAAGGGCCACTGGAGCGATCGACTGCCGGCAATCGACATCGACCTCGCAGCCATGCAGGCAAAGCTCCAGTCAACGGCGGCGCCTGTTTCGCCGGGGCAGGATGCAGCGAAGGCGATTCGTGCTGCGCGCGGCAAGCCGGCACGTCCGATTGTCGACTGCACGCATATCGTGCCCGCTAGTTTTCACCCTGGCCAGCCTCTCCCGCTGTCTCTGGCCATCTCCAGCACAACCACTCGTCCAACCTCCATGCGGCTCTTCTATCGCCACGTAAACCAGGCGGAACGCTGGCTCTCAGTCGAAATGCAAAACAATGGAGGGACCTTTAGAGGCTCCATTCCCGGCGACTACACCCAGTCGATATATCCGCTGCAGTATTACTTTGAAATAGAATTCGGCAACGCAACAGCGTCACTGTTCCCACCCTTCAATGCGACTCTCTCCAATCAACCGTATTGTGCAATCTCAGCGCGGGACTAGTAGTGTTGCCAATCCGATCTCATGGTTCGGAGCCGCGGAAGCACTTGGAAGATATGGATCAGTTCAAAAGGACCTTTGTGAGCGCCGGACAATAGATAAAGAAAGTGACGAGCGCGCCCATCAGGCACGCGAGGGCCAGACTGTGCAGCAAGACGAAGCGAAGGATGCTCCCCTCCTTGCCATAGATGCCGGTGGCGGTGCTTGCGACGACCACGCTCTGCGGAGCGACCATCTTGCCCATCACGCCGCCTCCTGAATTAGCCGCCGCCATGATGTACGGCGAGATGTTCAACTGCTGTGCTGTGAGTTTCTGAAGGCTTCCGAAGAGTACGTTGGACGAGGTATCGGACCCGGTCGACGCCGTGCCCAGCCATCCAATCAACGTGCCGAAAAATGGATAGAGCACGCCAGTGCGCGCAAAGGCCAGCCCCAGGGTTGCGTCCATCCCACAGAAGCGCGTCACGAACCCAAGGCCCATGAGCGCGGCGATTGTGGCCATCGTAAATCGCGTGGCCCTGACCGTATCCATCAACGTTGCACCCACCTGGCGGACGCGGAGCCCCATTGCGAAGGCGGCGAGCAGCGCAGCAAGAAAAATGCCGCTGCCTGTTGCGGAGATCCAGTTGAACACGAGCACCGCGGGCTCGGCCGCTGCTGTTGGTACTGCTGGAGGCATGCGCAACACAATGTGATCCAGCCCAGGCACATGAAGATGCATCGTGCTCAGCCCATCCACCCAAGCTCCGTATTTCGGAGCTCCCCACAGTGTGACGAACATGGTGAGGATGATCCATGGCAGGGCCGCTCGGAAGACTACGCTTGCCCGCCCAGCGTTGACGCCACGCGACAGGTGCGTCACATCTTCAAGCTTCGCATTGAGAATCCGTTTGGGCTTCCAGACGCGTAAAAACAGCACGAGAGCGGTGATTGTCACCACCGAAGCGACGATATCCACCAGCCACGGTCCGTGCAGCCGAGCGACCGTCAACTGTGTCAAGGCGAATGTCGCGCCGGCCACAAGAACGGCCGGCCAAACCTCAAGCATCGCCTTGAATCCGGCGTACGCCCAGATCAGCCAGAACGGAACAAGGAGGCAGAACGGCGTGAGCAGAACAGCGACCACCCGGGTCAGCGTCAGAGTGTCCAACCCCGTAACTCCGTGCAACGCAATGATCGGAATCCCGAGGCCACCGAAGGCCACGGGCGCCGTATTCGCAAGCAGGGCCAGCCCAGCCGCCTGCACCGGTTTGAAACCAAGGCCAAGCAGCACGGCGCCGCATACTGCGACAGGTGTCCCGAACCCGGCAGCACCTTCAAAGAAGGCACCGAGACAGAATGCAATCAGGAGCAACTGTAGTCTGCTGTCCTCGGTGATGTCGGACATGCATTGCTGCAGCAGGTCGAATCGCCCCGCTTTGACCGTCAGGTGATACATAAAAATCACCGGAAAGATGATCCAGAAAATGGGGAAAAGCCCGTAGCCCATGCCGTAAGCCGCAGCCAGGATGGCAAGGATGACGGGCATATGGAAGACGAAGACCGCGATCGCAAAGGCAGATGCCAGGGCGAGCAGGGCCGCCCGATGGGCTTTCAGCTTGAGACCGACGATGGTGGTGAGCAAGACGAGCAGGGGTAGCGCCGCCCATGCTGTCGACAACCACCAGTGGTGTGTCGGGTCATACCCCTGCGCCCATTGAGCGGTTTTCGCTGGAACCGGGTTTTGCAGGAAGAACAAAGCCGGGAGGCTGGTTTCATGAAGGGTAGATGTCATCATAGAATTCAGTCGACCCGCTCCCGATCTTCAAAGGTGCGGCCTATTATGTCTTGCCATATCGAAGCTTGTAAAGAGTTGTGGCCAGACCATTCTATTTAGAGGCAGGCTTGAGAACACGATGGACAACTCCATGCACACACTCGAACCGGTGATGCTTCCCGCGACCGTGCTCGCCGAACTGGAGGCAGCGGTCGGGAACGGCGGTTTGATCGTGGAACCGAGCCAGTTGCAGACGTATGAGTGCGATGGACTGACGGCGATTCGCACGGTGCCTTCGGCGGTCGTACTGCCGCTCTCGACCGCGCAGGTGCAAGCGGTGGTGCGCGTCTGCGCAAGACATGAGATTCCATTCGTCGCTCGCGGCGCGGGCACGGGCCTTTCCGGAGGAGCAATGCCTGCGCGGGGCGGCATCGTCATCAGCTTTGCGCGCATGACGCAGATCCTTAATGTCGATCTTCCCAACCAGCGGATGACCGTGCAGCCGGGCGTCATCAACAATCATCTGACCGCGCGCGTGGCTCCATTCGGCTATTTCTATGCGCCGGATCCTTCGTCCCAATCGGTCTGCACGATCGGCGGCAACGTTGCGGAGAACGCCGGCGGCGCTCACTGCCTGAAATATGGCTTCACCACGACTCACGTACTTGGACTGGAGATTGTGCTGCCTACAGGCGAGTTGATGCGCATCGGTGCGCCGAGTTGCGATGCCCCAGGATATGATCTCACCGGAGTCTTCGTCGGCTCGGAAGGCACGCTGGGTGTAGCGACCGAGGTGACGCTACGGATCGTGAAGAAGCCCGAGGCGGTACAGGTGTTGCTGGCAGCCTTCGATAGCATCACCGGCGCGGCGCAGACAGTTTCCGACATTATCGCGAACGCCATCCTGCCGGCAGCGATGGAAATCATGGACAGACTTTCGATTCAATCGGCAGAAGCCGCCGTGCATCCAAACTATCCCGTCTGCGATGCGTTGCTGCTGATCGAACTGGATGGCCGTTCCGCGGAAGTCGGTCTGCAGATGGAGCAGGTGAGGCAGATGTGCCGGAACAACGGAGCGTGGGAAGACCGGCTGGCGCAAACAGAGCGGGAACGCATGCTGGTATGGAAGGGACGCAAGGCGGCATTCGCAGCGGCCGGAAGGCTCGCGCCCAACTACATCGTGCAGGATGGCGTGATCCCGCGCACCAAGCTTCCCGACGTGCTGAAGAGAATTGGCGAGATGTCGGAAGCTGTCGGTCTGCGCGTCACCAATGTCTTCCACGCAGGCGACGGCAACTTGCATCCGATCGTGCTTTACGACGCCTCCATTCCCGGCCAGGAGCAGATCGCCGTAGACCTCTCGCTGCGCATTCTGAGAGTGTGTGTCGATCTGGGGGGCTCCATTACCGGCGAGCATGGCGTGGGCCGCGAGAAACAGGAATTCATGAGATACATGTACGCCGAACCGGATTTAGACACGATGCAGCGCGTGCGGCACGCCTTCGATCCCCACAATATCTCCAACCCCGACAAGCTGTTTCCGCGCCCGCGGTTGTGCGGTGAAAAGACCGGGCCCTACACTCCGCATCCGCTGGAGACTGCCGGCGTCGCCGAATATTTTTGATGGCTCGAGCATAGGACAATCGATGACGACCACCTCACTTGCACCCGCAGCAACGCATGAATTCGCCGCTTCGATCGTCGGACCGGAGCACGCGAACCTCCTCGGCCTGCGCTGCAGCGCGGCGCCGGCCGACGCGCAGCAGGCTGCAGAACTGCTGCGCTTTGCAGACGAACATGGTTTGGCGGTGGGCGTGGAAGGCGCGGGCAGCAAGCTCGGCTGGATCAATACAGGACGCACGGACCTGCGCGTGCTGACGCATCGGATGAGTACGATGCGCGAGCATACATGGCAGGATATGACCTGCACCGTCGAGGCCGGCTGTAGCTGGCAGGCAATGCAGACAGCGCTCGCCGAACACGGTCAGCATGTGGCTCTCGACCCATTGTGGCCGCAGAGGGCGACCGTCGGGGGCGTGGCCGCCGCCAACGATTCGGGCGCACTCCGGCTGCGCTATGGGGGTTTGCGCGACCTGGTGATCGGTATGACGTTGGTGCTCGCGGATGGCACGATTGCGCGCAGCGGCGGTAAGGTGGTGAAGAACGTTGCCGGCTACGATCTGCCCAAGCTGCTGTGCGGATCATTCGGCACGCTGGCGCTGATCACAGAGATCACGTTCCGACTGCACTCCATCGCTCGCCAGACGGCAAGCCTTACGGTGACGGCCGCGACAGCTGGGCCGCTGGGCAAGCTACTGCTCCTGCTACTGGATTCGGCGTTCAGCATCCAATCCATGCAACTGCGGACCGATGCAGCAGGCTGCGCGCTGGACATTCGCGTCGCCGCGCAGCCTGAGGTGCTGTCTAACCAGCAGGATGGCGTTGCCAGCATGGCGGAAAGCATGGGTCTCGTCGCGCAGGCTTCGAACGCGCAGGTATGGGCGGCTCGCGAGCAGCTGTTTGCGCCTTTCGCTTTCGTGTTCAAGGCGACGATGCTGCCCACGGAAATCGCGTCTGCGGTACAGACAATTCACGAACTCGGCGGAAACGCCGTGGTGCAGGCCGTTGGCATCCTCACGGGAAGCCTGCCAGGCTTGAGCTCCCCGCATCGGCTTGCAGGTCTTCGTGCTCGTCTCGAAGCAGCGGGCGGCTCGCTCACGGTACTGCAGACGCCCTCGGAGAGCGACTTCGACCGCTGGGGAACGCCGCCCGGCAGCCTGCCCCTGATGCGGGCGGTGAAGCAGCAGTTCGACCCGCACCGAATCCTCAATCCCGGCCGCTTTCTTGGAAAGATCTGATGAATCCACTCGTACAACTCGGCGCTCCAACACCTTCCAACTTCGACGCGCACCATCCTCCTGAGAAGGAGTTGATCGAGGATTGCGTGCATTGCGGATTCTGCCTGCCGGCATGCCCGACGTACCTCTTGTGGGGCGAAGAGATGGACTCGCCCCGCGGTCGCATTTATATGATGAAGAAGGCCGTGCAAGGCCACGTGCCCCTCGACACAACCTTCCAAACCCACATGGACAACTGCCTGGGCTGCATGGCCTGCATGACGGCGTGTCCATCGGGCGTGCAGTACAACAAGCTGATCGAAGACACGCGGGCGCAGGTGGAGCGTAATATCCCGCGCAGCACACGCGACAGCCTGTTCCGCAAGATGCTCTTCGCCACCTTTCCGTACTCCGGACGACTGCGCCTGCTCGCGCTACCGATGCTGGTGTACCAGCGCTCGGGCCTACAGTGGCTGGTGCGCAAGTCGGGGCTTCTCAAGCTGCTTCCTGAACGACTCGTTGCCATGGAAGCTCTGCTGCCGCGGGTTCCCACGCGGCTCTTCTCCAGGCTTCCGGCTGCCGTGGCCGCGGATAAGCGGGTCCGCAGGGTCGGCATGCTCTCCGGCTGTGTGCAGCAAGTCTTTTTCCAGCATGTGAATAAAGCAACCGCACGCGTGCTGGCGGCGGAAGGTTGTGACGTGATCATTCCTGAAGATCAAGCTTGCTGCGGAGCTTTGATGCTGCACTCAGGCCTCGACCAGGAGGCCGCCGCCAAGGCGCGCAAGATGATCGCGGCTTTTGACAGCGCCGGTGTCGACACGATCGTGATCAATGCCGCCGGTTGCGGTTCGACGATGAAGGAGTACGGACATCTTTTGCGCGAAGATCCCGTCTGGTCGGCCAGGGCCGAGGCTTTCAGCGCCAAGTGCAAGGACATCTCGGAAATACTTGCCGAGTTGCCGCAGCGGACTCCGCTTCACCCTCTACCCATGCGCATCGCCTATCATGACGCCTGCCACCTGCGTCATGCACAAGGGGTCTTCGAGCAGCCGCGCGCTTTGCTCGGAAGGATTCCGGGGCTTGAAGTTGCCACGGTTGCGGAGGGCGACATCTGCTGTGGTTCAGCCGGCGTCTATAACCTGTTGCATCCTGAGCCGGCCAACGCACTTGGCGATCGCAAGGTAAAGAACCTGCTGGCTACCGAAGCTCAGGCCGTCGTCTCCGCCAACCCCGGCTGCTTGCTACAGTTGATGAACGGGCTGCGGCGGCAGGGGATGCATGCCATGCCGGCCTTCCATATGGTCGAACTGATAAATGCCTCGATGTGTGGTCTCTCGCCAGAGCAGTTGCTTCGCGAACGAGATCGGCAGCGATAGCGCTATAGCACACGCGCGTAGACGTAGGGGCCTTCGGGAACCAATGCGACGCGCGAGCCGGGCTGCAGACCGTTGGTCGCGGCGGCAATGGCCGCATCCAGGTCGGCATAATAGTTCTCTCCCAGTGCGCCGATCTGCGACTTCGTGACGCCGGGCGTATAGAAATACAGCTCCGTGTTCAGGCCCACCAGCGCCAGCTTCTCGAGCTGCCACTGGTCGACTTCCACGGCAGCGTTCCGTATCTCATCGAGATAGTGCCGATGGCCCGCATAGGCCTCGAGCTTGCGCGCGAACTCCAGCGAGCCAACCCCTTCGGAACATTCGCCGACCACCAGAATGCGGCCGCCTGGTTTGACGATGTGACTCGCCGCCGTAATGCCTTTGATCGTCTGATAGAAGGTGAGATCGAGAGGATATCCCGCAGCACTCGTGATGACCAGGTCCGCTAGCGCTCGCAATGGTTCCAGGGATGTGTCTTTCAAAAACTGCACCCCTGCGGCGTGGGCCTCCACAGCGTTGCCGGCGAATACTCCGGAGATGCTGCGGCTCTGTGTGAGGGTGACATCCAACATAAAATCGTGGCGCGCCATGCCGGCAATCTCCAGCAACTCCGCATGCAAGGGATTGTCCGTCGTGGAACCTTCGGTGGCCATGGGCTCGCGCATGAACTTCGGCGAGTGGATGACCTTGATGGTTTCCTGGGCCGCGACGCCCGGAGCAATCAGCTTGCGGCCGCCGGAAAAGCCCAGCATCAGGTGCTGCTCGATGAAGCCAAGCGTGATGTGGAGGTCGGCGTTCATGAATCGTTCGTCGATGTAGACCGGCGTGCCATTGCGGGTGGAACCCAGCCAGCGGTGGTCGGCGAGTTGCTTCGCATCGTGATTGAGGATGCGGTACTTTGACGCGATCTCCGCGCCGACAATCGTCTGAATCTCAGCGGCGGTTGCGGCGCGATGCAGGCCTGTGGCGATGAGGATGCTGATGCCCTCCACGGGAATGCCCGCCTCGTGCAGCCGGCGCAACAGCGGCGGCAGCGTGGTGGAGTTGGGCACTGGCCGGGTGATATCGCAAACCGAGATGGCGGCTGTCTTTTTGCCCGAGGCAAGTTCGAGCAGCGGCAGGCAGCCAATCGGATGGTCCAGCGCATGCTCCAACGCAACGATCGGGTCTTCGATCGGCTTGGCGGACCGGCTCTCCACCATCATGTACTCTGGCCCTTCGGGAACATTCAGATGCATGCCGCTTTTCCCGAACTGGAAGCGTACTTTCCTCATGATGCACTTCCTTGTCCCGTCTACTTCCGGCAGCTTGCGTCGACCCGCCTGCTTGAAATTGTATGATGGTCTGCCAAAGTGAGAAGGACTATTTCTTCCTCATAAATCACTCTCCTGCCAGGGTGACATGTGTGCCGGGTATGCTAACAATCCTACGGGTCGGATCTCGCATCGGGCCCTCCACAGCCGGCCTCTCGATTGGTCTGACAAGCGGATATTGCCTGCGCTACAGTAGGAGCTTATCGAGAACGGTAATCATGCCACTTCGCGACACAGCTCGTCGGATATTCAGGGATACTCTCGACCGGCTGCGGATCTCAACGGTGATGCAGCGTCAGATCCGCTATGACGGGAACCGGCTGCGCGTGGGCGGAACGATGTATGCCATGAACGGCTTTCGGCATATCAAGATCGTTAGCGCAGGAAAAGCCGCTGTTCCCATGGCCACATCCTTGATGGACATCCTCGCTCCCCGGATCGCGCCGGAGCAGACACTCGACGGCATCGTGGTGGGAACCGCGCTGGCGGAACGAAACGGACTGCGCTCGTTTCTGGGTGGCCATCCTGTTCCGACGGAACAGTCACTCCTGGCCGCAGCTGCGGTGTTGGAGTATCTCTCCGGCAGCGACAGCGAAACACTGGTCTTCTTCCTTATCAGCGGCGGCGCCTCCACCATGCTGGAGCAGCCGCTGGATTCGGCGATGACGCTGGCGGATACTGCGGCCTTCCATCAAGTGTTAGTACATTCCGGTCTGCGCATCCAGGAGATGAATACATTGCGCAAGCACTTTTCCGCGGTTAAGGGCGGACGATTGGCTGTGGCTGTAGCGAATGCCACCAAGTGTACGCTACTGGTCTCCGACGTTCCGGAAGGCGCGCTGGATGTCATTGGCTCAGGGCCTGCGTCGCCCGATCCATCGACGGTGGCGGATTGCCGTGCGATCCTGCGCCAACACTGCCATGTAGTTTCGTTTTCGGACAGCTTGCTGGAGTTCTTTACCTCCGCGGTACCGGAGACACCGAAAGCGGACCACCCGGCATTCCTCCACGCTTCGGCCTTTACACTTCTTTCTAGCAGCGACTTGTGCGCAGAGGCCGCGCGCCTGACGGAGAAGGAGGGCTTTTATGTGGTCGTCGATAACTCCTGCGATGAATGGAGCTACGAAGCTGCCGCAGAGTACCTGCTGCAACGGATAGCCACCTTGCGGCAGACACATAAGAAGGTGTGTCTGATCTCGGTGGGCGAGATTTCGGTGAAGGTTGAGCATGGACAAGGGATCGGCGGCCGCAATCAGCACTTCGTACTGGCGTGCGCCGTCCGCATCGCGGAGAGCGGACAGCAGATCACGGTCCTGAGCGCCGGATCGGATGGCATCGACGGCAATAGCCCAGCCGCAGGCGGCATCGCCGACGAAACTACCATGACGCGAGCCAATGATCTTGGATTGAGTCTCTCTTCGGCACTCGAGCACTTCGATAGCTATACGTTGCTTGAAGCACTGGGCGATACGTTGGTTACAGGGCCCTCTGGCAATAACGTGCGCGATCTGCGGATGTTGTTCTCGGAGAACTAGGCGGGCGACGACGCCGAACACACATGGCATGGGGGCCTCCCTCGGGTACTTTTCGGACTAAAGTATTGAGGGGAAATGGCATGGGGCTGGACTTGTGAAAGTCATACTTCAGGGGTTAAATGCGAAGGCCCGGCGTTGGCCGGGCTTGGTGGATTTGGGTCTACTTCCAGTTTAGCGGGTTGGGTGGGGCAACTATGCCAAGTTTCTGAAAATTTAATCGCCAGTGTTGATGCTGGTTTTGGAGGTTTTCGTGCGCTCGGGGGGCTTGACAAGGTTTTGGACGGCGCGCGTTTGGCCGGCTGATGCCTTCTTCTTTCAACCTCACTGTGGCGTAATGGCAAGACTCTGTCCGTTGGAGAGTCCTCCACCGGTATAGCCCGTGGTCGAGAGCGGAGCCCCAGAGCTGTTGAAGACACTGAGAGCACTGCCTGTGCCCGTCACCCACACATCTCCGGAGCCATCGATAGCAATTGAGTTGGTGGTGGTGAGACCACCTCCAGTGTGGGTGGTCGTGGTTCCGGTATTCGTGATCTCCAGGAGCGAGCCGGAGGTATTGCCGGCCACCCACGCATCTCCATTCAGGTCGATGGCGATGGCGCCGTTGCCAGACTGGCCGGTCGCGTAGGTTCCTGTGACAGCTCCCGTTGGATTGAGCAGTGTGACCGAGTGGCTGGACCTGCTCGTGACCCAGACATTCCCCGCCTGGTCCGTTGCGATGCCCGCGGGTGCGCTGAGTACCGTTGCCGGATACTGCATTGCGACGGTCCATGCAGAGGGTGCTGAAGACAGGATCGGTTGGAAAGGCGCTGTGGGGTCTGCCAGCTTATTGAGAGCGGTGACGTTTTGCGCTGGATTGTGCGCGATGTTCAGCGCGGCCGTAACGACATCCGTAGGCCTGACGCCGTTGGATGAGACAGCAAGAGCGAAGAGGTTGCCGCAGGCTGTACCGTCGCCCGCTGTGCCGCCATCGGAGGTGTTGATGCAGGACGCAATGATGTCCGCGAGCGTATTCAGCTCGTTCACAGGAATCGTCGCTCCAGCAGGCAACGCAGGGCCGTTGAGCGATCCACTCGCGGTGTTCACCAGCTTGTTGACAGAAGCAAAGGCGTTGGTGAGACCGACACTATTGGTGGCAGTCGTTCCAATGTTCGACGGACCTGTCATGAAGGGCGCCAGTGCCCATACCGAGGCCACTGTGGTCAACTCGTTGATCGTAATGAAGGTAGTGTTGGAGAGATTGCCGCAAGGGCCCAGCGCCGCCATCGTAATGATGTTGGGATTGGCGGCCTCGCCCGCAATGGGCACGCCGCCGATGGCTTCAATGTAGACCTCTGTTGAAGCGGAGGGGCAGGTGTAGTCGCCCGTGATGTTGAAGTCGCCGCCGCCGGACGTAGTGACAACGTTATTACCCAGCAGCGATGTGCCCGCACTGTAGGGATATGCAGAGCCGTAGCCAGAATTACCCGCAGCATAAAGCTGTATGGTGGCCTGATTGATAGGCTGCTGGCCGCCCATCACGATCCCCGTGATGCTGACAGCCTGCGTGCTGACAACCGTCGAAGTGGGAGAAACGTTGTTGCCTCCAGCGCATCCAGACAGAGCGACGCAGAGCACCGCTGAAACGACGACCGAGTGAATGCACGTCAACAATGGCCTCTGAAGAGTCATGGTTGTGCCCCCGTGGTCTTGTTTGCTAGCGCAGTAGATGGAGGCGCAATAGGAGCTGCTGCGCCGAGGATCTCCGTAACTCCATTGCCGCTGTTGTTCGTGACCCAGACATTGCCGGAGAGATCTACTGCGATGCCTCCCGATGTGGACGCCGCACTGGAGGCCGCGTAACCCGTGCTGGGCGAGAGCGCTGTGCCGGTGTTCGATAA
>Ga0209222_1000133_pt1 | contig 16346 bp, 14 predicted proteins | sample BlaSpr_A8_Ref_O3_FD_187991 | JGI IMG/M metagenome (GOLD analysis project Ga0209222, IMG submission 187991) | Forest soil microbial communities from Thunder Bay, Ontario, Canada - Black Spruce, Ontario site 2_A8_Ref_O3 (SPAdes) (version 2) | ecosystem: Environmental > Terrestrial > Soil > Boreal...
GTCTATTCCCGTTACCTGGGCGAGTATTTTCCTGTCGATGCCCAGAGCGCCTCCAGTTCGGTTTCCAGGTCTTACGCGCTCGAGGACCCGGGTACGAACGCCACGCCGCGCGGAGGCAAGTGCAAGCGTCAATCCAGAAAGGGAGCCACCTACGATCACTATGCTCGGCTGAGTTATTTCAATTCCAAGGTTCTTCATCCTATGGTCCTTTGCGCTGGGGAGATAAAAGAGGTCGTCTGCTTGGCAAGAGGAACAAAAGTAGAGGGAGCCCCAACAGGAGTTCGTCGGTTTGGACGGGGATAGCGCGTCTCAATGCCGCTTGCCCTCGAGAAGGACATCCTCAGCGGCTTGGGGTCCTGTTTTGGTTTGGAGCGGGACAGCGTGATTCGTTGGAACCCCCGCGCCTTTCGGTCTGCTTACGTGAACGACCGCCACCGGTTGTTTTTGCGTCAAGAAGCGATCTGCCGCGATCCAGCCCGTGCTCATCGCGACGATTAACAACGAGCCGACGATTGCCTGCGGGGCCAAGGATGGCACTCGCGTCCACCTCGAAGCTGCGCCGATAGCAAAAGCAACGACAAATGCAATCAGGATTTTCATCTCTATCTCTCCTCGAAGTCCTACGACTACTTCAAAAGACCTTCTCCACCCTCAGGACTAACTTGTTTCCTTCTGGCCGGTTCCTTGCACCAAACTCGTGATACCCGTTTGCGTAGAAGGACCATTTGCCTTGGTTCCAAACCATTCCTGGACCGATTGCCCCTACCTGTTCGGGAGAATCTCGCAACGGGACGCCATTGATACGGCCATCCGTGATCTGCCGAAGGAAGTATGCGTTTGGTCCTATCCAGAGGTGCTTGCCAACGTTGTAGGCGACCGTCGCATTGAAGTGGACTGCCTGCCCAGCCTGGGTCGACTTCGCTTCCGTTGCCACCGGCGGATTATGATTTGGAGAATTCCAAAGATAGTGGACCCGCCAGCTAGTCTCCAGTCGCTTCAGAGGAAAGGCGGTAACCGCGTAATAGGGATGAACGGTGAATTCTCTTGCGCTGATGTTCACCGCTGAAGACGGCGTGTACTTCCCTACCGGCAATTCGAAGTCGAAGACGACTCGTTGATCGATAGGTAGACAGCCGATCTTTTTCTCCTTCCATTGCAGGATGAGCGGTGAAACTGTGACCTCTCCCCATCCACCGGATTGTCCTGCGCTACCGGCATTGACCTGCGCAGCGACCGTCACAATCTCCGCACCGTACCATCCACCGAAGATCTGTTTTGGGGTAATCCAGGCGAAGTGGGTCAGTTCGCTGATGCTGTTGACGGCGTCGGCTCCGGGAATGGTACGTCCCGTACCGTCAACTACCTTGCTGTCATGGGCTCCATCTCCGATTACCTCGATCACCCCGCCGGGTCCCGCAATCCCATCGAGAAAACTGGTGTCGCCCAGATTCACCGCTGGCTGCCCCACATGCGTCTGTGCGGAGAGCGAGGCCGAAGAGAGCAGAGCCATCAACAACACACGTCGGAACAGCTTCGTCATGGCGCTCCCTATGCGAGGACCGGGCCGCGCGCCAGGATCTCGTCGCGAAGTCTGTCGAGGGAGCGCAGCATGAACTCCAGGCCTTTTTCATCCCGATAAGTGTCTTCAGCGAGCTTGGTATGAATGCCAGCCACAACCACCTCGGGTCCCATCACCAGGTGCGCGTGCATGGAGATCAGCGCTTCTCGCAACTGATACTGAGCACGGACTCCGCCAGTGAAGGCAAGAGACGAGCTGATAATCGACACCGGCTTATTTGCGAAGCAAGACTCAAAGACCGGACGCGAGAGCCAGTCGAGAGCATTCTTGAGGACGCCCGGGACCCCGTGGTTATATTCAGGAGTCGTGATCAGGACGCCGTCGCTCTCGGTAATGATCCTTTTCAGATCTGCGACCGCGGGGATCCCAGGTTTCGTATCGAGATCCTCGTTGTAAAGAGGAAGGCTCTCGAGTGTGACGACCTGGATTTCGATCGCAGGTGCTGCCTTCTCGGCCAGTAACTTCAGTAGTGACGTGCTGAACGATGCCTTGCGAAGACTTCCTGAAATTCCGACGATTCGAACTGTTTCGTCTGCTCGGCCCATGTCAATCTCCTCCTCTGCGGTCGCATTCGGCGTCCCACATTCCTAAGGCTAGGCCCGGATATTTGATGTGTCCAACGAAAGATTCACATAATGGCTATTTCCAAATATGATGAATCGCACGAGAGGTTTTTCATGGAAATTCGGCACCTGCAGCACTTCATCGCCTTGGCGGAAGAAGGCAAGTTCACGACCGCCGCCCAACGCATGAATATTGTTCAATCGGGTCTGTCCGTATCGATCAAAGAGCTTGAACAAGAACTTGGTAGCCAGTTAGTGGTTCGCACCACGCGAAAGGTCTCCCTGACAACCACGGGAGAACTCTTCCTTGAACATGCGCGTGCTTGTCTCGCTATGCTGAACGATGGAGTCCAGGCAGTCCGATCTCAGGACGGAGTCGTCCGAGGCCGCCTGCATCTCGGAATTTTGCAGAGCCTCACACCCTACGTTCAGCTTGCGATGTTGCTGCAGCGATTTCGCTCCTCCTATCCCGAGGTCGAATTCGCCGTCCGAGCCCTTCCAACCGAGACGACCCCGGCATTGGTTCGATCCGGATATGTCGATCTCAGCTTCCACGCAGTGATCGGCAAGGAGCAGTGGCCCGGTCTCCAGATGATTCCGTACGTTCAGGACTCGCTCGTAGCGATCTGCTCCAGAAAACATGAGCTAGGAAGCGATAGCAGCGTACGGCTGGATCTGCTCAGCCGCCAGAGCTTCGTCGATCTCACGCCGGAACGAGCTCTCCGGAAGCTGGTAGACCAGGTCTTCACGCAACACCATCTGCCGCGATCCATCGTGTATCAGGTGAGTGATATTGAGACCTTGTTGTACCTTGTCGCTCGCGGCCTTGGCGTCGCAATCGTACCGTCGGCACTCGCTCGATCCTCCGCGCAATCACCGAATCTCCGCGCGCTTCGCATCGTGAGTGCAGCCCCAAAGCTTCCGAAATGGAAACTAGCAATTCTTACACGAACCAGGCGCAGGGATCTCCTTGGCAAAACTACCGTCGAGCTGTTTCTGGAGACGCTCGACGGCTTGCCGGGAATGCCCAAGTTTGCCGGTGAGTCCTAAGCGCCTCAGATCCTGGCATAATGGTTCTGTTGAAGAACACCGCATGCGACCAAGAACGACAAGGGCCGCCGCAGCAACCTGGACCGCATAGCCACCCGGCAGCGTGGCTATGCCATTAGCCTCAGCCGGCGATGCCTGGTTGAAAAGGGCTTTGACTGGCTCAAGCAGACCGGCCGACTGCGCCAAGTCAAGCTGCGAGGCCTGGAGAAGGTGGACTGGCTATTCGTCTTCAGTTGCGCGGCGTAAATTCTCCTTGCATCACAAAGGTGTTAAAACGATATGTGTGCCAATGCCTGCCCAATGCCGGCATCAATTCCCCAAATGAAGCGCTTGGGTGTACATTTCTCTTCAAGTCAGCGGCGTTTCCTTCTCTATCCGACTCGGAAGAAGTTGTTCGGCTTGCTTCGGAGCGGCGACAAATGGAGCCAGCAGAGGAATAAAACAAAATGCGAGACCTCCGACCATTGCCATAAAGAGGAAGCAGTCGGCATAGCTCAGAGTTTCAACCTGTTGCGCACCGGCTCGCGCAAGTAAGCCGACGGACATTAACCTGGTCCCTGTGGGGCTTGCGCCACTGTTTATGTAGAGAAAATGGGATATTGAACTCAACGCCGTCGATGTCGTTTCGTTTGCAGCGTTCAGGTGTTCGTATAGACGGGAGGAGTGGAGCGTCTCACGCCGCTCCAGCAGGATGGTTAGGAACGCGACTCCGAGCGACGCTCCGAGCTGGCGAAAAGTCATATAAATCTGCACACCATCGAGCTGTCTGCCCGGCTCCAATTTCCCAACCGCACCCTGGCCAATTGCAGGTAGCAGCATCGTGAGACACCCTGCATAAAGGGCCAAGGGCAGCAGGAAGTATGCGTCTGGTGTCGAAGTAGTGAGGCAGCGGTAGAAAAGGAGCATCGCGGCTATCAATATGCAGAAGGCCAGGGCTGTCGTTTTTCTTGGGCCAATCTTCGATATAACCTTCGACATGATTGGACGCAGGACTGCGCCGGCCAACGCGTAGAAGGCAATCAGGCAGCCCGTCTGTGTTGCGCTGTGCGTCTGGGAATCGACGAGACGCAGGAACTCAGGAAGCACGAACAAGCTACCGGAGAGGATCATCCCCGCGAAGATGCCGATGAACACCGCTGCCAGCGTGTAGCGATTGGAAAGGAGCGACATGTCCATCAGGGGAAAGCGATTGTCCGCACTGCGCTCCCAGCGCACGAAGGCTACGAGGGCCATGATGCTGATGACGGCCAGCAGGCGGATATGGGGCGACCCAAACCAGTCGTCGATGTGACCGCGGCTAAGGATGACCTGCAAAGAGAGAAATCCAATGGCCGCAAGGATCAAACCTGGGTAGTCCGTCTGCCGCAATCGCGGTGAATCCGCTTGCGGCAACTCAGGAAAATTGTTCTTCAGAAGCAGGATGGCGGCAACGGCCAGAATTATGTTTGGCACACAGATCAGTCGCCAGTTGAGGCGATCGGTGAGAAAGCCGCTGATAATGAGGCCCGCTATGCTCGCATAATACAGCCTCACAGAAGTCGTCATCATGGATGAACCGCGCTTCTCTTTCGGAATGATCATGTAGATTCCAGCACGCCACCACACGGTGAGACCGGCCCCAGCCAATCCCTCGACAGCACGGAAAATAAGCATGATCCCCAGCGCAGGCGACAATGCGGCACCCACGGACATCATGGCAAACAGAGCCGTATTCCATATCAGAAAACGTTTGTAGCCGAAATGGCCGGCCAACCAGAAAGACAATGGCACGCCGAGAAAAAGAAAGGAGCTATAGACCGTCAGTATCCAGCTTGCTTCGTCGAAAGAGACGCCCAGCGATCCAGTGATATCGGGAAGAACGAGATTCATGCCCTCGAAGGTATAAAACTCCATCGCTGTTGCAAGGGCAAGACCGAGCAGAAGATATTTGCTCTGGTTGGGCGACAGTTCTGTGGGCGAGATGGCTGGCGGCGGCAGTGTATGCGTTATATGTTCCTGCATCCGATTCCTCTTCTTATTGGGCGACAAGACAAACGGCCGCGCCGAGTGCGCTTTAGAACATCCACCAACTGGTTTTAACTTTGACCTCGACGTTCATCCCAGGACGAAGCACATCACCGTCGTTAGAACCCTGATGGACGAGAATCTTTACAGGAATACGCTGCACTACTTTTACAAAGTTGCCCGTGGCGTTTTCCGGAGGAAGCAGGGCTTGCCTTGAACCGGTTGAACTGGCAATCGAGTCCACTACGCCGTAGAAAGTTTTGTGTCCGTAGGTATCGACATCAATTCTGACCTTTTGTCCGGGACGAACGTGCGCCATCTGCGTCTCTTTCAGATTCGCCGTTATCCAGATCTCATCGAGTGGCACGAGATCGAACATCGCCTGTCCAACGGCAAACTGTTGACCTGGCTCAACGGTGCGCTTCGTGACCGTCGCGTTCATGGGAGCGCGGAGTTGGGTATAGCTGAGGTTCAACAGCGCCTGGTTCAAGGTCGCCTTCGCCTGCTCCACATCCGCGAGCGCGGACTGGTAATCGGCTTTTCTTACTCCGGACTCCAACTGCTGCGCCTTGCTCTGTCGCACTTCGGCCTCGCCCTGGGCTATTCGTGCATGCGCTGTATCTTGGGCGGCCTTAGCTGCCTCCGCCTCACGTTTCGTAGCGTCTAACTTCTGCTGAGCCGCCAGCCATTCGTTACGTGCCACCTCATCGGTCGCCAGATAAGCATCGAATTGCTGCCGGGATATCTCGGATAGTTCAGCGAGTGTCCGCGTCCTCTTCACGTCGGAATCAGCCTTATCCAACTCAGCCTTTCTTGCAGCGATGTTGGCCTCAGCAAACTTGAGCTCAGAGGTCGAGAGGCGTTGATAAGTCGCCTCTGCGCTAGCAAGCTCCGAACGTTCCGCTTCGACTTGGGCCGACGCTGCGATCGTCGCACTGCTGGTCGTTCCTATCGTGAACGGAACCGCGATTTTGAGGGCGGCAGCTCGGGCCTCCGCAACTTGTAAAGCCGCGCGGGCCTCATCAACTTTCGCCTGATAGTCGGCAGGAGCAAGCTGGATCATCAGGTCGCCCTGTTTCACGCGTGTGTTGTCGTCGATCAACATCTTCTGGACGTAACCGGGCACACGGGGAGAGATAACAATCGAGTGGCCATCGACCTGCGCATCATCCGTGCCCGGATTCACGTCCTCGGTGAAAACCCAAAAAAAACCGACGGCGAGGACAATGACCGCGAGAAGGACGTAAAGCTTATTCCCAGCGGCCCACGCTGCCGCATTACGGGCACGAACTGCCAAGGTTGATTGCTCACTCGGTGCCGATGACGCTGCTGGGGAACCAGATTGCGTGTTGGTCTCAATCATGTGGGCACTCCTTAATTTCCATATTCCTCAGCGATGCGCCCGCGTGCATGGGACAAATCTGCCTTTGCTTGTTGCAAGTCGAACATCGCGCCTATCTGGCTATCTGTCGACTGAGCAAGTGAGTTCTGGGCCGTGATGACTTCAATATTGTTTGTGATTCCCGCCGCAAAGCGATCGCGCGACTCCGTTAGCTCACGCGTTGAAAGCCTCAATGCCTCGGTCGAGAGCTGCAACTCCTGACGTGCAGCATCGAGCGTCGACAATGCAGTACGGACCTCCTGCGTGATTACGTCCCGGCGCTCCGTGACGGTCTGTTGGGAACGATCGGCAGTCAATCGTGCGCGTTTGGATTCGGCGGTAATTCTGCCGCCGGTAAAGATCGGAAGCTTCATCTCTCCCTGATAGATGTATATCGGAAGAGCTCCTGCGGGGTTTCGTCCACTTTGAGCCCAATAGCCATCGAAGTGAAATTCGGGTAGTCGTTGTTCCACCGCCGCTTTGCTGTCATACTTTGCAGCCAGATGTTGGGCTTCAGCAGCCAGAAGATCCGGGCGTGTGTTGAATGCTTCGGCGAGCGACTGTTGTTCATCAGGAACCCGTTCGTCGGCTGCAGTGAGACTATCTGCCGCAAGTACCTGCTGATTCTCCTTCAACCCCAGAACCTGCGCGAGGCCATACCCGTAAGCTCTCGTCTGTGATTGCGCCCGAACAAGATTTTCTTTCTCTACGTGTAGCTCGACGTTTGCTCGCAGCGCATCTGTGCTGGTTCCGGTACCTTGTGCCAACTGGTCGTTGGCAAGGCGCAGCAGGACAGTCGCCAGATCGATGCGACTCTGAACGGCCTGCTCCGTCGCCTTCGACCGCAACAACGACAGATATTGGGCGACAACGATGCTCGCAATCGATTCCTGAACATCTGCGGCCTGCTCCTGCGAAGATTTTGCTCTGTGTTTTTCCGCCTGGTAGCTGCTCCACGCCGACACCGCAATGATTGGCACATCGAAGGTAGCCCCGATTTGCACATTACTAAATGGACCAACCGAGTAAGGAGCGGCTTCCTGACCGAAGATTGTCGCAAGATTGAGTCGCTGCATTTGATCTTCAAGCCCCAACGTAGCCTTAGGCAGGAACACGGATCTTGCAACTTTCGCACTCTGTTTAACTTCGAGAGCTTCGATTCGAGCAGCCAGCAAGCGAGGGTTCTGCTTAAGTGCAATCCTTACGGCCTCATGCATCGTGAGAGAAACCGTGTCTCGATCAGAATGGCTGTCAGGTGGGCTTCCCGAGACTGTCTGGCCCGATGTCACCGCGACGGAAGACGATGCTGGAAGTTCTTCTACCTTCTGTCCGGACGCCGCCGCAACAATGAGGCACATCATTATCGGGAGCCATAGAGGAGTCGGAATAATAAACATCCGCAGCTTCGTCGCGCCCGGATACTTACATCGGTTTGTGAGATCGGAAGACATTCCTTTACCTACTATCTTGAGTAATCTCAGCAGGTAGCTCGGCCTGTGGAGGTTCGAAACGGTAGCCGACCCACGGGTCGGTGCAAATGAACTTGGGATATCGAGGGTTAAGTTCAACCTTTTTTCGCAGCTGAGAAACAAGGACTCGAAGATAGTCAGATTGACCGCCGCAGTGTGGTCCCCAGACTGTCTGGAGGAGTCTGCGGTGTTTGAGTGATTTGCCTTGATTCTCCACTAACAACCGAAGTAATTCATGCTCATTTGGTGTGAGATGATTTACTTTTCCTCTCACACACACGATTCTTCGTTCAAAATCAATTTTCAGTTCGTTGGACACAAAGGCCGGACACTCCCGCTGCGCGCATGTACGCCGCAATACTGCGCGAACGCGCGCCAGCAATTCTCGAATGGCTATGGGTTTGACCATATAGTCGTCGGCCCCAGCGTCCAACGCATTCACTTTATTTCTTTCGCAGTGTTGTGCCGCGAACACAAAGATCGGCGCGTCACTCGCACTCCGCATTTCGCGACACAGATCCAGGCAGGTGTTCTGCGTTGTATCAAAGTCCACGAGAACAAGATCAGGACGCGTCTTACGGATAATCTGCAGAGCATCGTTATAGTGTGCAGTCTCCACGACACAATGCCCCTCGGCGGCCAGAGCGTTCAGTATCACTCGGCGGAGTTGTGGGTCGATAACCACGACTAATATGGTGCTGGACATCATCGGCAAATCAATCTCATTCGTGCAGCGAATTGATGGTGAATGCTTATTACATCTTGAGTTGGTTGTCCCTTGGTGCCTTTCAGCTGCATACCGAAGCCACCGTGTCGCCTGAATCAGTCTGCTCGCAGCTTACGTGGAAGCCTCGGCGGCGCGACATCCGCCGCTTCACTATTGTTTCCAATTGTCTTCGGCCACGAACCACCCGAGATTTCACGGCCGGAACCAAGAGGCCCATGATTCCAGCAACCTCCGCCGTCGACAGCTCGCCGAGTATCCTCAACTCGACGGCCCCCCGTATTCCTGGCTTCAATTCATTTATCGCTGCAGACAGGATTTCCTTCTGTTCTTGTTGTAAGCACCTATATTCAGCATTCGGGCTTGGATCGCCAAAATCTAGGGATAGGTCCGCTTTGTTCTCTGCGTTCGGTTGGACGAGCGGTATTTCGACCTTAGAGCCTCTCTTTCGTAAGAACATGCATGCTTCGTTTCTTACAATGCTTGTCAACCATGTCGAAAAGGAAGAATGTCCTTCAAATTTCTGCAGGTGCATGAATGCTTTTTGAAAGCCCACTTGCACCACATCTTCTGTGTCCGCCGTATTGTGGGTGAATCGCATGGCGGTACGCAGCATCTTTGCCCGGTGATGGTAGACCAGCATTTCAAATGCGCAATGATCTCCACGTTTGGCTGCGAGAACAAGTAGTTCGTCTCCTACTGTTCGAGCATCGAACATGCTGCCCCGGTAGTCCTCAAAAAGATTGCTAAATCCGGGCAATAAGCTGCCTCTTGTCGCCACCAATCTTTGCTCGCTGCGGTCGGCCAAGTTATCGATCAGCGCTGCTTCCATCTACCCCTCCTCTTGCCGCTTAACACTCAAGTACCCCAGGTGCAATGTGAAAGATGAACTCGCCCCATTTACAGTTGCAATCCTCTTGCCAAGCCACAAGTGCATTGCAAGTGACGGAATCCAAATGACTTGAGAAATGACCAACGTGAGAGCGCTTCGGTTTTCGTTCAATCTTTGGCGCCAAGACAGAATGCCGATTGCCACTTCGCGGCCGCAGCGTTGTCAAAGAATGAAAGATCAGATCGAAGTAAAGACGAGGTACGATTCAGGAACAGCCATGCTTGTATCGCAAGCATGTTGCCAGCAATCGAGTGGGGCTGAAGCTTGTATTAGGTTGCTGTTGACTCAGCGTGGTCGATTCCCTCTGGCGGTACTGCGCTGCGCATTCGCATGGGGCGGATGAGTCCAAGTTTATTCATTTTGTAAGCTAGCGTCGTACGATTGAGTCCCAGCTTAGCTGCTGCACCGACTGGGCCGCCTACCACCCAGTCCGCCGCTTCCAATGCTTGCAAAATTAGCGCCCGGTCGACCTCCTTCAAGTCAGTCGAGTTGGAAATTACAGCTACCGTGTCTTGATCGTTTATCGGTAGTGGGTTAGGAAGCACTCCATCGCAGGAAAGGATCACGGCACGTTCGACCAGATTCTGTAGTTCGCGTATGTTCCCCGGCCAGGAATAGGAAGTAAACGCCGCGATTGTTTCCGGAGGTACTTGATGAATTGGCTTGCCCATGCGCTGCGAAAGAATCCTGACAAAATAAGAAACCAGCTCTGGGATATCGCTCTTTCGATTGCGTAATGGCGGTAGCACGACGGGAAAGACATTCAGCCGATAGTACAGGTCGCTTCGGAATTTGCCCCGTGCAATCATGCCGCATAGATCGCGATGTGTCGCCGCAATGAGGCGAACGTTGATCCGATGCGTCCGGCCGCTCCCCAGCCGCTCGAACTCCTGTTCTTGCAGAACCCGGAGCAGCTTCGACTGCAACGCCAGGGGTATGTCCCCGATTTCGTCCAGAAACAGGCTGCCCGTATCCGCCATTTCGAAGCGGCCAATCTTCTGCGCAATAGCTCCAGTGAAGGCTCCTCTCTCGTGACCAAAGAGCTCGCTTTCCAGTAGGTCGAAGGGAATGGCCGCACAATTCACCTTTACAAATGGGCGTCCCGCACGTGGGCTGAGATTGTGAACGGCGCGGGCGATCAACTCCTTACCCGTGCCCGTCTCTCCCATGACCAGAACGGTGGAGTCGGTTGGAGCGACGAGATCGACTTTCGCAAGCACCGCCTCCAGAGCAGGGTTGCTCCCTATGATCTGTTCGAGCCTGCGCTCGCTCATACCCGCTTCACCGGATCTGAAAGTTAACGAAGTTGCCATAACTACCACCTCAGATTTCCATTGATTGTGTCGAGATTGCATGGATGAGCCATTAGCCTCCCTCAAAACGAGTAACTGTTAAAAGGGGACTAACGGTTGAGTAGCGGCATCATGTTGGCACCGTAGCGCTCGCCTGCCGCAGCGGAGGGCGGGAATACAGAATCGAGTTCCGCCGCTTGCGCCGACGTAAGGACCACATCTACGGCTGCGACATTCTCCTCTAGGTACTTGCGGCGCTTGGTTCCAGGAATTGGCACGAGATCATCGCCCTTCGCCAACACCCATGCGAGTGCAAGTTGGCTCGCGGTGATTCCCATACCAGACGCCAGTTCCTTGACCTTGGTGACGAGTTCAAGGTTCCGAGCAAAATTCTCTCCTTGAAACCGCGGTTGGTGGCGACGAGCGTCATCCGCCTCGAAGTCATCGGGGCTGCTGATGGCTCCGGTAAGGAAACCACGACCGAGCGGACTGTATGGCACAAAACCAATGCCGAGACGGCGACATACGGGAAAGATCTCCGGCTCAGGATCACGGGTCCAAAGAGAGTACTCTGTCTGAACTGCGGTGATCGGGTGGATGCGATGAGCCCGTTCGATTGTGGCCGCCGCGGCTTCAGAGAGTCCGATGTAACGGACTTTGCCTTCACGAACAAGATCGGAGAGCGTACCAACGGTCTCTTCGATGGGCGTGTTCGGATCGACGCGGTGTTGATAGTAGAGATCGATCATTTCGACGCCAAGACGCTGTAGGCTTCCCTCGATGGCCTTCCTGACATAAGCCGGGCTGCCGTCAACGCCGATTCCACCTGGTACGGAAGGATTCGGGATGTAGCCGAATTTGGTGGCAAGGAAAACCTGATCTCGTCTGCCCGCGATTGCGCGTCCAACCAGTACCTCGTTGGTGTGTGGGCCGTAAGCGTCAGAAGTATCGATGAGAGTGATCCCAAGATCCAATGCTCGATGGATCGTTGCGGTCGATTCAGAGTCGTCACGGCCTGAGTAGAAAGCGCTCATGCCCATACAGCCGAGTCCGATCGCCGAAACGGTGGGTCCATTCTTGCCGAGTGTGCGGGTAATCATATGAAAGCTCATCCTTTGCTCCGAACCGAAGTCCGGCGTCTGGTGCATTGTTGTTTGTTGAGGCGAGGTTGTTGGTGGAACAGTGGTGTCAGGCTGGAAGTTCCACGCCCGTGACACGGGAACAGAAGTCCAGCAGGCGATCCTGAAGACTGACATCGCGCGTAGCAGGCAGCGGAGGCTTTCTGTTCATGTGATAGAAGTACTCCCCGGACACCAAAGCGGCAGGGTCATCGCTTACCGCAAGCCACACCTGAGTGCGATACGCCTGGTCCAGATCGTCTGTGGCGCTTGAACCGCCCATCTTCGTAGGTACCCAGCCTGGCTCCAAGGCATTCGAAAGATTGCTCGGCCACCGTCTCGCAATAGCGAATGCCAGAAGCACGTCATGGAGCTTCGTATCGGAGTAAGCCTGTCGTCCCACCCACGGACGGTCGTACCAAATCAGGTCGTTTAGGCTGGGGTCTCCGTCCTGATGCAGTACCGAACTCAGATACACAAGGCGTTTAGGTCGAGTCATCAGCGCCGTAAGGATGTACGGCGCAATCGTATTGACAGCGAGAACATGCGATAGCCCATCTTCAGTGACAATTCGCTTTTGCTCTTGATAGCCAATGCCGGCGTTATGAATGACGGCATCGAAGGTCCCGAGTTGATTGACTTGATCGGCAATGTGCCTTGTCTGGGTAATGCTGGTGAGATCCCCAACGACTACCGATTCTGCTGCGGGAAGTTTGTTCCGAGTCTCATCCGCCCGTTGTTGGCTTCGAGCATGCAATACCACGCTGTGGCCCTGTTCCACCAAAAGCCGTGCGGCCATAAGACCTAAACCGTCGGATGATCCAGTAATGAAAATACGAGCCATAGATATCTCCTTTTGTGAAAAAAGATCGAGCAGTTGAACGTTCGTCCAGGTCGAATTAGCATTCTGTTCGTTAGAAGCGTGGCAGTTGCGAAATATCCCATCCACCGCCGACAGCCTTGATGAGCAAAACGCTGGCGTCGAGTTGTCTGCGCCGGATATCGATGTCATTCTGTTCGTTGCTAAGAGCAGTCGTTTGTGACGTCACAACCTGAAGATAGGTATCTACGCCCCCGGCATAGCGGTTCATAAATAAATGAAGGGTTTCTTCGGCCGCAGCGGTCGCGTCGCGCTGCTGCTGCGACTCTCCTGCAAGAATGCGCAGGACGGCGAGATTGTCCTCCACTTGCTGAAAAGCTGTAAGGGTTGTCTGGCGGTAATTCGCAACGTTCCCATCATAGGCGGCGACGGCTGACTCTTTGGTCGCGCGCCGCCGGCCAGCATCAAACAGTGTTTCGGAGAAGCTTGGACCGACTGCCCAGAAGCGGCTGGGCCAGGTGAACCAGTTGACTGCCGAGGTCCCCTCGAATCCTGCCAGGGCACTTAAGTTCAACGCGGGATAGTAAGCAGCCTGAGCAATACCGATTTGCTCATTGGCTGCAGCCATCCGCCGCTCGCCAGCTGCTATGTCCGGCCGGCGCTCCAGCAACTGGGACGGCACTACCTGTGGAATCGCGGGAATCGCTGGCGTTTGGAGATCGATGGGGCTGGGGGGCAGGCTGAAGTTTGCTGGTGGCTTGCCGATCAGGATGGCGATCGCGTGCTCATACTGAGCGCGTTGAACCATGATGTCTGTATCGAGAACCTGGGCATCCTTGAGTTGGGTGCGCGCCTGCGCCACGTCCGACTTAGGTGCAGCTCCGCCTTCAAACCTGTTTTCGGTAAGCCCCAACGCTTTGCTATAGGCCTGCACCGTATCATCGAGCAGTTTTTTTTCTGCGTCGGCACTGCGCAGCTCGAAATAGTCGTATGCAAGCTCCGCCTGTAGGCTCAAGTGCGTTGCGGCCATGTCTGCCGCACTTGCCTGAGTCTGTTCTTTCGCTGCGGTCACGCCGCGCCGAATACGGCCCCAAAGATCAATCTCCCATGACAAATCGACCGGAAGGGTAAAATCGCCGGTTCCGTTGTTGGCCTGGCTCGATGGAAAATAGGGCTGGTTCGGAGAGTCACGCACCGTGGAAATGCTCGGTGCAACCCCGATGGTCGGTGCTTCGGCTGCACGATTGAAGCGAATGGCAGTGCGCGCCTCGCGGTAGTTCGCTTCCGCAATCTTCAGTGTCTGGTTCGCCGAATCTATCTGCGCTTCTAACGCATTCAACTGAAGATCGCCGTAAATCTCCCACCAGCTTCCTCGAGGTGTTTGATCGCCCGGCTGAGCAAGCTTCCAACCGTCATTCGCCTGAGGCAAATTGGGTGCTTTTTCTTTAAAGGCTGACGCCATAGGCGTTGACGGTTTTACGTATTTCGGGCCGACCATGCAGCCAGCAGCAAAGATCGTCACTATCGACAACAGAGACGGGATCAATCTTGCTTTCATTTCGAACCTCCGGCTTTTGGGGCATCGATGCGAACCGGGGTTCCGGTGGTGAGCGAGTCCGACGGATTGACGATCACCTGATCCATTGGCTTGAGTCCATCGATCACCTCGACAGTCGAGCCGTAGTCACGTCCAATCTTTATCGGCACCAGTTCAGCATGATCACCGCGAACAACTCCAACCCGAAGTCCTTCAGACCTGAACAACAGAGTGTTTGCAGGGATGCTCAGTGAGGTGGTTGCCTTCTTGGAATTGTCAGGCATCTTGAGATGCACGAAAACATAGGCGCCTGGCTTGATGCGTCCACCGCGATTATCGATATCAACTTCCACGTTCAGTGTTCTTGAGTTGAGATCGATCGCGTCGGAGTTACGCACGATTGTTCCCTGAAATGTCTCTCCAGGGAATTCATCCAGCGTCAGTGGTGCTTTGGCGCCATTCTGCGCCGCCGCGGAGTCAACTTCCGGTACAGAGACAAAGATGCGCAGGCGATTCACAGCCGCCATATGGAACAGTTCCTGGGGCACCGTCGCCATCCCCTGCGCACCGCCAGACCCCGCGTTAATGAGTGCGCCGATGTCCGTATTTCTCGCCGTGATCACGCCTGAAAAAGGAGCGTATACCTTCTCATAGGATTGCAATTGGTCCAAACGTTGAACGTCGGCACTCATCGACTCTACAGTCGCTTGTTTTGCACTTAGATCCTGAACTGCCTGGTCGGTTTCCTGTTTGGAAACGCTGTCCGTTTTGAGCAAGTTCTGCCAGCGTGTCGCCGTGATCTCAGCAAGTTTCTCGTTGGCCTGCGCAGTTTTCAGATTCGCTTGTGCCTGAGCTAGTTGCTGATCCAGCTCAGGAGTTTCGATCACGGCAAGCAGCTGCCCCTGCTCTACGTGCGCACCAATGTCGAAGTACCACTGTTTGAGATAGCCACTGGTACGAGCAAAGATTGGAGTATCGATGAACGCTTGCGTGGTGCCCGGCAGAACAAGCTCCTGAAGAGCAGTTCCAGAATTGGGCTCGACCACGTTCACCGCCGCAATGGCAGCGCGTTCCGTTGCAGCTCCAAGATTACTTGCCGCCATCGCACGCTCGTGAATGCCTGAGTAGATAACTACGCCAAGCACAAGGGCTGCAACTCCCAATCCGGCGAACAGAGAGCGGGATAGCGGTTTGCTCTCGATCTGGGGGTGTTGCTCGGAATTGTCTTGCGAAGCTTGATTCAAATTGCTTTCAGTGTTGCTCATTCCTTGCCTCCGTTGCTATCGATACGACTATGCGTGAAGTGGTTCATTTTCTGCCTTGGCGGTCGGTTGCGGATCTGCGTGTCGCGACCGGCCATTCAGGAGAGCAAAAACGGAAGGTACAAAAACCAGAGTGGCGACGGTCGCGCAAAGAAGTCCACCGATCACAGCTCTGCCGAGAGGCGCATTCTGTTCGCCGCCGTCACCCAACCCCAGTGCCATAGGAATCATGCCGATAATCATCGCCAACGCCGTCATGATGACTGGGCGAAAACGGGTTGTGCCAGCCTCAAGCGCAGCAACCGCTGCATCGCCGTGATGGAGGAGCCGTTCTTTGGCAAAGGAAACAACCAGAATGCTGTTCGTCGTCGCTATGCCCATGCACATAATGGCTCCCATCAATGCGGGGACGCTGAGAGTCGTATGCGTGATGAAAAGGAACAAGACGATGCCGGCAAGGGCCGCGGGCAATGCTGTGATGATGACAAATGGGTCGAGCCACGATTGGAAATTTACGACGATCAACAAATACACCAGGACGATCGCAAAACCCAGACCGCCAATCAGGCCTACATAGGAGCTCCGCATCGTGCCATATTGGCCGCGAACGGTAACGAAGCTGCCGCGCGGAAGTAGCTTGCGGTTGGCGTCGACG
>Ga0209222_1000136_pt1 | contig 16092 bp, 10 predicted proteins | sample BlaSpr_A8_Ref_O3_FD_187991 | JGI IMG/M metagenome (GOLD analysis project Ga0209222, IMG submission 187991) | Forest soil microbial communities from Thunder Bay, Ontario, Canada - Black Spruce, Ontario site 2_A8_Ref_O3 (SPAdes) (version 2) | ecosystem: Environmental > Terrestrial > Soil > Boreal...
AGGCCCTCCCACCTCGCCGACTACAGGACGCTCTCCTTTGTGATATGGAGCTGCCGCACCGTGGCCTCTTTTACCCACTTGGCTATCCTGTCGAGATCATCACGAATGACAAGGTTGTATTGCGGGCTGCAAACGAGAGCTTCGGGCATGGCCGTTTGTCCCGGACAAACGAGACGTTGCAGGTTCACGTTGGAGTTAGCAGCGAAGGTGGGTTTGAGTGCCCGCCGGAGCCGACCCGGCGCGAATACAACCATTTGTATTCGCTGGTTGCCGATGTGAACAACCAGGCTCTCCTCGACCTCAGGTCCTGCATTAACTTTACGTGGGTGACAAGCGCCGCGGTGAATCACCGGATTTATTTCCGTTATAACTTTCTCGAAAAAGTTGTATACCTGTTGCTTGGCGCGTCTGCCGTAACTGATATCCACGCCGCCTGCATCAGCAAGAACGGAAAGGGTATTCTGCTCTGCGGCGATTCGGGTGCGGGCAAATCAACTCTTGCTTATGCGTGCGCACGGGCCGGATGGACCTATACGTCGGATGATACTTGTTATCTGATCAATGACTCGGATAGCCCGCGTGTAATTGGACACTCTCATCGCGTCCGCTTCCGTCCCGAAGCAAAGGCTCTTTTTCCGGAATTGGAAGACCGAGACGTAACACCGTGTATGGAGGGGAAACCGTCGATTGAGATGCAGATCGCGGAACTCTCCGATCTGCGTATCAGTACTACCCCCGAAGTCAAAGTGCATTCGGTCGTTTATCTGAACCGTGATCCCTTAGCAACGGGGAGACTCGCCGCGTTACCAGCCGGAACAGCAACGTTGCGTACCTGCGAGGAGCTCTTCTCTGCTGGAGAGATTCGCGAGAAGCATAAAAAGAATTTGCAGAGGCTCTCTGGCGTGCCTGCCTATGAGCTGCACTACTGCGACCTGCATGATGCGTTACGGAAGCTCGACCTTCTGACGCGAAGCGCATGATCCAGTAGAGTGTGCCTGCCGGCGATGGGAACCCTTGTCTATAGGGACTGATATCCGGAGCGCAACCTCAATGCTGCTTTAGACGCAACGCGCTATTATGGGATCACTCGTCGACGCGCAACTGCGGTGAACCAAAGGTTTCGGCCGCAGTCCGTGCTATAAACCAGTGTTTTCGAGTTGTTTTCCCAAGAGGGTTGAATCTGGTTGCATGGCTCGTCGGCAATACGTCGCGTCACCCCCGTGTGCTGGTCGCGAATCCACAGATTCCACGCACCATTTTCGAAGTGGCTGTACGCCATCCAACGCCCATCGGGTGACAACGCTGGGTAGCGGGACTCACCGAGCGTAAGCGGTGCGTTCAGGTGTGTTGCATCGGTGAGAAAAATCTGTGGGGAGTGCCACCGTTCCACTGCGGAAAAGGCGTACTCCTGTTCGGAAAGAAAGCTTGCCTCGTAGACATTCAGAGAAGAGGGTGTGAGGGCAATTTCATTTGTGGCAGTAGATTGAAATGCTCTGCGCACCATCAGATGCCCCCATCCATGATCATCGCGCACAAAGGCGAGGCTCTGACCATCAGAGGAGAGCATCGGTTCACGCGCGTCGTCGATGACAACCCGTGAAGGGTTTAGGGTCTCTACGATCTGCGAATGCGGGCTTAGTCCTTGCTCTGCCCAGACATGCCCGAAGCCGCTGGTAAACGAAAGATAGTCTTTGGGAGAACCGTCAGGGGGATCAATCGATACTGAATTTTGGTTCGTCGACACCAGTTGATAGCCAGACTGAGTGAAGGCGACAAAACGAATGCCCGTTCCGGATGGCTGTGGATCCGCGTTGAGATATCCCTGCGCCGGCAGCGGCAACCGGTATGCATATTCGCGCCGCACAGCGCGCTCTCGAAGAAAAGTAGAGTGTGCGCTGAAGATCACAGAGACGGCCATGGCTACCGCCCATGCGTAGCGTGTCCAATCGCGCGCAGAACTCATCAATGGCTCGTCGTGCCATAGCAGGGCGTACATTCCCGAAAGCATGCAGATCATCAGAGGAAGGCGCGGTTCATACAGCAAAATCTCAATCCCCATTGGGCCTTGCGGGGCGGGCAAGGGAAATCCCATGCCCATATAAGCAAAAACCAGGGCAGCCAGCCAGCCGTATCGTCTGCGCTGGAGCAACACAGCCGCTACCACGCATACGGGAAGCGCCATGAGCACGAAGTCATATGACGCAGGACTGGTGGAGATGGTAAGGGACGCGGTGAGCAGCGCAGACAACTCCAGCAGTATTCGGCTTCGGGTGTTATCCGCCCTTTGAATAAGAAGGACTGCGGGCGCCAGCACCAGCATCTGTAACGCAGGCAGTAGCAGTGCATAGCATAGCGGAGAAGAATGCCAGGGATGCGGGTTCCACTGTGGCTCAGAGAGAAACAAGCGATGCAGTATGCCGGAGATGGATGCAATCGGCACATACGGAGGCAAGGCTTCGCCGTGCAGAGTCCAAGGCAGGATTTCGAGCAGATAGGTGCGATGCACATTCCAGCCAAAGACGGCGACAGATACGCAGGCGGCAGCCACGCCTGTAATTGCTCCCCAGGCCAGCGCGCGCCAGTCCCTGCGCCGCAGAAAGAAGACAAAGAAGAGGACCGGAAAGATCTTGCAGGCGGCAGCGATCGCCACCAGCGCGCCTGCAAGTGCGCGGTTCCCTCGCAGGTATGCGCAGCAGGCTGCAACGATCAGCAATAGAAGCAATACATAAAACTGGCCGAACTGGAGGTCACGATACAGGGGAACACTCAGCGAGAAAGCCAGTACGATTCGCCGATAACTCAGGCGGGTCAGAGAGCGCAGCATCCAGCAAATCTGGCCTAACAGCGCAAGATTCAGCAATATCCAGATGTGCTTGGCGGTCAGCGGCGCAAGGCCTGTGAGGGGCCATATCGCCAACGTCGAGAAGGAGGTAATGGGCACGAGTCCGATGACGCGAATATCGACATTGTGATGGTCCTTCTCACGTTGGAACCAGGTCCATTCATACATCCGCGAGGTGTCATAGTGTTCATGAGCCAGACGTGCGGACGTGTAATAGTTGGGAAAATCGGTAACCAAGCCGCGCCAGGCGCGCGGCATCACATGGAAGCATATATAGCAAAGGGACAGGAACAGCACTGCACGTTCTATCCAACAGACGATCCGACGATGCTGGGTGATGTCCACATCTCAGCATGGCGGCCTTTGAAGGATTAATTGTCATCCGCTTGTCATTTGACGGTCTCCAAGTTGTTCCTGGCCGAGCTATAGCGGCTTACAGGGACTGCGCAATATCCTTCAGAGTTGCAATCGAGCACTCGAATCATGGTCTAAGCCTCAGAACCGCGTTCGGGGCCCCTGACATGACTCTGCAGTGACTGCTCGATTACATCGGCGGCCCGCTCCAGTCCATGTTCCGAACGAATCTTGGCCTGTATCCCCTTCGCTGTATTGCGATAGCTTGGGTCACTGAGCGCAAGCTATCGATGATGAGGGCATCGACTACCGCGCGAGTGAGTGCCTGGGGAGCTTCGCGCAGGAACCTTTCCAGGTCGTTGACGGTGCGGCGTATGCGGTAGAGCAGAAGGGGAATGCCTCCCGAAGGTTTTCGAGGGCGGCCCCGAAGTGTGACACTCCTTGCTTCCTTACTCGGCGGGGAACAGATAGTCTCGACGGTCAGCGATGTGCTGCGAGATATCTCAGGAGGCAGTGTGATTCACGACACTAACCTTCGGGCGGTTCGGTGAATTCCATCGTTCCTATGCCGGGGTGCGAAGCCGCCTGCTTCCTAGATGCACCTCGTTCGCGCCCAGCGCCTCTTCGGTTTTACGCAACAACTCCTTCACCGGTGCGCGCAGCCACCGGATGAAGCCGTCGATACACAAAGGCTCCAGTCCTTGTCTTGCACGGGGTGGGAGCCGGTCCAATATTATCTCCGAAGCGAGTTGTACGCGGCCTTCAATCATTACGAACTCTACATCCGTCATCGAGAGGGTCCGCATTCTGTCTGCGGCATCGTGACCGGTATCTCGAACAGCAATCAGATCTCCGACACCAGACACTTTTATGGTGCCCTCGCCATCTTTCAACTGAAGAATCGCAGCTGGAGCTTCTGTCACCATGCGATAAGCAGCGCTCGGTTCAATGCCGCATGAGCGCACCGCAAATCGAATTTCATCCAACAGGTCTCCTTCCGCAGTTAGCGGAGAGTCGTTGCCCAAGCCGACATTTTCAAGTCTGCCAAGGAGCGCCATGTCTGGAAGCTCACCAAAAAGAAAGTTGTTTGAAGAGGGGCAGACTATAAGCGAGACTCCGCGCTCCTGCATGAGTTCGACGCCCGCAGCATCGATTGCGAGTCCATGGACAATTACAGTGCTGGCGTCCAGCAGTCCCGATCGATCAAGCTCCCAAAGCTCCTCCCGTGCCAGTTCGTCCACTCCTTCGCAGGCATGCACAATGAAAGGGTGTCCTTCGGGCGTGGCCGTGCGCGCTGCGCGGAGGTCGCCGCCAAGAGCCAGCGAATGCGCCCAGCCATATTCCTGGAGGACTCGGACGGGGAAATCCTTTCTTCGCAACTCCGGGGAGAGAGGGTTGTGATGACTCACTGTCGTGACTCCGCAAAGCAGGTTCCGTATGCCGCCCCACCATACGCGCAGATCTTTCGGGACTGCTCGATGTTTCTCTATGACAGCGGGAAACTTCTCGTGTATGTCCTCTCCCCAGTCGATGTAATTGCGATAAGGCGAATCGGCCAGCCGCGGGAAAAGAGCAAACTCCAAGTGATCGTGAGCATTGATAAGGCCGGGCATGACCAGGAACCCGCTGAGATCGATTTCGATGCTGTCCGGTTGAGCCGCCAATGAAAGCGACGAGCAGCTTACGATACGACTGATGTGGCCGCCGGCGATTTGTATCGAGCCGCACTTGCTTTCCTGCGGCCCTTCGGCATAACGAGCTCCACGAATTACCACTTGTTCTTCGTGGCCCTCGTCAGGAGTTAGTGCATAACGGCTCATGCCCGGTCTTTCCGTGCAACATAGATGCGGAATCGTGAGGGTTCGCGCCTGTTTCGCAGCTTTGCCACGAGTGGACGCATGGACCACTTGAAGCCATACCAGGGAGAATAGGTAGTCCAGCGGATTGACATCTGTTCTTCCAGTATTCGTAGACGCTCGTCCGTCAGGTACTCGAGACTCTTGATAGAGTCGGATGCCGTGCCGTAGCGATGCAGAAAGAGGGCTTGGCGTTCTGCAACCATTTGTTTGCCACTTTCCTCGCGGGCATACCAGGGCGTGTCGCTGATAACTACCATGCCGCCTGCTTTGACGCATCGAAGTGCTTCGCGCAAGGCAGCTTCATAGTCCTCTGCGTAGTGGAGCGAGGCATTGAAGATGACGGTGTCGAACTGCTCATCCTGGAACGGCAGATGCGCAAGTTCGGCCCGGAAGCGCGGGAAGAGTTTCGGCAAATGCCCTCGATAGTGTTCGGCTGCTCCCAGACCATCGGAATCATTGGCGAGCAGATCCACGGCAAAGGGCTGGTGACCGGCAACCGCCAGGCGAAAGCTCATCCAGCAGTTTCCGGCCCCGAGGTCCAGAATCTGTCCACCGCCCCTTGGGAAATTCGGCGTTAACACGTGCGCCATCAAATAGTTATGGCTGCATGCTCTGATCTCCCACTGTTTGCGGTTCCTTCCGGAAACATCCGTGTATGGGAGCCCGAGATAGAAAGATTCGCTTTGGCTGCCGCGGCCCTCTGCAGCCCGTATTCGTTCGTACTCCTCTATGAAGCGCGCATAATGCGCGGCCCGCTCCGGCGGCAGTGCATCCAGGATGCCCCCGTTGTTTTGGAGGTGGAACAAGCAGGAGGGACAAGCAAGTCCAACCAGGTTGGCCTGGCAACGAGGGCATTGCAGGCGAACTCCCAGATGCTCAGTATCGCCGGCAATGCCATGGGACAACGATGTGTGGGCTGAATTTTCTACAGCGGAAGATGGACACATCTAGCTCCCCCTGACAGATGCCAAAGCCTCGACGGGCACAAATGCAGTTGAGGCAACAGGAGCCATTCTTTCAGAAGGCGCAAGGGCATCTGCGTCCCGGCTCACCGGCTCCAATTCAGCGACGCTGCACCACAATGCCTCGATTTGAGCATGCGTTGTGTCCGACTCCTCCGGGTTCCGCCAGGAGTCGACTTCCGCGTGCAGAGCATCTCGCACAGCACGGTAGAAATCGGTTTTGTAGGCTGCATTGAACATGATGCAGAGATCATCGCTGTCAGTCCAGTTGCGCTTTTGTCCCAGTTCAGCTTGCACGCGTTCATAAAACGGCGTACCCGGCAGTGGATACGAGAACGAAATACCGATGTCGTCAGGGCGTGTCTCACGCACAAAGGCGATAGTCTCCTGCAATTCGGTCCAGGCTTCGCCAGGGTAGCCAAACTGTAAAAAATAACAGGTGCGAATCCCGGCTTTCTTCAAGAGATTGCGAGCGGTAATCACGGAAGGAAGGCTCAGTCCCTTGTCCATCGCGTTCAGCACGGCTTGCGACCCCGATTCAACTCCCATCCATACTTCGGCGCATCCCGCTGTCTTGAGATGTTGGACAGTCTGCTCGCTCATCAGGTCCGCACGAGACTGTATTTTGAATGGAACCGCCGCGTTTTTCTTCGTAACTTCCGCGGCAAACTCTTCCATCCAGTGGTGGTTCAATGCGAAGATGTCATCGCCAAACCAGATATGGTCGACTTTGGCTTCCACCTTCAGCTGCCTCATCTCCTCCGCTACAGCGGCCGCAGGTCGCAAATGAAATATATTGCCAGAGATTGGTTTTGCGCACCAGTTGCATCGATACGGGCACCCGCGACTGGACACCATGTTCATTGAGAAATATCCGTGGGCGTCCAGCCAAGCCGCACGATATGGAGCCATCTCGATCAGATCTCGCGCTGGAAAGGAGAGTTCCGACCACGCAGGGTTTTTAGAAAGCTTTTGTGAACTTCGGACGGGTTGGCCATGCTGATCAAGCTTTACGAGGCCATCTATCTCCGGCGCTTCCTCGGCGCGCAGGATGGAAGCGCATAGCCGTACAAGAGTCTCCTCCGCTTCTCCGCAAAGCACGTAGTCGAAGCCGTTCTGCAGGAACAGAGCAGGATTGTCCGTCGAATCGGAACCGTGCACGATCGTGATAGCGCCAACTGCACGCGCTGCTTGCGCGATCTCCCACGCGACCTCTCTCATGCGCGTGAGGCACATTTTGGATAGAAAATTGAAGTCATCTTCATAGACAGCGACGATGCTGGGTCGATGGGCTGCCAGCCTTTCACCGAAACCAGCGGACGGAGCTTCAAGCATCGAATCGAATGCAACCACAGAGAAACCGTTTCCGCGAAGCGCGGCAGCGGCATACAGCGTACCGATCGGCATGTATGGCTGCATTTTACGCGACTGCTTCGGGTCATAGGGAAGATGATAGGAATGCGTTATTAATATCTGTGCCAAAACTCACCTCAGATGCCTGTGTATCGGCACGTGCCACATACGGTCTCTGCCGCACGACAGGTGGATGGACGCGACCGAAACACTCCGCCTTATGGAACTCAGCGTAGTCCGATGGACTCAGGAGCTTGTCGCGGAATTGTCAGTTCAATGTCATTCGTTCGCGACGGGGAAGTGCGATCTGAGCTGAAGTTGCTATCTGACGAGCTACGCTAAGCCACTGGCCAAAGCGCGGATCAAAAGCTGGCGATCGCGTCGAAAGCAACGGCGGCGGGAGCAACGGAGTCATCATGGTTCAAACCGATCGATCTGCCGCTGCCAGCGATGTGACTCCCATGCATAGCGAAGTCCTTCCACGATATGAAAGCGCAGGCGGCGGAGGATAAAGTGCAATTGCATACGATACCGGCCAAGCCGCACTGCTAGAGTCTCGTTCGGAAACGCCCGTATAACAGGAGGGGGCAAGCGCACGGGCAACAGTATTTGTTGAAGCGACCGTTTCGCCGGAACACCGGCGGCCTCGAGCTCTTTCTGCAATAGCAGATACAGTTTGGTGCCCGGATTGCTTCCAAAGACCGCTCGCCTCCCATATCTTTCCACCCATAGCCGCGCGGACCGGGGAAGACATTCGACGGTCCAGTCGGTTAGCGCTTCTGGAGCGAAATCTCCCATAACGTGTGTGATCAGCAACGTGACTACTCCAAGGCCCAGACTTGCCCTGGGATTCCCTTCGGTTATCGATCGAAGCTCTTTCCAGAAGGCATGATCATCGCGACGAACGAGGACATGACGGCGGAACTCCAGCAGGTGGGCCGCGCGCGAGAACTCGCTGCACACATGCTTGTAGGCATGGAGCCCCTGTCCTAAGAACAGATCAACCGGCGAGAGCACCGGCATGATACATCCCTGTAGGTTGCGCCTTTCTGCTCGCTCCAGCGAGGAGGAACGGCCTGAGACGGTGGACTCGATATGCAATTCCACCGCGTGGGAAGGCAAAGCCTTGTACAGGTCCTTCAGGGAAGTGCCGGGTTTTTCGTTAAGCTTGAACTCCCAGCTTCTGCCGCTTTCAACGTACAGGCGGTAGCCTCTCTGTTCGAGAATTCTCCTTGCTTTTGGAGCGCTTTCTTCCGCTACGAGAAAGTCCAGATCAAACTGGGACCGCAGTTCCGGCCTCGGCACGGAACTCGGCCAGAGCGATAGCCCTTTCAGTTTGGCATAGGAAAGATGAGCCTTCTGGAACTCTTGCTGGATTGCAATCGACTCTGTGATCATGCCGCGCGTTCGTTCAGTGTTGTCGGCGAGGTTTTTCTGCAGGCGTGCCCACACACTGGGGGGGAGCCAATCGGCCAATTTCAGCTCAAGGATTCGATCGATAAAGTACAACGCCAGGCCACTGATATCCAGCCAGCGCAATAAGCTCCGCCACTCCTTGCCGGAGAGATTCTGCAACCGGTAGCACTGAGGAGGGAAGGGCTCACAGAAAATCAACAGGGCAGCCTCTCGCACTGACCATTCGCCGCGTAATGGTTGTGAAGCGACGCTGTCGATCCACGCAGGTGAAGAGGTTACAGCTCGAACATCCCGGGTCCGGTCCATTTCCCAGTGGCCGGCCGTTGGTGCATGTAGATCGCAAAGCTCAACTTTGCTTGGCAACCGTGGACCGGATCTCAGCGGCAATGCAACGTCACCTCATTCTCAGCCCCGCCGTCTCGGTTTCCGAGAGAAGAGCTTATTTTGAAGCCTAACTAGGCTTCGCCTGAGTATTTGTCATGTTCGTGTAAAGCGATTGTCACTCTTTTGTTGAGTCGTCGCTCTGCACAAACCGTTGAATGGCCGTATCGTGCCTGGGGCATTCCTCTTCCGCATCATGGAAGTCGGAAATGACAATCAATTGACAAAGGACAGACGATCCGGAGACACGGAGAAGATCGCACATCACTATCGTGACTTTTATGCATCGTCCGATATCACGCTTTCCTCTCTCTAACATGGCCCGATTGACGAGGGTCACCGTCTTTGCTCTGACCATATTTTGCGCTGGCCGTTACGGCATTGCGCAGAATACGCCGTTGATCTCGGGTGGCGCCGGTTTTTTTACCAGCACCAATGCGGGTAACACGACCTATCTGCCAATCATTGAGCCCCTACTTGCCGCGCCTATCGGTCAACATTTTCTCGTAGAGTCGCGCGCTGTACTGCTCGAGTCCTTCGCGCCGAACGGTGACGGCCAGCCCGGCTACGATCACAGCCACTTCATCGGCCTGACCTATCTTCAGGGTGACTACACCCTATCGCCGCATATCACAATTGTCGGTGGCAGCTATCTCATTCCATTCAATACCTATAACGATCGCCTTTCCCCCATCTGGATCGGCAACTTCCAGCAAGGCCCACTGATCGGGAATCTCGCCCCCAACGGCGTAGGCACCGGCGGAATTCTGAGCGGTTCGGCCATTTCGCGCAAGAAGTATTCCATTAGTTACAATGCTTATTTTTCTAGTCTTGTAAAGAATCAATATTTCCAAGCTAGTCGCTCCGCAGGTGGTCGCACCAGCCTCTATCTGCCCGACCACCGCCTTGAGATCGGGGTCTCGTACTATCGCCTGCTATCGGGTACTGCCGAGAACTTTTTCGGTGCACATGTCTGGTGGGAGCCGAACAACTCCGGCTTCCAACTGCGCTCGGAGTATGCCCTCGGACGAAATGCACAGGGTTACTGGATTGAGACCGCGTACCGCACCCAGGCCTTTGGTGGCTTCGACAGCTTAATCGGCCGCATCGAACCGGTCTTCCGTATAAATCAAAGTTTTCACCGTGACACTGAGTTCTCCGCAGCCACTGATGGCCTTCCGCTTGGGACTACGACGCGGGTCGACATCGGTCTGGACTACAACCTGCCGCACAACACCAGAATCCTCACCAGCTACTCGCGGCAGGCTAACGACAGCTCGCCGCAGGGTCCCGGCACCAACGAAAACATATGGCAGACGGGAATTGTCTACCGGTTCCTCACCCCAGCCTGGAAGGGGAAATCGCAATGAGCCAGAAAGTTAGTTCTATCGTTGCCGTCCCGGGCGAAATGGATGACCCGTGTGCGGGTCATCCATCTCATGGCAATACGCAAGATAGAGACTCTTTATACAAAGCTGTAGCAGGACAGAATAGGTGAAGAATACTCTTGAAATATGTTGCGGTGCATTCCGCTGCGGAAGGCTATATCACTCAATTGGATTACAACTAGCATTCGATGCTAGCCATTATTGCCTGCTCGTCACTTGATATCATCGGGGGGAATTCTTCGATCAGGCAGCCTTCCTGAAGCCGGAACACACGGTGGCCAAATACGCGAGTCAGAACGCGGTGTGTTACAAGCAGGACTGCCTTTCCGGAGATACTTAGATTCTCGAGTACCTGCCGTTCGTTCTCTTCGTCCAGTGCGGAGGTTGCTTCATCTAGGAGCAGTAATTTCGTACCGCGCACTATGGCGCGCGCAAGACCCAACCGTTGCCGTTGTCCACCCGAAAATAAAGCTCCATTGTCGCCGACGCTGGTTTCCAGGCCAAATGGCTGTGCCGCCACAAATTCGGCCAATTGTGCAGTCAAGAGCGCCTTCATCAACTCCTCGTCGCTCTTATCCGGTAACCCGAACAGCAGATTGTTCCGTATCGAATCGTCCAGAAGCACGATCTCCTGCGGCACATACGCGATACTAGTGCGGTCAACCTGAATTACACCCGTTGCAGGTTGCGATACGCCAGCAATCAGGTTCAGTAGAGAACTTTTGCCAACTCCGGAAGGTCCGTGAAGTACGACTGTCTCACCCTCACGCAGAAAAAGATTCACGTTTCGCAGGATTGGCACACCTTCGCGAAAAGAAAAACCCACCTCTTTAAGCTGTACGACGAAGCCTGAATCCGGCAGTTGTGCCGGTAGTGCGCATACGCGATATCTATGGCATTCGTTCAACTCGGCGTCCACTATCCTTACATTCTCGTAAGAGCTTTCCATATGACCGGCGATGACCGAGATTTGGCTAATGAGGGGAATCATGCGTCGAGAAAGCACGAAATAAAACGCCAGAAGCGATAACAACTGACGCGCGTCACCATGACGTAGTTGGACGGCGACAATAATGCAGAGGAAGAGCAGCACCGCGCCTTGATCAGCCACGCTGCTCACAATCTGTGGGAGAAATTTTATGCGGAGATTGCTGGCCCCTACATGTTCAGACTGCGTTCGAATCCGATCATGAAAGAAGCCCTGATTTCTGTAGGTGCGAATCTCCTTTCCAGAAGAGAATATATCTGCGAGGTTCCTCTGAAGCATACGCAGGGACGTCTCACGATTTTCCGCAGCCAGTTGAAGCCTGCTGCGGATGAACAATTGATGTAATCCATAAAACGCACTGAGCGCAAAAGCAAATCCACATGCTGCGATTGGGCTCTGGTATATAAGTGCTGTGGTCATGGCGGCTACGATTACCACAGCCGCGGTCAATTCAATACAGCGATGATAGAACTCGGCAGCTTCGCGCGCAGTGTAAAGAGCGTGGTTCGAGAGTTCACTGCGATTGGACTCAACGAACCGGCTCCAATGCATTTCGTTATAGCCCTGTGTCAACCGAAGAAGTAGATCTGTACAGAGTTTCTGTATCTGATGAATGACGGCACGTGCAGACAAAAGGTCCATCAAGGTGCGAAGGATAACCAGGATCGATGTGATCACGGCTATGGAAAGGGTTGTCTTTGGTATCCACGAGGGCTGATGCGCTGGTGCGCGACCCTGCAGGAGGAGGAACAGCAGATACATCGCGGCTGCGACGGCAAGATCGCAGAAGCCGACGGCGATTCTCTCTACGGTTATCAGCACAAGCGCGATCCGTTGCCGGCTTCCCAAAAGCCTCATCGCTACACCAAGATTCCCGCCGTGGGCGGAAGATATGTCAACCTCAGCAGCATTATTGACAGGATGCATAGGCACTTGATTTGTCACAACTCAAAGCTATAATGCGTGCGTCTCATAGTTGTCAGGGGTGGGTCGTTGAAATGTCAGGAAAATGTCATCGGAGTACTTACGGCGTCCTGGCATTTCAAGCAATTCTATCGCAGACGACTCCTGGCTGCGCGACTCTGCTCAGGAAGCAATAGAAGTCCATAATTGTCCCAGATGGAGCATGTTTCTCCGGAACGACAATCTAGTGACAAACTTCAGACGCTTCCGTGACATGCGGTTTCCAAAGAGTTCTTAGTTTCTATATATGCAGCGCTGACCGACAGTTCAGTGGACCGGTTTCTTGCAACGAGCTCGTGTCTGTTCTGTGCTGCCGCGAGATTCAGATCGACAGAAACATATTTTGATTCCCAAAGAGGAGAAACAATGAAGCGCGTGCAACGAGTGGTGCTGGGATGTTTCGCACTTGCGACGACTGTCGCCATAGGCCAGAAGAAGAGCCCGTCTCAGCAGGATCAGCTCCACACCTCTACAAAGGTAGTGCATGCCGTCAATCCGGATCGGGGACAGCAGATATTCACCCAGAACTGCTCCCGATGCCATAACACGCCTGAAGGATTCTCGCCGAGCATTTCTGGTACGATCGCCATGCACATGCGAGTACGTGCCAACCTTAGTGATGCGGATTACAAGACGCTGGTACGGTTTCTTAATCCCTAGCATGCCCGTGCGAACTCCGCCGCGTTTTCAGGTGACAGCATTCTGACAATTGAATAACGACTGCATGACAAGTGCTCTATCGGAAGCAGCTACCGTGAGACAAGAAGGGTCGGTAGACGCCGCCAATGCAGAAAGCCGTTCGGTATTCAATCGCCTCACAGCCCACAGCAGCACGACATACTCAAGGAGAAATTATGAAAAAGAAGCTTTTGCTCCTAACGCTGATCGTAGGGGCGCTATCGCTATCCGCGTTCTCAGTGTCACAGGCCCAGGCTCAGGCCGCACCCCAGCGGATCGCGGTTACCGCCAAGCGGTTTTCCTTTGATCCTGGAGAGATCACTCTAAAAAAAGGGCAACCGGTGGTACTCGTGTTAACGAGTGCTGATGTCGCCCACGGACTTCGTTTCCGCGATCTCAACGTCAACGTCAAGGTTAATGCGGGTGGCACAGCAGAGGTGCAGTTTACGCCGGACAAGACCGGGGATTTCGTCGGTCAGTGCTCCGTGTTTTGCGGTTCGGGTCATGGCTCCATGAGCTTGAAGTTGCATGTGGTGGAGTAACAATGCGCGCTCTCTTTGTTGCCATTACCGCCGCTCGCCTCATCGGAGGTGCAGAGTTACGTTGATGGACAGCTAAAGCGGATCCTCGACTATGGAATCCGGCCCTCTGGAATGCCCGGCTCCAAAGGAACTCTGAGTGACGATGAACTCTGGTTGATCGTGGGGTTTCTGCTCCATCTGCCGCCTGTAGGCAGCCAGGGAACACCGGATAGTATACGCACTAGACGAGGCAAGTACACCAGTGAGAAAGTGATTGTGGATTGATGCCCCGAAAAGTTAATCCGGTGCTCTATCCAACTTCTTTTCTCGAGGAAGCATGTCGCCAAACATCGATAATCTGGAGAAAGAACCGCGTAGCAAGTCGTCAATGAGCGGCGTGCCTTTTGCCGTCGGCTTCTATTTTGCATGCCGGGTTATCACCGTGCTCGTATCGGTGCGCATCTTTGGGACAGACCCGCGGACCGGAACCGCAATAAATATTGTGCTCGATGGTTTTCTCTTGCTTGTTACTGCATTTTGCTCGATCGGAGAAGTTCGCTACCCGTTCTGGGAAATGACAAAACTTCCAAGTGTGCGGTGGGCGCTGCTTTTTCTCGGTTTCTCCTGCTGTAGTTTGCTATGGAGTAGTACGGCATCGCTCCCTGATTCTGTGGCGTATTGGTGCGCCATGGCCACAGATGTAGCAATTGTCGTTATGCTGCTTCGTGCCGGACCACTCATGAGTGTCTCCGACTCATTGATGAAGGGTTTTATATGGGGCGCATGCACGGTAGCGTTCATGGCGTGGGTCATGCCCACGCAAGCGGACCTCCGCCTTGGCGACGACGAACTACTAGGAGCCAACTCGATCGGGTATGTCTGCGCCATCGCTTTTTTCTTTGCTCAATACCTTATACGGGAAAAAAGAGGGCAGCTAGGTGTGCCGGCCTTCGTGCTCGCGGTTACGCTGCTTCGAACGATCAGCAAGACAACAATCGTCGCATTTTTGGTCGGCGAGGGGTTCCTGTTGATAAGGGACAAATCCATAAGCCGCAGAAGCAAGCTTCTGATCGCTTTGGCCGCTGCAGCAGTGGTGGCCATATTCTGGGGCCTATTAACCTCTTATTTTTACGTCTACACCGATACCAGTGCTGGCAATCAGTCGGAGACGTTAACTGGAAGGCTTGGGATTTGGGCTTATTTTCTGTCTGAAGCTATCCAGCAACCGTGGATTGGGCATGGATTTGACTCTGCCTGGAAAGTGATTCCACCATTTGGGCAGTTTGAAGCACCTCACGCACACAACGAACTGATCCAGCAGTTCTATGCCTATGGGCTCGTTGGAGTATGTTTATTCACGGGCATCTACTGGAGCCTGTATAGACATATTCATCGGCTCAGGCGAGGGCCCCGCAAGACATTTTTTTTTGCCTTCTTGATCTTCATCCTCGTGCGCGGAACCGCGGACACCGAGCGGTTCGATCTTTCGTTTCCATTGTGGGCAATCGTGATGATCAGCCTCGTAATAAAACATGCGCGCACGGCGGAAGAGGAAGCACCCCAAACTATAGCTGGAGAGCCGCTCGCTTTGACGACGCTTCGGCACGGTTTTGATCCTAGTTGAGGGGTTGACGGAAAGAAAGGCTGTCCGGCGTCTTTCAGAAAGCATGAGTAAATGCCTTGTGGATTCGGAAGGCACCGGGCGCTCCTTTTATGGCATCACTCTTCGGTAAACGGCCACGGATGATCCTCGAAATGAAGGGTGGACGCGAATAAGTTTCATGCAAGCAGCCTTGATCCAGCTTCTACCGCTACTCTGAGGCCAATCGAAGTAGAGATGACGAATGCAACTTAGTCCGACACTGTACGCGATGTCGCAAAGTTCCTGCTTGGTGTATTCCCTGATGTGTCCGGGATTGGCCGCATAGAGCCGGAGCCGTTCAAACGGATTTCGTCCGTAAGCCAATCGAAGACGCTTAGCAATATCCGTCGCATTCGGCGTCGTACAAATGATGATGCCATTATCTGCAAGCAGTGAGTTTAGAAAAGCGAACACAAACTCTGGAGCAACACTAAGGTGTTCGAGCACCTCCGAGAAGACGATCAAATCAAATGATTCACATTCTGGCCAGATGTCGACTCGATCTGAATTCAATAGGTCAAACGTAACATGGGGAACTGCCGCCATGCTGCTCGCTTCACGGTGACCTCCGTCATCAGCGTGAAGATCCAGGCCCAACGTAGTTACATTCGTATAGAACTTCAGCAGGTGCGCGGTAAGCTCACTTCTTCCTATGTCCAGCACGCGAGCAGACGGGCTGGCAACATAGCTCTGGCATAGCCGAAGGATGTCGGCAAAACGTTCTTTATGTAGCTCGATATAGTAC
>Ga0209222_1000137_pt1 | contig 15960 bp, 13 predicted proteins | sample BlaSpr_A8_Ref_O3_FD_187991 | JGI IMG/M metagenome (GOLD analysis project Ga0209222, IMG submission 187991) | Forest soil microbial communities from Thunder Bay, Ontario, Canada - Black Spruce, Ontario site 2_A8_Ref_O3 (SPAdes) (version 2) | ecosystem: Environmental > Terrestrial > Soil > Boreal...
CCTCGCCGGGCTTGCCCCGCATCTGCTTGACCGCGTCGGAGACGCTCATGCCGAGGATGTTCTGGCCGTCGACCGCCAGGATGAAGTCGCCTGGCTTGATGCCGGCCTTGGCCGCCGGCGTGCCGTCGATCGGCGAGATCACCTTGATCGGCCCGGCTTCGGCGGAAATCACCAGACCGACGCCGCCATACTGGCCCTCGGTCTTCACCTGCATGTCGGCGAAGGTCTTGGGATCGAAGTAGCTCGAATGCGGGTCCAGGCTCGACATCATGCCGTTGATCGCGCCTTCGACCATCAGCTTGTCGTCGGTCGCCACCGCATAATGCGTGCGCGCGACGGAGAACGCCTCGCCGAAGCGGTCGAGCTCGTGATAGGCCGTGGTGATGTCGCTATCGGCCGCGCCATAGGCGAGCGGCAGCAGCGTCAGCCCGGCCGCGAATCCGGCAAGGGCGCCCAGTCCCGTCCACAAACCCTGTTTCATCTTGTCCGTATCAATTCGCATTCGCGCTCTTCATTGCGCCTTTGCCGTTGAGCATGTCGAGCGCATAGGACAGCTGGAAATCGTCGATCTTCTTGCCGGCCGGCGCGTGGATCACCGGCGCCGCGGGCTTCTTGGCGGCGCTCTCGCCGATCAGATGGCCGGGCAGGTCGGCTTCGCTTTCGCGCGCGAGCTTGGTGGCGGCGTCGTTCTCGTCGCCTTCGGCGACCTGGACATCCGGCGTGATGCCGAGCGCCTGGATCGAATGGCCCGACGGCGTGAAGTAGCGCGCGGTGGTGAGCCTCAGCGCGCCGTTGCCCGGCGACAGCGGAATAATCGTCTGCACCGAGCCTTTGCCGAACGACGTCATGCCGACGATGGTGGCGCGCTTGTGGTCCTGCAGCGCGCCGGCGACGATTTCCGACGCCGAGGCGGTTCCGGAATTGATCAGCACGACGATGGGCTTGCCGTCGGTGATGTCGCCGCCCTTGGCGTTGTAGACCTGCGTGTCGTCGGGGTTGCGGCCGCGGGTGGACACCACTTCGCCGCCGGTGAGAAGGTCGTCGGAGACGCCCACCGCCTGGTCGAGCAGCCCGCCCGGATTGTTGCGCATGTCGATCACATAGCCCTTGATGCCCGAGCCGATCTGGCGCTTGAGATCGCGCACCGCGTGCTCGAGGCCGGCCTCGGTCTGCTCGTTGAAGGCCGCCAGCCGGATGTAACCGATATCGCCCTCGCGATGATATTTGACGCTGTCGACCTGGACGACGGCACGCACCAGCGCCACGTCGAACGGCTTCTTGGTGCCGGGGCGCAGGATGGTGAGCGTGATCTTGCTGCCCGGCGCGCCGCGCATCTTGGCGATGGCGTCGTCGAGCGAGAGGCCCTGGATCGGCGTGCCGTCGATGGCCGCGATGAAGTCCGCCGTCTTGATGCCGGCGCGCGCGGCGGGCGTGTCGTCGATCGGCGAGACCACTTTCACCAGACCGTCATCCATCGTCACTTCGAGGCCGAGGCCGCCGAACTGGCCGGTGGTCTGGATCTTCATGTCGGCGAACGCCTTGGCGTCCATGTAGCTGGAATGCGGATCGAGCGAGGACACCATGCCCTCGATCGCGGCGCTGACCAGTTCGCTGTCGGCGACCGGGCGCACATAATCGGCGCGCACGCGCTCGAACGCATCGCTGAACAGATCGAGCTGGCGATAGGCCGACAGATCGGTGGCGCCGTGCGCCACGGGAAACAGCATGAACGCGGCCGCGAACCCCGCCGCCATTCCGGTACCGAGCAATGCAAAACGCTTCATGTTCTCTTCGCCTTCCTCAAATCGATCTCAAGCCAGGGCGCGGGGCTTGCGCCTTTGCCATTCTCTCTCACTTCGAAGTAGAGCCGTCCGCTGGTCCGCGGCATCTCGCCTACCGGTTCGCCGGCGAGCAGTTGATCGCCCGGCCTCACGTCGATGCGGTCAAGGCCCGCCAGGACCAGATCGTAGCTGGCGCCCATTTCCAATATCAAGACTTGCCCTTCCTTATGGTAACGGCCGGCGAAAAGCACCCGTGAATCGGCCGGCGCGACCACCTGGGCTGACGGCGCTGTCATGAAACTGAGGCCCGGCGCGCGATCGCCTTCTTCGCCGCCGCCGTTGACGATCTGGCCGACCACCGGGCGGATCATGGAACCGCGCCGGGTACCCGGATTTTGGGACGCGTTCTGCGCCGTGACCACGGTGATTCCCGCCCCGGCCGGGGCGGCGCGAAGGGCGGCCACCTTGGCCAGCAGGCTGCCCAGATTTGTCGCCTGGTCCGCGGCCGCGTCGAGCTTGGCCGCGAGATCGCCATATTGCGCCGCGGCCTCGTCGGCTTCGCGGCTTTTCATCGCGAGAAGTTGATCCAGTTCCACCCGCGCCGACGAAAGTTGGATCGCATTGCGCGTGCTTTCCGCGCGCCGCACGATCAGTTGCGCGCGCGTGCGGCGCAGGTCATCGAGCTTGCGCGACAACGCCGCCGCTGCGCCATAGACGCGCGGCAGCGACGCGCCGAGCAGCATGGACCCGCGCGCCGCGGCGAGCGCGTCGTCGGGTTCCATCGCGATGGCCGGCGGCATGTCCTGCTGCAGCCGCTCGAGCACCGCCAGCAGATGCGCCACCTGCACGCGGTCGCGCGCGAAATCGGCGGCGAGGGTTTTCTCCTGCGCGGCGAGGCTTGCGATCGTCACATCGAGCTCGCCTTTTTCTTCCTCCAGATCCTGTACCCGCGCGGCGGTGGCGATCAGCCGCGCGCGCAAGCTCGCCGCCTGTGCGCGCAACGCGTCGCTCTTCTGCTTGGCCGAGAGCACGGCGGGGCGGGTCTTGGCGATCTGCGATTTGAGTGTTTTGTATTGCTCGGCGGTGCTGGGAAGCTTCGTCGCCTGGTTGACCGGAATCGCGCCCGACATGTCCTTGACCAGCGGCAATTCGTTTTGTGTCGGCGGCTGCGTTGGCGCGACGGCCGCCGGCTTGTGATGCGGCCTGGCGGGCGGGGTGTGCTTGGCGATCGCTGGAAAAGCCAGCAACGCGCTCGTCAAAACGAGCGCGGCGATGCGCCGGGATCTAGCCATTCTTGGTTTGCGCTTCGACCGCCTGGATCCGCTTTTCCACATCCTCGCCCAGATAGCGCGCGCTCTCGCACTTGAACCGCGCGTTGAGCCGGTAGGCGCGCGGAACGCCGGTGGGGATGTTCACCGCGACGATCTCCGCTTCACTCAACCCTTCGAGATGCATCAGCAGTGCGCGCAGCGAATTGCCGTGGGCGGCGATCAGCACTTGCTGTCCGGCGGCGAGCGACGGCACGATCGTGCTCTCCCAATAGGGCAGCACGCGGGCGAGCACATCCTTCAGGCTTTCGCCGCGCGGCAGTTCCGCAGGCGTCAGATCCGCATAGCGCGGATCGGCTTTGGGATATTCCGGCGAATCCAGATCGACCGGCGGCGGCGGCACCGCATAGGAACGGCGCCACGCGTGCACCTGCGCCTCGCCAAACTGCTTGACCGCTTCGATCTTGTCCTTGCCTTGCAGCTTACCGTAGTGCCGCTCGTTGAGCCGCCAGTGCTTGACGACCGGAATCCACATCCGGTCCATCTCCTCGAGCGCGAGCCACAGCGTCTTGATCGCGCGCTGCTGCAGCGAGGTGTAGGCCATATCGAAACGGAAACCGTCCGCCGCCAGCACCCGCCCCGCCTCGCGCGCCTCGCGCTCGCCTGTCTCGGTCAGCTTCACATCGCACCAGCCGGTGAACAGGTTCTTCTTGTTCCACACGCTTTCGCCATGGCGCAAAAGGACGAGCTGGCAGTCCTGGGACATCGTTCGAGACTCAATAAAGGGGCTGGCCGGACCGTAGGAAGACCGACCCGCGCTGTCCATGCGAGCGCCCGTCGCGGCGCTTCCTGCCCGGAAAATCCTGCCGGGCTCCCGTCGGATCGCCAAAACTGGAACATAAGCCATTGAAATATATAAGATTTAATCCACTGCCGGTTGGCGCGGGACTGGCAAGGGAGACTGCGGAAAACTCTCATCCGCGCAGAACCCGCCCATGGCCCGTACGCGTCTTAATAGAGTGATCGCCGGCCTCGCCGCCGCAGCCCTCGCCCTCAGCCCCGTCCAGGCCTTCGCCTTCAGCCGGGTCAAGGACCTGGTCGAAGTCCAGGGCATCCGCGACAACATGCTGGTCGGCTACGGCCTGGTGGTCGGCCTCAGCGGCTCGGGCGACTCGCTGCGCAACGCACCGTTCACCCAGGAGAGCCTCAACACCATGCTGGAGCGGCTGGGCGTCAACACGCGCGGCACCACCATGCAGACCAAGAACGTCGCCGCCGTGATGGTGACCGCGAACCTGCCGGCCTTCGCAGCCCAGGGAACACGCATCGACGTCTCGGTCAGCGCGCTCGGCGACGCCAAGAGCCTTCAGGGCGGCACGCTTCTGGTGACGCCGCTGTTCGGCGCCGACGGCGAGATCTATTCGTTGGCGCAAGGCCCCGTCGCGATCGGCGGCTTTTCCGCGCAAGGCGCGGCCGCCAGCGTGACGCGCGGCGTGCCCACCGCAGGACGCATCTCCAACGGCGCCATCGTCGAGCGCGAGATCGGCTTCAAGCTCGCGGCCGAAACCTCGCTCAAGCTGTCGCTGCACAATCCCGACCTGACGACCGCGACGCGCGTCGCCAATGCGGTCAACGCCTTCCTCGGCGCCAACATCGCAACCGTAAGCGATCCGGCGACCATCTGCCTGAGCGTGCCGCCGGGCTATGCAAACGGCGTCGTGGGCCTGTTGACCGATGTCGAACAGTTGAAAGTCGACCCCGACGAGCCGGCCAAAGTGGTGATCGACGAGCAGTCCGGCGTCATCGTGATGGGCGCGGATGTGCGCGTCTCCACCGTCGCGATCGCGCAAGGCAACCTCACCATCCGCGTCAGCGAGACGCCCGAGGCAAGCCAGCCCGGCCCGTTCAGCCAGGGCACCACGCAGGTCCTGCCGCGCACGCAAATCCAGGTCGACGACAGCCACGGCAACAAGATGGCGGTGCTCAGCGAAGGCGCAAGTCTGCAGCGGCTGGTCGACGGCTTGAACGCGCTGGGCGTCGGCCCGCGCGACATCATCTCGATCCTGCAGGCGATCAAAGCGGCCGGCGCGTTGCAGGCCGATATCGAGGTCGTGGGATGAGCGCGCTCGATCTGCAAGGCGCGATGGCGCTGGCCAAATCCGCGCCGGTGCAGCCGCCGCAAGCCACCGTCGATCCCGTCATGGCGAAGAAGGCGGCCAAGGCGTTCGAAGGCTCGTTCATCTCCGAATTCATGGGCCAGATGTTCGAAAGCATCCCGACCGACAGCGAATTCGGCGGCGGCGAAGGCGAGGACATGTTCCGCTCGCTGCTGACCGACGAATACAGCAAGCAGATCAACGCCTCGGGCGGTTTCGGCCTCTCCGCGGCGGTCACCCGCCAGTTGCTGAAGACCCAGGAAAAACCGGTGCAAGCGGCATGAGCGCGCCGCCGAAATTCGAACGGCTGATCGCGCTGACGGAACGTCTGACCGAAGCGCTGCAGGCCGACATCGCGGCGCTCGAGCGCGGCCGTGCCAAGGAGATGCGCACCATCGCGCCCGAGGTTCAGCAGCTCACCGCACTCTATGGCCGCGAAGCCGTCGGCCTCGATGCCGCGAGCGCCCGCGCCGCCTCGCCCGAACTGCGCGCCCGGCTGACGCAAGCCACCAAGCGCTTCCACGAAACCCTCGCGCTGCATGCCCGCCTGCTGACGCGCGTGCGCAACGCCGGCGAAGGCCTGATCCGCGCGGTCGCTCTCGACGTCGAAAAGAAGCGCAGCGCCCAGCGCCCCTATGCGCGCGCGCCGCTGCCGAACACGCGCTCCACCGGCGCGATGATCTACAACAACGTCGTCTGAAAAACCGCTACGCCGTCGACGATGAGCTCGACGAGCTGCCCGATGAGCCTGTCAGCAGGCTGAGCGCGAGATTGTAGTTGGCGATCTGCGCCTGCAACTGCCCCGATACCGGAGCGCTGGTGCTCGTCGTCGGCGTGCTTGCCGAAGCCGGCGGCGCGTTGATCGCCTGGTAGATTTTCGGAATTTCGTTGATCACATTCTCCAGCGTCGCGCGCGCCGCGCCGGCGCCGGCCTGGGTCGAGATATCGAGCGTGCCGGTGAGACCGAGACCGAATACGTTGCTGGTGGACGACGGCGTGGCGGTGGTCGACGCCGCCGCGCTGCCCTTGGCCGGGGCGCTGGTGAGCGTGCCGGCGGCGATGCCGAGCCGCGCGAGCGCGTCGGAATCCGCCGGCCCGGGCACCAGGGTTGCGGTGACGCCCGCATTGACCTTGATCTGAAGCGCCTCGCCGCCATTGGCGAACGTCACGCTCGCCGTACCTGCGCTTTGCAATTCGGCGTTGATCTTGTCGGTCAGGCTTTCCAGGGTTTCGCCCTGGTCGACGGTGATGGTGATGTTGCGCGCGGCCGTGCCCGCGATGTCGATGCCGAACGTATCGCCGGCGCGCAGCGTCGACTGCGAGGTGAGATCGACGGACTGGTTCACCGTGACCGCGCCGCGCGGCAGACCGAGCGCGTCGAGCACGCTGGAGCCCTGCGCGTCGAGCGCGATGCCGGCGCCGGTCGACTGCCCGTCGGCGCCGCCATATTGGCGCGTCCAGGCGATCGTGCCGTCGGGATTGAGCGCGCTCACGAACATATTGTTGACGCCGGCGACGTTGCGCGTCTGGCCCGCGAAGGTGCCGGTGGTGGTGCCGGTGAGATAGACCGTGCCGTCGCCGCCGACCGCGACCGCGCCGCCCTTGTCCGCGCCGCTGGTGCCGACATAGCTCACCTGGTCGGGCGTGGCCGTCGTGCCGTTGTCGGTGGCGCTGAAGACGAACGCGTCCGTGCCGCCCGAGCTCGCATTGGCGACGGTGGCCGCGCCGCCCGCGGTGAGCGACGCATTCGCCGTCGTGCCCGAGACATAGATCTGATTGCCGGACACGGTCAGCCCGCCGATCGCGCCGTTCTGCAAGCTGCCCAGATCCATCTGCCATACCGGCGCCTGGGTGATGTCGCCGCCGGCATATTTGGACAGGATCGCGTCGCCGTTCTGCACGCTGGCGACGATGAGTCCGCCGTCGGCGGTCGCGGTCGCGCCGGGCGTGCTCGCGGTGGCCACGACCTGGTCGTTGCCCGTGGTGCCGAACTGGTTCTCGGCGGTGAGCTGGCCCTTGGCGCTGATCGTGGCGAGATAGGCATCGCTGCCGCCCGCACTCGTCTGGCCCGCGCCGATGACGCCCGTCACCTGGCCGCCGACCGTGATCGTGCCCGTGGAGTCGACGCTGACGCTCATCGCCTGATTGTTGTTGAGCGTGGGGATCTGTGTCGTCCAGTCCTGGTCGCCGGCGGCATCGTAGCTGGTGACGAAGCTGTCGCTGTTGCCGTCTGCGATGGCGGCGGTGGTGAGATCGGCCGTCGTCGAGCCCGCGACCACCACGCCGCCGGTGGGATTGAGCGCCAGCGAATAGGCCGATGCGGTCCCGGCGCTGCCGACGAGGCTGGTCCATTGCAGATTGCCCGCCGAATCGTATTTCGACAGATAGACGTCCTGCGAACCCTGGTTGAGCTGGTTGCCGAAATCGCCGGTCGCGTTGCCAACGACATAGACATTGCCCTGCGCGTCCACGACGGTGGACTGCGCCGTGGTGTTGCCGGTGGTCGGATTGGCCGTGGCATTGAACACGCCTTGCGGCGCGCTCGAAAGATCGGTGAGCTTGACGAGGCGCCCCTGCTGGTCGGCCGCGGTGCCGTCCGAGGTCGCCACGGCCGAGCCGGAATTGCCCGCGACGTAGAGCGCCGGCGTGGCTGCCGCCGAGGACAGGCTGATCTGCTCGCCGGGCGAGGCATTGATCGAGATGCCGTAGCTCGCCGTCGTCGGATCGTCGCTCGAGCCCTCGGTGAACACGCGCTGCAGGCGGGTGGCGAAACCGTCGGCGGAAAGCTGCTGGTTGGCGTAGTTGACGATATTGTCGAGCGTGAGCCCGCCTTGCACCTGCGACAGGTCGATCGGCACATCCGTGGTCGTGCCGCCCTTGGTGACGGCGATATCGAAGCTCTCATCCGCGCTGACGCCGGGAAGTGGGTTTTCGACATTGGCGTCGCTCACCACCGTGCCGCCGGTGTAACCGAACGACGCGAACGGGATGGAGACCGTGCTGGCCACCGACGCGCTCGGCGTTCCAGCCTGCAGCGTCAGATCGTTGAAGCTGGTCGAGCTGACGAAGGACTCGATCTGCTGCAGCCCCGCCTGGAAGCGCGTGTTGTAGCCGGCAAGCTGGCCCGCCGTCATGCCGTCGCGCTGCGCCATCGAAGCGAGATAGGACAAGTTCTTGACGCCCTGATAGAGCGCGAAGAGCTTCTGGTTGTCCTGCTCGGTCTTGGCGCTGGCCGAACTTCCGGTCGTCAGATTGGCGTTGTCGACGTCGACGAAATTGGTGGTGGCGAGGATCTGCGCATCTTCCGCCTGCTGTGTCGGCTGGCTCAGATCATCCCACGGCGGACTGTCGTTCGCGGTCGCCGAATTCGTGCTGCTCGCGGCCACCGGCGAGGCGGGCACCTGCGACGCGGCAAGCGGCAGCTTCGCGTTGTAATAGTTGAGCAGCACCGACGCATCGAGCGTCGGAAATGAGACAGTCGTGGCCATGGCCCATTCTCGCGCGTCCCGCTTAATGCCGCGCTAACCGGGCGAACGTGCTTAACGCACTCTTAACGGCAGCGGTGGCACACCGGCGCGATGAACGCGCACGCCTACGAACAGGGTGTCCAGCTTTCCGCCGCCGGCCGCCACGCCGAAGCGATCGCGCGGTTCGAAAGCGCGCTCGCCGACCGGCCCGACGATGCCCGGGTGCTGTTCGCGCTGGGCAACACCGCCCGCGCGCTGGGGCTGGCGCGGCCGGCCGAGGAATTCTTCCGCCGCGTGCTGGCGCTCGAGCCCGAACGCGTCGAAGCGCTGGTCAATCTCGCCAATCTGCTGCGCACGGCCGGAAACTTCGCCGGCGCAGAGGCGCTGCTGGCGCCCGCGCTCGCCCGCAATCCCGACGCGGCCGAGCTGTGGCTCACATTGGGCTCGGTCCTGCGCGAGACGGGCGACGCAGCCGGCGCCGAGGCGCATTACCGCGAAGCGCTCGCGCGCAAGCCCGACTATCCTGCGGCCCTCGCCAATCTGGCCGATCTGCGCGCCGATGCCGGCGACCGCGACGACGCATTGGCGCTTTACGACCGTGCGATCCGCCGCGATCCGGGCAGCGCCCAGGCGCGCCTCAACCGCGCGGTGCTGCATCTCCTCTCCGGCAATCTGAAAGACGGCTGGCGCGACTATGACGCGCGCCTGAAAATCCCCGGCAAGGCGCCGCATTGCGATCACGGCCTGCCGCGCTGGGACGGCGCGCCTCTCAAGCGCAAGCGCCTGCTCATCACCGCCGAACAGGGCGTCGGCGACCAGATCATGTTCGCCAGTCTTCTCCCCGAACTTCTCGCGCGCGGCGAGACTGTCATTCTCGAATGCGAGCCGAGACTCGCGCCGTTGTTCGCGCGTTCCTTTCCGGACGCGACAGTCAAACCATCGCAAATGGAAACCCGCGCCGGCGTCACCACGGCGCATTATGGCTGGCTCAAGAACGCCGGCGGCGCGAATCTCGCCACCCCGATGGGCAGCCTGCCGAAATTCCTGCGCGGCGATCCGTCAAGATTTCCCAATCCCCATCGCTATCTCATGCCCGATGCGAATGAAGTCGCAAAATGGCGCGCGATTTTCGCAGGCGGGCCGCATATCGGACTATGCTGGCGCAGCGGCAAGAGCGGCGGCGCCCGCTCGCTGCAATATGCGCCGCTGCAAGCCTGGGCCGATTTCATTCGCGAGCTGCCGGGCACGCCGGTCTGCGTGCAATATGACGCGAGCCTCGAAGAGATCGCCGAGCTGGAGACGCTGAGCGGTCGCAAGATTCTCGCGCCTTGCGCCATCGACCAGAAGCATGAACTCGACCGCGCTTGCGCGCTATTTTGCGCTCTCGATGCCGTCGTCAGCGCGCCGACGGCCGTATCCTGGCTCGCCGCCGGCGCGGGCGTTCCGACTTACAAGATTCTCTACGACACAAGCTGGACCGCCTTCGGCGAAGACCATGAACCGTTCGCGCCATCGTGCATCTGCGTGATGCCGCGCAAGGCCGGTGACTGGAGCGATGCTTTCGCGAAAGCATCGGCGCTGTTGCGTTAGCCGCTCAACTCGCCGCGCGAAAGCCGCCGGCGCGTCGGGCCGCGAGCTCTTGCGACAGATCGGCGGCGATGCGCGCCGCACCTTCGCCGTCGACGGTCATCAGTCCGGCGGCATGCATCTCGCGGCGGCGCGGGGCATCCGACAGCAGCGCGCGCACGGCGCCCGCGACGTCGTCGTCCTGCGCGCTCTCGGCCACCCCCAGCGAAAGCCCCATGCCGGCCTGCTCGAACGCCGATGCCGACAACGCGTGGTCTTGCGTCAAACAAAGATAGAGCGCGGGGATTCCGTAAGCCGCCAGCTCGAGAGCCGTGACGCCGAAGGCCACCAGCGCGAGATCGCTGGCCGCATATTCCGCCGCCAGGTCGGCCGCGCCTTCGATGGTTTCGAAATTTCCGGCAAGCGAAGCGACGGTGCGCGCGATGCGCGCGCCGTTCTCCATGCCCGGCCCGATCACGAAGCGGGCGCGGAAGACCGGATCGAGCCGCGTCAGCGTCCGCGCGGTACGCAGCGTCAATCCATGCGGATCGCTGCCGCCCATGCTGACGAGCAAAGTCGGTCGCGGCACCACGGCGCGCGGTGCGCCTGCGGGCTTCGTCATGCCCAGCAACGCCCATTCCCAGCCGATGCGCGGACGGCAGCGTGAGCCCTGCCAATCCAGCGCCTCGGCCTGCGGCACAGGCGGATAATAGGCCACATCGGCGGCAAGACGCCGGTCCGATCCGTCGTCGATCACGGCGGTGAGCGGCACGCATTTGGAAAGCTGTTCAAGCTCGGCGCGGCCCACGCCTTCGCGCGTGTCGCAGATGAGCATATCGGGCTCGCGCGCGACGACCAGCGCGGTCAGCTGTTCACTGTCACGCGCGCCATCGATCGTGATGGCCTCGAAACCGGCGCGCGCGATCGGCTCCAGCGCATCGGCGCTGCCGTTCACCGCGAAGATCGCGCCGATTCCCTGGCGATCGCGCAAGCTCCGCGCCAGGGCCACCATGCGCTTGACATGGCCATAGCCGAACCGGCCGCCGCCGTCACAGCGGATCAGCGCGAGGGCGCCCATGGCCGCGATGGGTTTCTGTTTCACATGCGCGTTGAGCGCGCGCAGGCCGGGCTCGCGTTCGAGCAGCAGCAGCAAGTCGGCCAGCGACGCCTCGCCCGCTTTGGCCGCCAGGCGCTCATGCACGGCCTCGACGAAAGCGAGATCGTCCGGCGTGTCGATGGTGAGCCGCCCGCCGTCATGCGCCAGCGCCGGATAGGCCGGCGCGCGCGCGATGCGCACGAAACCGGGATGCAGCTTGAAATAGCCGGTGACATGCTCGCGCGCGACCGAATCCTCGTTCGCATCCATCATCAGCCGGTCGAGCGCGCGGCGCGTGAACGGATCGACACCTTCATGGCCCGTGACGGCGCCGTCCTCGAGCAGCACATAGTCCGCATCCTGCTCCATCAGCGACGTCAGCAGATGGTCGATGAACCCGGCATCGACGAACGGCGCATCGGACGACACGCGCACGATGATGTCGGCGTCGAGCAGCTCGGCGGCGCGGGCGAAGCGCGCCAGCACGTCGTCTTCCGGCCCGCGCACGACGATGACGCCGTTCTCGCGGCCCCATTCCACGATCGCGTCGTCGCGCGGATTGGTGGAGGTGGCGACCGCGATCTCCTCGATGAACTGCGAGCGCTTGAGGCGATGGACGATGTGCCAGAGCAGCGGCTTGCCCGCGATGGGCTTGAGCACCTTGCCCGGCAGGCGGGTAGAGCCCATGCGCGCCTGGATCACGGCGACGATGCGCAGATGGTCGCTGGGTTCCGGCGTGTAGTTCATGCCGCTTCCGGCTTCCATTGCGCGCGCAGCGGCAGCAACGGACGCATGCCGTCGCTGGGATCGGCGCGCCAGTCGCGGTCGGCGAGTTCGGAAGGCTGCGGCCCTTTGAAACCGGCGCCATCCGCAACCAGGCTCTCGCGGATGCGCGCGATCACCGGCGCGATTTCCTGCGGCAGCCAGCAATGGCCCGCGGCATATTCCGCGCCCTTGCCGTCGAGATCGAGATGGAATTCGACCGCGCTCGCGCCCCAGCGATGCACCGCGCGCTCGATCACGGCGGGACGGCGGGTGTGATCCGACCAGCCGGTGGCGCAGCCGGTCGCGTCGCGGATCGCGGCGATGGCCGACAGGTTCGCTTCGGCAGCCGGCGTCGGATAGGCGCTGACGCAATGCAGCAGCGTGATGTCTTCTGCGCCCGCGCGCCGCAATGTCGCGACCGCGGCTTTGATTTCGTCCAGCGTCGCCATGCCGGTCGACAGCACGATGGGCTTGGCCGTGCGCGCGCACGCTTCGAGCAGCGGCGTGACCAGTAGTTCGTAGGACGCGATCTTGTAGAACGCGACGAAGGGCCGAAGTTCTTCCACCGCCTCGCGATAGAACGGCGTGCAGGAGAACTGGATGCCGCGCGCCGCGCAACGCTGCGACAACGGCGCGAGATGGGCGAGCGGCAATTCCCATTCGCGCCGCGCGCGATGCTTGGCGCTTTGCGCGAGGATTTCGGGCGCGAACATGCGATCGATCTTGAACAGCTGGAACTTGACGGCGTCGCATCCCGCATCCGCCGCCGCGTCGACAAAGGCCAGCGCGCGCGAAAGGTCGCGGGCGTGATTGCTGGACGCTTCTGCGATGAAAATGGGCCGGTTCACTCGGATCTCCCGATTAACCGTTTCTAAACGCGCCATGGCTAAAAGAAGGTTAACGGACCCGCCCATGAGCCAGAGCACAGCGCCCTTTTTCATCGTCTCGAGCGGGCGCTCGGGCACCGCGATGCTGCACAAAGCCTTGTCCGCGGCGCCCGACATCGAAATGCACCACGAATATCTTGTGCATATCCATCAGCCGCTGGGCGTGAAGCGCTATCTGGGGCTGATCGGTGCCGAAGAAACCGCGCAAGTGATTCGCCAGACCCATCTGGCCGCCATCCGCCACGCAGAGGCCGCCCATTGGGGCGATTCCTCGAACAAGAATTCCTGGCTGATCCCGGACCTTGCGGCCCTTCTGCCCGAGGCGAAATTCGTCCATCTGGTGCGGGACGGGCGCAAGGTCGCCGGTTCCTATTTCCGCAAGCTCGCCGACGAATGCTACGATGATCGCTCGACCGCGATTTTGCAGGCTTTCTACGACGATCCGGCGCATGGCCATCCGCCGCCGCCGGAAAAGAAATATTGGTGGCCCGTGCCGCGAAAGGGCGACCGGCAGGCGATCGTATTCCGCGGCTTCGACCAGTTCCAGCGCATCGCCTGGCATTGGGCGGAGATCAACCGCGTGATTTCGGATTCGCTCGCGGCACTGCCCGCGTCGCAAACCCTGTTCGTGCGGCTCGAGGATCTTCAGGCTTCGGCGCAACAGGTGCGCTCGCTTTTCCGATTTCTTAATCTTCCTTACCGCGACGTAAACGGCGCGATGTTCGCCCGCCCGCACAACGTCAACCGGCCGCAAGACCGTCTGCTCGATGCGCGACAGCGCGGGCAGTTCGACGCCATCGCCGGCGCGATGATGGCGACGCTGGGCTATGCCGAACGCGAAGAGTATGTAGTGAATTATTAAGTACGAGAGGCGGAAGATGGTTACCGGAACCTTCCCGGGGGCGATCTTCCATGCGCGATCTGTGCGATCTCTGCCGCCACGACGAACTCGAGGCGGTCTACACGCCCGAACGCTCGACGCGCGGCCTCACCATCCATTTGTGCAAGCATTGCGGGCTGGTGCAGAGCCTGCCGCGGCTCGACCGCGCGCCGCGCGCCGCGATGGCCGTCTCCAGCGGCGCCGATTGGGGGAACGTCCGTTATGGCAAGGGCTTCCGCACGAAAGCCGCGCTCACAGCCCTGCGCCGCCACGCCGATCTCGACAGCGAGCTTTCCATTCTCGACGTCGGCTCCAACCGCGGCAGCTTCGCGCGCGCGCTTCTCGAACACGCCCCGCTCGCGCGCATCGTCGCCGTCGAGCCGGATGAGCGCGTCGCCGAGTCCTGCAAGGGCCTGGAACGCACCGAGCTTGTCGCCGCGCGCATCGAGGATGCAGCGCTGGAAAGCGGGCGCTTCGACGTCGTCCATTCCTGCCACACCATCGAGCACCTGGCCGAGCCCGCGCGCGTGCTCGCCGATCATTGGCGCACGCTGAAACCGGGCGGCTTGCTGATCCTGGATGCGCCCAACCTCGCGATCCTCGATGCCGACGACATCGTCGAGGAATGGTTCATCGACAAGCATCTCACTCACTTCTCCGCCCGCACCCTGATGCGCATGGTCGTGGCGGCCGGCTTCGACATCGTCGATCCGCCCGAGACGCGCGACCGCGAGAACCTCTTGATCGTGGCGCAGAAATCGGCTGCGCCGCGCCATGCCATCGGCCCCGACCCGCGCGAAGTGGCCGAGGCGACGCGCCTGATCGCGGCCTATCAAGCCATCCGCGCCGGCAACCTCGCCGCACTCAGCTTCGCCGCCGCCGAGATCGCGGCGATGGCGCCGCGCCGCGTCGCGATCTGGGGGGCGGGACGGCTGTTCGATTCGCTGGTGGTGCATGGCGGTCTCGACACGGCCGCGCTGTCGCTGCTCGTCGACACGCATCTGAAGGCCCATGTCGCCGACCGCCATGGCATCGCGCTCGCCGGCCCCGAAGCGCTCGCCGACGCCAAGCCCGACGTGATCGTGATCATGTCGCGCGGTTTCGCCGAGGAGATCGCCGCCCAGGCCCAGATGCTGGCGCCGCGTGCCGAGATCGTCCACTACAACGCGCTGCTGTCGCGCGCACGCCTGCGCAAGGCGGCGTGATGTCCTCGCCCGCGCAAAAGCAGCCTGTCGCAGCGGCTGAGATCACAGCCGCCATCGCCGACGCCGCGCGCTTCACGCGCAAGCACGTGATCGCGTCGATCTATCACGCGGGCTCGGGCCATCCCGGCGGCGCGCTATCCTGCGCCGATATCCTGGCCTGCCTGTTCGGCGCCGAACTCAATGTCTGGCCCAACGGCGCCGACGATCCGCAGCGCGACCGCTTCGTGCTCTCCAAAGGCCATGCCGCGCCGGCGCTCTACGCGATCGCCGCCCATCACGGTTTCTGCGACGCCCGCGCCGCGCTCAACCTGCGCAAGCTCGGTAGCCCGTTCCAGGGCCATCCCCATATCGGCGATCTGCCGTGGGTCGAAACCTCGACCGGCTCGCTCGGCCAGGGATTTTCCGTCGCGCTCGGCATGGCGATGGGATTGAAACTTCAGAAAAGCACGGCGCGGGTCTACGCGCTGCTCGGCGACGGCGAATTGCAGGAAGGCGAAGTGTGGGAGGCCGCGATGTGCGCCGCCCATCACAAGCTCGACAACCTGTGCGCCATCATCGACTACAACAAGCTGCAGAGCGACGACCGCAACGACAACATCATGCGGCTGGAACCGCTCGCCGCCAAATGGCGCGCCTTCGACTGGGCGGTCGCGGAGATCGACGGCCACGATATCGCCGCGATCCTGTCCGGCCTGCAGCGCGCTTCGAGCACGCAGGGCCGCCCCGCGATCCTCATCGCCCATACGGTCAAGGGCAAAGGCGTGCCGGTGATGGAGAACGTGCCGCACTGGCATGGCAGCGTGAAGCTGACCCGCGAACAGGCCGAAGACGCGCTCAAATCTCTCGGCGCATCGCGCGACGAAATCACGGAGCTGCTCGATGTCTGACG
>Ga0209222_1000138_pt1 | contig 15932 bp, 14 predicted proteins | sample BlaSpr_A8_Ref_O3_FD_187991 | JGI IMG/M metagenome (GOLD analysis project Ga0209222, IMG submission 187991) | Forest soil microbial communities from Thunder Bay, Ontario, Canada - Black Spruce, Ontario site 2_A8_Ref_O3 (SPAdes) (version 2) | ecosystem: Environmental > Terrestrial > Soil > Boreal...
GGTGAAGCCGGAACCCGAAAATCGAATACCTGCGCTCCCCACGATGGCGAAACGGCAATCAATAGAAATGCCGTCAACATGGCAAAAGTGTCGATCAATCGAGCAGCCGGCCTTGCGATCTGCCTCATCGGGACTTTCCGCGCTCGATACGCGATGCCGCGCGCTCGACATCTCCGCCATGTTCGTCTGCTATTGGGGATGGCTTCGGCGCCTTGATGAGATGCAGAATCCCCGAGAATAGGTCGTGGGCTTCCCCGGGACCGCCAATATGGATAATGCCGGTGGCTTTGAGCTCCTTGGTAAACACGTCGATAACCAGCTCGAGAACATCATCGTCGAGCAAACCCAAAGTCCCGTCGATGAGCACCCAAGGCGGCGTCTGAATCAACATTCGCGCAAATACCAAGCACAGCTGCTCGTCCTGGCTCAATTCGCGATCCCAGCGGCGGGTCTCATCGAGCAGCGGCGCCAGGCGCTCAAGCCCCAAACGAAACAACGCCCGTGCAAACGCGTCGGCGCTGAAATTCTCCGCCTTCAAGGGGTATGCCAGCACTTCGCGCAAGCTCCCCCGCGGCAAGTACGGTGTGCCGCGCGGCAGATAGAAAATCTGTTCGCCGGGCGGGCGAAATATGCGACCGGAACCCCATGGCCATAAGCCGGCCAATGCACGGAATAGCTGCGTCTTGCCGGTTCCCGGCGCGCCCAGCACCAAGACGCGCGCGCCCGCCTCGATGACCACCTTGGGTTCTTTGAGCATGTCGGCGTGGGCGGAGGAATCAGTATGCAGGTTTTCAATCCTGATTTTGCCGGGATCGCCGTCCTCGTACACGATGCGGCTTTCAAAGCCGCGAGGCTCATCCGTAGTGATCACCGCCTGACGGAAATTTGCGACTCGCAGCAAAGTCGCGCGCCAATCGGCGATGACGCTGAAATTATCGACGAACCAGCGCAACGAGGATTGCGCTTGGGTAAAAGCCGCTGCGGCCATCATCATGCCGCCGAATGAGACCTTTCCGGTGAAATACAGCGGCGCCGCCACGAGTATCGGTGCGACCTGGGTGATCCAGCCGAATCCCGCAACGACCCATTCGAGATTTGTGTGCCCCCACACAATGCGGCGCGTCGCCCGCAGCGCATCCCCCAGACGCCGTTCGATGCGGGCTCTCTCGTCTTGCTCCCCTGCGGCGAGCGAAATTGCATCGACATGCTCATTGACCCGCACCAGCGAAAAACGCAGGTCCGCTTCCCGCGCATAGCGATCGGCATTGCGATTGATGAGGCCCCGGCCGACCCAGTAGCTCAGCAACGAACCGGCGCTGGCGTAAATAATTGCGGCCCACAACATGAAGCCGGGAATCAGATAATCCCGATCTCCAAAATGAACACTGAAAGTGCTCGACAGCGTCCAGAGAATGCCGGCAAATGTGCCGAATAAAATGGAGGCTTGAAACAATCCTATGCCCAAGCTGGCCGACAACTCACACAGTTTTCTCGCATCTTCGTGAATGCGCTGATCGGGGTTGACGCCCATGCTGCCGGAATTGGCGAGCCAAAATGCCCGGCGCGGCAGCATCCAATCGCGCAAAAGACTGCGCACCAAGCCCTCGCGCAATCTGACCTGCAGCATCTCCCCAAGCCATCTCTGCAGCACGTTGAGCGCCAGGACGCAGCCGGCAATAACGAAAAAGACCCCGAGCTGAAACAGAAACTCTCGAAAGTCACGGCGCGAAAGTGCGTCGTAGAAGGGCTTATTCCAGCGGTTGAGACGAATCTGGCCGTACGCTGTTGCAATGATGACCAAGACGATCGCGACCATCAAGATCACGATCTTTCTGCCCACGGGCGAACTCGAGATCGCCCGGATCATCAGAGATAGTTGCCGCAAGAAGCCTAATTGGTTCGTCTTGGCTTCCGACGCGGTGCGCGTACTTTTGGTTACGGGATCGGTCACGTGCTCAGCGCCCCTTCCGATAGGACTTTACACGGTTGTGCAAGGTGTCGTCGCGTTCGCGGCATGTAAATCCTACACGCACGGCGCGTCGCATAACGGCGTCACTTTTGCAGAGCTTTGCGCAGCAGCGACATGCCGCGCCGAATCTGCGCCAGATCGACCGTGCCGTAGCCAAACACCAGCCCGGCCTGGGTTTGCGGTCCGAGAAAGTATCGGCTCAGGGTATGAATCTTGACCTGCTGTTGCAGCAAGGTTGCCGCCACGGGTTCAAGATCGAGGGCAGGCTGCGCCAACGCGGCAATGTGCATGCCGTAGTATGAGGGAATGGGAGTCAGCCACTGGCTGAGATTCTCCTGCAGCAACTGCAACAGCAATTGGCGGCGCAACGCGTAGAGGTGGCGCATTTTGCGCACATGACGCGTCAAATGGCCCTCGGCTATGAATCCCGCCACCGCGCTTTGAATCGGGGTTGGGCAATGCCAATCCAAGCAATTCTTCGCGGCCGTGAGCGTACTGATTGCCCAACTTGGTGCAACGATGTACCCCAAGCGAAGCGCTGAGAGCATGCACTTCGAGAATGTGCCGACATAGAACACCACGTCCGCGGCCCGAGCCGTGCGCAGCGCCGGCAATGGGCTGCCTTCATAGCGAAATTCCCCGTCATAATCGTCTTCGATGATGACCGCTCCGCGTTCGCGGGCAAATTCGATCAAGGCTTGCCGCCTGCGCAGCGACATTGTCACCCCTAGGGGAAATTGATGCGAAGGGGTAACACAGATTACCCGCACGTCGGAGGGCAGCTGCTCGACAATCAGACCTTCCGCATCGATTCCCACGGGAGCGAGTTTCGCGCCGGCGGCGGCAAACGCCACTCGCATCGGCGGGTAACCAGGATCTTCCAGCGCAACGGTGGTCTCATGCGGCGTAACCAACGCCCTGGCGAGCAAATCGAACGCCTGCTGAGCGCCGGAGGTGACGAGGATGTCTTCTGCTTGGCATGCAACCCCTCGCGTGATCGCGATGTGCTTGATGATGGCCTTGCGAAGATGATAGTTGCCTTGATTTCCCTGCGGGCTCTTGTAGCTGGCCGGTCTCTGTTCCAGTCCGCGCAATTGCTTGGCGCTGACGCGGCGAAATACGTCCAGTGGAAAGAGCCGTGAATCCACCATCGCGGGTCGAAAATCGACCGGCGTGCCTTTGCGCGCCGCTGAAGTCGGTTCGCCCGAATCCTGCCAGAAACCCATCGCCGCGGTGACATCGGCACGCAGCCAAAATTCGTTCAACCGCTGTGCCGCTCCGGCCCCGTCGATTCGGCGCGCCGCTGGCGAAGCCGAAGATCTTTCAGCGACATAAGTGCCCGCGCCATGGCGAGTCACGGCATGACCTTCGGTCACCAGCCTCTCATACACATCGGCTGCGGTATTGCGTGAAACGCCAAAGAATACCGCCGACTTTCGGGTGGCAGGCAATTTCGCTCCAGCAACGAGACGGCCCTCCAAAATGGCGGCCCGCAACTCGTGATGCAGCGTTCGAGACGCCTCCCGTGAGCCGTGAGGTTTGAGTTCAAGCTTGATCTCGAATAGGGGGTCGACAGACCGCCTAGGCACGCGCTTGTTACACGATCTCATCGACCACAGCTTAGCAGAGAGAGTGTAGGACGAACCCGACGCTCGGTTAGGCCCTTCGGCCTTGCGCCTCGCGCCGGCTGAGGAGCATAAGTCTCTTGAACTCTACCAACAAAAAGGGATCACGATGTCGCGAGTACTTATTGCTGACGATCATGCGGTGGTGAGGGCTGGCTACAAGCAATTCCTGGAGGCGGAGGCCGGCATAACGGCGATTGGAGAAACCGCCAGCGGCAACGAAACATTGGACCAGTTGCGCCGGCATGAGTGGGATTTGCTGCTCATGGACATCCACATGCCCGACCGTAGCGGCTTGGATATCCTGAAGCATGTGACCAGCGGCTATCCCAAAGTGCGCGTGCTGATCATGAGCGGATTGCCGGAAGCCCAGTATGCCCGGAACGTGCTTCGCGCCGGCGCCAGCGGCTATCTGTCGAAAGGCGGCTCGCCGGAGGAGTTGCTGAAAGCCGTTCGCACGGTCCTGGTTGGGCGCCGATACGTGAGCGCTTCGCTCGCGGAGGCGATGGCTGCCGACCTCGAGTCGGCGCACGATCAAAACCAACCGCTGCACGAAAGACTGTCGGTCCGAGAGTTTCAAATATTCGGCAAACTCGCGGCCGGAGCTGGAGTTGGCGAAATCGCCGAGGAACTCAGCCTGAGCGTAAAGACGGTGAGCACCTATCGCTCGAGAATTTTAGAAAAGATGAACTTCAGCAGCAATGCAGACATGACGGCTTACGCGTTGCGCAATGGACTCATCCTGTAAACCGATCTGGAGAAATCCCATGCCGGACAAGGTGATTGACTCGTCGCGGACTGCGCCGAAAAAGAATCTGCAGGAAGACGGCGTCACGAATCCCAAGGACGGGCGCGGCCCGCTGCGAAAGTCCGACGACTCATCGACCAAGCTACCGCTGCACACGGGCGCCTCGAAGCCGAATCGGCCGGACTAGAGAGTCCTTGAGGCCTAGCGCGGTACGATCGGCGCGAAATTCGAGTTCGCAATCCAACCGGCCCGGCCCGCTCGCGTTTCAATCAGTGCGAAGCCTTCGTGCTCGGCGGTAATTTTCACCTTTTCACCTTCCGGAAGCGTGAAGAGCGGATCTCCCATGGGAACCGGAGAAACACGCACCGGCGTCGCGGCCGCGATAACAACACCCTGGTGCAAGCGGGGCCACAGCGCCAGTGCGTTGCAGAGCGTCAGACCTAGCATCGATACGCCCAACAGCGCCGCCGCGCCGCGCACCAGTCGATGCCGCAATGACAGCTGCGCGGCAATCACGCTCGCGCCCACGATCATCAACCCTAGGACACCAATCCACGATACCCAAAACGGAGTGGCGATTCCCGCGACACGATCGAAAGTGTCCGGCACCTCCGCCGGCAAATGCGCGGATGCGCGCACGTATCGCAGGTTGGCCTGGACATCGGGATCGTTCGGTGAGAGCAGGCTTGCGCGTTCGTAATTCAGAATCGCCATTCCGGGTTTACCTACGCGCGCATAGGAGTTTCCAAGATTGTAGAGGCCGGCGGCAGAATAACCGGCGGGCTCAGACTCCGAGCGGGCCCCGACCGAGCCGAGCAGCAGACAGACTACCAACGCTGCGCGCATCCGGTGGCTCATGTGGTTTTATCGCTCATTAAATGGCCACGGACGATTCGCAGCCAACGCGCAAAATCGGTCGCATTGAGTTTGCGCCCGGAATACTTTGCTTCGTCGGCGAGGGCGAATACTTGGCGGATATCGTTTTCCGCCCCAATTCGGCCTTCCACCTCAGCGGTGGTGATCTCTTCCGGCGCGAGTTGCCAGCGCGCGGCGAGCTCCGACTGCAACGCCGTTCGCGCCGATTCGAAAAATAATGCCGCGTCTCCGGCGCGAGCCGCGCCTTGCATTTGAGCCAACGCGCGCTTGGCCGCCCGCGATGCGATCCGATCAGTCGCCGACTCGCGGTCCCCCAACCCCCGACGGCGTCGGGCGCTCACCCATCCGGCGGCGAATGCCAGTACAACGATTGATGGAACGGCGAGAAACTTCGGCTGCAGGTACAGCGGAATCAGGGAGGACACTGTTGCGGCCTCGACATGATCCGGGCGCAATCCTGCGGCGAATTCACTTTCAGGCAATGACGCTGAAGGCGCCTGAGGAGCCGTGCGGCTGTCGGCCAGCGCAGGGGAAATCGACACGGTCAGCGGTGCGCTTCGGGCCGTCTCGTAGCGCCGCGTATTGGGATCGAAGTAGCTGAAGGTCAATCCCGGAAGCTCTTGGACACCGGCTTTAGAAGCAATGACCGGCTGTTCAAAGGTTTTCATGCCGCTAAAGCTTAAGGGATCGCTGGTATTGAATGAGGATTTCGGGGGATAAGTTTTCCATTGATCGAGGTGATCCAACATCGAGCTGTCGACGCGATCAAAGCTTCCGGTTCCGGTGACGCGCATCCGCAATGTCAGGGGATCGCCGACCTCCGCCTTGACGGGCGATACATCGCTGGCGATGCTGAATGTGCCAATGGCACCGTGAAAATCAGCCGGCCGGCCTTCCGCCGGCAACTCGTGCACCGTTAACTCTTGCGCCGGACTCGTGACGTTGACGTCCTTGGGAACGGTGGCGCCAAATATGTTCTGCCAGAAAGGATCGCCAAAACGATCGTCCAGGGACGATTCCTGCTTCGGCCGTGTTCTTATTTTCACGGTGAGGGGAACCTCGGCCGCGAGCGAGAAAGCGCCTGGCTTGATCACCGCGAGGGTGCTGCGCCAAGTTAGCAGCACGAAGGGCTCGCCGTTAATCAGTTTTTCCGTGCGCTCGGGTTGACGGGAGAGGCTGTTGAGCGCGAAGTCATCGTTGGTGAGTTTGGGTAGGCCGTTTAACGACGCTACGAAGCCGGACCGCATGCCCACTTCTATGTCAACCGGCACACTCTCGCCAACGTACAACTCCCGTTTCGGGACGCTCAACCGAACATAGGCGGAGCCGTCGTCGGTCAAGTGCACGCCCTTGGGTATCGATCCGCCAGAAAAGATAGGCGGCGGAATCGGCGCGGCGGGCCGGCTCGGATGTGGAATGTTCGCGCTGCTGGCGACTCCGTTGACCTGTAGTACCAGCGGCTGAGCCTTCGGTGTTACCGCCGGAATTGTGAAAATACCGGCCATTTGCGGCGTTACGCGGAAGACGATCGAAGTTGAAGGCAGCGTTGTTCCGTTGATGAGTTGCACTTCGCGCGTGCGGCCTATGATTTCAAATTTCAAACCCGAGACCACCGGCATGCTGATCGGATTCGTGCCGTCCCCCAAATTCGTAATGGTGAATTGCGCCGATTCACCCAACTGAATTTGCGCGGGTTGAATGGTCGCGTAGACCAGGGGATCGTCGGCGAAGGCTGTCGCTGCGACAAACACACCGAGCAGTGCCCAGGCGGCCAGCAGAACGCTTCGTATGTGATTCTGGCGCATCACCAATTCTTAAAGGGTTTGTCTGGCGGCTGCACCGCACCGCGCTGAGCCCAGGGAATCGGCATGCCTTGATGTTCGTCCCCTTTCACCGAGTCCAGGAGTTCGCGCGCTTCTTCCCGGGTCATCTGGCCGGGAACGCGTTGGTTATCCGCCGCTTGCGGATCCCCTGAACCGGGCGGCGGCTCACCGTCCTTCGGCTCGGGGGGTGGTTGTCCGGCGCCGCGCGGCGGCTGATCACCCTTTCCGTCGCCGGATTTTGGCGGCGGCGGGGTGCCCTGACCTTGGTTTTGATCCTGCCCTGGCGGCTGCCCCGAAGGCGGCGGCCCTGAAGGCGGTGGTTGCCCTGAAGGCGGCGGCTGCCCTGAACCTTTGTCTTGATCCTTGCCGGGCGGCGGATTCTGATCCTGCTTTTGGTTTTGATTCTGCTTCTTGTCTTGATTCTGATTCTGATTCTGATTCTGATTTTTATTCTGCTTATTGTCTTGATTCTGCTGATTCTGCTGCTGATTCAGTGCATCGATCTTGCGCTTAACCAAGTCCCGATTGTATTTGCTGTCCGCATCATCCGCGCGCATTTGCAACGCCGTGTCGTAAGCCTTCACCGCCTCATTCCATTTCTGCAGAGTCGCTTGAGGAGACGTCTGTTCAGTCTTCTGCCCGGCTCGATACAAGGTATTGCCAAGATTGTAGTAAGCGTCTTCTTGAACAGCCAAGCGCTTCGGATCACTGGAGGGTGAGCGGGCAATCGACTGCTGGAATGACTGCGCGGCTTGCGGGAATTGGCCTGCCCGGTACGCGGTAGTCCCGGCGTTGTAGTCCATTATGGGTCCTTTCGGGTCCAGTACTGAGGCCGCGTGTGCGTTTCGCAGCCATAGCGCCAGTAACAGGATTCCTAGCGGCGCAGCAGCCATGGCCTTAAGAGGTGCCGTGCTCCGGCGCCGCGAACCGATCAGCAGACTGCTGAGCAGCATCGCGAGGGAAGCGGTGAGCGGCCACTGATAGCGCTCGATATAAATTTTCCGCTGCCTCGATGCCAGATCGTGCTTGGCAATTGAGCCCAGGACATTCTCGAAAATCAGTTCCAATCCCTCTGCTTGGGTTCCGAGCGGTACATAAAATCCGCCGGTCGCCCCCGCGATGGCCTTTAGCCCCTGCTCATCGAGCCGCGACCTGACGAATGCGCCAGTCTCGTCCTTCACAAATCCGCCGCCATGTTCGGGTGGGATCGGGATCAAATCACCGGCGGCGGTTCCCACGCCCACGGTGTAGATTTTAATACCGTCCGACTTTGCCGCCGCCTGTGCCGTTTCGAAAGCACTGCCCTCCAGATCCTCGCCATCTGTCACCAGGATCAATATTTTATCGCTTGCGGGACGTCGTCGCAGGGCGGCCTGACCGGCTTGGATGGCGGACGATATATTCGTACCGCCGCGCGGAATCGTGTTGGTATCGATGGCGCCCAGCGACTCATGGAAGGCCCCATAGTCGAGCGTGACCGGACAGGCCAGAAAGGCGGTGCCGGCAAATGCCACGATCCCCACCGCATCGCCATCCAGTTTCTTGGCGAAATCATCGATCGCCAGCTTCGCGCGGGTGAGCCGATTGGGCTTCACATCGGGTGTCAACATGCTGCGCGAGGTGTCGATCGCGAAAATGATGTCGTTGCCGCGGCGGCTCACCACTTCCCAGTGGAATCCCACTTGCGGACCGGCGAGCGCAACGAACAGGCCAATCAGCGCGCCGAGGAACAAGCCGCGCTGCAGGCGCCGCCGGCCGACCGATATCGACCGGGTCAGTTGATCGCGCAGGTGTGGCGATACGAACTTGGCAAGCGCTGCGCGTTGGCGCGCGTCATAGCGGCGCCACAGCCAAATGAGCGCAAGCGCAGACAGCAACCCTGCCGGCAGCCATGCGGGATTGGCGAAGTTCACGGCAGCCTCCGGAGCCGCGTTTGCTGCAGCAGCAGGCTAAGCCCAAGGATGCCCAAAGCCGGTATCAGCGCCCAAGGATACAACTCCTCGGTATGCTCGAATTTCTGCACCGTTTGCGCGGTTTTTTCGAAGCGATTGATTTCTTCGTATATCTTTTGCAAGGAACTCGTATCGGTCGCTCGATAAAACTTCCCCCCGGTCGCATCGGCAACCGCCTGCAAGGTCTTCTCGTCCACATCGACTTTGGCCATGATGATGCGCGCGTTTCCCGCCGCATCGCGCACTGGGATCGGCGCATCGCCTCGCACGCCGACGCCAATGGTGTATACCTTGACGCCCATGGCGCGAGCCGCTTCCGCGGCTGCCATGGGAGAGATCTTCCCGGTGTTGTTCACACCGTCGGTCAGCAAAATGATGACCTTGGATTTCGCCTGCGTCAGGCGCAGCCGGTTGACGCTGGCCGCGATGGCCGAGCCAATGGCCGTGCCATCGTCGGCGCCGCCCACGGTAACCCGCACCAGATTTTGCTGCAGCCAGTCATGATCGAGCGTAATTGGACTGACCAGATAGGGGGCTCCCGCGAATGCGATGATGCCGATGCGATCGTCGGGCCGCTCGTCGATGAATTTCGATACCACGGACTTGACCACTTCAATACGATTTACACGCTGGTTATCTATCTGGAAATCCAACGCCTGCATTGAACCTGACACATCCAGGCCGAGCACGATATCAATGCCGTGGGCCGTAACTTCGGTGCGGCCGTGCGCGCGCTGCGGGCGTGCAAGGCCGACGATGATCAAGGCGCCGGCGAGAATCGGCAGCAGCCACACGAATAGTCCGAATCGGCTGCGGCCGCGACGTGCCACCTCGCGCGCCAGACTGACATCCGAATATTCGATGGCGGCGACGGGCCCGCGCCGTCCTCGCCAAAGCAGGACGAGCGGCAGCAGTGCCATCAGCCAAAACCATTCAGGCTGCAGGAAGTGCGTCATGCGTGTTTGCGGTTGCCAAGACAAACGCCCGTGCACTTTGGCGCAGCGACTCCATGTTCTGCGCGGTCAACGACAGGGCGGCGAATTTTACGAAGTCGCATTGATGCAGAAATTCTCCCAGCAGGCCTTGATGCTGGGCAAGCGCGGCGTCGGCGCTTTCAAGAAGATCGCGCAGAAACTCCTCAGTGGTGCGGCGCGTGACCGTCACACTGAATCGCTGCTCGATATAGAGACGAACAATATCGGACGCCGCGGTGGAGAACTCCCGGGCGCGCGCGGGCTGCATGAGCGCGCCGATGGCTTCCAGCCGCTGCAGCGCAATTTCGTGCGGCAGCAAAACCCGTGCGGCGCGATTGCGCCGCCTGCGCCACAAGCCATAGATACCCAGCACGATGAGCACAGCCGCCCCGATGAGCGCAGGCAACAGCCACTCAGGGAGATCGTATTTGGGGCCGCGGATGTCGCGGATGTCCTCAGCGACCGGCGCGGCACTGATTCTTGCGATAGTCATTCCGATCAGTGAGGCGGCCGCGGCGCAGCGCCTGCCGATGAGCCGTCGCATCATGCGCGCCTGCGCTGGCGGGTTTTGAAGAATCGTTGCAGCGCGGGCATGTACGGCGCGTTTGTCTGTAATTGCAAGGTATCGATGCCCTCGGAGCGAAAGTCGCTTACCAGTCGACGCCCTCTTTCCAGGGACAGATCTTTGAAGCGATTGCGGATCGTTGCGCTCGCGGTATCGAGTTCGATCACCTCACCGCTTTCCGCATCCTCGAGCGCAACGATCCCCACGTCGGGAAGTTCCTTCTCGCGTGGATCCTCCACGTGCACCGCAATCAGATCGTGCCGGCGGTTCGTGCGGCGCATGGCGCGGCGCAAGTCGAGTCGCGTGGCAGGCGAGCTTTTTGGCGCCTCAAAATCTGAGATGAGAAATACCACCGCGCGGCGGTGCAATAGCCGGTTCGCAACGTCAAGCGCCTTGACGGTATCGGTCCCGATGCGCTCCGGCGTGTGATGCAAGATATCCCTCACAACCCGCAAAACATGACGGCGGCCTTTCTTCGGCGGCAGATACTTTTCGACCTGGTCGGTATACAGCAGCAATCCAACTTTATCGCTGTTGCGAATGGCGGAAAATGCCAAGACGCTCGCGAGTTCAGCGGCAAGATCGCGCTTGGATAGGGCGCCGGAGCCGAAATTTCCTGACGCGCTGATGTCCACGAGCAGGAAAATGGTGAGTTCGCGCTCCTCGGTGAATTTCTTGACGAACGGCCGGCCCGCGCGCGCCGTGACATTCCAATCGATGGTTCGCACCTCATCGCCGGGGCTGTATTCGCGCACTTCGTCGAAATCCATGCCGCGGCCCTTGAATACCGAATGGTAGGAGCCGGACAGGCTGTCATTGACCATCCGGCGCGTGCGGATTTCGAGCTGGCGCATGTTGCTCATGATGGCCCGGTTGGACTTGACGGGGTCCTGCGCCATTACGGTACCGGTAGAGTATTGAGTATTTTCTCGATGACATTCTCAGAGGAGATATTTTCGGCCTCTGCTTCATACGTGACGGAGACACGATGGCGCAGCACATCGAGGGCGATCGACTTCACATCCTGCGGGATGACGAAGTGGCGGCCGTTCAAGAATGCCATGGCGCGCGCGCCAAGCGTCAGTGCGATGGTTGCGCGCGGCGAGGCGCCGGTTTGGATGTAGCCGTTAAGATTGAGGGACGCCGCGATCGGAGGACGCGTCGCCAATACCAGATCGACGATGTAGTCGCGAATCTTGTCGTCCAGGTACAAGGTATTGACGACGTGACGAGCCTCAACGATCTGCTCGGCGCTGACCACCGCTCGAGGAACGATCATGGCTTCCGTCGTGGCCATCGCGTCGAGGATGGCGCGCTCATCGGCGCGGTTCGGATAAGTGACAATCACCTTCATCATGAAGCGGTCGATTTGCGCCTCAGGCAGCGGATAGGTTCCCTCCTGCTCGAGAGGGTTCTGGGTGGCCAGCACCAAGAAAGGATTGGGCAGCGAATAAGTCTCATCGCCAATCGTCACTTGCCGTTCCTGCATGGCTTCGAGCAGCGCGCTTTGCACTTTCGCCGGGGCCCGATTGATTTCATCGGCGAGAATCAGATTGCTGAAAATCGGCCCGTGCTTCGTGCGGAATGCCCCATCTTGCGGGTTGTAAATCATCGTGCCGACGATGTCGGCGGGGAGCATATCGGGGGTGAATTGCAACCGCTTGAAATGCAGCGCGATGCAACTCGCCAGCGTCTTGAGCGCGAGGGTTTTCGCGAGGCCCGGCACGCCCTCCAGCAAGACGTGCCCGTTGGTGAGCAGCGCGATCAGCAGGCGGTCCAAAAGGTGTCTTTGACCCACGATGACCCGTGCCATCTCCTGCTGCAGCGGGCGGATCCAAACCGAGCTTTGCGCGACCGTCTCGCGTGCTGCGCGCATCGCCGGATCCAACGGCAGGAGTGCCGGAACGGGCTCTTTGGGCGCGGCGCCGGGCTGATACCTCACGTGTTGCTCTTGGAGCGGCGGGGCAGCTTTCTGATTCATTAGGCGCAATCCTTCATGGAAATCCTTTGCATATGACAAATCTTTGAAACCTTGGGAACGAGCGGCCGCGGCGGAATCGTCCGTGGCGCGACTCGCGGCTGAGGCTTTGAACTTGGAGAGGGGTTTCCGGTTCCCCGATAACTGCGAAGCGCGAGGCAAAACTAGAATTCTCCGTACCCCCGCGCCATTGCCGCAGCAAATATGGGTAAAAATACAAACAGTGCCAGTTCCCAGTGCAGGTAGCGCCTGGCGGACCGTACGTCCGAATCATTCGGCGGTGCGCCCGACCTTCGCCATCGTATGAAAGCCAGGGTTGGCGGTACTGACAACAATCCGATGACCGCAAACGTGCACAGTTTGGCCCAAAAGAAGCCATTGTGCGAATAATAAGCCCAGCCTTTAGCGGCAAATATTGCGCGACAAAAACCGACCACGATAATCGCTGCCGCCAAGATTCCGTACCACAGGTCGAGCGAGGAAACGCGCGTCACTGTGGCACTGCTCATGCCGGGACGGACCGCCCAAAATTCAGCGCACATGATTCCAAAAATGGCAAAGATCAAAAGATGGTGGCCGACGGCAAGCAGCAGATCGCGCACGGCTGTCTCCTTGAATTGGGGGATTTTATCATGCCTCTGATATACCTAGCATTTTGGCCGCCGTCCGGCACGAACGCCACAGACGCAATCCCGCCGTAGAAAGGCTAGCTGAAATGGTTTGCGTATTGCTCGCGAAGCAGCGCCTTTTGCACTTTTCCTGTTCCACCCACCGGCAGCGCGTCCAAGAAAATAACCTCATCCGGTATCCACCATTTCGCGACACGCTCGGCGAGAAACACCAAAATCTCATCGCCCTCGAGCGGCTGATCTAACTTGCGCACGATGAATAGCAGCGGCCGCTCTTGCCATTTGGGGTGCTTTACGCCGACGACAGCGGCCATGGCGACCGCCGGATGCGCCATGGCGGCCCCCTCTAGATCGATGGAGCTGATCCACTCCCCGCCGGTCTTTATCAGGTCCTTGGCCCGGTCCCTGATTTGCATGATGCCCTGCCCATCGATGGTCGCGATATCGCCGGTGGGCAGCCAACCGTCGATGAGCACCGGCTCGTCGGCCTTGAAGTAACCCGATACCGTCCACTGCCCTCGCACCATCAGCTGGCCCTGCGACTCGCCGTCGCGGGGCAGCGTGCAACCGCTGTCGTCCACCACCTTGATCTCGACGCCGAACACGGACTTGCCCTGCTTGGCCATCGCTGCGTGGCAGGCGGCGGCCGGCATTTCGGCCTGCCGGGAATTCAGGCAACTCATCGTTGCAATCGCCACGGTTTCGGTCATGCCCCAGGCCTGGCGCACCTCGATGCCGAACTCTTGATCGAATTTCGCGATCAGCGATTCGGGCATGGCAGATCCGCCCACCAGAATGCGCTTCAGGCTGCTTAAGGGGAGCCTGCCCTGCTCGATATGGCGCATCAGGGCAATCCAGATCGTCGGTACGCCGGCGGTCACGGTGACCTGTTCGCTTTCCAGCAGATCGTAAAGGCTGGGGGTATCCATTTTAGCCCCGGGCAAGACCAACTTTGCGCCGCCGATCGGCGCCGCGTAAGGCACACACCAACCGTTGACATGAAACATCGGCACCGCGGGCAAAATGGTGTCTTTCGGCGACAGCGAGATCAGTCCCGGCAGACAGGCTGAAAGCGCATTGAGAACGATTGAGCGATTCGAATATAGCGCGCCCTTCGGATTTCCGGTCGTGCCCGAGGTATAGCAAAGCGCCGCGGCCGTACGCTCATCGAACTGCGGCCAGGAAAACACTGCGCTTTGCGAGCCTATGAATGCCTCGTAGCAGAGCACTCCGCGCAGCTTGCTCTCGGGCATGTTGTCGGCGGCCGTCAGACAAATCCAGTGGCGTACGCCCGGGCATTGTGACGCGATATTTTCCACCAGAGGCGCGAAGGCGGGATCGAACATCACCGCGCGATCGTCGGCATGGTTGATGATGTAGACAAGCTGCGACACGTGCAGACGCGGATTACACGTATGAATGATCATGCCGCTGCCCGATACGGCGTAGTAAGCCTCCAGGTGCCGATGATTGTTGAGCGCGATTGTTCCGATCGACGTGCCTGCGCTCAGGCCGCACTCAGCCAGCGCATTGGCCAGTTTCAACGCGCGCAGCCTGCACTGCACGTAGCTGTAGCGAAACACGCTGCCATCGGCTTCGCGCGAAACGATTGCGGTATCGCTAAATTGGCCGGCGGCGTGCTCAATCACATCGGAAATGAGCAGCGGTCGATCCATCATCAGGCCGGCTGGAAGCATGCGACGACGATCCTGTATTACTTAACGCGCGACGTGTTTTCCAATTCTGGATAGTGCCGGAAAATACCATCTTCATTGAATGGAATGCGACGGGGAGACTTAAGATACGCGGCTATTCGCGGGCGCTGTTGTATGCGCGCGTGCAGGGCGAAAATATGCCGATACTTGCGCGCGGCCCGCTCCATGGTATTGGGAAACGCATAGGTTAAACCCGCCACGATTTGAAACAGGGACAGATCCGCGTAGGTTAATTTAGCGCCCAAGAGATACCGATCGCCGGAGCGTTTCGACCCCAAGATTTTCTCAAAATATCCCAGATACTTGGGCATCCGGTTCTTCAAGAAATCCGCCGCTTTGCGGCGCGCCTCTTTCTTCTGGTCCTCGTAGTATTGCGAGACGGCGATAGGATGATGGGTGTCGTGCACCTCGGCGACGAGGTCGGCAATCGTCAATTGAAGCTCATGAGTCCACAATCGGCCGCTCTCCGAATTCGGCGCGAGCGCGTGACGCGAGCCGAGAAATTGTAGGATGTTGGCGGTTTGGCCGACAATCAGCCTACCGGCCCGCAAGAACGGCGGCGCAAAGGGCGGTTGCTCCGTGGCGCGGCCCTGTAAAAAGTGCAGAAGCGAGGCCACACCGGCGCCTCTGCCCGACTCCCGGGCCACATCGCGATAAGGCGCCGCGGCCTCCTCCAGCGCCAAACGTACGAATTCGCCGCGACCTTGGATGGTCGGCCAGTAATAGAGTTCATACATAATCGGGACCCCCCAACAACGAAGTGCAGCGCATCATCCCATCATTGCCGGTCCAATCGGTACAATGGGTCATGAACCCCGGAATCCGCCCAGCAGGTATTCTGCCCCCCGAGGGGGCCGACGAAAGCGCCATCAAGTCGTGGTTGGATTCGCTCGCAAACGGCAGCTGCGATGCAGAGGCTTTCGTGCGTGCGATGCAAAACAGATTCGCAGCTGACCCGGATGGAACCTGGGAGGTCCTGTCGCAGCTGGATCAATACTATCGCCGCGGTCGAATCCAGTCCGAGACATTTAAAAAGATCAAGACCTCGCTGGCTGAATCGGTACTTGGACGCAGCTTC
>Ga0209222_1000142_pt1 | contig 15740 bp, 13 predicted proteins | sample BlaSpr_A8_Ref_O3_FD_187991 | JGI IMG/M metagenome (GOLD analysis project Ga0209222, IMG submission 187991) | Forest soil microbial communities from Thunder Bay, Ontario, Canada - Black Spruce, Ontario site 2_A8_Ref_O3 (SPAdes) (version 2) | ecosystem: Environmental > Terrestrial > Soil > Boreal...
TCAAGTGCAAATCCTTGGTGACCGAAGTGGCCACATCCAGCGCTAGATCGCTGACCACCAGCGTCTGAAAGCCCGTCTGCGTAGCTGTAATTTGATAATTCCCAGGTGGCAGCGAAGGAAAGACATACAGCCCCGCGCTGTTAGTTTGCGCATTCCATTCTTCGGAGGTGGCGACGTTCCTCAACACAACTTTTGCTGAGGGTACGGCAGCGCCGGAAGCGTCCGATACCGTACCGTTGAGCTGCGCGGTGGACTGCGCATGCGTGGCGGGGCAGAGCGAAATCGACAGGATAAATAGCAGAATAAACAATACGATCGAGGCACTTGAAAAGGCACCGCGTGCTTTCTGAGAGTTCATCGCTCCTCCTGGTTTGAGAGGCGACGTGGGATCGAGTTGGCGCTCGGGATTCAGCCGAATCTTTGACACTGATGCCGAAGCGCTTTATCGCTGGTGGTTACACCCGGAAACCCGCCCAACATCGTCCGTTCTACCGACTGGACGTACACACCCATAGGGGCGCACTGGGTATGCGCCTAACTCGCTGACTTTTCGCAGGCAATTTCGTCGCCACGATTTCGCGCATATAGCGCCTCTAATAAGTAACTTTCTTATCAGCATCTACAGAAAGCCAGGGACGGCTGGAACTGTTCGCGTGCCGCGGCGGATACGAAAATTTGTACGCGCCTTCCAATTCTTGGAGCGTAGGGGGGTTCCTCGGGGTCATTGGAAAGAAATGGCATACGGCATCGCTTGTCAGCGCATACCGTGTTCCCCTGATGGTGCCATTTTTTGGAATACGGAATACTGCGCCCGCTTCGTGAGTTTGCGACCGCAAGATTCGCGGCGCGCCGGGCGGTGTTGCAGCGCCGGAAGAGTTGGAGCCCCTGTTGACCGGGCCTTGATGCCCAAGCGAGGAACCACATGCGAACGATCCTGTTGATAATCCTGGTGATCCTGCTGCTGGGAGCGCTGCCCACGTGGCCGTACAGCGCGGGCTGGGGCTACTATCCCAGCGGCGGCCTGGGACTGCTGTTATTGATTCTGATAATTCTGGCAGTGATGGGTAAATTGTGAGGCACAGCAGATGAATCGTCCCACGGGTTTGACCGTCGCCGCGGTGCTGACGTTTTCGGGAGCGATGATCCTCGCGCTGACCTCGTGCGCTTTCTTTATGGTCGGCGTGATGGTCGTCACCGGAGACGAAGGCCGGGCTCCTGTGTCGGAGGCGATCGCAGGAATGGCGCTCGCAGGCGCCGTGTCGTTGCTGATTTTAGCGGTGGCAGCCGGGTACATGGCGTTTAACGTCGTGGAACTGCGCGATTGGGTACGCACGATATCCGTTGCAGAAATCGCCGCGAGCAGCAAAGAAAGACTGCGGAGCGCTTACGCCGCGATCGCCGAGGTGCGTCGCGCCTGGTTCGCTGAATTAACTTCCTCACACAAAAGCCGCAGGCTCGAACAGCATCCGTGGCGGCGAATCTAAATCGCCGGCGTACAACGCACAGCACATCAAAATTCTCAGGGCATCACTGTTAATGTGAACTGCTGAGTGTGAGTTGGCGCGTTCGCACCCGATGCTGTGACTGTGACGACGTAGCTCGTCGGTTGGCCCGTCTTTTGGCCACTGTATCCAGCGCAATTTGCTGTTGCCAGCAACGCAGCGAATACCGCAGATGCCAGAAACGCGCGCGCGAAATTCATGTCCGGTGCCGCGGGTCGTTTGTTTCCTACCGCCGCCGCAACTCCCAAGATTGCCAAAAACAAAATACACAAGCCTGCCGTCCGGGATCCCGATGATGGCGCGCTTGCCGGGGCCGTAGTTCCAGCAGCCGCGGGAAGTTGCACGTTTAACGTCGTGGACACGGCACTAGCAACCGGATCAACTGTCTGAGGATTGAAAGTGCAGCCTCCGCCGCCGGGCAAACCCGAGCAAGAAAAGCTGACAGCGTGCTTGAATCCGTTCTTCGGCGTCACCGTCAACATCAAGCTCCCGGACGATCCCTGCGCAACGCTAAGTGACGAGCTACTCATCGTCAGCGAATAGTCGGCAGACGCAGCGGCCGCCACAGTCACCGTGAACGCGCTGGAAGTAGATGCCGCGTAGTTCGAATCGCCGGAATACGCTGCCGTAATTGTATGAGTTCCCGCGGCAAGATTCGCAGTACTGAACGAAGCCGCGCCGCCGTTGAGCGTCACGATTCCCAGCTGCGCTTGCCCGTCAAGGAATGTGATCGAACCAGTCGGAACGCCTGTGCCAGTCTGCGGCGCGACGCCCGCGGTGAATGTCACGTTTTGACCGGCCGTTAGCTGCGTGGCGGAAGCTGAAACGGAGGTGGTGGTCGCGATTTTGGCTGGCGCTGAAATTGTGACCGATACTGCCGCTGATTTGGACGACGCGAAATTCGTGTCGCCGGAATATGCCGCTGAAATCGAATGGGAGCCGATCGCCAGACTCGATGTATTTGACACTGCCGATCCGGACGAGTTCACCGATGCGGTGCCGATTTGAGTGCTACCGTCGCTGAACGCCACAGTGCCGGCGGGAACGCCGGATCCCGATTTTGGCGCGACAGTCGCGGTGAAGGTGATGGCCTGCCCCGAAGTCGCGTGAGTAGACGACGCGGTGAGCGACGTAGTCGTGGCAACGGGCGCAGACGCCTCCGGCGTGAAAACAAACACCGTCGCGGAGTACGCCGGGAAATTGTAATTCAGCGCGCCCGAGACGACCGCCGCCGGCGTACCAACGACAATTTGCGCCAAGTTTGCGTTGCTATAGGTGTACACGGCCGCCGTCGCGTTCGAACTGAAATTCGCAAGCGTTAGGCTGGTCTGAATCGCGCTTGTAGTCTTGTTGATCGCAACCACGGTCAGCGCGCCATCACTCGAACGAAGCGCGCCGTACACCGACAGCTGGCCCTGGTCCGTGCTGTTTGAATTCACCGAGGTATTGCCGAATTGGCCGCCGGCGCCATCGTAGTTGCGGTACAGCCGAAAACTGTAGGCGACCGGGTCGGTCGGTTTTGGCACCGTCCACAAATTCGCGAAATCCAGGCTTTGCCGGCCGTAAATTCCCAGCACGTCGGCTTCGGTGAGCGCGTCCACGAGCGGATTCGTGCCGCTGCTGAAACTGTATTCCGAAATCGCCAGCTTCGTTCCGGGATAATACGTTTGAATCCAATTCTGAAAACGGGGCAGCAGCATCATCGGCCCGTCGAAATAAAATTGTTCGACCCAGCTGCCCGAATTGAACGTGGGATCCCAGAGCGCGCGAGTGGAGGCCAGCTCGGCCGCATCCGTAGAGCCGCCGCCGTAATAATGTTCGTCGAAGTAATCCAGGATGCGTTGGTGGTTGGTTTGATCGTACGCTGCCATCTGCTGCAAGTAATATTGCCCGGCGAATAGATTGTTCTGTTCGCTGGGAGTTCCGATCCACCCGCCTAGCGTGAAATCCACGGGTCCAAAAACTTTGGCGCTCGGATCGGTTTGCTTGATCATCGCGGCATATTGCTGGCCCAGGCTGATAATCGTGTTGTAATCGGGCTGGTTGGGCTCCACGTCGCGATGCGTATTGCTCCAACCGCCCGGTTCATTGTCGAGCTGATAATACGGAACGCCACCGTTCGCGGCGGTGCCGAATGTCGATATGAGGTGCTGCAGCCAGCCCTGCTGCAGAGCAACGGTGTTATCAATGTGATTGGCGAAAATATTGTTGTCAGTCAGCTGCACTCCGGCGGTCGTGAGGCTGTTGCCGCAGTTGTCGCCATTGGGATGCACGTAGGGGTTCGTGGATTGCTGCGCACCGTACACCGAAACCGGAAAACTGCAGGACCACGCCGCTGATTTGTTCACGTAAGGGATGATGGGAATCGTCAGCAGCGTGTGCGCATTGGAAGCGGTTTTATAAGTGTTGATCATCAGATCTGCGGAGGCGCTGGGCGTTGCCGTCGCTTCGCCATTGCCGCCCATGAAATACCAGTCGAATCCGGAGTTGCTGGAGTCCACTTGCCAGTTGTAACGGGTTGTTCCGTCTCCGCCCCAGCGGATATTGGGCACCTGAATTTCTTTCGCGAATCCTGCGTCCAAATTATAATTTGCGATGCCGTAAACGTCGGGATTGATGGGATGCGGATTGCCGGCTGCGTCCACCGTCAGCACGGGCGTCGTTTGGGCCACGCTGGGTTGCGTTGCCGCAAAAGCTAGCATCATTGTCGCGGCCGAATAACAGGCGAAGCGAAACAAAGTTCGGCGCATGAATCCTTCCTAGAGAATACGACCCTACGAGGAAATGTTTTCGGAGATGAAACTAGCGACCCGTCGTACTACGGTCAATGGTACGCAAGGTCAGGTCACGGAAATGGCGCTGCCGGCGTGAGATGCGCGACTCGGTTTCCGGGCCACACGAGTCCCTTTTCTGCTGAAACCTGGAATCCACCGCAATCGTGTACTCTGAGCGAAGATCGTCGCCGACCAAGGAGGTCGAAAAATGACGCGCACCACCGCTCTTCTCGTACTGCTTGTTGCCGCAACTCTTGAAGCTGGCGGCGATGCAATAGTGAGGATCGGGCTGCAGGCGAATGTGCTATGGCAGCGAGCAGCGATGTTCGCACTCGGGGCCATGGTGTTGTTTGCGTATGGGTGGACCGTCAATGCACCTCCGTGGGATTTTGGAAAGCTGATCGGCGTCTATATTGTTTTCTTTTTTCTCATCGCGCAACTCATCTCCTGGTTGATTTTCAAGCACACCCCATCGCTTGCAGTTCTGGTAGGAGGCGCGCTTATCGTGGCAGGCGGCGTGATCATTTCGACCGCGAAGGCGTGAGGTGCGATCTACGGAGGACCTTAAAGGAAGCACGAATCGAGGTCTGCCATGCTCACCAGTGGCTACTTCGTCTGCTCTGCATCATTCTTTCTTCCGCCATGTCGAAACGCCACCACCACGATGCCTGCTGAATCGGAATCGATCCCCGCGCGCTTTCCTGGGACGAAGCGCCACTGCCGCAGCGCAGCAAGGGCTTCAGGCGCAAGCGATTCTGATTGACTCAAGACTTTCGCGGAACTGAGCTGACCGTCAGCCGCAACAACGTCGGAGAGAATCACCCCGCCATCCCGATCCATCGTAGATGGAAACAACGGGTCAGCGGTAACAACCGGGAACGCGGCTCGCTCAGGCCAAACTACCGAAGGTTCATCGAACTTGTGGACCGCTGGCGCCCGCCCGCGTTCGTCCAATTGCAAAAATTGAAAAGTAATGCCCACTCGGGCTGCGACGGAATGTCCGCCCAGGCTAGCAGGATAAAAACTCCAAGTTTGCACAGCGTCGAGCGCTTTTTCCAGAAAAGGAGACGTGCCGCGCACCACGCGTATTTGCATGAGCCTTCCGTGACTGTCGATCAGAGAATCCAGAACCACCTCGCCCCCAAAAATTGCTTGCGACGGGAAAGAACAGGCCACCAGTGAAAGCGGAGTGGGCGGTGAAAAACCTTCGGCTGGCTGCGCCGGGTGGCTCCCGGAATTCGAATCTCCGGAAGTCGTGTGCCACGATATTTCCTTTTGCTTCAGAAGTGCGATCGCGTAATGCATGGGCACAGCCGCTCCAACGCCCGGCGTGCCTTGGTCCGCAGGTGCCAGCATCGAGGCGGATGTCGGTTGCAACCATTGTCCCTCGATCAGGCCGACAACTTTGCGGGATCCGGCAGAGACCACCGGTGCGCCGCTTTGGCCCAACCGTACTTGATGGTTGAAGAGAAACAATTCCGTGTCGCTCCGCCCCTTCTCCAATTGAGAAAATCTGAAATCGAACACTTCTCCCGATGCGCGATCATCCAGCGACCCGTCCAGAGTGTAGGCGTCCAGCGGCTTGGCCGGGCGAGTGGATGGAATCACGACACTTTCGCTCTCCACCACCCAGTCGGATGTCAGCGGCAGATATTTCACCGTGTGTGGACCTTCGAACGGATTCGGCGTGGCTCGCAGGATTGCCACATCGTGAGAACGATCTACGATCACCAATTCGGCTCGAACAAACCGGGAACGTCCCGACGGATCGTGCAGCAGAACGTATGCTTGGCCTCCGCGCAATTGGCTCAGCACGTGTGCTGCCGTGAGGAGATATCCCTGTTCGTTGATGAAGAAGCCGTTTCCGTAGAACAGGTAGTGATAGCCCCGGTCCGAAGAAGCCCGATCGGAAGAAGTTTGATCCACGGGATAGACGATCGAGCATACGGCGTCGGACAGCAGCGCGTCGTCCGCGGGATTTTCGGTCGCTCCGTGAATCGCCGGAAGCAAGAAAACGCAAGCCAGCGCGAAGAGTGCTGCGATGATCGTTCCGCTGATGAATTTCAATCGCATGAGGGCGCTGGCAGGAAGCCTTCTCCCACCACAAATAGCGTAGCGCAGCGCCGGCGCAATACAATTGACCTTAAGGACAGTTCTGCCGCAGCAGGCAACTCCTTCAAAGCATTGCAGTCGATACGTGTTCGATGCGCTGCCGTTGTGCCATCGAAAATTGCCGCGCGACGACCAACCGAAAGTTATGCGTGCTCGTGTTGCGGTGAATCAGCCGGCGCAAGGACCCAGACGCGGCTCAACACTCTTGCCACGCGCGGCGGCTGCGCGGTAGAGTCTCTGCTGTTCCCTGACTTAGAGACTTGGTCCGGTCGCGCCACGGTTCCAGGCTGCCTCCAGGACAAAAAGGAAATTCCCTATGCGAGTGAAACGCTTTCCGTTGGGACTTGGCATCGCGGCATTGTCTTGCCTGGCAGTGCTGTTCATCTTTTCCGGCCATCTGAAAGCCAGAAACGCCGCGGATTCTTCCTGGGGTTTCTCGACGGCCAATCTCGACACGACCTGCAAGCCCTGCGACAATTTCTATCAATTCGCAATGGGTGGATGGATCAAAGACAATCCCATCCCGGCGGAATACGCCACCTGGGGCACTTTTACGCAGCTTCGGGACAATAATCTCACCGCCATGCGCACGATCCTCGACGCCGCAGCCAAGTCCAACGCTGCGCCCGGCTCCAATGAACAGAAGATCGGAGACTTCTATGCCAGCTGCATGGACACCAGCGCGATCGAGGCAGCCGGCCTGAAACCCATTGCCAGTGAACTCGCTGCGATCGACGCAATAAATGACCGAAAATCGCTGGACGCGACCATCGTGCTGCTCCAGAGGGAAGGAGCCAGCGTGCTCTTCCGCTTCTTCTCCGCGCAAGACATCAAGGACAGCACGCGCGTGATTGCGACGGCCAGCCAGGGCGGCCTCGGCATGCCCGACCGCGATTACTATTTCCGCGACGATGATAAATCCAAGCAACTGCGCGCGGACTACGAGCGACACGTCGCAAAAATGTTCGAACTCGCCGGCGATGCGCCGGATCAAGCGGCCGCCGAAGCCAAGACCGTACTGGCGATCGAGACGGCGCTGGCCAAGGCGTCTCGCACACGCGTGGAACTGCGCGACCCCGAAAAAAATTACAACCTGATGCCGCTCACGGAAATGAAGACCCTCACCCCAGACTGGTCCTGGGAAAACTACCTGCACGCCATCGGCGCTCCTCCCGTCGAACAAGTGAACGTGCGCCAACCCGAATTCTTCAAGGAAATGAACCAGGAACTCGCGAGCGTTTCACTGCCTGACTGGAAGATTTATCTGCGCTGGCATGTGATCCACGATAGCGCTCCGGGTCTTCCCGAGCGATTTGTGCAGGAGAATTTCGACTTCTACGACAGAAAGCTTTCCGGAACCAAGGAGATCCAGCCACGCTGGAAGCGTTGCGTGCAGTCCACCGATCAGAATCTCGGCGAAGCTCTGGGACAAGTTTATGTGGATAAATACTTCCCGCCTGCTGCCAAAGCCCATGCCAAAGAAATGGTGAACAACCTCATCGCCGCGCTGCGCGACGACATCCCAACACTTTCCTGGATGGGGCCGGAGACCAAGAAGGAAGCCCTCGCCAAGCTCGAAGCTTTTAACGTGAAAATCGGCTACACCGATAAGTGGCGCGATTATTCGAAGCTCTCCATAGACCGCGGCTCTTATGCCGCCGATGTGCGTCGCAGTTTCGAATTCGAGTATGCCCGGCAGCTCGCCAAGATCGGTAAGCCGGTGGACCGAACCGAGTGGGGAATGACGCCTCCCACCGTGAACGCCTACTACAACTCCACTATGAACGAGATCGTTTTTCCCGCGGGCATACTGCAACCTCCTTTCTACAATCCCAACGCCGACGACGCTGTGAATTATGGCGGCATCGGTGCGGTGATCGGGCATGAAATCAGCCACGGCTTTGACGATCAGGGCTCCAAATTTGACGGCAAAGGCAACCTGCACGAGTGGTGGACGCCGGACGATCGCAAGAACTTCACCGATCGCGCCGACTGCGTGGTGAACCAATTCAATGGCTACGAAGTGGAACCCGGCCTGCACCAAAACGGCAAGCTCGTGCTCGGCGAGAGCATTGGCGACCTGGGAGGCGTAGCCATCGCTTACGCTGCATACGAAAAATCCATCGAGGGCAGACGCCCGAAAGACATCGACGGATTTACGCCGGAGCAGCGCTTCTTCCTCGGATGGGCCCAAGTGTGGGGTCAGAATCAAAGGGCGGAATCGGCACGTCTGCAAACCAATACCGATCCGCATCCGCTCGCCCGCTTTCGCGGGAATGGTCCGCTCTCGAACATGGAAGCGTTTGCCAAGGCCTTTGGCTGCAAAAAAGGCGATGCGATGGTCCGAGAGCAGCTCTGCAAGATCTGGTAGCTATGCCGCAACGCGTTGGCAATCGCACGAGTGGAGAAGTGTGAGCCGCTGGGCGTCGTCAGGAGATAATCGTCAGCATGCGTGTTGGAGTCTTCACCCCGCTGCTTTCTCAACTTTCGCTGCCTGACGTCCTGAAGAAACTCTCTGCGCTGCGCATCAATACAATCGAGCTTGGCACTGGAAATTATCCGGGTGATGCGCACTGTAAGCTGGCAATGCTCGACGATAGCGGCGCCCTCGCGGCGTTTCAGAAGGTGCTTGCCGACCATGGGGCGCAGATCAGCGCCCTGAGTTGTCATGGGAACGCCTTGCATCCCGACCACGCGCGGGCAGAGCACGACCGAGCGGTAAGTCGCAAGACGATCCTGCTTGCAGAAAAACTCGGCATACCCGTGGTCATCGATTTTTCGGGATGTCCCGGCGATTCGCCGGGCTCGACCGCGCCCAACTGGGTCACCTGTCCGTGGCCCCCGGAATATCTGCAGGTTCTCGACTGGCAGTGGAACGAAGTCGTCGCTCCCTATTGGATCGAGCATGCAAAATTCGCGCAGGATCATGGCGTGAAGCTCGCCATCGAAATGCATCCTGGATTTGTGGTTTACAGTCCGGAAACCATGCTAAAGCTGCGTGCGATCGCCGGGCCCGGCGTGGGTTGCAACTTCGATCCCAGCCACTTGTTTTGGCAGGGCATCGATCCCATCGCGGCCGTGCGCGTGTTGGAAGGGGCGATTTTCCACGTCCACGCTAAAGATACGCAGCTCTACCCCAGTAATCTGCAGCGCGCCGGTGTGCTGGACACCAAGCCCTACACCGATGAGCGCGCGCGCAGTTGGATTTTTCGCACCTGCGGCTACGGTCACGGCGCCGAATGGTGGAACGAATTCATTTCCACGCTGCGGATGTTCGGCTACGATTCGGTGCTCTCCATCGAACACGAAGATAGCCTGCTCTCCGCTGAAGAGGGACTTACCAAGGCTGCGAATTTTCTCAATGAGATCGTGATCCGCGAGCGCCCGTCCGCGGCGTGGTGGCTGTAGCGGGCCGCGAAGATCAAACTCGATGAAAAGAATACCGAAAATAAAATGAACTCCGCCGCATGCTGATTTTCTCGACCATTGTTGCGATCTTCGTTTACGGGATGCTCTCCGCCATGTTGGGCACCATTTTGCCCGACCTGTCGGATCGCTTCCGCCTCTCGCCCCGCCAGAACGGCACCATCGCGTTCGCGCAGGCGCTCGGGCTGATCATCGCGTCGCTCGGCGTGGGCCCGCTGCTGGACAACGAAGGAAAGAAGCTCGGACTTATGATCGGGCTCGCGTTGATCGCTACAGCGCTCTTTGCGCTTCCGCGCTCGTCCGGTTTTCGCAGCATTCTATTTTTGCTCTTCCTGCTCGGCGTGGGCGGAGGAATCGTCGTCACCGGCGCGAATGCGCTGGTCAGTGATGTGGGTGAAGCGCATCGAGCCACCGCGCTGAATATGGTGAATTTGTTTTTCGGGCTCGGCGGACTGGCCACCCCGTTCATCGCGGCGAACGTTTTCGGGCGAAACTGGGTTCGCCTTTGCTACACCATCGCCGCCCTCACCGTGGTCTCGCTGGCGATCGAAGCATCTACCAAAATGCCGGAGCCCACTCGCACAGGCGGGTTCGTGCTTGCGGATGCGGCGCCCGTTCTCGGTCGTCCCCTGCTTTTCCTGCTCGGATTATTCCTTTTTCTTTACGTCAGCTGCGAGGTGGGAATTTGGAACTGGCTGCCCCGTCATCTGATCGCGCAGGGCATTCCTGAATCGCGCGCGCTAAATATTCTTTCGCTGGGATTCGCGCTCGGCCTGCTGGTTGGCCGCGTCGGTGTCGCTCCGATCCTCATTCGCGTTCCCGCGATCACCGTTTTGCTCTTTGCGTCCGTCGTGATGGCGATCTCGACTTTTCTGATGCTGCGGCTGAGCAATCCGTTCACCGCTGCCATTCTGGTCTTCCTCGCAGGGCTTTCCATGGCGCCAGTTTTCCCCACCACACTCGCTATAGTCGGCGATAATTTCCCGCGCATGGCGGGAACCGCCATCGGCCTTGTGATTACCTGCGGTTGGATTGGTCTCGCTGTCAGTTCGCGCATCATCGGTTTCATCGCGGGCGGCGATCCGCGCCGGCTCAAAAAAGCACTGCTCGTAATCCCCGCTTCTGCCGTGCTGATGGTGGGTCTGGATTTAGCGATCCAGCATGTGCTGCGCTAAGGCAGCGATGCGCTCGGCGGGAAATGGAATCAGGAAATCCTGGCGCGCTAGACCGTCAGCGCTTTCATGTACTCCGCGTCAATCTTCAGCGCGTCCATTGGCGGCATATCGTACTGCTCCTGTTCGATAAAGGCATGTTTGATGTTGGCCTTTTTTGCCGCCACGAAAATTGGACGGTAATCAATGTTTCCCTGGCCCAACTCGGCAGAAAACGGCGGATTCACATCGGAACCCGGCTCGCCGCTCAATTTGAAGTCCTTCACATGCAGCATGGAAATGCGCGTGGGATAGCGCTTCAAATAATCCACCGGATTTTTGCCGCCCACGATCACCCACCCGCAGTCCATTTCCATCGTTACCTTTTCGGGATCTGTCATGCGCAGCAGCTCGTCGTAAATTACCACGCCATTCACCGCGCGAAACTCAGCAGTATGGTTGTGGTATCCAAATTTGATTCCGGCTGCATTCACGCGCTCGCCCAAGTGATTGAATTGCTCCGCGTTCCAGCGCCAGTCCTCGAGCGTCATGGCTTCTCTGGCCACCTTCTTATCCGCGGATTTCGCCGGCGACCCATGCGGAAATCCGGGCGACGCGCAGATGATGTACTCAAGCCCGAGCGCTTTCCCGAACTGGATGACGTCGTCGAGATGTGGCGCCAGGTCCGCAAACGAATAGTGGGCGCTTACGCAGTGCAGCCCCGCTTGTTCCATGGCCTGCTTCACGTCGCTCGCGCTGTGACCATAAAATCCCGCAGCTTCAACCTCACGGTAACCCAGCGCGCTCAACTGATGGAGCGTTCCTTCATAATCCTGCGGCAACAAATCCCTGACGGAATAGAGCTGCAATCCGAGTGGCAAGCCCAGCGGATTCGCCATCAGCCAGGATGCATCGGTGCACGCGGCGCCGAAAGCCACCGACGCCGATGCAGTCTTTAGGAAATTTCTTCGGGAGATTCCTCGCATGATCACCGCCCCTGTTCCGAAAAGACGCTCATCTCGATAATCGGCCGAACTGCGCTTACCCCTGAATCGTCTTCGCGTCCGCATTCCAAGTGGCAATCGTTTTGTTGAAGTACGCGTAGTTTGCCAGATGGCAGCCAATCGCGGTGTGATTGCCAAACACTTCATTCTCAACAGGTGTTTTGCGCGTCCGCACCGAGTTGAAAAAATTCGCCTGGTGCGCCGAAACGTCGCTATACCCTGCCGGCGCAGCAAAAATCTCGGACTGCACCGTCGTCTGATAATCCAGCGGCGTGGGTTGCGGATTTTCCACCGCCCACTTCGCCAGATACGCATTACGAAGCCGGGCCGGCCAACCCTTGGTCGAATACGTCTCGGGCTTGGGAGTAATATCCTGCGGCGTAAATGTCAGCGTCTGGTTCAGAATTTCCATCGTCCCCTTCGTGCCTTGGAATTTGATCGGTTCGCCGCCTTGATTGGCATTGTTCAGATTGCAGTACAGCGACACGCGGAAGCTGGGATAGTCATAAACCGTTTCAATCACGTCGGGGAAGTCGCGCCCGTCCTTCCAACGAAATAATCCGCCCGCTGTTTGCGCGCGTTGCGGAACTTCATTGATTCCCGCGACAAAGTGAATCCCCGAAAGCAGATGCACGAACAGATCCCCCGCCAGGCCCTCGCCGTAATCCGCGAAACAGCGCCAACGGAAGAACCGTGCCGCGTCGAACGGGCGCTGCGGCGCGCCTACCAGGAAGGCATTCCAGTCGATGGTCTGCTCGCTCGCGTCCGGCGGGATCGGATACACCCACGCGCCGCTGGGCGAATTCCGGTTTGACGATCCTTCGATCAAGAAAACTTCGCCGAGCGCACCCGACGAATACAGCTCGCGCGCCTTTTCGTACACGATGGAGCTGACGCGCTGGCTGCCCACTTGCATGATGCGATTTCCTTTTCGCAGCGCATCCACCATCGCGAAGCCGTCCTCCACGTTGTGCGACATCGGCTTTTCACAGTAGACGTCTTTCCCTGCCGCGCAAGCATCCACCACTACCCGGCGATGTTGATGATCGGGAACTGCGACGATCACCGCGTCGACATCCTTGCGGTCGAGAATTTCTTTGTAATTGCGCGTTGCCGGCACCTGATTCTTCACCGCTTCCTGCGCCGCCTGGTGCCGGCTGTCGTAAAGATCACACACCGCGACGCATTCCACGCCAGGCACCGCGAGCGACGCATCGAGCAATTCGCATCCGCGCGTGCCCGTGCCAATGGATGCGAATCGGACGCGATCGCTCGGCGCCACCGCGCGGCCGCCGCCCCATAGCGCTGCCGGCTTCAGCAAGTTGATCTTGGAACTTCCTCCGGCAGCGAGGGAGCCTGCGCTGATCTGCATGAATGACCTGCGTGTTAGTGGGTTCATTCGTTGTCCTTTCTTGCACGCATCGTCCGCGCTCGACCGACTGCATTGTCGACCGCGGTACACGTGATGTCGAGATTTTTCTCTACAAGTGATGTCCGCGGCGATCAGCGACGCGCTGGATCGGATGACGTGAGAACAAGCGGATATCGACGGATTCGGACGACAACGAGAATCACAGCGAAAGCTATTTTGTTGAGGCGGTATCCGTCAATTCATAGCTCACAAATGCCAGCCGTTTGCTGTCCGGCGACCATGACGGCACATTGATCGTGCCCTGGCCGCCGAACAATTTCGCCAGAACGCTAATCTTCCCATCTTGGCGGGACATCAGCCGCAGCGTAACGTCCTTATTCGGCGGATGACCCGTCACACTTTTATCGAAGGAGAGAATAACCATCCATTTCCCGTCCGGAGAAATGTGCGGGAACCAATCGTTGAAATCATCGTGGGTGATCTGCTCCTGCTCGCTGCCATCGGGGCGCATGCGCCAAATCTGCATGATGCCGGTGCGCACGGAATTGAAGTAAATATATTTCCCGTCGGGCGAATATTCAGGCCCGTCATCCAGGCCCTTGGCCGTCGTCAGCCGCGTTTCCGCGCCTCCCGTGGCCGGAATCGAATAAATATCGAAGTCCCCGTTTCGTTCGCCGACAAACGCCAGCGTGCTTCCGTCCGGCGACCACCCGTGCCAGTACGATGGAGAGTTCTGCGTGATGCGCCGGGGCGCGCCGCCGCCAAACGGAACTGTGTAAACGATCGAATTATGGTTACCCTGCGATTGGTCGCTGATCGCGATGAACTTTGAATCCGGCGAAATTCCGTGATCGTTATTGCAGCGGATGGCGAATCCCGTGTCAATCACTTCCGGCTTTCCGCCGGCTACGGGCAAGCGGTAGATCCGTCCATCCTGGTTGAGGAGGAAAAATGCGCCATCGCGCGTCCAATTCGGCGCCTCGAAATGTTCCGGCGCGGAGTAAACCACCGTTCGCGCTTTTGATCCGATATCAATCGTTTCTAGCTTGCTGATTACCGCCGGCGTTGCGCCTGATGATTGCCCCCAGGCGAAACACGACAACGCAAAAGCGCACAGCGTTGCCACTGCCGCGATAATATTTTTGTTCATAAATTTCTCCATCGCTGCGACGCGCACCTCGAGTTCACTCGGCTGCGACGCGCGCACCAGACCGGGACAAACTCCCGAATAACAAAACGCATTCTAGCATGGCGGAATTTCGCCAACAGAAAGCAGCACGAACCGGTGGCTCGAACCGACGCACGAAGGAAACTATGGCGAAAAAGAATTCTGCAAGTACTTGAAAAGAGTGGGGCGCTCAAGGGGACGATTTTAGAACTTTTCTCGGCGCTTTTGCGGTTGCCTTGCTGCAGATCGATTTCCCCGAGCTGAGCCTCCTAGCCAGTTCGAGATTGACAGAAACGACGTCGACGAAGGCTGCGCAAGCTGCGCCTGTGAGCTAACATGGGTTAGCCAAGGAGCTGCGATGAGTGTCGTTACCATTCACCAAGCCAAGACAAACCTTTCTCGGTTAATTAAGAAAGCTTCCGCGGGCGAAGATGTGATCATTGCGCGTGGGTCAAAACCCGTAGCGCGGCTCGTTCCCGTCGGAGAGCTAAAGGGCAAACGCCAGCCAGGGTCGTTGAAAGGAAAATTGCGAGTCGGACCTGAGTTTTTTGATCCTCTCCCGAAGAGCGAACTGTCAGGCTCGGAGTAGTCCAATTGCGAGCGCTCCTCGATACGCATGCTTTGCTCTGGTGGCTCTCAGATGACCCAGCACTGACCCGGGCCGCTCGAAAAACGATTGCAGAAACGAAAAACACGCTAATGGTAAGCGCTGCGTCGGCTTGGGAAATCGCGAGCAAGGTCAGGCTGGGAAAACTCGCGACTGCTACTGACTTGGCGGCGGATTTCTCTGGGGCAATTGAACGCGAAGGATTTCAACTACTAGCCATTTCTGCGGAGCATGGTATTCGCGCCGGACTCTTGCGTGGTCCTCACAAGGATCCATTAGACCGAATGCTCATTGCTCAAGCCCAGGCAGAAAATCTGCCGATCATAAGTAATGAAGTATCCTTCGAAAGCTATGGCGTGCGGCGCATTTGGTGAAGGCTTCGTCAACCAGACGGTTTCGGCACCAACTGTCAGCGACGGAACCCAATTCAATGGCTCTGAACGACCGCGAGGCTAGCCCTCTGAATCATTCAGAATGAGGCACTGAGCGGCCTGAGACCTAGGTAACACATTGTACCGGACACATGGGTGACACTGTCTCCCCGTAATGGGGAGGGAGTTATGCCTGGGAAGGAGTGTTCGGCAATGGATGAAAGACTGCGGTTTGTGGCTAGCCGGCGAGCCG
>Ga0209222_1000144_pt1 | contig 15638 bp, 15 predicted proteins | sample BlaSpr_A8_Ref_O3_FD_187991 | JGI IMG/M metagenome (GOLD analysis project Ga0209222, IMG submission 187991) | Forest soil microbial communities from Thunder Bay, Ontario, Canada - Black Spruce, Ontario site 2_A8_Ref_O3 (SPAdes) (version 2) | ecosystem: Environmental > Terrestrial > Soil > Boreal...
GTCCACCCGGAGGAGGTGGCCCTCCTGGTCCCGGGGGCGGCGGGGCTGGACCTGGCCCAGGCCATCAAGACCAAGGGGCTATCAACACGTGTAGTCATCGTAACGACATTTGGTCGCGCGGGATACTTGCGTCGGGCACTCGAACACAATGTGTGCGGTTACCTGCTAAAAGATGCCCCCAGCGAGCAGCTCGCGAATGCCATTCGAAAAGTCGCCGCAGGCGGTAGGTTTATCGATCCCGAATTGGCTGTAGCCGGATGGGGTGATGATGATCCGCTGACCGATCGCGAACGCCAGGTTCTGGCTTTGGCAGGAGACGGCAAGTCTTCAGTCGAGATTGCGAAGATAATTCATTTGTCCGAGGGAACAGTACGTAACTATTTGTCTGAGGCGATCGGCAAGCTGGGTGCTGCAAATAGGGTCGAAGCCGCGCGCATTGCAAGGCTGGCTATAGTGCAGCACGTCGCTCGAGCGATCGACGCGAAACTGAGTGGGCGCTTCGGTCTCGTTATAGGCTTCTATTTACTTTTGATATATCTTAAGATATATTGCCAGTAGGTAACGGGAACAGCTATGTCACTCCATTCAGATTATTTTTGCATCGGGCACGGCGGCCACCGGCACTTTGGCGGTGGCAGAGGCGGCTTTTTCGGTGGAGGCCCCGGTGGGGGCTTTCGAGGGGGCGGGTCCGGCATGCGTACGGCCAAGATGCTCGCTTCGGGAGACCTGCAGCTCATCATCCTGCTGTTGTTGCGAGATAAGCCCCGCCACGGCTATGAAATCATCAAAGCCGTCGAAGAACGCTCCAGCGGCGTCTATACGCCCAGCCCCGGCATGGTGTATCCGGCGCTCACGTATCTCGAGGAGATGGGCTATGCCGCCGCCGCTGCCGACGGTACGAAAAAACTCTACAGCATTACCGCGGACGGCGCCGGGCATCTGGACCAAAACCAGGTCGCCGCGACTGAGGTCTGGGATCAGCTCGCAATCTTCGGACGCAAGCTGGCGCACTTTCAAAGACAATTCGCCGAGGACGAGGAGGTCGTGGACCACTTCGGCAGCGGCTCGAGCGGCGAAGCCCCGGATGAGTGGCGGCAAATGAAGGCCGAATTCCGCGGCCTGCGCGATGAACTCAAAGCCGCCATCCGTGAAAAACTCAACTCCTCGATGCAGGAGAAGAGGCGGGTGTTGGAGATTCTGCGGCACGCGGTCGACGCGATCCGCGGCAAGTGACCGTACCCCAGGAGCCGATGTGAGCGATCCGAAGTCCAGTAACGCCGTCAAAGCACCCGGCAACGCGTTTTCGAGTTACCAGAAATTCGTCGTGGCCGTGCTGGCCTTTCTGCAGTTCACCATCGTGCTCGACTTCATGGTGATCTCTCCCCTGGGCGCGCTGGTCATCCCCGCGCTTAAGATCACGCCCGCGCAGTTCGGATTGATCGTCTCGGCCTACGCATTCAGCGCGGGCGTGTCGGGATTCCTCACTGCCGGATTCGCCGACCGCTTCGACCGGAAGAAATTGCTGCTGTTCTTCTACTGCGGCTTTCTGGCGGCCACGCTGCTCTGCGGCCTGGCCTCGAGCTATCAGTTGCTGCTGCTCGCGAGGATGGCCACCGGCGTGTTCGCGGGCGTCGTCGGCTCGATTTCCTTCGCCATAGTCACCGATCTGTTTCCCCTGGAAATGCGCGGCCGCGTGATGGGAGTGATTCAGACGGCGTTCGCGGGCAGCGGTGTGTTGGGGATTCCGGTCGCCCTGCTGTTGTCCACCCGCTGGGGGTGGAACGCGCCTTTCTTCATGATCGTCGTCGTCAGCGCTCTGGTGGGCGGAATGATCCTGATTTACATGCGTCCGGTCGCCGACCATCTGAAGCAGCATCCGGATCGCAGCCCACTGCATCACCTCATTCATACGGTGTCGAATCGTGTATATGTGCAGGGATTCGCCACGACGGGATTGCTGACCGTGGGTGGTTTCATGCTGATGCCCTTCACGACCGTATTCGTCGTGCACAATGTCGGGCTGCCGGTCGACAAACTGCCGCTGCTGTACGTCATCACGGGCGTATTCTCCATCGTAGCCGGGCCGCTCATCGGCCGGGCCAGCGATGCGTTCGGTAAGTTCAAGGTATTCTCCTTCGGCTGCGCGATGACCGTGGTGATGGTGGTGATCTACACGCACCTTCATATCAGTCCGTTCTGGCTGCTGGTCGTGATCTCCGTGCTGCTGCAGATCGGAATCTTTTCGCGCATGATCTCCGCATCGGCACTGATGTCCGCGCTGCCGAAGCCGGCCGATCGCGGCTCCTACATGTCCATCAGCTCCTCGCTGCAGCAGGTGTCCGGCGGCATCGCCGCCGCCGTGGCGGGCCTGATCGTCGTGCAGACTCCGGAAGGTCTTCTGCTGCATTTCGATACCCTGGGCTATGTTCTGGTCTGCACGACGCTGGTGTCGCTTGCGCTGATGTATCTCATCGATCGCAGGATCAAAGGCATGTCCGAGGCGCCCATGGCCGTGCAGGAGGCAGCCGCCTGAAGTAACGGCTCGGGCAGCACCGGATTCATGGACGCTCGGTGAGCCAGCGGACAATGGCCTCCGGTACGGATTTTCGCGCCTTACCGCTGACATACATGCCGATGTGGCCGGTGTCGATTTGGAGGGAGGTGTAGTTCTTGCTGCCCACATGCACACCGAGCGGGATCGTGGCGCTCGGGGGCACCAGATGATCGTTCGCTGCGTAGATGTTGAGCACCGGGCATTGGATGTTCCGCAGCTGCACCGGTCTTGCCGCGAGAGACAGCTCGCCGCGCACCAGCCGATTCTCTTGATAAAACCATAGCAGAAACTCGCGAAATGCCCGCGCCGGTTGATCGGGACTGTCGAATATCCATTTCTCCATGCGCATGAAATTTTCCAGCTGCGCCCGATCGCCCTGCATATTGATCAGATGGACGTACTTCTGCTGGGTCAGGCGAAACGGCATCAATGCCAGGTAGACGAGATTCAGGAATTCTCCCGAGACATTCCCGGACTGGGTCAGGAGGTCGGCATCGACATGCTGGGCCCACTTCGACAGTAGATTTTCCGGTGTCTTGAAATCCACGGGCGTCACCATCGTAATGAGATTGGCGATACGCTGCGGCTCGAGCGCGGCATAGCACAGGCTCAGGGTGCCGCCCTGGCACACACCCAGCAGATTCAGCGCCTCGATGCCGTTGTGCTCGAGCACGAAATCGACGCACCGCCCGAGATGGCCGCAAATATACTCGTCCAGCGGCGTGAAGCGGTCCGCGCCGTCCGGATAGCCCCAATCAAGCAGATAGACATCGACACCGAGGGACAGCAGCTCACGAATGAGCGAACGGTCCGGCTGCAGGTCCAGCATATAGGGCCGATTGACCATGGCGTAGCAAATGAGCAGCGGCGGCAAATTCGCCGAGCGGGCAAGAGGCGAATAGCGAAACAACCGCACCTTGTTGTCGGTCAGCACACAGGTCTTTTCGGCGGCGCCGACCTGAACGTCGCCGATATTGCGCAGCGCCCGTACTGCCGCCTCGCCTTGCTCGCGCAGGGCTGCGGCATCTTGCAGCAGCCGCGCGAACAGATCGGAGGGCGCGCTCACTTGCCGGTGCGCCTGCCAGGCTTGCGAGGCTTGCGGGCCTCGCGAGGCTTGCGCGCTTTGGGCTTGGGCGGCTTCGAGGCGGCACGGTTCACAGCGTCGGTAAGGCCACGAATCTGCCGATGCAGACTGTCGACCTCCGCTCTGCTGGGCAAATCCAGCTGTCGGGCGAGGGCTTCGAGCATTTTGCCGCGTTCGATTTTGAACGCGCTCAAAATGTTGCAGAGATCCGCCAGCGAACGCGTGAAGGCCTCGCCGTGGGCGGCTTGTGCGTAGGCCTGTTCTGCGCAGTCGATCCATTCGTCGTAGAGGGCCGCGGGCGAACGGGGCGCCGTCCCACCGGCCGCGCTGCGCTTTTGCATTGCGCTGAGGGCGCTTTGCCCGATGTCGTTCGACTGCTGCGCAAAGTCGGCGTAGCGCTGCTGAAAGCGCACGCTCAGATCGAGCATGCGCCGGGCAATCTCCTGGTATTCGCGGGTGTGCCCGAGCGCGGGCAAGAGATTTTGGAACGTATGCTCGAGTTTGAAATGACCGGCGCCGCCCCAGTCGGATTTCATGCCGAGTCTTTCCGCGAAATCCTTCCAGGATTCAAGAAAAGGCAATGGAATGCCTCCGGCCGCATTTGCCGCGGGATTCTGCAGCCACGCTTTGAGAAAGGGCGGAATGGTTGAGGAATTGTTTTCGGAATCAGCCACGATCTTCTCTTTGCGGCGCAATATGCGCGGTGAAATCTTGCTTGAATTCCCCACTTACAGCGATTGTGCAACGCATACTAAAACGCGTTATGCTAGGGCCACCCGCGCAGGCGCTGCACAGTCAACATATGCATTATGTCGAATGAACGTGTCATCAAGAAATACGCCAACCGTCGACTCTACGATTCGACCGGCAGCCGGCACGTCACCTTGGATGACATTCGCAAATTGATCGTCGCCGGAGAGAAAGTAAAGGTCGTCGATGACAAGTCCGGCGAAGATTTGACGCGCTCCGTGCTGTTGCAGGTCATCTCTGAGCAGGAGCAGTTTGGCACTCCGGTGCTCAGCATGGAGCTGCTGGAGGCGATCATCCGATTCTACGGCAACCCCGTGCAGGAAATGCTGACCCGTTATATGGAACAAAGCGTCGGTGCGCTGGCGCGCCAGCAACAGGCCGTGCGAGCGGAGATGGCCAAAGCCTTGGAAGGACCCATGGCGCCGATGGCGGAATTTGCGCGGCAGAACATGGAGCAGTGGGCGAAAATCCAAGCCTCGATGCTGTCGGCTTTTGCGCCGCCGAAACCCCCGCCGCCTTCCGCCGAGAACGACACCCAACCACCCAAGAAAGAATGAGCGGCTGCGCCCGGGCGGCGAGCCGAAGCGACATGCAAATCAAAGACAAAACCATCGTCATCACTGGCGCCGCTCGCGGCATCGGCCGCGCACTGGCCGTGCGTTTCGCGGGGCAGGGCGCAAATGTGGCGCTGCTCGACCTCAAAGCGGTGGATTTGGAACCGGTGGTCGCGCAATGCGCGGCGCTTGGCGTTCGCGCCGCCGCCTATGCGTGCGATGTTGCGTCGGAAACTCAAGTCGCAGCCGCGTTCGATCGTGTCGTCGGTGATTTCGGTGCGCTCGATGTCATCGTCAACAATGCCGGTATCGTCAAGGATGCGTTGCTCATCAAGGTCAAAGACGGTGAAATCACCGGCAAAATGTCCTTGCAGCAATGGCAGGCGGTCATCGATGTGAACCTGACCGGGGTGTTCCTCTGCGCGCGGGAAGCCGCGGAGCGCATGATCAAGCTCGCCAAGGGCGGCCTGATCGTGAATATTTCGAGCATTTCCCGCCAGGGGAACGCGGGGCAAACCAATTATGCGGCGGCCAAATCGGGGGTCGCATCGATGACGGTGGTATGGGCGAAGGAACTCGCCCGCTATGGGATCCGTGTCGGCTGCATTGCTCCGGGTTTCACGCACACCGACATCCTGGCGTCCATGAAGCCGGAGGTGCTCGACAAGGTGATTGCGCCGGTTCCCTTGAAGCGGCTCGGTGAACCGGATGAGATCGCACACGCGGCGCAATTCATCATCGAGAACGATTTCTTTACCGGGCGGTGCCTGGATCTGGACGGCGGACTGCGGCTGTAACCGACGTCGAGATCTTTAACGCGACGCACTAAAAATTGACGGAATATTCACGCGTTCCCTCGCTTGATATGGAATAAAATTTATATAAATCAACGTGTTAATGAATTTCGAAGCTCGAAATATCAATCGCCAAAAAGTGTTTTGCACTGCATACTTTTCCATGTATAATGGCTTCACACAGTTAAGTGGCCATTTGCAAGGAGACTTCCATGACCCAGCCGACATTCGATTTCACCGCCCTGTTCGACACGTATCGCCAGGCGTTTGCCCCTGTCATTGCCGCCCAACAAAGCGGATTGAAGACCTTGGAGCGTCTCGCGCGCTACCAGTACGCGGTCGCCGGCGACTACCTGGAGTGGACCCTGTCGCAGGCCAAAGTGAGCGCGGAGCCGAAGTCGGCGGCCGATCTCGTCAGCCGGCAAACCGAGTTGAACACCTCGTTCAGCGACAAGCTGCGTGCGCGGGCGGAAGAGTTCACCCAAATTGCCTCCGAAACGCAGAGTGCCGCCAGCCAGTGGGCGGACGACGTCGGTGCGAAAGTTGCCGGGTCGGCCAAGAAGGCCGCCGAGTCGGCCAAGAAAGCCGCCTGATCTTCCAGGTTAGCGCGATGAGAAAAAAGAGCGGCCCGGCCGCTCTTTTTTTTCGCTCGAGGATTGCCCTCGAGGGGCTATCATCGAGCGCGGGGGTGAATGGCATGGTCGAATCGGCTTCGGCGCAGAAGGCTCAAGAGGAACTGGAGCGAGAAATTCGCGCGCAGCTGGCTGCCGTCACGGGCGGCATCGCCCCGGATGATTATGTCCAGGCATGGTGGGACTGGTATTTGAATGTCGCGCAAACCCCGGCCAAGCAAACCGAGATCGCACAATCGGCGTTTGCGGCGCTCATGGATAATTTCAACTTCGCCGTAAAGGCATCGACCGGGGAGCCGCTGCCGCCGGCGACGGACGATAAGCGATTCGCCGCCGAGGCGTGGAGCCGATGGCCATTCAATATCTGGGCGCGGGGCTACGCGAACTGGGCGCAGGTCGTGAAGCAGGCGACCGATGTGCCGGGAATGTCGAAGCGCAGCGCGGATCTGGTGGGATTCTCCTCGCGACAAATCGTGGAGACAGCCTCTCCGGCCAACCAACTCATGACGAATCCGGAGCTGCTCGAACTCACCCGCGCGCAGTCGGGTCACAATCTGGTGGCTGGATTCAAGAACTGGCTCGAGGATGTTGACAGCACGCTCAACCACAGGCCGCCTGCCGGTACCCAGGCATTCAAGGTGGGCGAAAATCTCGCGATCACCCCCGGCAAGGTCGTGTACCGAAACGAGCTGATCGAAGTGATTCAATACAGCGCCGCGACGCAGAGTGTGCACGCCGAACCGATACTGATCGTGCCGGCCTGGATCATGAAGTACTACATCCTCGATCTGTCGCCGCAAAATTCCCTGGTGCGCTACCTGGTCGGGCAGGGTCATACGGTCTTTATGATCTCGTGGAAGAATCCCACCGAGGTCGATCGAAATCTGGGCATGGATGACTACCATGAGGCGGGCATTCGCGCGGCATTGGATGCCGTCGGCGCGATCGTGCGGGGGCCCAAAATTCACACTGTGGGATATTGCATCGGCGGAACCTTGCTCTCCATTGCGGCTGCGGAACTGGCCCGCGAAGGTGACGAGCGCCTGGCGAGCGTGACTTTGTTGGCGGCGCAGACTGATTTCAGCGAGCCGGGCGAGTTATCGCTGTTCATCAGCCCCAGCCAATTGTCGATGCTCGAGGCTGTGATGCACAAGGCAGGGGTGTTGAGCAGCGACCAAATGGGCGCTTCCTTCGCATTGCTGCGCGCCAAAGATTTGCTATGGACACCGGCCGTCAATACCTATGTCAAAGGACAGCGCGAAAAGCTCAACGATCTGATGGCCTGGAACAGCGACGGCACGCGCATGCCCTGCCGCATGCACAGCGAATACTTGAAGCAGCTCTACTTGCAGAACGATCTCGCCGCGGGACGCTTTCAGGTCAACGGCGGGAGCATCAGTCTTGCGGACATCGCCATTCCCATGTTCGTGCTCGGGACCGAGACCGATCACGTCGCGCCTTGGAGGTCGGTGTACAAGGCACGCGCATTGACGCGCTCGACTGACTACACCTTTCTTTTGACCAGCGGCGGCCACAACGGCGGCATCGTCAGCGGGCCCGTCAATCCGAAGCGCCGCTTCCGCGAGTTGACGTGGAAGGATGCCGACAGCGTTTTGTCGCCGGAGCAGTGGATGCAGCAGGCCGTGCTCACCCAGGGTTCGTGGTGGCCGGCCTGGCAGGCATGGCTCGCCGCGCATTCGGGGCCTGCTGATGCTCCGCCGCCGAACCTGGGCAGTCCGTCCGCCGGTTACCCGATCCTTGGGCGTGCGCCGGGCGAGTACGTGCTGCAGCGATGATTCCCGGGCGGGCCGCCGGCATCACTGCATGTGCTGCCCGCCGTTGATGGCAATGTTGGCGCCGGTTACGAACGCCGCTTCTTCGCTGGCCAGATAGGCTACGAGTCCTGCGACCTCTTCCGGCTTGCCCAGGCGTCCCATCGGAATCTGCGGAATGATTTTGGAGTCCAACACTTCCTTCGCGATCGCCATGACCATCTTTGTGCCGATGTATCCGGGTGAAATCGTGTTCACGGTGACGCCCTTGCGCGCGACCTCCAGGGACAGGGCTTTCGTGAACCCATGCATGCCCGCTTTGGCCGCCGAGTAATTGGTCTGGCCGAAGGCACCCTTCTGGCCGTTGACGGATGAGATGTTGATGATGCGGCCCCAACCGCGTTCGATCATGTCATCGCATACCTGTTTGGTCATGTTGAAAACAGAATCAAGATTGGAATGCATGACTGCATCCCAATTGATGCAATCCATTTTTTTGAAAGTCATGTCGCGGGTAATGCCGGCATTGTTGACCAGCACATCCACGGGACCTATTTCAGCGGTGACCCGTTTTACGCAGGATAGACAGGAGTTCCAATCGGTGACGTCGCACTCGTAGGCATAGAATTCATAGCCTCGCGTCTTCATTCCGGCCAGCCATTCGTCCGATTTTGTGTTCGACGGCGAGTAGGTCGAGACCACCGTATCGCCCAACGCCGCCAGTTTGACGCAGATGGCTTCGCCCAATCCGCCCATGCCGCCGGTCACCATCGCAATTCGCTTCTTCTCCACGATCGCTCTCCCTTCATGAGTTCCATTCCCGAGTGTTTGAGCATCGAATTTGATCATGCCCCCGCGCTGCGCCGCCCGCAACCCGATGTTTGGCCGGCGGGATTGCACGGTGGGAAGAACCAATCTAGTCTTGGGGGAGGGAGCCGGCCGCGGCCCCGGGCAAGAAGGTCGATCGGAGGGGGGGGTACCAGATATGCGGACACAGGCCTTTATGGCTTCCGAATCTGTGCCGGCCAAGGATTGCCACGGCGTCAGAACGACGCTCGGTTCCTGGGTCAAGGCCATAGGCCGCGCCTTGGACGCCGCCGGATGCGACAGCGCGGCGCTGCTCGCCGAGGCGGGATTCGACCTCGGGTCTCTCGACGGTCCCACGGTGCGCTGCCCTCTGACTCATACGGAGCGCCTGTGGAAACTGGCCGTGGCGGCCACCGGCGATCCGGCGTTTGGCATCAAGGTGGCCAGCCATATCAAACAGACCACCTTTCACGCGCTCAGCTACGGCTTGTCCGCCAGCTCGACGCTCAAGGAAGCCTTCGAACGCGCGCAGCGCTACTGCCACGTGGCGAGCGATGCCATCGAGTATGAATTCTTTCGCAGCGGCGCGGAATATCACTTCGTCATCGAGCCGGCGCCCAATGTTGCGGACGAATCAGTCGATGCGTTGGTCGCCGCCTACCTGCGGATGTGCCGCTCGCTGTTGGGTCACGACTATTCCCCCCTGCGCATCGAGTTTCGCCGGGCTCAACCCTCGAAAATCGAGGATTTCCAGAGCCTGCTGCGTGCTCCGCTGCAATTCGGCGCGGCACGGACTCGATTGGTGTTCGACTGCCTCGCCATCGAGCGGCCGCTGGATGGCGGCAATCCGGAATTGGCGCGGCACAATGATGCCATTGCGCTTCAATATCTGTCGCAGATCGAACGCGAGAATATTCAAGGACGGGTCCGTGAAGTGCTGACGCAGCGCCTGGCCCAGGGCGAACCCTCTCAGGAGGATGTTGCGGAACTTCTCAACATGAGCGCCCGCACGCTGCAGCGCAAGCTGGGCGATGCCGGCACCACGTACAAAGAGATACTGGACGACACACGCCGGGTCCTGGCCTTGGCCTATCTCAGCGCGCCGCGCCACACGGTCGGCGACGTCACCTATTTGCTGGGGTTCTCGGCCGGCAGCTCTTTTACCCGCGCATTTCGTCGATGGACGGGCCAGTCGCCGTCGGATTGGCGTGCGGGCGTGAGTAGCGCCTAGTAGTCCGGCAAATAAGTCTTTACGCGGTAGTAGAGGGCCAGAGGCTGGGGTGAGGGGTATCTCGTCCCCTTTCATCAAGATTTATGAAAGGGGACGGGATACCCCTCACCCCAGCCTCCTTCCCCTCGTACCAATGCGGAAAGACTTTCTTGACGAGGTACTAGGAGTCTGCGGTGCCCAGGGATGTTTCCAATCCGTTGACCAGCGCAATGAGGCGCGGCCGCACCTTGTCCAGCAGGAATTCCTTCGACACCATGTAGGCCGGCGCGCCGCAATTGATCGCCATGGGCGGCAGTCCGCCGCCCGGCCTCACCGGCACGGCGATGGCGTTGACGTCCTTCTGCCAGTCTCCGAAGGAACAGCACACGCCCAATTCGCGGATGTCGTGCAACGCCTTGGCGACCCCCCTCAGCAGATCGGGGCGCCGGCCGGCCTCACTCAACTCGCAGACCTGTTCCATGATGTCATTGCGCTCGCTTTCCGGTATGGCCGTCAGGTACGCACGACCCATCGCCGAGGTGGCGATCTGGATTCGCGCGCCGGTGTCCAAGCTCAAGGTGACCGCCGCCGAACCGCGAGCCGCATCGATGTAAATCATCGACAGCCGATCGCGGCTGCCGAGACTGACCATGCATTGGCCGAATTCGGCGAGCTCCTGCATCAGGGGATGCGCGAGCTTGCGGATGTCCAGCCGCGACAGCATCACGCTGGCCAGGCTCAGAGTGGCGGTGCCGAGACTGTACTTAGCGCTTTCCTCCACGTAGATCAGATATTGAAGCTGGGTGAGCGTGTGCGTGAGCCTCGATACCGTGGATTTAGCGAGGCCGCAGCGCTTGCTGAGTTCCTGGTTGCCGAGCATGCGGTCGCCGTGGCGAAAGCAGGCCAGCACCTCGAGCCCGCGCGCCAGCGCCGTGACGAAGTGGCGGTCCTGCTGCGGCGGTTTCGCGCGTTTGGCCGGCGTAACTTTGTGAGGTTTATTCATTGACAACCTTCGACATCGGTACTCATAATTTTGCACTATTTTGGAATTTAATTCCGTAGTGCGGAATATAACCGGTTAAGCCCATCATTCCCGGCGGTGCCCATGCGCCTCGAGTTTACCGACGAAGAACAGTCGTTCAGGGAAGAGGTGCGCAGCTTTCTGCGCCAACAGCTCTCCCCCGACATCAGCGGCAAAGTGCTCAATGGCTACGAGCTGGGCCGGGAGGAGCACCTGCTGTGGCAGCGCCGCCTGCATGAACGCGGCTGGGGCGGCATGAGCTGGCCGGTGGAGTTCGGAGGCCCGGGCTGGAACTCGGTGCAGCAGTATATTTTCGAGGAGGAATCGGCGCTGGCCGGCGGTCCGCGGCTGATTCCCTTCGGTACCAAGATGGTGGCTCCGGTCATCATGGCCTTCGGCACCCCCGCACAGCAGCGCCGATTCCTGCCGAAGATCAGCGCGGGAGAGGAGTGGTGGTGCCAGGGGTATTCGGAGCCCGGCGCGGGCTCGGATCTGGCGTCGTTGAAGACGCGTGCCGTGCGCGATGGCGATCACTACGTCGTCAACGGCCAAAAGACCTGGAACACGCTCGGTCAATATGCCGATTGGATCTTTTGTCTCGTGCGCACCGACCCCCAGGCGAAGCAGCAGTCGGGCATCACTTTTCTGCTCATCGACATGAAGAGTCCCGGCATCACGGTGCGGCCCATCATGCTGCTCGACGGCGGCCATGAGGTCAACGAGGTATGGTTCGAGAATGTGCGGGTGCCGGTGGAAAACCGCATCGGCGAAGAGAACCGCGGCTGGACCTACGCCAAGTTTCTGCTCGGCCACGAGCGCACGAATATTGCCGGCATCGGCATCGCCAAGCGCGAACTCTCCCGGCTCAAGCGCATCGCGGCGAGCGAGCGGCGGCAAGGACGGCCTCTGATCGAGGATCCCTTGTTCGCCGCGCAGATCGCGCAGGTCGAAATCGATCTGTGGGCCTTGGAGATCACCAACTTGCGCGTGTTGTCCGCGGAGCGGCATTCTCCCGCGGCCGGCCCCGAGGCGTCCATCCTCAAGATCAGAGGGACGGAGATTCACCAGAGCATTTCAGAACTCCTGATGCGCGCCGTCGGGCCGTATGCGCTGCCGTTGCGCCGCGAGGCCATGGAAGCCGGCTGGCAGTTCGATCCCACGCGCGAGTCCCCGGGACCGCGCTACGCGTCGATGCTGGCGGCTTCGTACTTCAATCAGCGAAAGCTGTCGATATTCGGCGGCACCAATGAAATTCAGAAAAACATCATCTCCAAGATGATCGTCGGTCTCTAGGAGCAGCCCTTGGACTTCGAATTCAGCGACGAACAGCGGCAGCTTCACGATACCGTCGAACGCTATCTCGGCGATCGATACGGCTTCGATCGGTACAAGGCCATCAAAGCCTCGGCGGGAGGGTGGGACCCGGAGATCTGGCGCGGCCTCGCGGACTTGGGGGTGCTCGCCATCACCGTGCCGACGGAGCAAGGGGGGCTTGGTTTCGGGCCGCTCGAGACGCTCGCCATGATGGGCGACTGCGGCCGCAGCCTGCTGCTCGAGCCCCTGCTCAGCAGCGCAGTGATCGCGACGGCGGCGTTACGCCCATTCGCCGGCGAGACCGCCGCCGCCGAGATGCTTGCCGGCATGGGCGCGGGCGCGAAGATCGCCGTGCTCGCGCATTTCGAGAGCGGCGCGCGATTCGAGAGCCGGTGGGTGAGCACTCGCGCGCGGCTCAGCGGCGAGAGCTACCGTCTCGAAGGGCACAAGTCCGTGGTCATGCACGCCGGAGCGGCCGACACTTTGCTGGTCTCGGCGCGCACCTCGGGAGAAGAGGGCGACGCGCAAGGCGTGTCATTGTTTCTCGTGCCGCGAACGGCCCCGGGACTGGTCCTCGATGCCTATCCCACCATCGACGGCCAGAGGGCCGCGGATGTTTATCTGCAAGGAGTCGAAGTGCCGGCCGCCGGCCGGCTCGGGACCGAGGGTACGGCGCTGGCGCCCATCGAGGCGGCCCTCGACATCGGACTTGCGGCGCTGTGCGCCGATGCGGTGGGGGTCATGCAGGCGCTGCTCGACGCCACCATCGAGTACGTGCGCACGCGTCAGCAATTCGGCCAGCCCATCGGCCGATTCCAGGCATTGCAGCATCGCATCGCGGACATGCTGATTCATCTCGAACAGGCGCGCTCGATGAGCTATCTCGCCGCTCTGCGCTGCACCGACGAGGATATCGGGGAACGACGGCGGGCCTTGTCGGCGGCCAAGGCGGTCATCGGTCAAGCCGGCCGGTTCGTCGGGCAGCAGGCCGTGCAGCTGCACGGCGGCATGGGCATGACCGATGAGTTGAAAGTCAGCCATTGGTTCAAGCGGCTCACCGCCGCTCAGTTGATGTTCGGCGACAGCGACGTACACCTGCAGCGCTATGCCGGGCTCTCACGAGCATGAGCCAACGGTGCAAAGCGGTGGTGGCGCGCGAAATCGGCAAGCCGCCGACGGTCGAAGAGATCGAGGTGGATGAGCCGCGTCACGGCGAGGTGACGGTCCGATTGGCGGCCTGCGGCGTCTGCCACAGCGATCTGTCCGTCACCAACGGAACGATTGCCTATCCGTTGCCCTTGGTGCTCGGGCATGAAGGGGCGGGTGTGGTGACCGCGGTGGGCGAGGGAGTCAGCCGCTACGCGGTCGGGGATCACGTGGTCAGCTCCTTCGTCAGCATGTGCGGCCGCTGCCGCTACTGCCAGACCGGCCGCCCGCATTTGTGCGTGCAATCGCTGCAGGCGCTGTACACCCTGCCGGATGGCACCGTGCGCACGCACGATGCCGCGGGACAATCACTGAATGTATTCTGCGGCTGCGGCGTCATGGCCGAACTTGCGACCTTGCATGCCGACAACCTGGTCAAGATCGACGAGCAAATGCCGCTGGATCGGGCGGCGCTGATCGGCTGCGGAGTCATGACGGGCGTGGGCGCGGCCGTCAATACCGCACAGGTCGAAGCGGGTTCGGTGACGGTGGTCTTCGGCTGCGGCGGGGTCGGACTCAACGCCGTTCAAGGCTGCGCCATAGCCGGAGCCGGCATGATCGTCGCCGTCGATACCAGCGACGTGAAATTGGAGCTGGCGAAGAAATTCGGCGCAACGCACACCTTCAATATCAGCGGCCAGGAAAACGTCGGCAAGACACTGTACAAACTCACCGGCGGCGGTGCGGACTACGCCTTCGATTGCGTGGGCTCGGGCAAGGTTTCAGAACAAGCCTGGGGGGTCCTGCGCCGCGGCGGCATGGCCGTCATCGTCGGCATCGCCGGTGCGAAGGAAGCGATCACCCTGAATGCACAGCAAGTCGCGCTCAGCGAGAAGACGCTGACGGGCAGCTACTACGGGTCGGCGCGGCCTGCCCAAGATTTTCCGCGCCTGATCGGCCTATACCGCGGCGGCCGGCTGAAGCTCGACGAGTTGATCACGCGCACCTACTCGATCGATGAGGCGCCGCGGGCCTTTGCAGACCTGGTTTCAGGCGGCGAAGGCCGCGGGGTAATCATTTTCGACGCGAAGTGACAGTCCGGGTGTGGGGTCATCGTGGCGCTTTACTCCACGGTAAGAACTATTTTGCCGACCGAGTCGCCCCGCTCGACGGAGTTCAGTGCCTGAGCGGCCTCCGCCAGCGGATATGTCTTTTGGACGTGAGGTTTGATTTTGCCGGATGCCACGAGACTCAGAATTTCGGCAAGTTCCTTCCCGTCGGCCTCGACCGTATATCGCAGCGCCCGGACACCGTACCGTGCGGCCGTTTGCTGAGAGGGACCCGTCAGGGTCGAGACCAGCACGCCGCCTTTTTTCAGCAGCTTCCAGGAGCGCTCACGGGTTTCTCCATCGATCAAATCGAAGACCATATCGAGATCCGGAGCCAGCTCCTCAAAGCGTTGGGTTTTATAATCGATCACGATATCCGCTCCCAGTGTTCGGGCAAACTGAACTTTGTCGGTTGAGACTGTCGTAAGCACTCGGGCTCCCTTGGCCTTTGCGAACTGGACGGCAAAATGACCAACGCCACCCGAGCCGCCATGGATCAACACGACCTGTCCGGCTCTCAGCTGACCGTACCGAAACAATCCCTGCCAGGCAGTCTGTCCCGCCAGCGGAATTGCGGCCGCATGTACATGATCGATTTCTCGAGGCTTGCGGGCGATCGCCGCTTCATCGAGCACGACCTTGCGGTGAATGCGAACCTTGCGAATTTTCATGATGGACCCCCGATTTTCCAAACACCGGGTCGTCAACGCAGCCGTGTCTCGTGTTCATTGTGTGATGAGCGCAAGAGTCGTGGGGACTCTCGTCTTCCACGGTTCAGTGTGAGTTCTTCCTGACAAACGACCGATCGGCATCTCGCGGATGCCTTTCGAAGTGATAGCTGCGCGTGAAATCCTACACTTACACGCTCCATAACCCGGATGCTGAGCAGAG
>Ga0209222_1000145_pt1 | contig 15629 bp, 16 predicted proteins | sample BlaSpr_A8_Ref_O3_FD_187991 | JGI IMG/M metagenome (GOLD analysis project Ga0209222, IMG submission 187991) | Forest soil microbial communities from Thunder Bay, Ontario, Canada - Black Spruce, Ontario site 2_A8_Ref_O3 (SPAdes) (version 2) | ecosystem: Environmental > Terrestrial > Soil > Boreal...
GTGTGTAGGAGTTCATGCTTGGCATGGTCCCCTACCACCGCCCGAAAAGCGGACATATCACTTGCTATCTCAACCGGACATATCATGTGCTACTGACACTCCCGGACTCGGGCACTAGACAAAAATAGACTGCGGACATACCATCGCGCGTCCGCCGCCCTCCGCAGGTTCATTTCGCTGATGGCGTGACAAGCGCCACATGCTGCGCGTACACTCGGAGAATTGCCGTCTTGATGTCGAACGGGTTAGCGTTCATCGCGCGCTTACTTCACCACCACGGTACCGGTCATCTTCGGGTGAACCGAACAAAAGTACGTATAGGTTCCCGGTTTCGCGAACGTGAAGGAGAACTTTTCATCCGTATCCATTACCTTGGACTTGAACGTCTTTGCATCATCCGCGCTGACCACCGTGTGCGGAATATCGTCGCGGTTGGTCCAGGTAACCGTCGATCCTGCAGTCACCGTCAGCGTCACCGGCGTAAAACTGAAATTATCGATTTTCACTTCCGTAGTTGTCGGCGGCGGAGTATTCGCCGCGGTATTTGCCGAGCTGTTGAACAGCATCCCCAAACCGACTAGCACCAGCGCCGCCAAACCAAAAACCGACATCGTTCGTCTAATCATTGTTGGATCCTCCCTAAATTTTGTCAGAATTAATTTCCGGACCTGCGCGGCATTTTTTCCAGTTTATCCCAGCGTTGAGTCCACCACCGCCAGCGCATGCTGGCCGCGCACGTAATTCACATCTGTAATTCCCAACAGGCTCCGCAACTGGTCCGCCGGCACCTTCATGGGACCTGGCGAATCGGCCTTGCCGGGCTGAGGCTGAGGAAAGGAAGTTGAGGCCGCCGTATGAAACGTCACGTTGCCTTCGATTTTTTGCATGGTCTGGTGAATGTGCCCGTTCAGCACCGTCACCGAACCGAACTTCTTCAGATAAGCCAACGCCTGCGCGCTGTCTTCCGTGCCCCAGCCCCATTCCGGATATACCGACCACAACGGAATGTGCGCGAACACCACGATGGGCGTGCTCGATTTCAGATGCGCAACGTCGTCTTCCATCCACTCCAGTTGTTCGTGGCCCAGCGTGCCCAGGCCCCCGGCCTTGAGGTTCAGCACGTTCACCAGTCCGATGAAGTGCACGCCTTTCTTGTCAAAGCTGTACCAGCCTGCTCCCTTGGTCCCTTTTCCGTAGCGTTCCCGGTACTGCTTGCCATCATCGTTCAGCACATCGTGCTCGCCCGGCACATAGAAGACATCCTTGGCGCTCGCGCCTTTTAGAATCTGCTCCACGGTGTCGAATTCTTCGGGTTTCGAAAGGTGGCTGATGTCGCCGGTGTGCAGCATGAACTCCGGCGCCGTCGCCAGACCATTAATCTTGTCTATGGCCGCTTTCAGCGTTCCGGCCACATCGGGATTGGCCGGCTTGTTGAATCCCATATGGCTGTCGCTGATCTGCACAAAGCTGAGCTCGCCCGCCATTTTCTTGGCTTCCAATTCTCCAATTCGACTCATGCTGTAAGACTGCAGCACGCCGCCCTGCATCACGCAGAGTGCGCCCGTCCCAGCCCAGGCCATGCATTTCAAGAAACCACGCCGGTCCACGCCATCATTATTGTGATCGTGCAATATCTCGTCTTTTGGCTTCTCGCCCATAGGTCCTCCGTGATTTCAATCTGTTTCCCAGTTACCGCTACATTCGCGCAGATGCGTTTGAGTACGAGCGGCGCGGCGCGGGAACCGGAGGGTAACCGCGCCGCTCTTGGCCTTGCTCCGTCTTGCTATACCGAGATCCCGCGCTTTTTATTCCCGGACAATCAACGCTGAGTGTTTTTTTTCTCATCAAAACAACTAGCAAGAGGCAGGAATTAAATCACGCCTCGGACGGTTACTACAGATGTGGCCGTGTTCAGTTGAATAGCCCTGTCGAAGAGGAAGGTTCCAACGTGCTGGACTCGCAGGAGCAGGCGCGGTTCGAGACTCTCGTCCTGCCCCATCTCGACGCCGCCTATAACCTCGCCCGCTGGCTCCTGCACGGAGGCGCCGACGCCGAAGACGCCGCACAAGACGCAATGTTACGCGCGTATCGTTTCTTCAACGGTTTTCGTGGCGGGGATGTGCGCGCCTGGCTGCTGCAGATCGTGCGCAACACCTGTTTCACCTGGATGCAGAAAAATCGTCACGGGAAAGAGACGGACGAGTTCGATGAAGAAGTCCACGGGCCCCCAGGCCCCACGCCCGAAACCCTTGCTATTGCAGAGGATAGTCGCGGGCACCTTACCCGGGCGCTGGAGTCACTGCCATCCCGCTCCCGGGAGATTATCGTCCTCCGGGAGCTCGAAGGGTGTTCTTACAAGGAGATTGCCATCATTACTTCCATACCCATTGGCACGGTCATGTCCACGCTTTCCCGTGCCCGCCGACAGCTTCAACTGGCACTGACTGGCCCTGCTGACAAGGAGTCTATCCATGATCTGTGACCGCGCCGGCGCTGTTGTGCATGGCTACTTCGACAACGAACTGGATGCCGCGGGCGCCGCGGAATTCGAATTCCATCTGGAACACTGCTCCGAGTGTGTATACGCACTCGAGGACCTGGAGTCTTTGCACTCGTCCATGGGCCTGGCGCAACTCTATGAGCGAGCGCCAGGTACACTTCGCAAAAGGATCCTTGCCAGTCTCGGTCCTGAGGTCCCCGTAGCTGCCTTCCCATCGCGCACCGTCTGGCGTTGGCTCGCATTCGCAGCGGCGATTCTTCTGGCTACCTATGCTAGCTGGCGAGTTACTTCCTTGGGCCGCAGTGGCAGCTATGACGGCGTGCTTGCCGCGGAGATTGTTGACGCGCACTTGCGATCGCTGCAACCCGGGCATCTCACCGATGTCATCTCTACCGATCAACACACCGTGAAGCCCTGGTTCGACGGTAAGCTGGATTTCTCTCCTCCTGTCCAGGATTTTGGCGATCAAGGATTCCCGCTGCAGGGCGGCCGCATTGACGTCGTGCACGGCCAAACGGTCGCCGCTCTGGTCTACGTCCGCCGCGAACATTTCGTGAATGTCTTCATCTGGCCTGCGGGCGAAAAGGACCGTGCTCCCAGTTCCGGCTCCCAACAGGGATATCAATGGTTGGAGTGGCGCAAGGCAGGAATGGAATTCTGCGTTGTATCCGATGCGCCGAAGCCGTCCCTGGAGCAGCTGCAAACTCTCCTCGCGAGCAACTAGCCACGGATTGCTGCGGCGCGGTTTCAAGTCCGCAAATCATCCGGCGGTAGCGCACGCTTCACCGGCTCCCAGTTGAACGCGCAATTCTAACGGTCAGATTCTTCGGTTCAACGAGGGAAACCGATACGGTACACCAGGTTTTGAAAGCGCGGGTCCGAACGCAGCGGATCGAACCCCGGCCGCAGCAGGACGCCCGGATTAAATCGCTGTTCGTAACCTATTTCCAGCCAATGCATGGCTTGATCTTTATCGCCCAGGGCCGCATAAACCATGGAAACCTCCGCAGCATCCGAATAGCCGCCGTTCGAATGCTTCTTCAAATCGCTCAGCAGCTTTCCGGCTTCGCTGGTCCTGCCGGATGCGGCGTAGGCGCGCGCTAGATTCGCAATGCATGTGGGGCTACCCGCGGAAAGCTCCACAGCTTTTTGCAGTTCCGCGATCGCTTCCGCATTCATCTGTTTTTGCAGGTACGCCTGGGCGAGCTGATTATGTGCGAGAGCAAAGTTCGGATCGATTTCGATCGTCTTGCGGCTCTGGATTATCGATTCATCATAGAAATGCGCGATGCTCAGCAGCTCCGCCAAATCGGCGTTGATAATGAGCGACAGCGGATCCAGGCTTTTCGCTTTTCTCATTTCCTCGATTGCTTCGTCATAGCGCCCCAACAGGCTTAAATGCCAGGCATACCAATGGTGCGCGGTGGCATAGCCGGGGTTCAATTCGATCGCTCGCTGGAATTCCTTCCCGGCGGCGGCGAAATCCCAGTCGAAGGCATCGAAGCAGAATGCCAGCGAGTTGTGAGCTTCGCTCAGCGTGCTGTCCAGTTCCAGTGCTTTCATCGCCGCAGCCTTCGCTTTTGGCATTGCTTCCTTGGCGGTCATCACCCCGTACTGCCAATCTCCCAGCAAGGCATAAGCGTCGGCTGAGCCAGAATAAGCCTGGGCGTACGTCGGGTCCTCGTCGATGGCCTGATTGAAGTAAGCCAGAGCAACTTTCAAACTATCCGGCGTTCGCTTATTCCAGAAGTAGCGCCCTTTGAGATAGGACTCATAAGCCTCCGGATTCACAACCTTGGCGGTTTTCAGCGCTGCTTGTTCCTGCGGATTCAAATTGATCCGGATTTGATCCGCGATGGCTCGCGCCACCTGGTTCTGAAGTGCCAAAGTATCCTTCAATTCGCCCTCATAGCTCTGGGACCACAGGTGCTTGTCCGCAGCAGCGTCGATCAATTGTGCGGTGATGCGCACTTGGTCCCCAGAGCGTAGGACCGTGCCTTCCACGATGGCGTCCACGTTCAGCTCGCGAGCAATCTGCGGCAGCGGCTTGCGTGCATGTTTGTACGCCATCACCGAAGTGCGCGAGATCACCCGCAACGCGCTGATCTGCCCGAGATCTGAAATCAACTCGTCGGTCATCCCATCGGCGAAGTAATCCTGCGAGGCATCGTTCGAGAGGCTGTCCAGAGGCAGTACAGCCAGCGAGTGAATCGCCGAGCCCGGGCGGTTCCACGAATGAATCTTCCAAGCGGCGGACGCGGCTATCACTGCGAGCAACACAAACGCGGAGACCTTCCACGCCAGCGGCGCCAGCCGACGTTCCGACGTTGCTGCGTTGTCCACGAACTCCGCACGATCGTCAGTTTCATTCGCGCGGGGTTGCGGAGATGTTGGTTGCGCAGCCGCAGATTCCGGCCCGCGCACTGGCGCCACGTCCGCAGCCCTTACCTCCGCAAGGAAGCGGTAGCCGCGCCGCGCAACGGTTTCCACAAAGCGCGGACTTTCCGCGGAATCTCCCAGGGCGTCACGGATTTTATTTACCGCTTTGTTGAGCCCGTGATCGAAGTCCACGAAAGTGTCCGCGGGCCACAGCTTTTTCTGCAGCTCTTCGCGAGTTACGACCTGGCCAGCTCGCTGCAGCAGCATCGCCAGGACCTGGAAGGGCTGTTCCTGCAGCCGGACGCGCAAGCCATGTTTGCGCAATTCTCCAGTGCGAAGATCCACCTCAAAAACTCCGAAACGGAGTCGGCCGTCGGGCTGATGGTTTTCTTGCATGGCGAGGTGGATCTTAGTCGGGGGCGAGTGTACACCCAGCGCCAGATTTCGGGAAGATTACAGGGGAGAGTCGACCCTAAGCTTTGTATTCAGTGTCAGTTACCAAGGGACGTCGATTCCAGCGATAAAGAACTGCGCGTCCATTGTAACAATATATAGGGACGCACCATAGTGAGGCCTCAAGCGCCCGGGTTGGGCGCTTTATCGTTCGCAGGGAGGCTTCGATGCTGGAGCACAGTGATCCTCCGAATTTTGAACAGGATGTCCTGCCGCACCTTGATGCCGCCTACAACCTGGCGCGCTGGCTGATGCGCAATGAACAGGACGCCCAGGACGTGGTCCAGGAAGCCTGTTTACGCGCTTTCCGATTCTTTTCGGGCTTCCATGGCGGCGATGCCCGCGCCTGGCTCATGAAAATTGTCCGCAATACTTGCTACACGTGGTTGCATGCAAACCGCCCGCTGCAGGACGCCGCCGAATTTGACGAGAACGTTTCACCAGCTGATTATCACGCGCCCGATCCGGAAGAACTTCTGCTGCAAAACGACAGCGGCAATCTGCTTCACCAGGCGCTGGAAAATCTCCCGTCGAGTCTCCGCGAGGTCCTAATTCTGCGCGAGATCGAGGGCATGTCCTACCGGGAGATTGCGGATATCACGGGTGTGCCATTGGGCACCGTAATGTCGAGCCTATCGCGTGCCCGGGGACGCCTTCGTCAGGCTCTCACGAGTGTCATGAATGGGAACAAGATGCACGGCTCACGGCGAACAGCAGCTGCGAGCGCATGAGAGCAGAGTTCGGTTGTCGAAAATGCATTTACTTCGAACCGGAGGCCGAGTGGTGTGCTCAAGCGCAATGAACTGTGTGCCGAACAGTTCTGTCATGCGTCCTCGATCTCGATTTAGTCGGACGTCTGACTTGTTTTTTGGACCGAGAAATTCTGGGAATAAAAGCGGCAGGCGCGCGGTCTGAATGATACAGCGACGGCAAGCGCAGTCACTATCGATTCGGGTTCGCATCAGCCCAGAGAGCCTGAATGCGATCAGAACGATTCCAAAACAAGGAGAGACTAATGAAACAATCAGAAGCTCAGATTTACAGCAATCGGCGCTCCTTCTTGAAGAAAGGCGCTTTGGCAGGAGCGGCGACGGTAGGGGCTGGACTGTTGGGCGCTGGCAAGGCCGCATTTGGCCGGAGCAGCTCCAGCAGCCTCAACAAGGGCGACCTAGCCATTCTTCGATTCCTGGCTGCAGCCGAGCTCATCGAATCGGACCTTTGGATCCAGTACGCGGAATTGGGAGGTATCGGTGATAACCCACCGATTGAGATAGACCCGAACGAACAGTTGAACAACTATCAGATCGCGTTGTCGAACCTGGATGGCGACGGCCCACAATACATCACCAGCAACACTATCGACGAAATCAGCCACGCAGCGTTCCTCAACGGATACCTGGAGTCCAAAGGCGCTGACCCGGTCAACTTCGATGAGTTCCGCACGCTGCAAGGCAGCACAGCGACAGGAGCGCAGGAGATCGGCCGGCTCACCAACCTGATGCACCTCAACGTGGACACTAGCTGGTTCGTGCGCTACCGGAGTGCAACCAATCCAGACTTTGGCGCCACTTTCCCCCAGGCGCTCAAACTCAATAACGTTACCGCCATCCCGCGAACGAACAAGGATTTCGACGGCGCTACCAACCCCAACTTTCTGGGTAACGACCACATCCAGGCGATCGCGAACGTAGCGGCTTTCCATTTCGGATACATCGAACAAGGCGGCTCGAGTCTTTATGCGGCGCTCGGCCAGAAAATCAGCAGTCTGGAAGTGTTGAAGATCGCATTCGGCATTGGTGGAGACGAGGTCGCTCACTTTCTGGAATGGGTCGATTTTGCAGGCAATGGGGTACAGGCCCCTGTGGCGCCATTTAAGGACCCCGTTTCCGGACTGTCGTTTCCCGATTTTTTCAACAATCCACCGTTGCAACCGCCCAGCCGAGTTCAGCCCAGTCTGATCTTTCCCGTTCCCTGCGAATTCATCAGCCCGGATTTGCCGCACTGCGCGGTGATTCGGCCGAGCGATGACAAATTCGGAGGTGCAGTGGCGACCATTGCCTCGTTCACAGCGGATGGATTATTTGTTGGGCAAACACCGAAGTTCTTCCAGGTCGTGCAGCATTTAGCGGAAGAAGCGGACGCTGCTACACGCGAAGTGTAATCCACGCGTGGGTTCCGCCGATCCGGAGGTGCGATCAACTGTTCCCTTTGTCGCCTTGCGGCAGGAATGAATGGTCCCAATTTGTACCGCTGGGATCATTCATCCGCCGGGGGTTGATTCCGGGCCGTGCTACAGGAAGGACCTGGTAAGCCCGCCAGAGGTATCTCCTTCAATATCTTGTTCACAATTCAAGAGCTAGCGTTTTGAAAATGAACCGGGTCCAGCGGTCGCGCGCTATTCCGCCACGCTGTGTGTCCATCCTCATCGCCAAGTTTCTCAACCGAGAATCGGAAAGGCTCCTGCTCCGCGCGTGATCCCAATCAAAACGGGCGGCGGCTTAGGGAATAAAAGCCCTCCAGCTTCGGTCATCCAATCATAGAAGCCGCTAAAATCCGCCGCCAGCCCATCACCGGCCGCTGGAACCTGACGGGTGCGACTGACCAAGGAGGCGACAGAAAACATATGCCGCACTACAAAGCAAAGTTGCAAGCGCAAGAGGCTCTCTGTGCCGGTACGACTGCTTTCTATTTTGAGAAACCCGAAGATTTCGAATTCCAGGCGGGACAGTTCTTCAATTTTACGCTGCTGAGCCCGGACGAGACGGATCTGGAAGGCAACTCGCGGGCACTCTCCATCGCCAGTGCGCCGCACGACCGAAATCTGATGGTGGTCATGCGTTTCCGCACCACAGCGTTCAAACGGACGCTCAATTCGTTGCCGCTTGGCACTGAGCTTCTCCTCCAGGGCCCTTATGGTTCGATGACTCTCCCGCGCAACACCACGCGCCCCGCGGTGCTTTTGGCCGGCGGGATCGGCATCACTCCTTTCCGCAGCCTCATCCGGAATGCAGCCGAATCGCTGTCCTCGCGCAGACTTTTTCTTTTCTATTCCGTTCGCGTGCCTGAGGAAGCAGCGTTCCTGGATGAGTTGCGGGAAATGGAGCACTGCAAAATGCGCTACAAATTCATCTGTACGGTTACACAGCCCGAAAAATCGAGGATGGCTTGGCGCGGAGAAACGGGGCGAATCTCAATCGAGCTACTATCAAAGTGGATTCCGGATCTGAGCGTGCCGATCTACTACATTGCTGGCCCTCCCGGAATGGTTACTGGCGCGCGTCGGATGCTCATTGGCGCGGGGGTGGCTGAGGAAGACATACGCGCCGAGGAATTCTACGGATACGAGTAATTCTCGGAGTTCGGCCTGTGGCAGTACAAACGAAGGTCCGCTGGACTGAAATAATCCGGCAGCCGGGCCGCGTCCATTGATCTGATCGTCGCGCTGCGAAATGAATAATTGGAGCGCTGTCTCAACACACAGAAAGGGAGGAAGGTTGATATGAAGAACGGGAATTTCACTCGCAGGGAATTACTACTAGCGTCGGGCTCGGTTGGTTTGGCGGCGGCTGTTCCGCTGTCGGTTGCGGCGGCGCGGCTGGCCGGCGCGGAACAGCCCTCCAGTGGAGACAATCTCGTGAAGTCAGCGGTCGGCCTGAGCCCGCTGAAGCCACCGGCGAGCGGTCCAATACCGGTCGCCTTCGTAATTTCCAAAGGTGCTGTGGTCATTGATTTTGCCGGACCCTGGGAGGTTTTTGAAAACGCTGCCGTTCCTGGCCGAGACATGATGGACAGCGCATTCGAGGTTTACACTGTTGCGGAAACATTGGACCCGATTACGGCCAGCGGCGGAATGAAGATCGTTCCCAACCACACTTTCCAGAATGCTCCACAGCCGAAAGTCATCGTGATTCCTGCACAAAACGATTCCACGGAGGCAATGCTGAACTGGATCCGCAAGGCAACGCAGAACAGTGACGTAACCATGTCGGTTTGCACTGGGGCGTACGTGCTGGCGGCCACTGGACTTCTCAATGGCAAAGCAGCCACCACGCACCATACTGCTTATTCCGATTTGGAGATGAAATTTCCCGACATTCAGGTGAAGAGGGGTGCGCGCTTCATCGAGCAAGGAAATCTCGCCACGGCCGGCGGGCTGACTTCCGGCATGGATCTCGCACTGCGCGTCGTGGGGAGATATTTCGGAGAGGAAGCTATCGAAGAGACTGCGTTTCAGCTCGAATATCAGGGCCAGGGCTGGATGGACGCGAAGTCTAATTCGATCTTCGCAGTGAAGCCCGCCGGTGACATTTGCGCGGTGTGCTGGATGAAGGTGGACCGCAAGATCGCGCCTTCGGAGGTTTATAAAGGGCAAACCTACTACTTCTGCATGAAGGAACACGAGGTGGCGTTCCACGCCAAGCCCGATCATTTCATCGAGTTGCTATCGAAACAGTAATCGGCAGCGAATGGCGCGCCGCCTCCGCGCGATCGCCAAGGTCAAGAATCCTTGATGCGGAAGGATCCGCTTCTTAGCTGGCGATCGAGCGAGTCGCTTGTCTCCGGCCTCGCACACAATCTGGTGCCGCCAAGAGCGAAGGACCACACGAATTTCTTGAGGAGGACTTATGAGTGCGGAGCGAGACGCAGTACCTGACCGAGTTTTGCCACAGCCTGATAATCCAGTCGGTTGGGCGTCTCGGATTCGATCAATTTCCTTTGTGGAGATGGGGCGCAGTGCAGCCATCATCCTCAATGAAGCAGTCATTCTTGCCTGCCAGATCTTCGGTCGCTGAATAGCGGTTTCCCGTCCACCCATACCCGGCTTTCTTCCAACGCACCTCTCGAACGGCTGACGGAGCGAACCGTGGGAATAATAAGGCTCGGTCAGCGGTCTATAGAGATGAACGAGCCATGCGATACGGGGAATGAGGTTGTGAACGTCAAGGAGAAAGACGCGATGAGGAAGAATGTAACCAGCAGGTGTTCGGAGGCACTTCGGTGCGCGTCAATTGCGATTGTTGCAACTGGAATCGCCGCGACGCCATCCGTTCACGCCAAACTAAACTCAAAAACCACCGCTGGCAATCCCCCCAACGTGGTTGCCCATGTCGAGCTTTCTGGTGGTCCCGCAACTCGAATGCTGTTGGTTGAGAAAAACGGTAAAGAATTTCTCTTGCTCGGGCTCAACTCCTCATCACACGTAGCGATACTGGACGTCAGTGAACCCGGCCAGCCGCGTACCATGGACACCGTCGCAGGAGCTACTGGAGCACCCGCCACCGAACTGAAAGTCGTTGCCGAGACCCTCAGGCTCTTTGCGACATCGGAAGCGGAATCTGCGGCAGCGGCCGGCCCTAAGGAAATACGCAACCTTTCCGGTGTGACGGCTTATGTAAAGGATAAGGCGCATGGCCTTATCTACGTCACGAATGGTGATGGTTTGTGGATTTTGAAGATCAAGGAACAAGCGGACAACGAAGCCCAATTTTACTGACGCGCGGAATAGATTCCTTCTTTTTGTGCTGTGACGGAGGGTCTCGGCTTCAACGAAAGGAAGCCCACACCGTTTGCATTCTTGGAGTTTGACTTGTGCCGCAGGCGCGATGCGCAAAGGGAATGGCTTCCGTGAAAGGGTTCTTTGGCACCTGGGCGAGTTTTAGCGCGGACCTGAACCTGCTTGCCCAAATCGCGATGGGCATCGCACTGCTCGCGGGCGCCTTCTTGGCTCGCGCGAAACGTTACGCCGCGCATGGCGTTTGCCAAGCGGTGGTGCTGATCCTTAACCTCCCGATGATTGCTCTGGTGATGTGGCCATCTCTTCACGTGCGAGTGTTGCCACAACTCTCCAGGCATTTCGAGAAACGATACTACGCCGTTGCCACGATCCACGGTGCACTGGGTGCTTTGGCCGAGGCCCTCGGGCTGTACATCCTGTTGGCCGCCGGGACCAACATCCTTCCCTGTGGTTGGCGATTGCAGCGCTGGAAGCTATGGATGCGCATCGAGCTGGCCCTCTGGTGGGTGGTTTTGCTGTCAGGGATCGGGACCTACTACGTCTGGTACGCCGCGCCGCGCTCGCATTGAAAATATCTGTTTACGATCTACTGGGATTTCAGAGGAATCATCCCCGCTGCGACAACCTTAAGCAGGCGCCGACCGAAAAGGCAAACTCGATCCGATTGGTGCTTTCGAACTTCGAATTAGCCGTCGCAAGTGTTTGCCGACAATGCCCAGCGCGTCGGCCCCGCAGCTGGCAGCGATCAGCTCCGGCGTGCCACCGCGCCTGCGAGCGGGGCCTCAACACCAGTCACTGCCTGCGATGTTCTGACCTATGTAAGTTCGCTACGCATTGCGCGTCAGGGAAAGAAATCAAGAAAACGATGGATTATCAGGAATAAAAAGACGCAGGAGGCGGTCTACAAGAGGAGATAGCAACGAGTGCCAGGAGGTCCGGTTCGGATCCGTTCAGGCTGCAACGCCCGACCCCAAACTTCCATGAAGGTTATCTCGATGGTGTCTGAACTGGTCCGAAGAAGCCGGTGCGGTTTTTCTCTAGGATAGCCGGCCGGCGGCCGGTCTTTTTTCATTTTGGATGGAGTAAGGGCTCTGGCTCTCAGTGACATCAAGGAAGGCGCCGTGACGAGCGATGTATTGGTTATGGGAGGCGGAGCAACCGGCCAGCTAGCGGCCGCCTACCTGCGGATGCGCTTCCCGAACCTGAAGGTGGCCGTGATTGAGGGTCTGCACAAGAACCGTCCAATCGTCGGTGAATCCTTCGTCGAAGTCACCGTTGATTTCCTTCTAGAACTTGGACTTGGTGCATACCTCATTGACAAGCACTATCCGAAATACGGCCTCACCTATTATTTCAAGCCCGAGATTGACCATCCTGCTGATCGTACTTATATCGTTGACGAAGCTCCGACCGTGCCACCACTGCTCTCTTTCCAAGTAAACCGTTTCACATTTGATCGCGAGGTGCGGGCGCGCAACCTGGAGAACGGGATAGAAATGATCGAGGGTATGGTGGCCGGAGTTAAGATTAGGAACGGCGACGAGTCGCACACTGTCACCGTGCATGGTCCCGCGCAGCAGGAATACACACTGCGTGCCCGTTGGCTGATCGACGCGACCGGGCGCAATCGCGTGCTCGCGAAGTTGCTGCAGCTCCACGAGACGGTCAATGAGCAGAAGAACGTTTTCTGGTTCCGTTTGATCAATTTCAAGCCCGAAATTCTGGACCATATTCGCGCCGTCAAGAAGCAGAACCGCGCCTTCGTTCCTTACTTCGCAACTCACCATTTCTTCGGAAAGGGCAATTGGATTTGGTGCATCCCCATGCGCTCGCCGGATAACTTTCCGTTAATCAGCATCGGCATCACGTACCGCAAGGACATCTATCCTCATGGCGAGGTCCGCACGATGGAGCAATTCCTGGAATGCGTCGGGCGTGAGCACGAGGTGATTGTCGAACTCACGCGTAGCGGCACGGTCGTGGACACGAATTTCTACAGTTCCTACATGTGGGAATGCCGCCAGCGCTATTCACCCGACGGCTGGTCCATCATCGGCGATGCGGGTGACACTGTTGATCCACTCTACAGTGTAGGGATGGCCTTATCATCGGTGCAGATCCGGCAGGTTGCAGCAATAATCGAACGGGAGTTGAACGGCGACGACACGGATGAGTTCACGAAAGATCTCGATACGGCTATCACGACGTTTCAACGCGGAGTGACGCGAGAAACGGCGCAATTGTATGAATGCATGGATGACGCCTACCAATGCCATCTCCGCGTCCATCTGGCGGTGACCGAACTTTTCCACCTCGCGCTCCCATTGCTTATGAACGACTACCTGTGGGACCCGCTGGGCGTAAAACTGGTCAACCGGTTTTTCACACTCCAAACACTAGAGGAAGATACGAGAAAGTTACAAGAGCTTATCCGGGAGGTTAGCGCCAATCCGAAGAACCGGGCGGTCCATAACTTCATTAAAGTACAATCCGGCGCTTCGATGAACAATCAATTCTACGAACACCACCGCGAGGAGGACATTCCGGCATCTTTATCCCGCATGCTATTCAGCCTGGCGCGTTTGCGGCTCGCTCTTCTCAGGAAGCTCGGCTGGCGAGGGCTGATTCGCTTCAGCCAGCAGCGAGCGCTATTGAAAGATGTGGTCCGTGGATTAGTTTTGTTGCTCTTCCATGGCGCTAAATTGCGGGAGAGTAGCCTGGTGCGTATGGCGTTTCGTGAGCGCTCAGACGAAACGTCCTGAATCGTTGCTTCATTGTAGCCTTCGTCCGTACTTCCTGCCGAACCGGCCGCGGACAAAACGGCCAGCAACGCATGGCTGTTCCTTTTGCTCGAATCAATCGAAAGCAAACTTCGTGGAATAAACACAAGACCGACGCAGTTCTTAAGATTATGAACGACTCCATACAGCGACCGGACCAGGCGATGGTTGCTGGCCCAATCCCAGACTTGGGCGAACCGGCGTTCTCGTCCATTGTCGCGGCCGGTGGCGGAAGCTACGTGGGTGTGTTGAAAGAGATTCCAAACAAGATGGAATCGCTGGTCCTGTTCAATTCGCCGCGGACCAGAACTACCTTGGCCATTCCGATTTCGCATTTAACCGCGGAGGCGGTACGCGAGCATCTCGCTGAGTCCGACGCGGCGTTCGCTGGAGCAGACGCAAAATGACAAGTGCAAACGGGGCAGGCATCGTTCTCGGATACAGATTCCGCGACTCTTTTTGCTTCCACCTCCGCTTGTCGGAATTGCTTGGCACAGAGATGCCCAGACTGATCGAACGGCCGAAGACCTTTCACGGAGAAATTGAAAGCGTCTCCGAACGGCGCTTCGCCGTCAAAATCCGCTAGGCAGCTCGAACGCACCTCGCAGGATCTGGTTGGTCTGTAGCTCGTTCTAAATGGTCATCAAAAATATTTTTGTTGTAGGTGTCGAGACATGTCTCCGGTTCTTATGCCGGGTAATCAGCCACACATCGCCCCTGAGACAGAAAGAGCAAGCGAAGGACGGATCATCGGGAATAAAACGAAATGCGTGGCGGTCTACCCTTCGAGGAGTTATCAGGAGGCTCAATGAATAAGATTGTGTCGCGTACTCTGTTGGCCGCCTTGACCGCCATTGTGTTGTGGCCTGCGATATGCTTTCCGCATCCCGGGCCCGCGTTGGCGCAGAATGACGCCGTTCAAGTCATAGAAGTGACAGCCAAAAAATATGAGTATTCGCCCGATCCTATTCATGTGAAGAGCGGATCGAAAATTCAACTCAAGATCACCGCGGTTGACCATGACCATGGTTTTTCGATTTCTACTGTTCCCGACGGCTCCAATTCAAATGGTTCCGATGGTTTGGTATTTAGCTCGCCCCAAGAGTGTTGGCAACTCAAGAAGGGCGAAACAACCACAATCGAATTCCTGGCGCAAACTCCCGGTACGTACTCATTCAAGTGCTGCCATGTCTGCGGACTTGGGCATCGAGGCATGAAAGGCCAGCTCGATGTAGATCGCTAGAATGCCGTGGGGGCTATTTCGCAAATTCATGGACTTGATTGCATCTGGATCGGAACATGGGATTCGAAGCCGCGGCCTCCTGCCTCGCAGGCAGACGATCCAACCAACTGAGCTTCCCGCACCCGCTCGACTTCACGCTTCCGAAAGCAGAGTTCTCGAGCGCGTAGCCAAGGGCCTATCCGCCGACCGTTCTTGTTGCGCCCACGAGCACAAGGGGCTTTTGGTTCGCCGCCGGAACGTTCATGCACGGCCTCAAGGAACTGCAAAAGCGCTCACGGAAGACATCAAGTCAGACGTTGTCGTCACATCGCGCGCTCCTCAATCCAGTCGACATAGAGCAGGCGCTCGGAAAATAGCCATGCGCCGTTCAGCTTGACGAACGTGTCCAGGTAACGCAGCGAGGCGAGCATCAAGCGCCGCTTTTCACCATCCACCGTAACGTGATGCGCCAAGCAGTAAGCTTCCCCATTGGCCCGATCGGATGTGATCTTGAAGATCGTGCTTTGCCCGACGAAGTGCGTGGTGGCGTTGTACTTGTTCAGGTCTGCGAAGACGGGAGCGAGCGCCTCGCGTGAGTGCAGTTCTTGGGAAGGTTTCGGATCCTTGGCATTCATGTACACAACGAAGTGGGTATCCCTGGTGAAGAGCGCCATTTGGCCCTTCGCATCGCGGCGATCGGCGCAGTGCGCGTAGGCTTCGATGAGTTCGCGAATGGCAAGACGATCCGCCACCTCAAGAAGGGAGATGCCCGCGTGTTTG
>Ga0209222_1000149_pt1 | contig 15564 bp, 17 predicted proteins | sample BlaSpr_A8_Ref_O3_FD_187991 | JGI IMG/M metagenome (GOLD analysis project Ga0209222, IMG submission 187991) | Forest soil microbial communities from Thunder Bay, Ontario, Canada - Black Spruce, Ontario site 2_A8_Ref_O3 (SPAdes) (version 2) | ecosystem: Environmental > Terrestrial > Soil > Boreal...
CGACCGCCGGCTGCATCCCGTCCTCAAGCGTACGGGCAAGCCCGGTTTCGTGCCGCGCCGCAAGCACGGTTTCGAGGCGTTGCTGTCCATCGTCGTGAGTCAGCAGCTTTCCAGCGCGGCGGCCGATACGGTCTTCGCGCGCGTGAAGGCAAAGGTCGCACCGTTCGATCCGCCGACCTTGCTCAAAACCGATGCTGCAACCTTGCGCGCCTGCGGGCTGTCGGCACCCAAGCAGAAGCATATGAAGACCATCGCGGCCGCCATCCTGGACGGCTCGCTCGATCTGAAGCGCGTGCGCCGCCTGGCCGACGACGAGGCGCGCGCCCATCTAACCGCCATCAAGGGCATCGGACCATGGACGGCGGACGTCTATCTGATGTCTTCGCTTGGCCGCGCCGATATCTGGCCGGTCGGCGATGTCGCGCTGCAGGCCGCGATCGCGCGCGTCCTGGGCCTGCGCAAACGGCCCGATGAGAAGGCGATGGACAAGCTTTCGAAAATCTGGCGGCCCTGGCGCACCATTGCCGCGCGGCTGTTCTGGACTCATGAAGACGGCCTGCGCCGCGAAAAGCGCGAGACGATGCTCGCGAAAAAGAAGCTCGCGAAAAAGAATCCAAAAAATAAGAAGGACAAACGCTGATGGCGCTCTCCGGTCCGAGGTTGCCGCCGGCGCGCGGCGCGGCCACGCATCTGGTCGTGCTGTGTCACGGCTATGGCGCGGACGGCAACGATCTGATCGGACTGGCGCCGCATTGGCAGCGGCTGCTGCCGACGGTCGCATTCGCGGCACCCAATGCGCCGCAGCGCTGCCCGGGCTCGCCCGGCTATCAGTGGTTTCCGATCTCGCGGCTCGATCCGGCGGAAGTCGCCAAGGGTGTGGAATCCGCGGCGCCCGCGCTTGACGCCTTTCTCGATGCCGAGCTCGCGCGTCTCGAACTTCCCCCTGACCGTCTCGCGCTGGTCGGCTTCAGCCAGGGCACGATGCTGTCGCTGCAGGTGGGCCTGCGGCGCGCGGTGAAGCCGGCGGCCATTGTCGGCTATTCGGGAATGCTGGCGGGTGCGGAGACGCAGATCGGGCTCGGTCCCGACGCGCCGCCGATCCTGCTGGTGCATGGCGATGCCGATCCGATGATCCCGGCCACGGCACTGTTTCTCTCGGCGGCCGCACTTGGCCGCGCGGGCGCCAGCGTGCAGTGGCACCTGTCGCAGGGCCTCGGCCATTCCATCGACGAACCCGGTCTGGCGCTTGGCGGCACGTTCCTTACGATGGCCTTTCGCGGGTTGCTCGGGCGCAAAGGCGGCGAAATCTGCTGTTCCGTGGGCTGACTGTCGTCTTGGCGTCACAGCGAATCACGTAAAGTCGGGCCTTCTTGGCAGGCGCGCCGTTTTGCCCTTAAAGTCGCGGCCATTCGATGCGGAGGGTTTGCCTTCACAGGAGAATCGTCGTGTTAGCCGCCGAGCGTGTGCCCGATCATTGCCCGGCTTTGGTGCTCAACGCGGACCATCGTCCGCTGAGCTACTATCCGCTCTCGCTATGGTCCTGGCAGGACACCATCAAGGCGGTGTTCCTTGAACGCGTCAACATCCTGGCGCAATACGACCGCGTCGTGCATTCGCCGAGCTTCGAGATGAAGCTGCCGAGCGTGGTCTCGCTCAAGACCTATGTGCGGCCGGCGCGCAATCCGGCCTTCACGCGGTTCAACGTGTTTCTGCGCGACCGTTTCGAGTGCCAGTATTGCGGCGCCGACGAGGATCTGACCTTCGATCACGTCATCCCGCGCTCGCGCGGCGGGCGCACCACCTGGGACAATGTGCTCACCGCCTGCGCGCCGTGCAATCTGCTCAAGGGCGGACGGCTGCCGCATCAGATCGGCATGCATCCGCGGCAACGCGCGCATCGCCCGACGGTCAACGAATTGCGCAACAACGGCCGCCTATTCCCGCCGAACTACCTGCACGACAGCTGGGCGGACTATCTCTATTGGGATTCGGAATTGGAGCCGTAAGGCTTGCGCCACATCGCGACCAAGGGCGGCGCACCGTCGGGCGCGATGTTCTTCTGTACGGCGAAACCGCTGCGCTCGTAGAGTCGCGTATTCTTCGGATTGGAATTTTCCAGATAGGCGGGCGCGCCCGTCTCATCGACGCGCTTCAGAGTTGCTTCCATCATCGCGCCGCCCAGTCCCATGCCTTGGAAGCGGGGCGCTACCGCGATGAAGGCGAGATAGAAATGCGGCGTGTGTGGATGATTTTTCTCCATCGCCGTGCCCATCGCATTGCCTCGACCAAGGCGCGGCAAGCCGCAGAGCCGCACGAACATCGGCATGAGCCTTATCAGTTCGACGAAGCCGCCCGGGCTCGGCGGTGCGTCGGGCGGCAGCCAGGCGGCGGCGACCGAACAATCGTCAGCCATCCACACTTCGCCGAATGGAATCGCGCGCATCTGCAGCAGCCAGAAGAAGAAACGCTCCAGGCCGGCAGCGCGCTTGGCGCCGGGGCGCGAAACCCAGTCCATCACCGGATCGCTCTGGAAGGCGGCGGTGAACAGGCGCGCGATCTGTTCGGTATCGGCGGGCGACGCGCGGCGCGGGCTCAAGGCCAACTGCAGCCGCGCATGGCGGCCGTCGTCGCTCATAGGCGTTCGGAGAGTTTGATGGCGAGGCGACAGCCGGCCTTGATGGTTTCGCTCAGAAGCCTGTAGCCAGCCGCGTCCTCGGCGCCATGGCTCAGCGCCTCGTCGCGATGGGCGATCTCGTCGGCGCGGAAATCCTCCACGGCCGCCTTGAGCGCGGGATCGTGATCGAGCCGCGCGATCTGGGCTGCATAGTGCTCGTCGATCACGGTCTCGACCGCCGCGGTGCAGGCCATGGCCGCCTTCTCGCCCAAGAGCGCGGTCGCCGCGCCGAGCGCAAATCCGGCCACGCGCCAGACCGGCTCGAGCGCCGTCGGCCGCACGCGGCGCTCGTTGAGGAGCGTGTCGAAAGCTTTCAGATGGCGCTGCTCCTGCTCCGCCATCTTGCGGATCGCGGCCGCCGTCTTGGTCGAGCCTTTGCGCGCATCCAGCACTGCGAGCTGGCCTTCATAGATGCGCACCGCGCCATATTCGCCGGCGTGATCGACGCGGATCATCGCGGCCACATCGTCGCCGGCGGCGATGCCGGGCTGGGTGGGCCGGGATTTGCGCGTCACGGTTTTTCCTCCGGCCGTAGCAGAAGGATTGCCGCGAGCGCCGCGGCGCCCAGCGAGATGAGCGCGTTATAGCCCGCCAGCGAAAGCCCGAAGAGCCGCCAGGCTGCGGCGTCGCACGACACCACCGGCGCCGTCAGATCGAGCGTGCCGGTGAAGCGGAATGCCGGGCCGGTGCAGGCGCTCGGCCCTTTCCACCAATGCCACTCCACGCCCGCATGATAGAGCGCGATGCCGCCGGAGACCGTGATGGCGAAGGCGGTCAGCGCCGCCAGCGCGGGCGCGAATTTGCGATCCAATACTCCCAGCGCAATGAGCAGCCCGCCACCAAGCCCGAGCGCCGCGGCAGCGAAGTGCGGATAGCGCTGCCACATGCACATCTCGCAGGGCGGCAGACGGCCCAGATATTGAAAGCCCAGCGCGCCCAGGATCAGCGCCAGCGACAGCGCGCCGAGCGCGAGGGCAAGCCGGTCGGGGTTCCGCATCATTTGGCAAAGATCATGGCGTCGTCGGCGAAGGCCTTGAATTCCAGCGCGTTGCCGCTGGGGTCGGTTATGAAAAACGTGGCCTGTTCGCCGGCCTGGCCCTGGAACCGGATGTCGGGCGCGATCACGAAATCAACCCCACTGTTGCGAAGCTTTTCGGATAGCGCGCGCCAGACCGTCATATCCAGAATGACGCCAAAGTGACGCACGGGAACTGCGTCACCGTCGACCTGATTATAGGCTTTGTCGCCGGCCGCCGCGGGGCTTAAATGGGCGACGATCTGGTGGCCGAAGAAGTCGAAATCGACCCATTCGTCCGCCGATCGTCCCTCTTCGCAGCCGAGCAGCGCGCCGTAAAACGCGCGCGCTTCGGCGAGGTCGCGGACGGGAAAGGCGAGATGGAAGCGGGGGCGGTCCATCGGTTGATTGTGAGCAAGCTTTGCGTCCAAGGAAAGCCCCATGCGTTTGTTCAAAGCCCGCCCCGTGAGACACCAGTTGGCCCGGCGCGCGTTGCTGCGCATCGACGGCCGCCATATCCCCATCACGCTGCGGCTCAATCCTCGGGCGCGCCGGCTGATCGTCAAGGTGCATCCCTCCACCGGCGAGGTGACGGTGGTGGCGCCGTCGCGACGCGGTCTCGATCATGCGCTCGATTTCGCAAAATCGGAACGCGACTGGATCCTGAAACGGCTGGAGCATGTGCCGCCGGCGGTGACGCTCGGGCCGGGTGCGGAGATACCGTTCAAGGGCGAGATGCATGTGATCCGCCGCGGCGAAAAGGGCCGCGCGCCGGTGTGGGTCGAACGCGACGGCGACGAGCGCATCATTCATGTGTCGGGCGAGAGCGAGCATGTGCCGCGCCGGGTGCTCGATTTCCTCAAGCGCGAGGCGCGCAAGGCGCTGGACGCGCGCACCGCGTCCTATTCCGAACTGCTCGAGATCAAGCCGCGCCGCATCACCGTGCGCGATACCGCCAGCCGCTGGGGCTCGTGCTCGACCGGCCGCTCGCTGTCGTTCTGCTGGCGGCTGATCCTGGCGCCGAGCTTCGTGCTCGACTATGTCGTGGCGCATGAAGTCGCCCATCTGCGCGAGATGAATCACAGTGCGCGCTTCTGGCGGCTGGTCGGCGAGATGGTCGCCGATGTCGACCGGCCGCAGCGCTGGCTCAGCCAGCATGGCAGCGCACTTCACCGTTACGCACCGCGGCTGGCGGATTGAGCGCGGATTCTATTGCGTCTTTGCGGTGGGACTGGCCGAGAGACTGTTGAAGATGCGGTCGATCAGATCGGGCTGGGAATCGGCGGGTGCTGTGGTGTCGGCGACCGGGGTGTTCGCCAACCCGGCCAGCGGCTTCACGGGCAGGCCCTGTTCGGCCTCTTCCATGAACGATTTGAAGATATGTGCCGGCAAGCCTCCGCCGGTGGCATGCACCATCGAGGCGTAGTCGTCATTGCCTATCCATACGCCGGTGACGAGATCTCCGGTGAAGCCGACGAACCAGGCGTCGTGGAAATCCTGTGTCGTGCCGGTCTTGCCGGCGGATGGCCGTTCGTCGAGTCGCGCGGCCTTGCCGGTTCCCGTCGTCACCGTCTCGACCATCAGCTTGGTCAGAGCCGTATCGTTTTCCGGCGACATCACCGCGGCTGCGGCCGGCGCGTTGCGCGTCCACAGCACCTTGCCGGATTTCGCTCTGATGCGGACGATGCCGTAGGGAATGACGCCGTTGCCGCCGTTGGCGAAAGGGGCGTAGGCGGCGGTCAATTCGAGCGGCGTGACGTTCGACGTGCCGAGCGCCAGCGACGCGACTTCTTCCAGCGGCGATTCGATGCCTAGGCGATAGGCAACCTTCGCGACGGCGCGCGGGCCGACTTCCTGGGTCAGTTGCGCCGCCACCGCATTGGAGGATTTCGCGAAGGCGCGCGTCAGCGTGATCTCGCCTTCATACTTGCCTTCGAAGTCGCTGGGCTTCCAGCCGTGGATGTCGACCGGCGCGTCGTTCATCAGATCGTCGGCCTGGTGACCGTGCTCGAAGGCGGCGAGATAGACGAACGGCTTGAACGCGGAACCCGGCTGGCGCTCGGCGAGCGCGCGATTGAACTGGCTCTGCGAATAGGACGGACCGCCGACCATCGCGCGGATGCCGCCATCGGGCGTCATCGCGACGAGGGCCGCTTCGCTGGCGTGCAGCTTCGCGCCCTGTTGCGCCAGTCCCAGCCTGACCGCCTCTTCGGCCTTGTTCTGCAGGTCGCGGTCGAAGGTGGTTTCGATCACGATCGGCTCGCCCGCATCGCCGATGAAGCCGTGCGCTTGCGAGATCGCCCAGTCGGCGAAATAGCCCGCGCCGCTTTCCTCGCGCACGACGCGCGGGCGCGTGCCCTCGGCGTCGGCGCGCTGCGCATCCGTAATGAAGCCCGAATCCTCCATCGCGCGCAGCACGGTGGCGGCGCGGGTGGCGCAGGCATCGCCGTCGCCGAGCGGATTGTAGCGCGTCGGCGCCTTTACGCTGCCGGCAAGCCGCGCCGCTTCCGCCAGCGTCAGGCGCGCCGCGGGCTTGTTGAAGAAATGCTCGGACGCGGATTCGATGCCATAGGCGCCCGAACCGAAATAGACGTGATTCAGATAGAGCGTGAGGATCTGGTCCTTGGAATAGCGCGACTCCAGATAGAGCGCGAGCAATGCTTCCTGCGCCTTGCGGTCGAAGGTGCGCTTGGATTCGAGGAACAGGTTCTTGGCGAGTTGCTGGGTCAGCGTCGAACCGCCCTGCACCACATGGCCGGCCATCATGTCGTCAAGAGCGGCGCGCGCCATTCCGATCGGATCGACGCCCAGATGCTCGCGGAATCGGCGGTCTTCGATGGCGATGAAGGCGTTGGGCACATAGGCGGGCAGCCGCGCGACGTCGATCATCGCGCCTGCGTCGAGATTGCGTTCGGTGATCACGTGGCCGCTTCGGTCCAGCACCGTGATCGCGCGTGACGGGCCCTTGGCAAGCAGGCCGCTGACGTCGGGCAGCTGGGAGATCAGATGGGAGACATAGATCGCGCCGAAAATGACGGCCCACGCGCCCAGCAACACCAGCGCATAGGGCCAGCTGCGCCTGGGTTTGGTTTTTTTCTTTTTTCGCGCCGGCGCGCCCGGTGGCACGCCGGGCGGCGCGTTGGCGGTCCGGCGGGCGCCGGGTGGGACAGGCTTCTTCTTGGCCATAGCCGGCCCGTTCTAGTCACGAAGCGTTAACGGGGGTTAAACATGCGTTGCTTGCTCCGCCGCGAAAAACCCTGATAAGGGACGGCGTTTTCAATCTGGTCCGCCATGGCCGCCGATACCGGCGAACCGCCCGAACTTACCGTGCTGGTGCCCGTCTATAACGAGGCCGGCAACATCCTGCTGCTTCTGGACGAAGTCGAGGCTGCGCTGGCCGGTGTCTGCCGTTTTGAGATTGTCTTCGTCGATGACGGCTCGTCGGATGCGACGCCGGCCGAGCTGGTCGCGGCGCGCGGCAGGAATTCCCGGGTACGCTTGCTGCGCCACAAAAAGCGTGCGGGGAAAAGCGCCGCGCTGGTCACCGGTTTCTGGGCCGCACGCGCACCCTGGATCCAGACGCTCGATGGCGACCGGCAGAACGATCCGGCCGATGTCGCGCGGCTGTGGAAGATCATCCATGCGCCCGCGCCGCCGGCGACGCTCGGCATCGTCGCGGGCATCCGTAATCGTCGCAATGATGGGGCGATCAAATGGGCGTCGTCGCGCATCGCCAATTTCGTGCGCCGCAATCTGCTGCGCGACGACACGGCCGACACCGGCTGCGGCTTCAAGCTGATCCGCCGCGAGGTCGCGCTCAAGCTTCCGTTCTTCGACGGCATGCACCGCTTCCTGCCCGCGCTGGTGCGCCGCCAGGGCTATGACATCGCGCAGGAGCGCATCGCGGATCGGCCGCGCACCGCCGGTCTTTCCAAATACGGTTTCTTCGGGCGGCTGGGCGCGGGCATCTTCGATCTGTTCGGCGTCTTCTGGCTGATGCGCCGCGGAACGCGCGCCGAAGCCGAGGACGTGCCGTGAGCGCGGCCGGCCGCGTCAGAAAGCCGCTCGACATCTGGGCCTCGCTCGGCGAGCCGCAAGCCGTCGCCTCGATTCTCATCCTCTATTGCGCGTTTCATTTTCTGCTGCGCCTCGCGCTCAGCGCCAATTTCACGCTCGACGAATCCGAGCAGATCCTGTTCGCGCAAAGCCTGCAATGGGGCTATCGCTTCCGCCATCCGCCGCTGATCACCTGGCTCTCCTGGGCGACGCTCGCCGCCAGCGGGCAGAGCCGCGTCGCGTTCTTCCTGCTCAAATACGTGCTGATGGGGCTGGGCCTGCTCGCTTATTTCGAAGCCGGTCGCGTCGTCATCCGCGATACGCGGCTGGCGGCGCTCGCCACTTTCGCCCTTCTCACCACTTTCGTCATGGGCTTCATGCCCCATGTCGATCTGATGCACACCGTGCTGCTCGCAACGATGCTGGCGGCATGGCTATGGGCGGACGCGCGCGTCATCACGTCGGGGAAGCTGACCGATTATCTTCTGCTCGGCGTCATCACAGGTCTCGGCATCCTCTCCAAATATGTCTTCATCGTGCTTCCCATCGCGATGACCATCGCTGTCGCATTCGTGCCGCGCTTCCGCGCGCGGCTGAAGCTCGTGCCGTTGCTCGCCGCGGTGCTGGTGGCGGCCGCCATTGTCGCGCCTTACGCGATCTGGGCGCAGTCACACGAATATTCCCTGTTCGCGCTGGCGCAGACGATCACCAAGAGCTCGGGGCCCGCGCTCAGTCCTCTGTCTTGGCTCAAGGGTACCGGCAATCTTGTCGTCGCGCTGGCGGGCTTCCTGGTGCCGATGATCGCGATCTTCCCGCTGCTCTATTGGCGCGCCTGCAAGCCGCTCACCGGCCAGGGCGACGCGGACGATCGCGCCTGGCTCAGGCTCTATGAAATCGCGATGGTCGCGGGCGTCGTCATCATGTGGGGCGCGGTGTTCTTCGTCGGCACGGAAGCGTTCAAGCCGCGCTGGATGCATCAGGTCGCGATGATGCTGCCGATCTATCTGTTTCTGCGCGTCAAACTCGCGGGCGTCGGCGAGCGCGCGGACAAGATCTTCGCCATCGTCGCACTGGTCTTTGCGCTCGGCATCTTCGCCGCGCGCGCCGTGATCTACGAGACCGACGGCAGCCATTGCAAAACCTGCCGCGAATATTGGCCGATGCAGACCTATGCGCAGGACCTGAGGCGGGCAGGCTTTGCCGGCGGCACGATCGTGGCGCCCACCTACGACCTCGCCGGAAATCTGCGCGGCATCTTTCCCGACGCGCGCGTCGTCACGCCGGGTTATCCGCTTGCCGTGTTCGGTCCGCCGGTCGGCGGCCAGTGCCTGGCGGTGTGGGAGGGATTGGGCGAGCCGCCCAAGGCCATGCTCGCTTATCTCGCCGACCCGATGGGGGCGACCGTTTCCAAAGCGACTTTGCGCGGCGACATCACCGCCCAGCTGCTCACGACCCATCGCTTCGAGACGATGAGCTACATGCTGCTGCCGGGCGTCTGCCACTAACCGAGTTCGGTTTACTCGCCGCCGATCTGGACGTTGGCCATGCCTTCGCTGTCGAGCTTGCCCTTGTAGGATTTGAGCTTGACCGTGCCCGAGCCGACGGCCTCGACATGCGGATCGACCGCCATGCCGCCGAAAACGAAATTGCCCGCGCCCATGATTTCCACATGCAGCGGATCGGCGACGCCGTCGGCGATCTTGACCGAGCCGGAACCGGCGATTTCGATATGCACCGGACCGTTGACGCGGGGCGCCACGACGTCGCCCGAGCCGGCGATGTCGAGCTTGAGTCCGCCCGCGATGGGGCCGAGCGTCACGTCGCCCGAGCCCGCGATATCCGCGTCGACACCCTTCGTCGCGCCGACCGTGATCTTGCCCGAGCCGCCCACATCCAGGTTCAACGGACCGTCGACGCCCGCGATGTTCACTTTGCCGGCGCCGCCCAGTTCGATATGCGCATCGCTGACCTGGCCGATCTGCGCCGTCGTCGCGGCGGCGTCGAAATGCAGCGAGCCGTGGGTATCGCCGATCGTGGCGTTGCCGACCAGGCCGCCGACACGAACTTCGGCGCCGCGCGGCACGCTCACGCGCACGAACAGGTTGCCCGCGTGGCGGGAATCTTCGTCGGAAAAGTTGAACCAGTTCTTCCAATCCCAGACATCGTGGTTGTCGTTGTTCTCGCCGTTGACGACGAGATAGTTGCCGTCGGTTGAGACCTTGATGTCGTCGACGCGGCCGTGGGGGCCGGAAACCTCCAGCGTCATCGGGCCGCTGTCCTTGACGTCTACCGTGAGCGTGCCGACGATGTCTTCGACTTTCAGAGCACTGCTCGCATAGCTCTTCACCGGCCAGCGAACCCAGTCGCCATTGGTCGGCGGTGCGGGCGGGGTTGGCTGTGCGGGCGCTGCGGCCGACGGCGCGGGCGGAGCCGGTGTGTGCTCGCGGGCATGGCTGGTCAACGACGGCAGGATCAGGACGGATGCCACCGCCGCGCCCTTCAGGGCGGATTTCAGGTTCGAATTCATCGCGCGCCTCCCGGCGTCTCTTGGTCAGTTCCACACATAGGGGTGTTACCACTCGTGCGCATAGCCGGGCAAAAAAGCGGACCCGGCCTGCGCGGTGCAGACCTGAACATAATAGAAACAAAATTCACGCCACCAGCCGGTAGCCGCCGCTTTCGGTCACCAGGATCTGAGCCTGGCCGGGATTTTCCTCGATCTTCTGACGCAGGCGGTAGATGTGGGTTTCCAGCGTGTGCGTGGTGACGGCGGGATTGTAGCCCCACACTTCGTGCAGCAGCGTCTCGCGCGGCACCGTATCGCCGGAGCGGTAGAGGAATTTGAGGATGTTGGTTTCCTTCTCGGTCAGGCGGATTTTCTTGCCGCTTTCGCCGAGCAGGACCTTGGCGCTGGGCCGGAAGGTATAGGGACCGACGCGATAGACCGCCTCTTCGCTCTGCTCGTGGCTCCTCAGATGGGCGTGGATGCGCGCCATCAGCACGGCGAAGCGGAAAGGCTTGGCGATGTAGTCGTTGGCGCCCGATTCCAGGCCCTCGATCATGTCGGCGTCGGAATCCTTCGCCGTGAGCAGGATGATGGGGCAGGTGACGCCGTCCTCGCGCAATTCGCGGCACAGCTTGCGCCCGTCGCAATCGGGCAGCCCGACATCCAGGATCATGAATTCGAAGAGGCCATCGCGAGCCCGCGTGCGACCCTCCTGGCAGGTGCCGGCCTCGACCGGCGCGTATTCGCCTTCCGCGGCGAATTGCTCGGCGAGGGAGGCGCGCAGCATCGCGTCATCGTCAACCAGCAGGACCCGCTTGGCACTTGGCATCGGTTCTCCTCGAGCACCGCCGGTCTTGCGGCGGTTCGGCCGAACTCTACCCGCTTTCGGCACGCGGGTGTATGTGGGGACGGATGGCGCCGCCCAGGAAATCCCCAAGCCGTAAAATCTCGCCCGTCGAGGCGGTGGCGCGCGCGGCGCAGGCGTTGCGGCGCGGCGCGCCCGTCCTCATCAAGGGCCGGGACGGCATAGTCATAAGCGCCGCGGCGGTCGAGACGGCAAGCGATCACGCCCTCGTGAAACTGCGCAAAAGCGGCAAGCAGCCGGCGCTGCTGGCGCTCACGCATGCCCGGGCCCGGACCTTGAAGATGCGACTCTACACCCCCGACGTCGTGGCGCTCGTGGCGCCGCCGGGCGCGGCCGCCTTGCGCGCAATCGCCGATCCGACCGTCGATCTCAACACGCCGCTCAAGGGGCCGTTCGAGACCTTGCGCGGGACCCTGCCCGACGCGCTGGCGGCCGCGGTGAAACTGGCCAAGGTCGCCGGACTGTTGCCGGCCGTCGTCGCCGTGCGCGGCGGCGGGAAGGGAACGTCGCTCGCCGCCAAGGATATCGCTGACTACGAGGAACAGTCCCGCCGCTCGCTGGCAATTGTCACGCGCGCACACGTGCCGCTGAAGGGCGCGGAGCAGGCCGAACTCGTTGCGTTTCGCGCCAAAGATGCGGGACCGGAGCACTACGCGATTGTGATCGGCCATCCGCCCACGGCCAAGCCCGTGCTGACGCGGCTGCATTCGGAGTGCTTCACCGGCGATCTTCTGGATTCGCTGCGCTGCGATTGCGGCACGCAATTGCGCGGCGCGATCGATGCCATCGAAAAAGCCGGCGGCGGCATCCTGCTCTATATGGCGCAGGAGGGCCGCGGCATCGGGCTGATCAACAAGCTGCGCGCTTATCGGCTGCAGGATCAGGGCTTCGACACCATGGAGGCGAATACGCGCCTCGGCTTCGAGGAGGACGAACGGCTCTATGGCGTCGCCGCGCGGATGCTGGCGCTGCTCGGCTACAAGTCGGTGAAGCTTCTCACCAACAATCCGCACAAGGTGTCGGCATTGACGGACGCTGGCATCAGGGTCGCCGCCCGCGTGCCCCACAAATTCCCCTCCAATGTCCACAACCACGACTATCTGAAGAGCAAGGCGAGGGCGGGACACCTGCTCTGAGCGCCGGTCGCTTAAGGACCGCTCACGGGCGGCAATTATTGCCCTGTGGCGTTCCATCGGTGCCCAAAACACTTGTGAAACGGCGCTTTTCCACATGGCAGGCTGCTTGCTTTGTCCATGGCGGAGAGGTGCAGAATGCCCGTCGCCGATTTCGCCCAAGGAATTCAAAAATCCTTTCCCATGGCAGGCCAGAGCCTTGCCTGGGCGCAAGGCACGAACGCGCCCAAGGCACAGGGCAGCCAAACCACAGCCGCGAACCAGACGGTCGCTGCGACCGGGGGCAAGTCGTTCTGGGATGACATGCTCGATGTGGTCAATCCGCTGCAGCATCTGCCGGTGGTGGGAACGATCTATCGCGCCATCACAGGCGACAAAATGGGCGATCTGGAAAAAGTCGCAGGCGATGCGCTCTATGGCGGGCCGATCGGCCTCGTCTCCTCGCTCGCCGACGTCGCATTCGAAAAGATTACTGGCAAGGATTTCGGTGACACAGTGCTGGATTTTGTCACCGGTGGCGACAAGACAACGGCCGTCGCCGCCAACGCCAAGGCTCTCAATCCGCTACCGACACGCACGGTCGCGTCGGCATCGCCGGCACCGAGCGTCCCCGCGACGCCTGTGGTTGCCGCGAAGCAGGCAGTGTCGGCGCCGCAGGCGTTGACGACACAGCAAAAGGTCGCGCAAGCGCAGGCATCGACGCAGCAGGACTCCAACACGCAGGCGCTGATGGCGGCGATGAGCCAGGACGGCGTCGATTCCGATCTCGGGATGCGCGCGCTGTTCGCCTACCAGAAATCCATGGGCCTGAACCCGGCCGCGCCCGGCGGTCTCGCTTCCGCGCCCTAACCGCGCTCGCCGAATATCGCCGTGCCGATGCGCAGATGTGTCGCGCCGAATTTGATCGCGCTCTCGAAATCCGCGCTCATGCCCATGCTGAGAAGCGACAGGCCATTGTCGCGCGCGATCTTCTGCAACAATGCGAAATGCGGTGCGGGGTTCTGATCCGCCGGCGGAATGCACATCAAGCCGCGCACGGGCAGTTCCAACTGGTCACGGCACAGCGCGATAAAGCTCGCCGCGCCTCGCGGCGCGATGCCGGCCTTCTGCGGCTCCTCGCCGGTGTTGACCTGGATGAACAGCGTGGGCGCGCGGCCGGTGCGTTCGATCTCGGTCTTCAGCGCGTGCGCCAGCTTCGGCCGGTCGAGCGAATGGATGGCGTCGAACAATTCCAAGGCCTCGCGCGCCTTGTTGCTCTGTAACGGCCCGATCAGATGCAGTTCGATGTCGGGGTAGTGCTCTTTCAGCGGCGGCCATTTCTCCCTGGCTTCCTGCACGCGGTTTTCGCCGAAGACGCGCTGCCCGGCCTCGAGCACGGGACGGATGCGGTCGGCGCCGTGCGTCTTGCTGACGGCGATCAGCGTGGTGGCCGGCGCGGGCGCGACCGCGGCCTTCCGCGCGGCAGCGATGCGCGCCACTATACCGGCCAGGTTGGACTCGGGAGAGGACATGGCGTCAGACAAGCTTGCCAATTCGCCGCTGGCAAGGGCGCAACTGGCAAGAGCGGCGCTGCGTCTGGGCGGACGGCTGGTCCTGATGACCGATGACGAGCGGCTCAAGGATCCGCTGGCGGCGGCCCGCGCGCTGCCGCGTGGCAGCCTGGTGATCGTTCGCGCGCGCCACGCCCGCCATCGCGCCGAACTCGCCGCCGCGCTGATGCAGATCGCGCGCGCGCGAAAGCTCATGGTTCTCATCGCGGGCGACGGCCCGCTTGCCTTGAAGGTCGGCGCACACGGCATTCATCTCTCCCAAGTGCGCGCGCGCGACGCCGCGCATTGGCGGTCGCGACGGCCGCATTGGCTGATCACGGTGTCTGCCCATTCGCTCGCGGCCTGCGCTGCCTCCCGCCATGCGGATGCCGCGGTTCTGGCGCCTGTCTTCGCGACGGCAAGCCATCCCGGCCGAACGCCTCTCGGCGCGTTGCGCACGCGGATCGCCGTGCGCGCGTCGCCTGTTCCGGTTTACGCGCTGGGCGGTATCGATGCGCACAGCGTGGCACGGCTGGCGGGTGCGAAGCTCGCGGGACTGGCCGCGGTGGGCGCGTTGGCGTAGCGCATCTTTTCCGACGTCAGATATGCAATGCCGTGTGCAGGAATACCGCGTTGCCGGCGACTTCGGATTCGCCATTGTAGAACACGCCCGTGCCGCGCTCGAAATGCAGGCGCTGCCAGCCGAGCGTGAGTTGCAGGTTGGAATTCACCACGTAGCCGACGGACGCCTCGGTGCCGTTTTCGGCAAGGCCTGGCAGGCCGGGATGCTCATCGGCCCGGCCGGTGTCGTATTCCGCGCCCACGATCCAAGGTCCTTTGGTGAGCGTCGTACTGATGCGCCAATCCTGGGTGTCGCCATGGCTGAAGGGCTGCGTGACGTCGAAGGTGTAGGCGTTGGAGCGCCGCCAGCCGGCGCCGACAGAAATCTTGGCGCCGCGAAACGCGTAGTCGACGCCGGCGCCGAGCCCGACATCGCGCAGATCGTCATGGCTCGCCGTCGCCGCCGCATTGTGCGCGATCGCGATGCCGGCATAGCCGCGCAGGATGGCCTGTCCGAAATAGCCCGCGTAATTCGCGCCGGCCTCCCACATGTCCTGCGGCCGGTCGGCGACCGCGTGACCCTGATCGATCCACGGCAAGCCCCCCTTGGCCATGTTGGGCGTATAGGAGACACCGATCTGAACATCGAAGAAATGCGGGATGTAATAGGAGATCTTCGCGTCATTGGCGGAATCGAACACGCCGCTGCGCAGATTGAACACGTTGTTCAGCGCGCGGCCCGTCGTCGGATCCTTGAAGAAGGTCACGTTGGCGTCGTTGATCGCGACGGGGTCGTCCACCGTCGGACCGTTGAGCACCATCTTGTAGGCCGCACCGTCCTGCTGGCCGATCTCGACGCGGCCATAGCCGAGCGGGGCGTCATGCCGCTGCCCCCCTATATCGCCGCCAAGCGGCCCGAGGACGAGCAGGACCGCACCGACTACCAGACCGTCTACGCCCGCGAAGACGGCTCTGTCGCCGCGCCTACCGCCGGCCTGCACTTCACGCCGGAACTGCTCGACGCGCTGAAGGCGAGGGGCGTGGCGCTGCACTTCGTCACCCTACACGTCGGCGCCGGCACCTTCCTGCCGGGAATCCTCCAGTACTGGACGGAAGCAATGGCGACCCACCCCGGCATCACTGTTCTCTTTCTCTGTGTGTTCGTTCCTTTATTGGCGTTGGGGTCTAGCCAGCAGCAGCGCATTCACGACCAAATGTGGAATTT
>Ga0209222_1000154_pt1 | contig 15113 bp, 14 predicted proteins | sample BlaSpr_A8_Ref_O3_FD_187991 | JGI IMG/M metagenome (GOLD analysis project Ga0209222, IMG submission 187991) | Forest soil microbial communities from Thunder Bay, Ontario, Canada - Black Spruce, Ontario site 2_A8_Ref_O3 (SPAdes) (version 2) | ecosystem: Environmental > Terrestrial > Soil > Boreal...
CGCACAACTCGATCGTGCCGACGAGCAGCACGCCCATCACCGGCGCGATGAAGCCGAACTCGACGGCGGCGACGCCGTTGCGGTCCTTCAGGAAGCGGATCAGCGCTTTCAGCATGTCGCGCTCGTCGTGTAAGGCTCGCTGCGGAACGCGGCGGCGGAAGCGAGCAGATATTGTCCGTTCGGCATGTTCTGCAGCAGCGACGTCATGATCGGCGTCATGATCGTCCAGGGATAGAACGCGCGCACCAGGACGACCTGGCAGGGCGCGAGCGAACCGGGATATTGCATGGCGCCGGTGTTCAGGCTGCCGTTGGGATTGGTGACGCTGGGATAGCTGGCCGCGCCGAAACTGCTGTATTGGCGCATGTCGACCTGCAGGTTCGCGTTGCAGTTCGCCGAACTGATGATGCCGGAGATCTCGCCGCAGATCTGCGTCTTGAATTGCGCCGCGGTCATGTCGGTGGCCTGTCCGGTGCGCACCAGGCGGGCCGCGTCGTCGGTGGCGTTCTGCAAGGCCGTGCCGGCGAAATAGATCACGCCGGTCTCGATGGTGCCGAACAGGAACAGGAACAGCACGGGCGCGACGATGGCGAACTCGATCGCCGCCGAGCCCGAGCGCGAGCGCAGGCCGGCGCGGAAAAGTCTCGCGAACGCGTTCACCGCACTCATCCTTCGACCCAGTTCTACGGCCGTATTCTAGCCGCGTCGCGCGGTGCGGGCGAAGAACATCCGGCCGGCGTGGCCAACAAACGCTTAACGATGGGGGCGGTGCGCGATTGTGCGCCGAAACGGCACAGCTGCGTATACGGATCGTCAACCCTTTCAATTGGCGCCGCGGCGTAAAGGTTTGGATAACCAGGGACGCAGGTTTGCACGGCTTTTTTACGCGTTGTGGCCGATGATGCGGCGCTTGAATCGATCGGGGCGTTGCACGATGTCCTTGGCCACACTTTGGCGCGCGTCGCTCGCGTGTCTGTCCGGATTTGCCCGCGCCAAGCGCGGCAATGTCGCGATGATCTATGCGCTGTCGCTGGTGCCGATCACGGTCGCCGCCGGCGCGGGTCTCGATCTCGGTCGCGCCATGGTGGTGCGCGCGCGTCTCGCCGAAGCGCTCGACTCCGCGGGCCTCGCCGTCGGCGCGACCACGGGCCTGACGCAGACGCAGATGCAGACGCTCGCCCAGCAATATTTCAACGCCAACTACACCGCCGACGCGTCGTTCGGCACCCCGGCGACGGTCTCCATCGTCACCGGCACGAATTCCGTGACGCTGTCGACCAACGTGACGATGCCCACCACGCTGATGAACGTCGTCGGCATCAAGACGATGAACGTCGGCTATTCGTCTCAGGTTGTGTGGGGTCAGACGAAATTGTGGGTCTCGCTGGTGCTCGACAACACCGGCTCGATGACGCAAACCGACGCCACGGGAACGAGCAAGATCTCCGCGCTCAAGACGGCGGCGACCAATCTTCTGGCCACCCTGCAAGGTGTCGCGCTCAATCCGGGCGACGTGCAGGTCGCGCTCATTCCGTTCAGCAAGGACGTCAATCTCGGAACCGGCGACGTCAACGCGAGCTGGATCGACTGGACCAATTGGGAAGCGCCGCCGCCCAACGCGACGCCCAGTTCCAGCGTCGGCCCGGGATCGAATTGCCCCTACGGCACGAATACGAGTCCGTATGGCTATGGCTGCACGACCGGTCCCAGCAACGGCAGCTCGACCACCAATACGATTCCGTCGAGCGGCAGTTACGCCGGCTATATCTGTCCCGACGTCGACAACGGCAGATACAATACCGGCACCGAAGGCCACTACTATAACGGCTGCTATAACAGCACGCCGACCAAGACGCTGACGACGACCACGACCGCGTCGACGCCCGTGACCGTCAAGAGCACATGCACCACTGTCAACGGCGGCGCGCCGTCGTGCTCCCAGACATCGAGCACCACGGGGTCGACGACGAACAACACGACCACGTCGACGTCGTCGGGCTACACCGGCGACAGCACCAATACGAGCTCATCGTCGTCGTCGAACACCACGGACGGCTCGCAAAGCTGCAGCAACAAAAACGGCAAGACGACCTGCACCTATACCCAAACGGTCGTGACGACGACCGTCGTGACGACCGTCACGAAAACCGGCGCGGCGCCCTTCAACCACGCCTGGATCGTGAACGACCACAGCACCTGGGACGGCTGCATCATGGACCGCACCCAGGATAACGACGTCAGCAATATCGCGCCGTCGGGCACGTCGACCGATTTCCCGGCGGAGAACGCGCAATCCTGTCCGCCCGGCACGGTCTCGCCGCTGAGCTACGACTGGACCACGCTGAACAGCGCGGTCAATGCGATGACGGCGCAAGGCTCGACCAACCAGCCGATCGGGCTGGCCTGGGGCTGGCAGGCGCAGACCTCGGGCGATCCGATGGATCCGTCCACGCTGCCGTCCTACACCTCGCAGGTCATCATCATCCTCAGCGACGGGCTGAACACGCAGGATCGCTGGTATGGCGACGGTTCCGACCAGAGCACATCGGTCGACGCCCGCATGAATGCGGTCTGCGCCAACGCCAAGGCCGCAGGCTTCATCATCTATGCGGTGTTCGTCGATCTCAACGGGACGCAGGGCAATTCGACCGTGCTGCAGAATTGCGCCACCGATGCGAGCCACTATTTCGACCTGACCACCTCGGGCGCGATCATCACCACCTTCAACCAGATCGCGACGCAGATCACCCAGCTACGCGTGGCGAAGTAGCGCCACGCGTCTTTCTCCACTTTGCCGGGAAGCAGACGGGCGATTGCCTGGCGCGGCCTATGCCGTCGCGGGCTCGGCGGTAAAGGATGGCCCGGTCGTGCGGCTCGCGGCGGCCACGATGCGGTCGGCGGTGACAATCGCAAGCAGGGTGACGGCGCCGCCGCCGATCAGATCGATCAGGTGATGGCCGCCATGGATGGGCGTGGCGACGAGCACAATCACATTGAGCGCCAGCGCCAGCCAGCGCAGCACCGGCACGTGGCGCGCATACCAGATCAGCACCAGCGCCTGCACGGTATGATAAGAAGGAAAGCCGATGATGCCGCGCAATTCCTTGGGCGTGATGAGTCCGGGACCGTCCTTCAGCATCCGCACCAGATCGTGGCCGTAGGAATTGTCGAGCGCCAGCCCGAGCTTGCGCGAAACATCCGCCGGCAGGTCGAAGACGGAGAAGGCGCCGAACGACGGCGCGACGGTCCACACCGCGACCGCGACAAGCGCGCCGATGGCGAGCGCCAGGCACAGCCCATAGATGTCCGCGCCGCGTTGCTGCCAGCCCAGGACCAGGATCAGCACCACGATCTGCGGCATCACGGAAAGATAAGCGAAGCCGAGAAAGGCGGTCGCCGTCGTATGCTCGGACGCCAGCCGCATCGCGCTCGGCCAATCGAAGCCGAGTGCGCGATCGATGCCGGCGAGCGCCACATCGATGCGCGGGCCCGCGACGGTGAGCGCGAGATAGCTGAGCAGACAGCAGCCGGCGGAGAAGACGATCAGGAAGGCAGAGGCCGCGAGCATCGCGCTCAATGCTGCCTCGCGCCGCACATGCCCGTAGAACCAGGCAGCGCCCGCCAGCGGCGGCACCAGTATCAGCAGCAGCGCGTAGCTCGCCGCATCGATGGCGAAGTGGCCCGCGATCGTCCAGACGATATCGACGCCGGCGATCGCGGCGCCTATCGCAAACAGGATCCGGTTCAGGATGGCAGATGGGGCGTCGCTTCCGGCGGGAAGCGCGCCGGAACGCAAGCTCACTGCGACGATCCGCCGGGCGCGACCGTGCTCGCGGATTTCACGCCCAGGTCCTCATGCGTCTGGATCGCGCCATGAGTATCGTCGAAATAGGTCTTGACGTCGCCGGGCACGGGCTGGGTTTCGCAATGCGCCTTGGTGCAGGTGTAGTTGTATTGCGCCGGTCCGCGATTGAGCGTGACCATGCCGACGCGACGGCCGAAGACGGTGATGTGCTGGTTGGAGACTTCGCGGCCGTCGGCGCCCAGCGCGATCAGGTTGGTCTCGCCGAACGTCTTGCCGAGCACGAAGGCGTGGCGCGAGTCGATCATGTTGACGTCGGCGATCGTCGAATTGCCCATATAGACGGTCGCGACCGGCCGGTTGAACTCGACCACGCGGACTTCATCCATCGGCACGGAAACGTCGGCGGCGAAAGCGGGCGCGGCAAGCGTGCCGAGCAACAGGACAGACAGGAGCGTGCGGCGCATGGCGGCGATCCTTTCGCGTTACTGCGAGCAAACTAGGCCCGCGCCCGTAAAAGAAGCTTTAAGGAAAGGCGCGCGAACTGATGCGCGGCTCGCGCGCGGCGAAACCCGGCGGCGCCGGCGCAAACGCGCGAAACAGGATCGTTTTTCCCTCGCATGGTAAACGAATCGTGGAACTTAACGCTCAACCTTTCGCCGAGAACCCGTTTTTGCGCCGCTGTGAGACACATCGCAGCCTTGCCGCCACTTCCATTTAAGCCCGCATTAATTGTCCAGGGCGTAGTGTGGGCCCGTTGTCCTCGCAATGGCCGCTAATCAGATCGGTGCGTGCTGGACGTCCTAGGGTGTCAATCAAGCGGAGGTAGCTATGAAGAATCTTATTTCTCGTTTTGTGCGCGACGAATCGGGCGCGACGGCCATCGAATACGGCCTGATCGCGGCCGGCATCGCGGTCGTGATTATCGCGGCCGTGCAGCTCGTCGGTACGAATCTGTCGTCCACGTTCCAGACAGTCGCCACCGCGGTGAAGTAATTCATCGCCGGCGCTCTGCTGAGCGGATCACACGCGGCGGCCGCCTCACAGGGCGGCCGTTCGCACATCTGAAGGGTTGCGATGTTCGCGGAAATTCTTGTCGTGGCGATGTTTCCCGCCCTTCTGGTCGCGGCCGCGTGCTGGGACGTCGCCAGCTTCACGATTCCGAATTTCATTCCGGTTTGCCTGCTGGCGGTGTTCGCGCTGGCCGCGCTCGCGGCCGGGATGCCGCCGGGCATGGCCGGGATGCATATCCTGGCCGGCTTCGTCGGACTGGCCGCGGGCTTCACGCTCTTTGCACTGGGCCTCATCGGCGGCGGCGACGCCAAGCTGTTCGCCTGCGTCGCGCTTGCCTTCGGCATAGGCGATCTTCTTCCTTATGCGGTCGTCGCTTCTGTCTTCGGCGGCGGCTTGACGCTCGCGCTGCTCGCCGCGCGCAAGATCCCGCTGCCGCGCCTGCTCGCGGCGCAAGGCTGGATCATGCGGCTGCATGACGACCGTCAGGGCATTCCCTACGGCGTCGCGCTCGCGCTGGGCGCGCTCGTTCTGCTACCGCATACAGAATTCTTCCGCCTGGCAACCGGCGGTTAACTCTGGGATCGGGTCAGCATCTCGTTAAGCAATTTCTAAAGGGTTGTGTGGTCGGATCACATCCAAAGGAGCCGATCTCATGAACACTTCGCGCGCACTCGTCGTTGGCGGTGCAGTCGCCGCCGCAATCGTGGTGGCTCTTCTCGTCCGCAGCCTTCTGGGCGGCGGCACGCCGGAAGTGAAGGCGGCCCTTCCGCCGCCGGTCGCGACCAGCGAGGTTCTCGTCGCTTCCAACGATCTGACGCCGGGCCGTCCGCTCGCGAACGGCGACGTGCGCTGGCAGAGCTGGCCGAAATCCGCCGTCGATTCCAGTTTCATCACGCGCGAAGAAACGCCGGACATGAACAGCTTCGTCACCGGCGCCGTCGTGCGCGCGCCGCTTGTGGCAGGCGAGCCGGTCACCACGGCGAAAGTCGTGCATTCCGACAGCGCCGGCTTCATGGCCGCGACGCTCGCGCCGGGCATGCGCGCGCTGTCGATCGGCATCTCGACGGAAAGCGGCGCCGGCGGATTCATCCTGCCCAACGATCGCGTCGACGTGCTGATGACGCAGCAGGCGGGCGAAAGCGCACATCACTTCCATGCCCGCACCGTGCTCGGCAATGTGCGCGTGCTCGCGGTCGATCAGACGTTCAAGGAAGACAAGGATCAGAAGGTCGTTCTCGCCAAGACGGCGACGCTCGAGGTCACGCCGCAGGAAGCCGAGCTCGTGGAGAAGGCGCAAGCCTCCGGAACGATTTCGCTCTCGTTGCGCCCGCTCACCGACGGCAACGCCAAAGCGATTGCCGACCGCTCGACCGCGCAATCCGGCACCGATGTTTCCGTCATTCGTTACGGCGTCGCGCATTCCAGCGACCAGAAGGAGTAAGGCCTGTCATGCGCAAGCGCATCCTCGCAGCCGCGCTGATCGCGGCCACAGCGTTCGCCGCACCGGCGCTCGCGCACCAGAGCGTGCCGCGCACGGCCGACGGCTCGCGCGTGATCACGGTCGCCACCCGCACCGACTCGCAGGCCAGTCAGCGCATCACGCTGGCGCTCAACAAGGCCGCCATCGTCCAGCTCGATACCGACGCGCGCGACGTGCTGGTCTCCAATCCGGACATGGTCGACGCGGTGGTGCGCACGCCGCGCCGCATTTTCCTGCTCGCCCAGAAGATCGGCCAGACCAACGCGTTCTTCTTCGACGCCGCCGGCCATCAGATTCTCTCACTCGACATCCGCGTCGAGCGCGACGTCGCCGATCTCGCCAGCATGATTCACGCCGACGTCTCCGATTCCAACGTGCGCGTCGCGGCGCTGAACGACAACATCGTGCTCACCGGCTCGGTCGCCAACGCCAAGGACTCGTCGATGGCGCAGGACCTCGCGTCGCGCTTCGTCGGCGACCCGGCCAAGGTCGTCAACATGCTCAAGGTCGAAGCCCATGAGCAGGTGATGCTCAAGGTGCGCGTCGCCGAAGTGCAGCGCACGATCGCCAAGCAGCTCGGCGTCAATCTGGCTTCCGCCGCCATCGTCAGCGGCGTCCCGATCGCGCTGTCGACGTCCAATCCCTACGGCCTGCTCGGCCGCGCGCTGTCGGACCTGTCCGGCGGCCAGGTGGGGCAGGTCTGCACTTCCGGCGCCAATCCGCTCGCCGGCGGCACCTGCACCATCGGCCCCAACAATCTGCAAGGCGCGCTCAATGCGCTGGAGACCGTCGGCCTCGTCCACACGCTGGCCGAACCGAACCTGACGGCGGTGTCCGGCGAAACCGCCAAATTCCTCGCCGGCGGCGAATTCCCCGTTCCCGTCAGCCGCGACCAGTTCGGCAACGTCGTCGTCGACTTCAAGCAGTTCGGCGTCGGCCTCTCGTTCACGCCGGTCGTGCTGTCGGAGAACCGCATCTCGCTGCAGATCTCCACCGAGGTGAGCGAGCTCACAAACGAAGGCGCGTTCCTGCAGCAGGCCACCACCACGACCGATCCGACCACCGGCCAGTCGGTGACCGCGGCCGGCCTCGCCGTGCCGGCGCTGTCGGTGCGCCGCGCCGAGACCACGGTCGAATTGCCGTCCGGCGGCAGCTTCGCGATCGCGGGCCTTCTGCAGCACACCACCAAGCAGGAGATCGACGCGTTTCCGGGATTGAAGGACATGCCCGTCTTGGGCGCGCTGTTCCGCAGCCGCGACTTCCAGAACGACGAAACCGAACTCGTCGTGGTGGTGAGCACCTATCTCGTGACGCCCACCAGCGAAAAGAAAATCGCGTTGCCGACCGACGGTTTCGTGCCCGCCGCCGATGTCGACACGATTCTGATGGGACGGCTCAACACCGTCTACAAGCATGAGCCCGCGGCGATGAGCGCCCCGGGCGGCGGCGGCAATGTCGGCTTTATCGTCGAGTAAAGGAAACGCCATGATCCCGAAAAATTTCCTGCGTTTTTCGTCTCTGGCGGCGGTGCTGCTGGCGGGAAGCTGTGCAGCGCCGTTCAACGCCACCGACGGCCTCGTCGCCTCCGGCGTCGCCAATCATCCGATCACGGTCGAGCCCACTTCGCAGGTCCTCTCCGTCGCGTTCGCCGGTCCGGCGTCCGGTCTTGCGCCGCAGGACGAGCAGAAGATCGACGGTTTCGTCGCCGACTTTATGACCCGCGGCAACGGCGCGATCAGCATTTCCGTGCCGCAGGGCCCGGGCTCCGCCGACACCATCACCTGGTTCGGCGAGCATTTCGCCGAGATGGGCGTGCCGCGCTCGCGCATCCTGGTCGGTCAGCATGACGGCGGCGGCGTCGAGATCAGCTACATCGCCTATGTCGCCCATACCGACGAATGCGGCGACTGGTCGGCCAATGCCGGCGACACCGCCTCCAACCTGCCGATGCCGAATTTCGGCTGCTCGGTGCAGCACAACATCGCCGCGATGGTCGCCGATCCGCGCGATCTGGTGGCGCCGCGCACGATGAGCCCGGCCGACGCCAACCGCCGCGAGACGGTGATGGGCAAATACGAGAAGGGTGAAATCACCCAGGCGGACAAGAACAAGACCGACAAGATCAACGAGCAGTCGGGCGCCGAAACGGACGTCGGTAAGTAGGCAACGCACATGACAAACCTGCAAGCACCAGACAGTGACGCCTTCGGCGCCGCGCCGCACGAGCGGCCGGTGCCGCGCATTTCCATCCAGGCGTTCTGCGAATTTCCCGATACCGGCGCCGCCCTTCAGCGCGCCGCGGCCGACCGCCGGCTCGCCAAGGCCCATGTCACCGTGCAGCTCGGCGGCCTGCAGGCCGCCGTCGATCATCATAGCGGCGGCATCGCGCCCAATCTTCTGATCGTGGAAACGCGTCTGCAGGGCAAGGCCGCGGTCGAGGAGATCGACCGTCTCGCCGAAGTCTGCGATCCCTCGACGAAAGTGATCGTGGTCGGCCGCGTCAACGACGTGGAGCTCTATCGCGAATTGATGCGCCGCGGCGTCAGCGAATACATGGTCGCGCCGCTCAACCCGCTGCATCTGATCGAAGTCATTTCGGGGCTCTACCTCAATCCCGACGCGGCGCCCATCGGCAAGGTCGTGGCCTTCGTTGGCGCGCGCGGCGGCGTCGGGTCCTCGACGCTGGCGCACAATGTCGGCTGGTGCATCGCCGAGCGGCTGCATGTGAACACCGCCATCGTCGATCTCGATCTCGCCTTCGGCACCACCGGTCTCGATTTCAACGAGGAGCCCGGCCAGGGCGTCGCCGACGCGCTGCAGGCGCCCGAGCGGCTGGACGACGTGTTGCTCGAACGCCTGCTGCTCAAATCCGGCGAGCATCTGTCGCTGTTCACCGCGCCGGCCACCATCGAGCGCACGCTCGACGCCGATGTCGCGGCCTATGAGGCGGTGATCGACGCGGTGCGCCAGATGACGCCCTGCGTGATCGTGGACCTGCCGCATATCTGGACGCCCTGGGTGAAGCAGACCCTGCTCGGCGCCGACGACATCGCCGTCGTCGCGACGCCGGATCTGGCCTCCTTGCGCAATGCCAAGGGCATTATCGACATGCTCAAGCAGGCCCGGCCCAACGATGCGCCGCCCAAGCTGGTGCTCAACCAGGTCGGCGTGCCCAAGCGCCCGGAAATTCCGGTCAAGGATTTCGCCGAGACCATGGGCATCGAGCCTTCGATGATCGTGCCCTTCGATCCGGCCCTGTTCGGCGCCGCCGCCAACAACGGCCAGATGCTGGTCGAGATGCAGCCGCGTTCGCAGGTTTCCGAAGCGGTGCTGCGCATGGCCGCGATGCTCACCGGCCGCGCGGCGCAGGCCGACGAGAAGGGAACGCTGCCGTTCCTGTCGTTCCTCAAAGGCAAGAAGCGGGCATAGACATGTTCGGCAAACGCTCCGCGACGTCCGAAGCGCCGCGCCCGGCCGCACCGCCGCGCGTCGAGCCGGCCGCCGCCAGCACCCCGCCGCCGCCCGTCGCCGCGGAGACTGCACCGGCCGTTCCGGCGCCGGGCTCGCAGCCGATGCGCGCGCAGCAGGCGCCTGTCGCCAATTCCAAGAACGCGCCCAAGGCGATCGTGGATTCGCGGTCCGACGACTACTACCAGATCAAAACGACGATCTTCAACGCGCTGATCGACACCATCGATCTGGCGCAGCTCGCTCAGCTCGATCCGGAATCGGCACGCGAGGAAATCCGCGACATCGTCAACGAGATCATCTCGATCAAGGCGGTGGTGATGTCCATCGCCGAGCAGGAACACCTGCTTCAGGACATCTGCAACGACGTGCTCGGCTACGGCCCGCTCGAGCCGCTGCTCGCGCGCGACGATATTGCCGACATCATGGTCAACGGCGCGGGCCGCGTCTTCATCGAAGTCGCGGGCAAAGTGCAGCTCACCAACATCCGTTTCCGCGACAATGCGCAGCTGATGAACATCTGCCAGCGCATCGTCAGCCAGGTCGGCCGCCGCGTCGACGAAAGCTCGCCGATCTGCGACGCGCGTCTGCTCGACGGCTCCCGCGTCAACGTCATCGCGCCGCCGCTCGCGCTCGACGGTCCCACGCTCACCATCCGAAAATTCCGCAAGGACAAGCTCACGCTCGACGACCTGGTGCGCTTCGGCTCGATCTCGCCGGCCGGCGCGCGCGTCTTGGGCGTCATCGGCCGCTCGCGCTGCAACGTGCTGATCTCCGGCGGCACCGGCTCGGGCAAGACCACGCTGCTGAACTGCATGACCGCCTATATCGACGTCGACGAGCGCGTCATCACCTGCGAGGACGCGGCCGAATTGCAGCTCCAGCAGCCCCATGTCGTGCGCCTGGAAACCCGTCCGCCGAACCTCGAAGGCTCAGGCCAGATCACCATGCGCGATCTGGTCAGGAACTGTCTGCGTATGCGCCCGGAACGCATCATCGTCGGCGAAGTGCGCGGACCCGAAGCGTTCGATCTGCTGCAGGCGATGAACACCGGCCATGACGGCTCGATGGGCACGCTCCACGCCAACTCTCCGCGCGAGGCCATGTCGCGTCTGGAATCGATGATCACCATGGGCGGCTTCGCGCTGCCGATGAAGACCATCCGCGAGATGATCGTCGCCTCGATCGACGTCATCATCCAGGCCGAGCGTATCCGCGACGGATCGCGCCGCATCACCAAGATCACCGAAGTGATCGGCAGCGAAGGCGACGTCGTCATCACCCAGGATCTCATGACCTATGAGATGGAGGGCGAGGACGAAACCGGCCGCATCAAGGGCAAGCATCTGGGCACCGGCATCGTGCGCCCGAATTTCTGGGAGCGCGCGCGCTATTTCGGCATGGACCGCGAGCTCGCCGAGGCGCTCGACGCGTTGCAGGAATAGGCGCGCGATGAGCCCCACGCTTCTCTATGCATTGACCGGGATTTTCTTCGTGCTGGCGGTCGGCGGCGCGGCCTTCGCTTTTGTCGGCGGCTCGGGCGGCGCCTCCAAGAAGCGCCTGGCGACGGCGACGCGCGCGCAGGGCGCCGGCGCGGCCGGCCGCAACGCTACCGACGCCAACGCGCAGCGGCGCAAGAACGTGTCGGCGCTGCTCAAGGATCTGGAAAAGCAGCAGGCCGAGACCAAGCAGCGTCCCACCCTGCGCCGCCGCCTCGAGCAGGCCGGTCTTTCGATCTCGCCGCGCACGTTCTGGCTGATCTGCGCCACCGCGGCTCTTGTCGCCATCGGCGTCTGCCTTCTGACCCATCAGGCGTGGTTCGCCACGATCGCGGCCGCCTTCGTCATCGGGCTCGGCCTGCCGCGCTGGGTGCTGTCGTTCCTGCGCAAGCGCCGGGTGAAGGCGTTCACCGCCGAATTCGCCAACGCCATCGACGTCATCGTGCGCAGCGTGCGCTCGGGCCTGCCGACCAACGAGGCGCTCAAGATCATCGCCCATGAATCGCCCAATCCGGTGGGCGGAGAATTCTCCAAGCTGGTCGAGGGCCTGAAGGTCGGCGTCTCGCTCGACCAGGGACTCAAGCGCATGTTCGAGAGCATGCCCACCGCGGAAGTCAGCTTCTTCGGCATCGTGATGACCATCCAGCAGAAGTCGGGCGGCAATCTGTCCGAGGCGCTCTCCAACCTGTCCGGCGTGCTGCGCGACCGCAAGCGCCTGCAGGGCAAGATCAAGGCGATGTCGTCGGAGGCCAAGGCCTCGGCGATGATCATCGGCTCGCTGCCGCCGGTGGTGATGGGCCTCGTCTGGATGTCGACGCCCAGCTACATCGATTCGCTGTTCACCGAGCGCATGGGCAACCTGATGCTGGTGGGCTGCGCGGTGTGGATGTCGGTGGGCATCTTCGTGATGAAGAAGATGATCGACTTCAAGCATTGAGGATTTCATGAGCGGGCTCGACATCGGTTTTCTCAATGTGCTGTTCGACCGCAACTTCGTCGTCACCGCGGTGACGGCGATCCTGGCGTTCGCCACCATCGTGACGCTCGGCCTGCCGCTGCTCGCGCGCAACCAGCTCGGCCAGCGCATGAAAGCGGTGTCGGAGCGGCGCGAGGAATTGCGCGCCCGCCACCACGCCCAGTTCGCCAAGCGCGCCTCGCTGCGGCCCGCGCCCGTCACCTTCATGAAGCAGACGGTCGACCGGCTGAAGCTCTCCAACCTGCTGCAGTCGCCCGACACGCGAGACAAGCTGAGCCAGGCCGGCTATCGCGGCCAGGCGCCGCTCGTCGCCTTCATGTTCTTCCGCTTTGTGATGCCGTTCATCGTCTTCGCCGCGGCGCTGGTCTATCTGTTCGTGATCACGCATTTCCACTGGAGCGGGCTGATGAAGTTCGGCGCCGCGCTCGGCGGCGCGCTGGTCGGTTTCTATCTGCCCGACCTGTTCGTCTCCAACCGCATCCAGAAGCGCCAGCAATCGGTGATGCAGGCCTTCCCTGATGCGCTCGACCTGATGCTGATCTGCGTGGAATCGGGCATGTCGATCGAATCCTCGTTCACCCGCGTCGCCACCGAGATCGGCCAGCAATCGGTCGAACTCGCCGAGGAGCTGGGACTGACGACCGCCGAACTCTCCTATCTGCCCGACCGGCGCGTCGCGTTTGAAAATCTCGCCAAGCGCACCGGCCACACCGGCGTCAAGGCGGTGGCCGCCGCCCTCAATCAGGCGGAGAAATACGGCACGCCGCTGGGTCAGGCGCTGCGCGTCGCGGCCCAGGAAAACCGCGAGATGCGCATGCAGGAAGCGGAGAAGAAAGCCGCCTCCTTGCCCGCCAAGCTCACCGTGCCGATGATCCTGTTCTTCCTGCCCTGCCTGTTCGTCGTGATCCTGGGCCCGGCCGTGATGAAAGTGATGACGACGTTCTACAGTCATTGAGAGCGGGCGCGCGCTTGCGGCGTGCCGCTCTCCCCCAAATCAATAATTCGGTTTTACTGGAAGCAGAAAGCAAAATGGCCCGCTCGCGCGGGCCATTGCGACTTGAGAAACGCTGACTGTTATTTCGTGTCGGCCGCCGTGCGCAGAACCGGGGCGCCGGTCTTGTCGGCAAGCACGGTGGTGTGAGACAGCTTGCGCGGCGCGTGGCTGGCGGCCGCGACTTTCGGCTTCACCGGACCGGCGAGCGGATCGAACGGTACTTTCTCCATCACGACGTTGGGATTGGACGCCGGCGCGGTCTTGCCCGCGTCGGCCAGGGCGACGGTCGCGACCACGCTCTTGGGCGCGGCGGTGGCGATCGCCTGTGGCTTCGGCGCCGCGGCGCGCGGGGCCTGCTGCGGCGGCGTCATCTGGGCGGTGACCACCGGATGGGCGGCGGTTTTGCGGGCCTCGAGCTCCGCGACCATCGCGGCATTGTTGGCGATCTTGGGGTTGGTGGCGCCCGCGGCCGCGGCCTGGGCGAACTTGGCCTGCGCGCCGGCAAGATCGCCGGCCAGCATCCGCGACATGCCGTAATTGTTCAGCACCGTGGGCTCGCCCGGCTTCAGCGCCAGCGCATGTTCATAGGCGTCGCGCGCATCGGTGGAATTGTTGGTCTCGTCATAGGCGACGCCGAGCGCGGAATAGAGCGTCCAGTCATTGGTCTGCAGCTCGACGGCGCGCTTGAGGAACGCCACCGCGTCTTCGGCGCGGCCTTCCTGGGCCAGGACCTTGCCGTATTCGCCCACCACGCGCGCGTCGTCGGGTGCCACCAGCATCAGCTGGCTGAGCGCGGAGGCCGCTTCCTTGAAATGGCCTTGGCGGCGCAGATCCTGCGCGCGGGCCACTTCGCCGGTGAGATCGGTCGGCATCTTCGCGGTTGCGGCGGCGGAATCGGAATCGGAGCCGGCGAGCGACGCACCGCTCCAGAAGGCGCAAAGCGCGATGACGGCAGTGCCGGCGAGCAGACGGTTCATGGACGTAACCCTTCAAGGATCGGTGCGCGCAGCATGGCCGCTCAGCAGTCAACAAACCCTTAAGTATGATCGTAAGAGTCCATGAAAACGGGGCTTTTCCGGCGGCGTCCAAATCTTGACGCAATAAAATGCTCCTATCCTGAAGAGATGAATCGGCGCGGTTTCACGGCACTGGCGATCGGGAGCGTTCTGACGCTCGCCGCCGTCGTCGCCGCCACCGCCCCGGGTCCGGCCCAGACCGCGCGTTTATCGTTCGTTATCGATACGGGCCCGACCGGCGGCACCTATTTCCCCATCGGCGAGGCGATCGCCGGGATCGTCAGCCATCCCCCAGGCATCGTGCGCTGCGACGTGGCCGACGCCTGCGGTCCGCTGGGCCTGATCGCCTCGGCGCGTTCGAGCGCGGGGACCATCGCCAATGTGCTGGACGTGAACAGCCGCCGCGCCGATGCGGCCCTCGCCCAATCCGATGTCGTGGCCGACGCCATCGCCGGCAAAGGCGCGTTCAAGACCAAGCAAACCCATATCCGCCTGATGGCCGACCTGTTTCCCGAAGAGGTGCATCTGGTCGCCGCCAAAGCGGCGCACATCCGCGGCGTCGCCGATCTCAAGGGCAAGCGGGTGTCCATCGGCGATGCGTCGTCCGGCACGATCGTGACGGCGCATGCCGTGCTCGCCGCCTGGCGCCTGCCCGAAACGAAACTGAAAGTGAGCCGCGATCCGGCCGATGTCGCCGCCGACGAACTCGCCCACGGCCGGATCGACGCGTTCTTCTTCACCGGCGGCGCGCCGGTCGGGCTGGTGAGCGATTTGATCGCCAGCGGCAAGGCGGTGCTCGTTCCCATCGACGGCGCCGGACGCCAGCGGCTGATCGCGGCGCGCCCGGGCCTTGGCGCCGACACC
>Ga0209222_1000155_pt1 | contig 15097 bp, 17 predicted proteins | sample BlaSpr_A8_Ref_O3_FD_187991 | JGI IMG/M metagenome (GOLD analysis project Ga0209222, IMG submission 187991) | Forest soil microbial communities from Thunder Bay, Ontario, Canada - Black Spruce, Ontario site 2_A8_Ref_O3 (SPAdes) (version 2) | ecosystem: Environmental > Terrestrial > Soil > Boreal...
GGCTCAAAGACGGTGTTCTCGGCGCCCCCGACCCGGGTCCTGATCAATCCGCAGAGTGCGGATGTCCAGAACGACCTGGCGGGCCTTGCTACCGGGAGTGGGATAGGTGTCCTGGCGACCCTCGCAGGGGTCGCTGCGGGCGACGTCGACCTGATTGCGCCGGTCGGGACGGTCGATGCCGGCGATGCCGGGAATGTTGTGCGTCTTGAGCCAGCGGTCGAGCTGCGACAGCGCCCGCCAGTTGGAGGGGTGCTCGGCATCCGCCCGCACCACCAGCCCCCGCACCACGGGGGTCAGCGATTCGATGTCCTCGCTGTTGGCCCCGACGATGCCGATATGGGGAAAGGTGAAAGCGACGATCTGGCCGGCATAGGAAGGATCGGTGAGGATTTCCTGATAGCCCGTCATCGCGGTGTTGAAGCAGACCTCGCCCACCGCTTGTCCCGCGGCGCCAAAGCCGGTTCCTTCGAAGATCGTGCCGTCCGCCAGCGCCAGCCGCGCGCTCGAATGCTTCGCCGCCGGGCGGGCGGCGGGCGCGAGAACGGTGTCGGTCATGAAGGGCCTCGGATTTGGCGGAAAATAGGAACGCGCCCGCCAGCGGTCAAGCGCAAATGCGCCGATTTGTTATGCACAATACCCGCGTTGTGGGCCCGCGTTGTGGCGGCGCCCGAACTCGGCCTAAGCTGCATGTTTCCGGCATTGGGAGAGAATCATGGGCCTGCGCGAGCAGTTCAACGACCAGATGAAAGAGGCGATGAAGGCCAAGGACGCCCGCCGCCTCTCGACGCTGCGCATGGTGCTGGCCGCGATCAAGGACAAGGACATCGCCGCGCGCACCGAAACCAGCCGCGAAGGCATTTCCGACGACGACGTGCTCGGCCTGCTCGCCAAGATGATCAAGCAGCGCGAGGAAAGCGCGGCGGCCTTCGACACCGGCAATCGCCCCGAGATGGCCAAATCCGAACGCGAGGAGATCGAAGTCATTCGCGGCTTCATGCCCAAGCAGATGAGCCCCGAGGAATCCCGCAGCGCCGTGCAGGGCGTCATCGCCGAGGTCGGCGCGGCGTCGATCAAGGACATGGGCAAGGTGATGGCCGCGCTCAAGGAGCGCTATGCCGGCCAGATGGACTTCGCCAAGGCGAGCGCCACCACGAAGGAATTGCTGTTGCAAAAATAGCTGTCATCCCCGGCCGAGCGTAGCGAGGGGAAGGGGACCCAGGTCGCGACGGTAGCGTGGTTTCAAAGTTTCGCCAGGATTCGTGCGCATCGTGCGATACCGCATTTGCTATCGCCACCTGGGTCCCCTTCCCTCGCGCGAAGGCGCGCTCGCCGGGGATGACAAAAAGGGGTTGAAATGAAAAACTTCGACATCAAGACGGCGACCACCGACGCCGATATCCGCCGCTGCTTTCCCGTGATGAAGGAACTGCGCACCCATCTGAAAAGCGCCGACGAGTTCCTCGCCCGCGTCCGCCGCCAGCAGGCCGGGTCGGGCTGGCGGCTGATTTATGTGGAAGATGGCGGCGAACCCGTCGCCGCGGCGGGGTTTCGGGTCTCAGAATGGCTGGCCTGGGGCAAGGCGCTTTATGTCGACGACCTGATCTGCCTGGAAAGCCATCGCGGCCAAGGCTTCGCGGAAGGCTTGATGCGGTGGATGGAGGAGCTGGCGAAGGCCGAAGGCTGCGTCCAGTTCCACCTCGATTCCGGCACGCATCGGTTGGGCGCGCACCGCTTCTACCACCGCCTCAAGCTCGCGATCACGAGCTTCCATTTCCAGAAAACGCTGTAGTTCCCTCTCCCAAAGGGGAGGTGTATGCACAGGAATCACGAAACAAAGGGCGCACAACGCCCCCCGGACGCCCTACATTACGCCCATGCGCTACGGCCCCAACCTGCTTGAGGAGATTCTCCGCCGGACGGACCTCGTCCAGATGGTGGGACGCAGGGTCAAGCTGACCCGCAAGGGGCGCGTGATGTGGGGGTGCTGTCCGTTCCACAAGGAGAAGTCGCCCAGCTTCAAGGTCGAGAACGAGCGGCGCACCTACAAATGCTTCGGCTGCGGCGCCGGCGGCGACGCGTTCAAATGGCTGATGGAGACGGAAGGTCTCACCTTCCCCGAATCGGTCGAGCGGCTGGCCGGCGAGGCGGGCGTCGAGCTTCCCAAATGGACGCCGGACGACGAAGCGCGCGAAGAGAAGAAGAAATCGCTCTACGACGTCGTCGAGGCGGCGTGTGCGTTCTTCGAAGAGCAGTTGCGCGCGCGTGGCGGCGCGGAGGCGCGCGATTATCTCGCCTCGCGCGGCTTGAACGACGCGGTCGCCAAAAAATTCCGCCTGGGCTATGCGCCGTCGGGCAACAACACGCTGATCGAGCATCTCAAGGCTAAGAACATCCCGCTCGACGATATCGTGGCGGCCGGTCTGGCGCGCGCCGCGGATGGCGAGCGGCCCGCGCGCGATTTCTTCTTCAACCGCCTGATGTTTCCCATCACCGATCCGCGCGGCCGCGTGATTGCGTTCGGCGGGCGCGGACTCGATGCCGATGCCAAGCCCAAATACATCAACACCGGCGACACCACGCTGTTCTCCAAGGGCCGCCAGCTCTACAATTTCTTCGCCGCGCGTCCGGCCGCGCTCAAGGCCGGCACGATCGTGCTGGCCGAAGGCTATATGGACGTGATCGCGCTGGTGCGCGCCGGTTTCGAACAGGCTGTCGCGCCGCTCGGCACCGCGCTCACCGAAGACCAGCTTGCGCTGTTGTGGCGCACCGCGCCCGAACCGATCCTCGCCTTCGACGGCGACGAAGCCGGCCTCAGGGCTGCGCAGCGCGCAGCCCGGCTTTCCCTGCCGCTTTTGAACCCCGGCTTCTCGCTGCGCTTTGCATTCCTGCCCGCCGGGGAGGATCCCGACAGCCTGGTTCGCCGCGAAGGCGCTGGCGCGATGAAGAAGATTCTGGACGCCGCCGAACCGCTCGGCCGCGTGCTGTGGCGCACCGAGACCGAGGGCAAGGATTTCTCCACGCCCGAGCGCCGCGCCGGCCTCGAGCGCGCGCTGTCGGAAATCGTTTCCCAGATCCGCGACACCAAGATCGCCGACTACTACCGGCGCGATTTCGAGCAGCTGGTGTTCGAAGCGTTCAAGCGTCGCGCGCCCTATAAGCCGGAGCGCCGGCCGGACCGTTTCGAGCCGCGCCGCGGCGCCCGCACCGACTACGCCCCGCGCGCTCCCATCGAGGCCGTTTCGTCGGATGTGAAGAACAGCCTGCTCGCCCGCTCCGGCCGCACCGGTGCGCGGCGCGTCAAGGAACTCGAGCTGGCCGCGATCCTGTTCCAGCACCCCGAAATCGCAGCCCATCAGGGCGAGCTGTTGGCCGAGCTTCCGCTCTCCGACGCCTCGCTTGACAGGTTCCGGCACGAACTCCTAAACCTCGCCGCCTCCGGCTTCCGGCTTGAAAATCAGGGGTTGGAGGCCCATCTGGTCCGTACTGGCATGGCCGAGCTTGTGCAGCGCCTGAAAGCGCGGTCGCAGGCGAACGGCGACATCGCCGAGGCGGACGCTAGCGCCGAGGAGGATGTCGAAGCCCGCTGGCTCAGCGCCGCCCATCAATTGCGGGAGATCGCCGAGCTTGCTCCGGAAAGATTGCGGGCGATGGAGCGTTTCAAGACCGAGGCGACCGAAGAAAGCTGGCGCGACGCCTTGGCGACCCGCGTCCAGCCGAACGAAGGCTGAACGTCTCCTCTCCGCCTATATATGAGAGCCCTGCCGGCGATCCGGCCCATTCGAACCGATGATGTGACGCGCGTGCCCAGCAAGACCGCCCTGAAGACCAAAGCCAAAGTTCCCGCCAAGCCAGTGCGCAAGCCCCCGGCCAAGGCCGCCAGCGCCAAGGTGGCGGCGGTGCGCAAATCCGCGCCCAAGAAGCCTGAGCCGCTCAAGCCCGCCAAGCCGACCAAGCTGCCAGTGAAGCCCGTCCAGGCCGCCGCCCCCGCCAAGGGCAAGGCACCGCTCAAGCCGGCCGTCCTGCCGCTCAAGAAGCCGGGCCAGCCCGAGGCCATCAAGCTCAACGGCAAGATCGTCGCCAAGGCGGGCATGAAGCCCGGCGAGGGCGAACCGCCGCCCGGCGACGCCGACAGCCCGCTGCTGGATATGTCCGATGTGGGCGTGCGGAAAATGATCACCCGCGCCAAGCAGCGCGGCTATGTCACCTATGACGAGCTGAACAAGGTTTTGCCGTCCGAGAAAGTGTCCTCCGAGCAGATCGAGGACACCATGTCGATGCTCAACGAGATGGGCATCAACGTCATCGAGAGCGAAGAGCAGGAAGAAGGCGCCGACGGCGAAGGCGCGGTGCCCGCCACGACGACCGGCAAGGCCGTCGCCACCGTCGATTCCGAGAAGGCCGAAAGCTACGACCGCACCGACGATCCGGTGCGCATGTATCTGCGCGAGATGGGTTCGGTTGAACTGCTGAGCCGCGAAGGCGAAATCGCCATCGCCAAGCGCATCGAGGCGGGGCGCGAATTGATGATCGGCGCGCTGTGCGAAAGCCCGCTGACGTTCGAAGCGCTCACCGTGTGGCGCGACGAGTTGAACGACGGCAAGGTTCTCCTTCGCGACATCATCGACCTCGAAGCGATGTATGGCGCGGGTCCGGACGGCCAGCCCAACGTGCCGCCGCCGGTCGGTCCGGACGGCAAGCCGCTCAATCCGCCGGCTTCGGTGATGGCCGCGATCAACGGCACCGCCGCGCCGGTCAACGGCCAGGCCGCGCCGCCGCCGCAGCAATTCAAGCGCCCCGAACCGCCGCCGCGTCCGGCGCCGCCCGCGCCGCGCGCCGATGGCGAGCCGGTCGATCCGGCGGAAGCCGCCGCCACCGCCGACGCCGCCGCCGACGAGGAAGACGACGAAGGCAACCTGCCGCTCTCGGCGATGGAAGCGGCGCTGAAGCCGCAGGTTCTCGAAACCCTCGACCAGATCGCGTCGCTTTATAAAAAGCTCGGCCGCCTGCAGGACGCCAGCGTCGAAGCGGCGCTGGGCGCCGACGAATTGTCGACGAGCCAGGAGCGCCGCTTCAAGAAGCTGCGCAACGAGACCATGGATCTCGTCAAGAGCCTCAAGCTCAACAACAACCGCATCGAAGCGCTGGTCGACCAGATGTACGGCATCAACCGCCGGCTGGTTTCGCTCGAAGGCCGGCTGCTGCGCCTGGCCGAAGCCCATGGCGTCGACCGCGCGGATTTCCTCAAGGAGCATTTCGGCAACGAGCTCGATCCCAACTGGGCGCGGCGCGTCGGACGGCTGACGCGCTCGGGCTGGAAGGATTTCGTCGCCGACGAGCGCGACAAGGTCAAAGCCCATCGCGACGAAATCCAGTCGCTGGCGCAGGAGATGCGCACCTCGATCGTCGAATACCGCCGCATCGTGCAGACGGTGCAGAAGGGCGAGCGCGAATCCGGGGTCGCCAAGAAGGAAATGATCGAGGCCAATTTGCGCCTCGTCATCTCCATCGCCAAGAAATACACCAATCGCGGCCTGCAGTTCCTCGACCTGATCCAGGAAGGCAATATCGGCCTGATGAAGGCGGTCGACAAATTCGAATACCGCCGCGGCTACAAGTTCTCGACCTATGCGACGTGGTGGATCCGCCAGGCGATCACCCGCTCGATCGCCGACCAGGCGCGCACCATCCGTATCCCGGTGCACATGATCGAGACGATCAACAAGCTGGTGCGCACCTCGCGCCAGATGCTGCACGAGATCGGCCGCGAGCCGACGCCGGAAGAGCTCGCCGAGCGCCTCGCCATGCCGCTCGAAAAAGTGCGCAAGGTGCTCAAGATCGCCAAGGAGCCGATCTCCTTGGAGACGCCCATCGGCGACGAGGAAGACAGCCATCTGGGCGACTTCATCCAGGACCCCAACGTGGTGCTGCCGATCGACGCCGCCATCCAGGCGAACTTGCGCGAGACCACCACGCGCGTGCTCGCCACGCTCACGCCGCGCGAGGAGCGCGTGCTGCGCATGCGCTTCGGCATCGGCATGAACACCGATCACACGCTGGAGGAAGTGGGCCAGCAGTTCAGCGTGACGCGCGAGCGTATCCGCCAGATCGAGGCCAAGGCCTTGCGCAAGCTCAAGCATCCCAGCCGCTCGCGCAAGCTGCGCAGCTTCCTGGACAACTAGTCCGCAAGGTTCGCACACCCCGTCCCGCGCGAGCGGGCGCTGATAATGGAATGACCGCAGAATGCGTGGCTTCAAGGAATTGAGTTTCTCCGACCGTCTCAAGGCCGCGGCCGAGGCCAAGCAGGCGCAGCTGGAAAAGGCGCGCCAGAAAGCGCTTGAGAACCAGGCCGGCCTGCCCGAGCGGCTTGCCGCGCGCGCCGCGCTCGCGGCCGAGCGCGACAAGCGCCAGGCCGAGCGCAAGGCCGCCAAGCTCGCCGATGCCGAGCGCCTCGCCAAGGAGCGCGCCGCCGCCGAAATCGCCCGCGTCGAAGCCGAGAAGCAGGCCGCCGTCACCCGCGCCGCCGAGAAGGCCGAAGCCGCCGCGCGCCAGGCGGCCTTGGAAATCGAACGCAAAGCCGCGCGCGACGCGCGCTACGCCGCCCGCAAGAAGCGGCAGAAATAGGTCACAGATGAGCGTCCGCCAAGCCGAGAAGCGCGTCTTCAAATATCCCAGCGAAGACGAATGCCTGATCCGCCGCCTCGGCAGCGGCGTGCTCGCGAGCTGGGCCACGCTGCCGCCCGAAGTCCGCGAGAAGATTCTCGCCGAGGCCAACCTCGCCTGGGACCGCGAATACAACATCTCCCAGCTGCCGCAGAAGCTGGAGACGTTCGTGAAACGTCATCCGGGACGGATGAGTTAGCGTTCGGATTACGGCGCCGCCGCGATAATCGTCACCTTCTGAATGGTCACGGGAAACGCCGGCGCGGCGTCCGGAAACGGTCCTTTGCCGCCGTGGAGCACGCTGGCGGCGATCCTGTCGACCACGTCCATGCCGTCCACCACCTTCGCGAACACGGCGTAGCCGGTGGTGTTGGGTGCGGCGCCGGGCGTGGGGTCGAGCGGAGGATTGTCGGACAGGTTGATGAAGAACTCCGCGGTCGCGCTCGCTGGGTCGTCGTTGCGCGCCATCGACAAAGTGCCGCGCAGGTTCTTGAGGCCGTTGGCGCTTTCGAGTGCGATGGGCGCGCGGGTGGGCCGCGCGGTGCCGTCGACCTCGTAGCTGCCGGCCTGGATCACGAAGTCCGGCACCACGCGATAGATCACGGTGCCGTCGAAATGGCCCGCGCGCGCATAGGCGATGAAGTTGGCGACGCTCGCGGGCGCGCGCGCGGCATCGAGCGCGATGGTGATCGTGCCGAGCGAGGTTTCGATTTTGGCGGCGGGGTCGGCTGCGGCCGATGCCCCCGTCAGCAGCAGCGCGAACGCCGCGATGAGAAATCCGCGCATGGTCCTCACCATCCCGGCCACACCGCGCGCAGCACCATCGCGATGCCGACGAGCGATGCCGTCCAGATCAGCGTGCGCGTGAACGGAATGGCGATCACATAGGCCGGCACATAGAGGACGCGCGCCCAGAAATAGATTTGCGCGCCGAGCGCAGAACTGGACGTGTGCTTGTCGAGCGCGTGGGCCAGCAGCACGGCGGCGGCGAACAGCGGGAAGGTCTCGATGAAATTCTTCCAGGCGCGCTCGAGCCGCGCGGCGTATTTGCCGAGCGGCGGCCAGCCTTCGTCGCGCGGCCCGATGCCCCAGGGCATGCCGCGCCCGCTGACGCTGGCCAGCGTCGCGAGCAGAAGCTGCACGATGCCCAGTACGATCGCGCAGAACAGCATCTGCATTTCGACGGTGCCGAAAAGACCGGCGCTCATGGCGTCCTCCTCGATTGTGTGCGCGTCACATCCACCGCATGACCGCATAGCCGATCGCGCCCGCGACCACGATAAATAGGATGATCCACAGCGTCGCGCCGAAAAGCTGGCCGACCGAATCGGCCGCGGTAGGCTCTTCGGGTTCGCCGCCGGTGGGCGGCAGGTCGTCCTCGTCTTCCATGGCGCGAATCTCCCCGGCGGCCCGGGCCGAAACTATCACGCCGCGGCATAATTGAAACTGACGCTGATGCGCTTGCCCCGCGCGCCGTTGGGCGGGACGTCATGGCGCAGGAAGCTTTCCCATAGCAGGAGCGTGCCGGGCTTGGGCGCCACGGTGACGAAGGTCTGGTTGGCGCGGCCGGCCCTCGCGCGCTTGGCGGGCGCGGCCATCATCATGGCGAGGCGCGGATCCTCGAAACGGATGGCGGACGCGCCGCTTGGAATGGTCACATAATAGGTGCCGCTGATGATCGAGTGGGGATGAATATGCGCACCGTGCGCGCCGCCCTGGTCCATCACATTGATCCACAGCGAATCGCGCACCAGCCGGCGCCCGTTCATTTCGAATTCGAGCGTGCGCGCGAAGCCGCGCGCATGGAGGTCGAGCTGCCTGCCCAGTTCGGCGAACACCGGCGCGCGGGTGACCAGATCGTCGAGCGAGGCATAGGAGGTATAGCCCCCATAGCCGTGCGCCTTCGCCCATCTCTGTCCCGCGCGATCCTCGCGCGCGATGACGAGACAGGTCTTCTCGAGCTCCGCGTTGAGCGCGCGCGAAAGCGCGGCGCGATAGAGCCGGGTTGCGAACAGCGACTCGATGGAAGGCTTGGTCATGGCGGGGCGAGAATACAGCCTTTCGTCCGCGGCGCGCCCGCTTATTTCGGCAGATAGTCGTTCGGCTCGGCGAGTTCGAAGCCCGGCGTTTCGGCGATGCATTGGCGCAGCAGGAACGCGTGGCCCGAGCCGTAGAACACCACCACGTGGTCGCCGGGATGGGCGAGCTGGACGATGTTGGCGCAGATCAGAAAATTGCGCCGGTACCAGGCCGTGAGAAGTTCGGCGCCGGGCTGGTCTGCGCCGCCGCCGATCTTGAGCGTGGTGCGGTAGAACGCGTTGTCGTCCCTGATGCGGTCCGGATCGTTGAGGAAGCGCAAGGTGGCGGCGACGCCCTGCTTGTCCAGGATGTCGCCCTGCCTGTCGACCATCGCCTGCACTTGCGCGTTCTGGGCGTCGAGCAGGGCCGACTCGCCATGCGCCTTGGCATAGGCATCCACCGCGTCATAAGGAAAGTCGCCCTCGACATCGACGCCGTGGACGGTCGCCAGGCCCGCGGCCTTCGCCAGCCGGAAGCCGAGCTGCACCACTTCGTTGCGCGACGGCGCAAGCGTGCCTTTGACATAGGAGTCGTAACGCGGCGCGGCGTCGGCGTCCGACCACTCGACGTCGACCATCGTGGGATGAAAGCGCAGGAGCCCTTCGTTCACCGCGGCGATCTCGGCCTGCCGCCTGGGCGCCAGCACGTCATCGACCTTGAGATTGTGCATGTCGCGTCCGGGATTGCTCATGTGAAAGCCGCCCACGATCATCACCTGCACCGGCGCGTCGGCCGCGACGGCGCTGGCGCCCCATGCCACGGCGCTCGCGCCCCAACTGACGGCGCCGATCAGTCCCATGATGGCCAGCTTCATGTCCCGCTCCCCGGCTGTGCGGATTTCATTTAGGCGGCCCTCGCGCGCATTGCCAGTCGCGCGAAAACCGCTCTTTTCCGCGCGACACTGGGTCATCGCGGATGTCGGGGGCCATGCAACCCACGCAAATCCTGCGTGCATGCGCGGCATCCGTCCGCAGCAGCGCCTTGCGGCAATTCGCGTTCACGCAATTTTCGCGCGAAAGCCGTATGGTGGCCGCATGACCATCACCGAGAAAGCCGAACGCATCTATTCGCGCCTGGAGCACAATGCCGACGCCATCATCCATGTGGCCGGCGTGCTGTTCGCGATCAATGCCGGGCTGTGGCTGCTGTTCCATGTCACGGGGCTGTCCGCGGTGGTCAGCGTCTCGATCTATTGCGCCGGGCTGTTCGCGATGCTGAGCGCGTCGGCCGCCTACAATCTCGCGCCGCAGGGCCGCGCGCGCGAGATCCTGCGCCGCTTCGACCACGCGGCCATCTTCATCATGATCGCGGCGACCTATACGCCGTTCGCCGCCAACCGGCTGGGCCAGCCGGCGGGCGACATGATCCTGGCCGCGATCTGGCTGTGCGCCACGGTGGGCGTGATCCTCAAGATGATCTATCCGCGCCGCTTCGAGCGCACCAGCGTGGTGTTCTATATCGCGATGGGCTGGATCATCGTCGCCGTCATCAAGCCGCTCGCGGCCCATGTCGCGACGGCCGATTTCTGGCTGCTGATCGGCGGCGGTCTCGTCTATTGCGCGGGCGTCGCGTTCTACCTGACCGAGCGCATCCCGTTCCACAAGGCGATCTGGCACTGCTTCGTGCTCGCCGCCGCCGTGCTGCAATTCGCCGCCGTCGCGGGCGAGTTCACGGCCTAGATATTCGGCCAGAACAGCGCGGCTGTGATCAGCAGAATGGCGAGCGTGGCGACGATCCATACCAGCGTGCGCAACCCCGGCACGCCGAACCCATAAAGCGGCAGATAGACGATCCGTGCCGCGACATAGATCTCCGCGCCCCACACCGTCGCCCAGTTGTGCCGTCCGGCGGCGGCGGCGATCAGGACCGCGGCGGCGAAGAACGGGAACGTCTCGAGGAAATTGCGGAACGCGCGCTCGAGCCGGCCGGCGACCTTGCTCACGGGCGGCGCCGGCGCGTCGCGCGGCCCGACATTCCATTTGAGGCCGCGCTGGCTGTTGCCCGTGCGCGCGGCGATCAGAAGCTGGAACATCCCGAGCACGATGGCGACGGCGAGCATGGTCAGCTCGGTGCTCAGGCCCGCGATCTGAATGGCGATAGGATTGCTGAAAGTCATGATGGTCGCCCCCTGGCTGGACGCCAGCCTAGCGCCATTTGCCGCCGATCAATATCTTCTCAACGGCTTTACCGCTAAGCTCCGCGCAATGCGGAAGGAAATCGCCATGCGTGGAATTCAGACCGCCATCGTCATCGGCCTTTTGGGCCTGTCATTGTCGGGCTGCGCGGTTGCCAGCGCGGCGGGCACGGTGGTCGGCGTCGCCGGCACCGTGGTCGGCACGGCGGTCGATGTGACGTCCGATGTCGTGGGCGCCGCCGCCGATGTGGCCACCGGCGGCGACTCCAAGAAAGACGACAAGAAGGACGACGACAAGAAGCCCGATTAGCCGCGCTGTCCTTAGCCGCCTGTCGTTAGCCTCCCTGGCCGTCGGCGCCGAAGCGCCAGCGCAGTTCGACGCCGAACATCCTGGGCGGCCCGTAGATCGAGGCCGACGTGCCCGTCAGATGCAGCAGCGCGTTGGCGCCTTGCGCGTAGGTCTGATTGGTCACGTTGTCGACGAAGACCGACAGGTCGAACGGCTTGCCCAGGAAGCTGTCCCAGTCGACCCGCAGATTGACCAGGCTGTAGCTGCGTTGCTCGGGACGCTGGCCGGCGGGCGCGAGGCAGGTATAGGGCGCGCCCAATACCGCCGGCTGCACGAAGGCGCCGCAGGTCGTCTCGATGTCGCTCAGATCGGTGAACCATTCCCGGCTCTGCCAGTACCAGGTCGCGCTCAGATAGGGCGAGCCCAGCGACGAATCGATCGGGATGTGGAAGCGCGGCGTGATGCCGAACTTGTTCTTCGGCGTGTAGCCGAACGGATTGCCCGAATGGTTGGTCGCGCCCACGGAGCTCTGATTGCCGAACGGATCGATCACCACTTCCTGCGGCAGCACGAACTTCTGATAGGTGGCGTCCGTGTAGGAATAGAACACGTCGACCTGGAAGTTCTCGTCGGGAATGAAGGTCGATTCGAATTCCGCGCCCTTGATGGTGGCGCGCGCGGCGTTGAAGGTGAGCGCCGCCGGCTCAATGACCGTCGGCGCCGGTGGAAGCGCCTCCACCACGATTGGGATTTCGTCGTTCTTCTGGACGTCGGAATACCAGCCGTAATAGACGTCGAAATTGGTGCGGCCGGGGACGCCCAGGATCGTCCAGTTGTTCTTGGTGCCGAGCTCGACGTCGGTGAGATATTCCGGCTTGAACTCTTCGTAATCGGTGGCCGCGACCGCGCCGCTGTTGAAGCCGCCGCTCTTATAGCCGCGCCGGTAGGTGGCATAGACCATCGTGTCGTCCGTCACCTGATCCTGCGCCGACAGCGTCCAGCTCGGCGCGCGGAAGCTTGCCTTCTCGGTCGGCAAGGCGAAGGCGGCGGTGAGCGGGAACGGACAGGCGGTGAGTCCCGGATTGGACGCCGACAGGATGCAGGTCTTGTCGGTGGCGACCTTGTGGTCCCAGGTGTAGCGGCCGCCGGCGGTGAAGCTCAGGCCTTGCGCCCAGGACGAGGCGTCATAGGTCGCGCTGCCATAGACGGCATTCGACGTGCCGCCATTGGTGAGCGAGTCGATTTCCGTCGTGCCGAAACCGGCCAGCGGATTGGGCGAGCCGAATTGCGCGCCGCCGAAGCTCTCGCGCTCGACTTCCGAATACCCCGCCGGATGGTTGAGCTCGTGATAGAAGCCCAAAATCCAGTTCAGGCTGTTGTCCGCGGTCTCGCCGAGAACCTGGAATTCGTCCGTCACCTGAAACGAATTCGATTCCCAGGTGCGCGAATTGGGAATGTCGAGCAGCGGCAGGTCGGAGCCGTCATAATCGAACGCCGGCTGCTCCTTGTCGCTGCGATAGGCGAAGATGTTGCGCAGGCGCAGATGCTGCGCCACGTCCCACGACGCGATATCCGTCGCACCCCAGGAATCGCGCTTGAAGCCGAGCGGAATGCTGGAGGTGGTCTTGCGCGGCCCGAGCGCCTGTTGCTGGGCCAGCGCGCCCAGCATGGCCTGCTCGAATCCGGCCAGCGCGCCGCAGGTCTGACCCAGGACCGGCGGGTAGAATCCGTATTGCGCGGGCGACGGGCAGAACGTCAGTCCCATCGGCTGGAGCAGCGGCTGCAGCTGCTGGGTGGCGAGGTTGTCGATCGTCGCGGTGTTGACGCCGGTCAGTTTTGCGCCGGTGCCGTGATTGTGGTCCGCCAGATAGTCGAACACGGCGTAGTTCTCGAAGCCGGCAAACGGCCGCCACGTCGCGCCGATGCGGAACGCGTCGATGTCCTCGTTGTCGAGATCCTGTCCGGTCGAGATGTCCTTGGTGTAGCCGTCGCGGCGGGCAAAATCGCCGGCCACGCGCACGTCGAGGTTATCGGTGACGGGCAGGTTGATCGCGCCTTTGAGCTCGTGCAGCGCGTAGTCGCCGACGGAGCCGTCGAGATAGCCGCCGAACTGATCGTCGGGCCGCTTGGGCTCGAACAGGACCGCGCCGCCCGTGGTGTTGCGCCCGAACAGCGTGCCTTGCGGGCCCTTGAGGACCTGGATGTTGTCGAGATCGTATTCGCTGCCGGGGCCGCTCGCATTGAACGGCACTTCGGCGAAATAGGTCTGCACGCCGGGATCGGCGCCGCCGAAGGGCTGGCTCTGGCCGCGGATGGTGAACACATCGTCGTCGCGCGAACCCAGGCTGGTGGAGACTTCGAGCGACGGCGTGACATTCTGCAGCGCGAGCGCCGAATTGGTATCGGTCACGCGCAGCATCTCGCTCGAGAGCGCGGTGACGGCGACCGGAACCTTTTCGAGATTCTCCGCGCGACGCCGCGCGGTGACGGTCACCTGTTCGATGGCGGGCGCCGCGGTCGCCTGTGCCGGTGTGACGGTGGCCGGCGCCGTCTGCGCGCCGGCGGCGGAAGCAAACATACTCGTGACGCATGCCGCGCCCAGCAGCAGACATTTTGTGCGCATGAATCCCCTCTTGCGGCGCTTGACGCAACGCTCCCGCGCCATCGTTTTGACGCCGTCAGTATACGGCAAATCGCGCCGCTCGCCGAGAGGTAAATGCAGCCCGGCCAAGGGGTTGCGGTTTGGTTAGAAAGAATCCTTGCGGCGTCGCATTTCGGCGAAAACCTCGACATCGCCCGCTGTTGTCAGGCCCAGCGTCCGGCGGATTTCCGCACTGTGGGGCCGCAGGAACGGGTTGGTGCGCTTTTCCAGCAACAGGGTCGATGGAACAGTCGGCGCACCCCGGTCCCGCGCCGCCGTCACTTCGGCCATGCGCGCCTTGAGCGCGGCGTTGCCGGGTTCCAGCGTCAGCGCGAAGCGGGCGTTGTTGAGCGTGTATTCATGGCCGCAATAGATGCGGGTCTCGTCCGTGAGCCGCATCAGCTTCGACAGGCTTTCCCACATCATCGCCGGGGTTCCCTCGAACAGCCGGCCGCAGCCCATCGCGAACAGCGTGTCGCCGGTGAACGCGATGTCGCCGAAGACGAAGGCGATGTGGCCGCGCGTATGCGCGGGGATTTCCAGGATCTGCGCGGCGCGGCCGCCCCATTGCCAGGCCTCGTTTTCGCTCACGCCGACATCGATGCCGGGAATGCGCTCGCGATCCTTCGCGGGGCCCACGACCGTGGCGTCGAATTCGGACTTGAGCGCGAGGTTCCCGCCGGTGTGGTCGTGGTGATGGTGCGTGTTGAGGATGTGGGAAAGCCGCCAGCCATGCGCCGCCAGCGCACGGCGCACCGGCTCGGCTTCGGACGGATCGACCACCGCGCACAGCCCGGAGTCGGCATCGCCGATCAGATAGGCGTAGTTGTCCGTCAGGCAGGGCACGAGTTCGACGCTGAGCGCGGTCATGGGGCATCCTTTTGGCGGGCGAGCCTAGCAATCCGCAGCGCAACGTTGAACCGCGCTTTTGCAAGGTCTAGGCAAGGCGCCATGCTGTTCGACGCGACCGGTCTTGCATCCTTCTATGACGAGCCGCTGGGCCAGGTGACCCGCCGGCTGATCCTGCGGCGCATGCGGCTGGCCTGGCCCGATCTGCGCGGGCTTCGCGTGTTGGGCTACGGTTTCGCGGTTCCCTATCTGCGGCCCATCCTGAGCGAGGCGGCGCTGGCGGCCGCCTTCATGCCCGTTCAGCAGGGCGTGGTGGCCTGGCCGGCCAAGCTATCCCTTGTGGTCGCGGGCGACGAGGACGCGCTGCCGTTCCCCGACGCGAGCTTCGACCGCGTTTTCATGATTCACGGCCTCGAGGCCGCCGAATCGACCCGGATCCTGCTGC
>Ga0209222_1000157_pt1 | contig 15049 bp, 14 predicted proteins | sample BlaSpr_A8_Ref_O3_FD_187991 | JGI IMG/M metagenome (GOLD analysis project Ga0209222, IMG submission 187991) | Forest soil microbial communities from Thunder Bay, Ontario, Canada - Black Spruce, Ontario site 2_A8_Ref_O3 (SPAdes) (version 2) | ecosystem: Environmental > Terrestrial > Soil > Boreal...
CACGCAACCGGCACCGGCAAGCATATTACGGATGAATTGCGTGTGTCCTGGCACATCGACAAAGCTGATTCGCAGCGGTGCGTTGTCTTTGGCTATGCCATCAAGAGACGCAAATCCAAGGTCGATGGTTATGCCGCGCCGTTTCTCTTCAGAGAAGCGATCACAATCAACACCGGTAAGCGCATGAACCAGTGTCGTCTTGCCATGGTCAATATGGCCGGCCGTTCCGATGACGATGGATTTGATTGGCATAATCATTGAGAAGAATCGTTCGAAGAAGTCGCGGCGGTCTAGTTCCCGCCGGGAGCGAGGGGATCAGAACCGTTGGTGCCCTGCGCTAGTTGCTCAAGCAGAGATATCAATTTCGCGTCGAACTCAGGCTCCACGGTACGCAGATCCAGCAGAACATTGTTATCGCTGATGCGGCCGATGATCGGGGGATCGAGTCTTCGCAGCGCCAATAGCAACGCCTGGGGCGAGAGCGAGCGATGGCGCAGGGCCACGGCTGAGCTTTTTAAACGTGCGGCTGGTGCTGTTCCACCACCAATGAGGCTTTGAACTGCAACTACTTTGGCGGATAGAGAATCGGAGATCAGATGGACCGCAATCCGCTCGCATCGCTGCGAGATCTCGCCCGAAGTCGCATGCAGCATCTTCACGATTGGAATTGAATCCGCGCGATCGATCAGGTGATCCATGAGTGTTGCTTCGAGCGCGGCATAGGTAAGCTTGTCCACGCGGAAGGTACGCAGCAGAGGGTTCTTGCGAATGCGTTCTATCAGGTCCACCCTGCCAACGAGCAGACCACACTGGGGTCCTCCGAGCAACTTGTCTCCGCTAGCCGCAATCAGGTCCGAGCCAAAACGAAAGCTGTCGAGCAGAGTCGGTTCCGAGCGCACTCCGAGATCGTCGAGCGAGAAGAGCAAGCCGGTACCCTGGTCATCGAACAGGGGAATCTTCCTGTGTCTGGCGAGGGAGACTAGTTCATCGAGAGCAGGCCGCGCAGCGAACCCCTCGATGCTGAAGTTAGACTGATGAACGCGAAGGATGAGGCCTGTCTCTGGCGAAATCGCACTCTCGTAGTCGGCGAGCCGGGTACGATTCGTGGTGCCCACCTCGCGCATGCGGGCGCCAGATTTAGCGAGAATTTCGGGAATGCGGAAGCCGCCACCGATTTCGACGAGCTCACCGCGAGAGACGAGGACTTCGGTGCCTTCTGCAATGGAGTTCAGCGCGAGGAAAGTGGCCGCCGCACAGTTGTTGACGACCACCGCAGCTCGCGGCGTCTCCGCCATCTCTCCGATCATGGCACCAACCTTGGTTTTCAGCAGGCGCAAAAGAAGTTGTTCGGCATGAGTATCGCGAGGGCTTCGTTCGCCGCTTTCGAGATCGAATTCCAGATTCGAGTAACCCGCTGCGGTTTGGCGGATGCGTTCCAGTGCGGAGGCGCTTAACGGGGCGCGCCCGAGATTGGTATGGAGAATAACGCCCGTGGCGTTGATCACACGCCGTAACGAGAACTGCGCTGCGTGGCGTAGTTCGTCGGCGACAGCGAGATTAAGCGATGAGAGAAGCATCGTGAGGCTCCCTTGAGTGTGTTGCCCGTCCGCGATCTGCTGTTTGACGCGCAGCAGAACCGCTCGCGACGAATCGAGTACCGCACTGCGCGAATGGACCTGCAGTAATGCGGCCACGTCTGGACTGAGTAAAAGATCATTGACGGACGGAAGCAGCCTGTATAGGTTGCTGGTCTCCGAACTGTTCCTTGCCTGCTCGCTGTTCTCCATCGGTTATCTACGATTCTAGAAAGTGTACTTCGTTCGCTGGAGGACCTGTTACCGAAGGAGAATTGCTGGAGTTCCCTTTCCGAGCGCGTAAGGTCTGAGGACAGAGCCACCGAGCATATCGCACTGTTGTAAAAGCTTTCAATGCGCCGCCTCGCTGCTTGTGTTTAGATACCATAGTAGGCTGAGCGCGGCGCTTTCCAGGCAATGTGTTCGCTGTAATGCAGGAAGTGCTTAGGCTCCGGTGATCCTCCCGGTCTTCAAAACCGGTGGTCGTTCTTAACGGACGACGGTGTGTTCGACTCACACGCACTTCCGCCATCTCGCGCGCGGCGCTTTGGAACAGAGCAGACCCCAGAGAGCAGCATGGTTCGTTGAAGCCAACGCGCTCGGTAGACCGACCCGGACTATGAAACAATCGCGACGGATCGATGTTCTTCCAAGCACAGCGGTTCTGCAACTACGGTTCGCAAATGAGCACTCCGCTTTTTGAGCTTGCGGGCTCGGGTGGGAGGGGCCATCGTGGTGCGGTGCTCTGCAAAGAAACTGCGAAGGCAGACTGCGATGTCCTTCGGTTTGTCGAGAGGAATAAAGTGTCCCGCGTCGAGCGTGACCACTCTTGAGTGCAGAATGAGCGAAGCTGCTCGCTCTGCGAAGGAGGCAGGCAAAACATCGCGTGATCCGTGGAAGAGCAGCGTTGGCATCAGTAACGCTGCGAGCTTTGTCGGGATTTCACCCAACATATCTTCAGGTTTGCCCCAACGTACGAGTCGCATGAGTTGCCAAACTCCAGTCAGGCCGGAGAATGGTTCATAAAACGCGCGGCGCAGTATGTCGTTCGATTCGCCGACAAGGGCTCGACGCATCGCAACCTTCCAGAAAGCGAAATGCAACAACGGAGCCAGCACTTCTCCGATCAGGGGTTTGCGGAGCGGATTGAGAAGGAAAAACGGCTTGAGCTCCGGAAAGATCGCCGGGGACATGAGCACAAGGCACGCCACACGTTGTGAAAAGCGGGTCGCGTACTGAACGGCGATGGCAGAGCCGGCATCGTGTCCAACTACATGCCATTTCTTTACGCCGTGCTAAATACGAAGCAACTCAATCTGCTTTGCCAGGCGATCAAGATAACCGGGCCCATATGAAATGAATGGTGTTTCTCCCATGCCGGGCAGGTCGACGGCAAAACAATCGGTGATGGCTCGAGAGTTGTTCGATGATGCCGCCCCACAGCATGCGGTTGGTAGGCATGCCGTGGATGAAGAGAATGGCATCGCCTTTACCTTGGTGTATGCAATGCACGGCGTTGCCCCCTTCTTTCATCGACAGCGTGGCGCGAGTTGCTGGGTCGGGTGCCAAACAAACGGCTGAGTTGAAACAGGCCCCATGCCACCGCTCTTATCGTGACCAGAGCAGAACAAAAGATCACGGTTCCGAAGAGGCGTCTCGGACGTACGCGGGAATACAAGAGATTGGTGAGCCAAGCGGGAACTGTGTATGCTCTCGCTGTGCCGAACAGACCCAGTCGGGCGCGGAGGGGAGGTTGATAAAATAGCTTCTCGATCAGGCTATTAAAATATCGTCCGATACCGCTCACACGCAGGTTATATGCAGTTCTAGCAAGGACCGGAATGATTTTTCGGTGCCGATATCTGCAAATGAGGGCGCTTGCCTCCTCAGCGTTTCGAAGGGCAGCCGTAACTCCGTTACCGGTAATCGGGTCGGACTGGGAAGCGGCTTCTCCGATGATGATCCAGTTTGGCCCGCAGACGCCCATGTAAGTACGGCAGAGGAACGACGTGACCGCGACCCGCTCGGGCGGAGCATCTTTGGCGAGAGTGCTTAGGCGCGCGAACTTCTGCATTTGCTTCCAAAGCAGATCGGGATTTTTAAGGCCGTGGGCGCGTTGCAACTTGACTTTCGATCCGGGTGCGATATACCCAATGCTGCTGACGCCGGGGCGGACGGGAATCTCCCAAATCCACTCCATATATTCGCCGACCGGGCTGAGCATGTAGAGAGTGGTCGCTTCGACCCAGTCTTCGGTGGGGAAATATGCCCAGAGCGCAACCTTATGCGGTCCGTAAGCAGCGAACGGCAGGCTGAATTCTTTTCCGAGCACGCTGGCTGCAGCGCCGGACGCGTCGATAATCCAGGAGGCTCGAATGCAATGTCCTGCCGAGGTCTCGACGGCCGAGATCCGCCGATCTCGAATCTCGAATCCAACAGCCCGCTCGTGAAGCGTAACAACTCCGTGAGTGCATGCTGACTGTTGCAACCGGTTGTGCACCTGCAGGCGATCCAGGTGCAGGTGCGTGTTTCCACATTCCATGGAGGTGCAGTAAGCCAATCCCCGGGAAGATATTCATGCTGTGAACCGTCAGGTGCGGTAACGGTGATATGCCGCTTGAAGGTGGCCGCACCCGAAGCCACCAGATCTTCCATGGTTGGGCCGAGTTGCGCAAACAACTGAGGGGCCGACCAGTCGAGAGACTCACCAACGTTTGCACCGTTTGCCGATGACACTTCTACGGCTCGCGATGTAGCTTTCAGCAAAATTCACGCGAGAGTCGAAGGCACTGCGCTGGCCGCTCATGAACTCGGTCTCTGAAGGCAGGCTGTGGATTCACTCTCTTTCAGATTCGAGCTCTCGGGTGCAATTGGTGTGGCTTCGATCAACTCCTCTGGCACTATGAAGTCCGTTTCGCGGGTCCAATTTCTCCATGAGGGCATTCATTGATAGCGCGATCCTCGGCCCGGCATACCCAAACTGGAGCTATACTTTTACAACTCTTTTAGGGGATTCAGAATATTCTCTGTGATCATAGGATCGTGTTTGAACACGCCGGCCAGGTGATTTTGTGAAACATAGGTGAAATTCACGTGTGTAATCGACGCGATCGCGCCGATTGCAATTCGGATGAACGAGCGCGGACATTCTGTTGGGCGACTGTACAGACATCTCACAAACAATGAATCCTAAACTCCCGGCGCGGATATTCTTCGTACTCTTTTGCAGCTTACTGGCCTGCCCTTGTGCGAACGCTGTGGATCCGGACCGGCGGATCTCTCAGTACGCGAACATTGCCTGGCGCGTGCGTGACGGAGTCTTCGCAGGGGCACCCAGTGCTATCACGCAAACTACAGATGGATATGTGTGGATTGGGACGGTAGGTGGACTATTGCGCTTTGACGGCGTTCGCTTCGTCCGCTGGACTCCACCCGCCGGAGAACATCTTCCCAGGACGGCCGTGATCTCACTCCTGGGCACCTCCGATGGGAGCCTGTGGATTGGAACATCCGCTGGTCTGGCTCAGTGGAAGAACGGACATTTGTTAAATTTCCCAGAAACATTGGGTCGCGTGAACTCGATCTACGAGGATCGTGAGGGCACGATTTGGATGGCGCGTTCGCGAACGCGGGCCGGAGCTGTTTGTAAGGTCACACTATCTGTGGCCAAATGCTACGCGCCCAAAGACGGAGTTCCACCCAATGCCGGGACATTGACCGGCGACAACTTCGGATATCTTTGGATTGGAACCCCCACCGCACTTGTCCGATGGAAACCAGGTTCATCTACTTCGTACGAGTTGCCCGGACTCAAGTCCAATGCAGGGCTTACTGGTATAAACGTCGCTGCCGCTCCTGATGGATCTGTCTGGGCGGGGATCGCGAATTCCGGCCACGAGCTCGGTCTGCAACGGTGGGTAAACGGTACTTGGAGAACCCTGATCACAACCACACTCGACAGCAGCACGTTGAATGTCTACGCATTGTGGTTGGACCGACATAACGCATTGTGGATTGGAACTGAAGGAAACGGCATCTACCGCGTCCACGACGGCAAGGTGGATCGTTTTCGAAGCGCAGATGGTCTATCAAGCGATACCATCGAGGGTTTTTTTGAGGACCGAGAAGGTAATTTGTGGGTGACCACCGCCGAGGGCGTCGACTGTTTCCGCGACATTCCAGTAGTCACCTTCTCTGTGCGCGAGGGACTTACTGGTGACGCGATCGATTCCATACTTGCGGCTCGAGATGGGACAATCTGGATCGGGAATCTGGCAGGTTTGGATTATGTGCGTGGGGAGGTCGGTTCATCCATCGGTCAAAAAAATGGATTGCCGGGCAGTCGCGTGACGTCCCTGTTTGAAGATCATGCTGGACGGCTTTGGGTTGGACTAGACAATGGATTGTTTGTTTACGAGCGCGGCAGGTTTAGACCCATCCGGCGTCGCGATGGAGGTGCAATAGGGGTCGTTACGGAGATAATCGAGGACGTGAATAGCGGCGTTTGGGCCAGAGTCATCCGCACTGGGCCTGAAATGCTGAAGGACTGGTCCGGATTCAAGATGGCAGATTCGCCACCGAAATTGCAGACAAAAGGTTGGACCCAATTTCGCTAGCGGCCGATCCCAAAGGTGGCCTCTGGTTGGGGCTGCGTAAAGGCGGCCTGGCCCGCTATCGGAATAGCCAACTGCAGATCTTTCCCTTCAAGAATACAAATGCTGAAGTTTTACAGGTACTGGCAGAATCGGACGGTTCTGTGCTGGCACTAACCACCGATGGCCTTATCGAACGGCGCGGTGAGACTCAGTATGCCCTCGACCACCATAACGGCCTGCCTTGCGACCGGACCTACGCGATCATTACAGACAAATATTCCAATCTTTGGCTGCATACCGAGTGCGGTCTGATATCGATCAAATCGGACGACCTGCATCAGTGGCGTAGACACCCCGACCTGAAGGTAAGGTTCGATTTGTTCGATATGTACGACGGCGCCCAGCCCTATTCCGCTGCTTTCAGGCCACGTGCAACACGATCAAACGACGGGCGTTTGTGGTTCGCGAATGGAACTGTGGCTCAGATGATTGATCCCGACCGGTTATTCAGAAACTCCATCCTGCCGCCAGTACATATCGAAGATGTGATTGCCGATCAAAAGAGTTACTCAACTCGAAACGGCCTTCGTCTACCGGCTCTGACGCGTGATCTCGAAATCGACTATACGGCTCTGAGCTTTGTCGTTCCTCAGAAGGTGCAGTTCCGGTACAAGCTGGAAGGTCACGATCGAGAGTGGCAGGACCCTCAAACCAGGCGCCAGGCTTTCTTGAGGTTCTTGCCAGCTCTGGAAGCCAAGGCCTCGCCTGCACGCTCCGACCCGGTGAGGGCAATCGCCTTGACACGCGGATCATCGATCAGAGCGCCCGATTGATCGTTATTGAGAAAGAGGTTGATATAGACGCCTGCTGGAACTCCAGCATCCTTCAAAACCTGCTCGAACGCGACGGCGCATTGTGGTACGCCTGGTGCCTGCTTCAACAGCATTACGTTGCCCGACATGAGATGTGGTCCGACGAATCGAGCCAACTGGTAATAAGGGTAGTTCCACGGCTGAATGCTCAGCAGAACGCCGAACGGAGAAAACTCAACGCGGGCGTCTCCCATCGCGGACTTGAAGGACTTCGGTGCAAGGAACTCCGCGGCGTGGTCTGCGAAATATTGGAGGATCGCGGCGCTCAACTCGACTTCACCGCGGCTTTCTGCAATGCGCTTACCCATTTCAACGGTGGCGAGCTTAGCCAGTTCGCTCTTTCGTTCGAACAGAAGCTGAGCGGCGCGTGAAATAGTCTTTGCGCGCTCTTCGATTGGGCGAGCTGCCCAAGACACAAAAGCCTTGTCCGCAGTGGCCAAGGCGTCCATCATTTCTTGATCGGTGTGCTCTGTGAAGGTCTTGAGGACTTCTCCAGTAGCTGGGTTTACGCTCCGGTATGGCACGGTGAGCTCCTTTGCAGTTTGCATGACAGTCGACTACCACACCACATCTCGCGGCATGCGTCGTCAAGAACGTCGAGTTGCACACAACCGGAATAAAACATTCCAGCAGGTGAACAGCGTGATCGTAGCAATCCATCAGAGCTCGGTAAATTACATATTCCTTGTAATGGACGCTCAGATCAGACCGAGATTAAATCGCCATTTTCCGCCCGCCACCCCATCCCATTCTCCAAGGCTGCGCGATCGCTACCAGAAATATGTAATAGCGACTGCTCGAGTTGGACTCATACGATAAAGACGGTGCCGGTTCCGCTCGAGTCACTTTATGTTTTCCAAGATCGTTGTCGCATTGAATGATTTGCCGGAGTCGCAGCGTGCGCTTCGCACGGCGATTGAACTTGCGCGAACCTCCAATGCGGAGCTCGCAACGGTGTCCATCCTGGGAGATCTTCCGGGCTACACCTCGTTTGCCATCGTTGTCGATCCAAGTGCTCCCGACGCGATGATGGAAGACCGGCGCCGAGCCCACCGCGAATTGCATGAGAAAGCGTCACTGTTGGCCCAGGAGCATGGAGTTCGCGCGAAAGGCTCGATCGTAGAGGGGCGGGAGGTACAGGCGATACTTCATTTCCTTAAGGATGAACGTGCCGATCTGCTTGTTATTGGCCTTCATCAGCACGACTTTTATTTGTCGCGCCTTTGGAGTTCGGTTTATGATCTGGCCCAGGAAGCTCCCTGCAGCGTACTCGGTGTGCACTGAACTCGTTGGTCAAAATCAGCGAGGTGTTTCAGTGGAAATAGGTTTAGCCTCGGAGGCTTTACGGCATGAGTAAAAAATCGTTGATCATACCTCTGATCGTCTTGCTCGCAGCTGCGGGTCTCCTCTTCGGTATTGCCGGACACTTGACTGGGTGGCAAGGAAACCGACCCGACCAGGTGACCGATGACGCCTACCTGAGAGCGGACATGACGCCTCTGAGCACGCGGATCTCCGGAACTGTCCGCAAGGTGAACGTTAATGACTACCAGAGCGTCAAGGCGGGCCAGATTCTCATCGAGCTTGACGACGACGACTATCGAGCGACTTTGAATCAGGCCCAAGCTGCCTTGGCCGCATCTGAAGCCTCGCTGGCGGATAATCAGGCGACGAAGAGAATACAGGATGCTCAAATCGATTCGGCCAAGGCGGGGGTTGTCCAGGCAGAGGCTGCTATCGACGCTGCCAAGGCCGGCATCGCCTCGACCTCACCGGAACTTGATCGCGCATTGACTGAGTTGCATCGTCAGCAATCCCTGTTTGACTCGAAGGCGGCAACTCACCAGCAATTGGAAACGGCCACCGCTCAGCAGGGCCAGCTCAGCGGCGTGGTTGAAGGACGTAAAGCGGATCTCGCACGCGCCGAGGGAGCTCTGGCGACCAGCCAGAGTCAACTTGAGGCGGCGAAGCGACAACGTGAGGCGCTGAACACAAAAGATAATGTTTACAAAGCTGATATACAGGCGAAGAAGGCGGCTATTGTCGTCGCCCAGGTGAATCTGGCCTACACACAAATTGCGGCCCCGACCGATGGGTCGGTCGGGGAGCGCCAAGTCCTCGCCGGCCAATTGGTCGCTCCTGGAACAGAAGTGATCGATCTGGTTCAGAGCGAAGTCTGGGTGCAGGCGAACTTCAAAGAGACTCAACTGACCAATATGCGAGTCGAGGACACAGCAGATGTTCGGATCGATACCTTCCCAAACCGGGTGTTCCACGGGAAGGTCGAGCAACTCTCTCCCGCCAGCGGTTCTCAGTTCGCTCTTTTGCCGCCTGACAATGCTACTGGCAACTTCACCAAGGTAGTTCAGCGAGTGCCCGTCAAGATTGTGTTTTTTCCGGGACAGCCTTATCTCGATCGGCTACGGCCGGGATTCTCGTCAGTCGTCACCGTTCATATCGGCAACGCTGGAGGACGATCGGACAGTGATCAATGACAGGTCCTGATGCCAACGCGCAAGATACTCGCCCGGCAGTGACAACACACCCGTTGCTGGGAGTAGTCGGCGTGCTCCTTGGCGCACTCATTGCGACATGCACGGGTCGCTTGATGAGCGTGGGTCTGGCGGACATTCGAGGCGCCTTGCATCTCGGAGTCGATGAGGGGTCTTGGATCAACACCGCGTTCAACGCCTCCATGATGTTTATCGGGCCCTTTTCCGTATACCTGGGTGGTCTCCTTGGACCAAGGCGAGTGCTTTTGGCCTGCGCGTGGATCTTCACAGTAGTAAGTTTTTTGATTCCTTTTTGCCATTCACTCGAAGTGGTGATAGTTCTGCTTATCATTGCTGGCCTCAGTGCCGGTACGTTCTATCCGCTGACGTTGTCCTTCGTGCTCAGAAGCCTGCCGATGCGCTTTGTATTGATCGGAATTGCGATGTATGCCACGGACATCGTCTTCACAACAGACATGGCGCAGGCGTGGGAATCATTCCTCATCGAACACCTCTCTTGGCATTGGATTTTTTGGAACGGGACCATTTTGACTCCAATCATGATTGTGCTGGTTCACTTCGGTATTCCCTGGCAGCCACTTCCACAGCCGCAGCCGGGGCATCCCGCTCCCAATTGGAGGGGCTTTCTGTACGCCAGCCTTGGGGCTGCGCTCCTTTACACTGCGCTCGACCAGGGGCAACGACTGGATTGGTTTCATTCGTCTCTCATCATTGGACTAGTGGCCGCAGGAGCGGTTCTCATACTAGCGGCGATCGTTCGACATTTCCTGCTACCCAATCCTTTGGTTAATTACCAGTTCCTCATACGCAGGAACACTCTGTTGCTGGCGCCGGTACTTATCAGCTTCCGTTTCATCATGCTTGCTACGGTTGTGAGCATTCCCAGTTTTCTTGGCTCGGTCCGAGGATTCCGTCCTCTGCAAGAAGCATCCGTCCTGGCTTGGGTGGCGCTCCCGCAATTCGTGCTCGGCATAGCTGCAATGGCTTTGATGCGCAGAATTGACCCCCGACTGATCCTTACTGCCGGCTTCGGCCTGGTAGGGGTTGCATGTTTGCTCGATGCGCGTGTCACTTCCGTGTGGGCTGGACCCAACTTTGGAATCTCCCAGGCCGTAATGGCTGTAGGGCTGGCTCTAGCCTTCAACTCGATGGTTGGCGCTATCGTGCTGGAAGTTATTGACACGGGCGCATTGAAACGGCCCGCTGACGTATTGACCTTTGCGGGCTTCTTCCAGGTCATCCGTTTATTCGGGGGTGAGATGGGATCCACATTTATGGGACACTTCATCGCTGTTCGAGAGGAGTTCCATTCGAACATGCTTGGGCTGAATGTCCAGCTGGGAAATGGCCTTACCGATTACAGGCTGCTCGGCCTTCAACATGCATTCGCTCCACACTCAACTGGCCTTACCGCGATTGGCCGCGCCGCGGAGGTTCTTGGGCTGCAGGTTCGCCAGCAAGCCTATACGTTGGCAATCTCTGACAGCTTTATTCTTTTGGCTACATGCTGCGTGGCGTGCCTCGTGGTCGTTTCCTTCATGTCCAACGTGCCAACTCAGTATCGGCAGCTCACTGCTGCACCAGTGGAGGCCAAATGAGAAGCACATTCCATGAAAGGGGACAGATTATGACATCCGCCTCCGCAGCACGGCGAGAACTTCGAGCGGGAGCCCGGCTGTGCTTGCCCCTGGCACTCCTGGGTTCGACATTCATTACGACTTCGGTGGCACAACAATCCTCTGCGAATCCGATGCAATTAACGCTCGAGCAGGCGATCAATCTTGCCCTGAAGCAAAATCATTCTGTTCACCTTCGCAGCCTTTCTGTCGAGCAGATGCAAAGCAAGAAAGACGAAGCGAGGTCCAACTATCTGCCTCAACTGAAGGCTAGCGGCAACGTTCTTCATATCACAGAGCTTGAAGGCGTCGAGTTTCCAGCAGGCGCGTTCGGGAGCTACCCTGCAACCGGCCCGGTACCGGCGAAGTCTCTCGTTATCGACCAAGGAAGTGACACTGGATACACCGGAGGTGTGGGGCTGGAGCAGCCTCTTACACAACTGTTTCGCATCCACCATGCGAACGTTGCTGCACAACAGGATGTTCTTATCGCCAAGACGCAACTCGATCAAACTCAGGATTCTATTGCACTGCAAGTCCGCCAACTCTATTACAACATTTTGATCACTCAACAAAAGCTGAAGGCATCGCAAGATCAGTTGGCAGCAGACCAGATCAAAGATGAGGAAAGCCAGAGCGACGTAGCAAGAGGCAATGCCCTTGAGATATCGGCTCTTCAAAGTAAAGCAGCCATCCTGCAGGCGCAACAGGACAGTTTGACCCTACGTCTGCAAGGAAAAGATCTGCGGCGTCAGCTCGCGGATATTCTTGGACTTCCTGTTGAGACAGCAATTGATCTCGATCCTCGAGCGGCTGCTGTTGCAATTGACATTCCGTCGCGGCTTGACGCAGTCCGGATCACTCTCGATCAAAATCAGGACCTCAAAGCGGCTCGACAGACTCTTGTTAAGGCCCAAGCAGGCCTGGCCGCGGCCAAGGACGCCTATATTCCCGATGTGACAGCGCTCTCCCGGTACAGTTATCAGAGTGGTGTGCCATTTTTCGCTCATAATTTCGGAACCTTCGGGTTTTCGTTTAGCTACGATCTCTTTGACGGCGGCGGTCGAGAAGCGAAAATTCGGGAGGCGCGGACCGAAGTGCACTCTGCGGAAGTGACTGTTGACAAGCTGCAGTCTGAGATCGAAGTTCAAGTGCAAGGCATTTACGACAGAGTTGATGAGCTCAGGCAGATGGTTGATGTTGCCGGGCAGGTTTTGAAGGTCCGAACAGAAGCGGCCAGGCTTGCCGATCGACAGTTTGAGCAGACCGCGGCGCTCAGTTCCGCTCGCAGTCAAAGTCACGCCGACCTGGCGAGCGCAACCGCATCCCTGCTGGAAACAAGTTGTGGCCTCTCATTGGCGGAGGCAGACTTGAAGAGAGCGATCGGCCAGATGCCGCAATAGAAAGAATTTCATGCACGAGACGGTTCCCACACGAAAGCAGGTATGACTCCATGGATAACACACTAACAAGTGTTTTGGCTGCGCTCGGGTTCCGTAATCGGCGCTGCAACTCCGGTCTTTAGCAATTTTGTTCTCCAACGAAGCGTGACGCAGCGAGAGCTGACCAATCGCGAAATAGCTCAGCGCGAAGACCTATACTCGGAGTTCATAAGTCAAGGAACGGCTTGCTACGCAAAGGCGCTTTCGCAGAGTCTGGAAAACCTTGGCGAGGTTGTGGCGATGTACGCCCTGGCGAATCGGATCAGGCTATTCGCATCTGGCAGCGTCCTTGAGGCAGCAGAAGCATTTGTAAGGACCCTTGTGGAGAAATACGGTGAAAAAAATATGAGCATCGACCAAATCAAATCGGTGGCTTTGGAGCAGCATGCAGATCCCCTGAACGATTTCGCGCTAAAGTGCAGGACGGAACTTCGCGAGGTCTACGAACGAGCGACTTGGCGACGCGGATAAACCCCGCGGTTCATCCTTTACAAACTTCCTTTAGAAGGTCCACCAGAGCATCGCCGTCAACCGGTTTACGGAAGAAGCCGGCAGCTCCATTTTCAAGGTAGAACGATTCCGACTTCTCAGAAGGCTTTCCAGTGATGACAACGACTGGCAATGGATTGGCAGTACTGCTAATGTGGTGAAGCAAGCCCAGGCCACTCATCTGCCCCATCTCCACATCAGTGATAACGCAAGAGCTCTTTTGCAGACCGCCTGACTCGAGAAACTCCTCCGCCGAACCATAACCTTCAGCTTTATAGCCGCAGGAGGCCAGTAAGTTTATCAACGACTCGAGAACTCGGAGATCATCATCAATGACCGCGATCGTGCAGGCCTGCCTGCCCATTGAAACCTCCACCTCTCTGGTACGATCCACTGACAATCATTGCGTGCCACCTAGGATGCTTCCGAAGACCCCAGATTTAGTTTGCTCGCGAGCTTAACTAGAGTTGCGAAAGAATCGGCTTCCATTTTCCGCATGATATGCCCCCGGTGTATCTGCACCGTATACTCCGTGATCCCTAATTCCCAGGCCGCCTGCTTATTCAAAAGACCACGTACCAACAGCGGCAACACTTGTTGCTCCCGTGGGGTCAGTGATCGGTAACGCACGAGTAGACTCTCCTGTTCAAATGCGGCCAGTCGAAGCCTCCGATCTTGATCGAGTGCCTTGTCTATAGAGGCAAGGAGGGCAGATTCGTCAATAGGCTTGGTGAGGAAGTCCACCGCTCCGCCCTTCATCGCTGTCACAGTGGATGGAACATCGCCGCGGCCAGTAATGAAAATGACTGGGATTGTCGTTTGGGCGGCTATCGACTCTTGCACTTGCAGTCCATTCAATCCTGGCATTCTCAAATCGAGAATTAGACACGCACACGAGTCCTGGCGTTCGAAGTCGAGGAAGTCTTGTCCTGAAGTGAACATTTGAACCTGCTTGCCGTTGGCCCGCAGGAGCGATGAGAGAGCGTCTACAACACTGGCATCATCATCGACGATGTAGACCATTTCGGTTGACGGCACTATCCCCTCCCGGAGTGAGCTACTGATATCTGTGCGCGTCATTGTCCACAAGCCTCGCAAATGCCCGGCGCACCGCTTCTATATAAACGGAAGCGCACCTTGTGAGAGATTATATTGGGAAGGCATGACGAAATCACCGACGTACCTTTGAATCAGGCATTACATGAATATGTAATTGCAAACGCCCCCCTGTTCACTGATAAGGACTTCGGGGAGAACGTTCGTTCACTTCTCCATTACACCCAAGAGGCATTCGTGTTGTTCATCTTTTCCGCCGGTAACCAGGCATCATTATTTGGTCTGCCCGACGACTTTTTGTACCAGTTGAGAAGCGATAAAACTGGAATAAGAGGAGCGGTGTATGGCACGAGGGAAGAAGCATACGGCGGAGCAGGTAGTGAACCTGCTCCGGCAGGTTGAGGGGTTGGCGTAGCGAACGGTAAGTCGATGGCGCAGGCCTGTAAAGAAGCTGAGATCGTGGAGCAGACGTCCTATCGTTGGCGCAAGGAGTACGGGGGTCTTCCTGCCATAGAGTGGAAGACATTTGTCTGTCTTGTTCCGCTACAAGTTCCAGCCAACTCAAGTCCCCAAGCCGAGCCACGTTCAGGGTTGTGATTTTTCTCAACTCGTGATTTGCGTAGATACACCGACCGTCGGAATCTGCCAACCAAGGGGGATTCGGAGAGTACTCAAGGAAGGCAGCCAGAACAGTCATCAATCATTTCTGCCACGCATCGGGTTAATCTACAGGAAGAATCTCACGCCAAGAGTCGCCAAGATCGTCCGCGTGTGTATCTTCCGTTTTTGTTGTTGTTGAGCGTATTCCGAAAGGGAATATAAGGGGCATTACATGTTTATAGTAGCGGGCGGATTTCTACCTTGAGCACGCCGACAATCCACATAAAGATGT
>Ga0209222_1000160_pt1 | contig 14707 bp, 14 predicted proteins | sample BlaSpr_A8_Ref_O3_FD_187991 | JGI IMG/M metagenome (GOLD analysis project Ga0209222, IMG submission 187991) | Forest soil microbial communities from Thunder Bay, Ontario, Canada - Black Spruce, Ontario site 2_A8_Ref_O3 (SPAdes) (version 2) | ecosystem: Environmental > Terrestrial > Soil > Boreal...
TCGACCATAAAGGCGTGCGGTGTCTTATTGGCAGCACCTGCGAGTCGCTCGATTCGACGCTTGAGGTCTTCGGGGAGTTTGAGACTTGGCAGGACGAAGCGGTTCGTTTCGCTACTCTAGGTAGGGCGCGAGCACATTTTCGATCCATTTCATGAATGCGCGGACTCGGCGCGACAGGTTGCGCCGATGCGCTACCACGAGGGACACGGCAAGCGACCGGCGACGAAAGTCGGGTAGAATTTCCACCAGCGCTCCACTCTCCAAGTATCGGCCAATCCCAAGAAGTGGGGCCTGAATCAGGCCAAGACCGGCGAGGGCAGCGGCTTCGTAGGTTTGTGCGCTGTTGACGTGCAACGCACCTGGCAACTGAAGTGTCGCGTAACTTTCGCCGTCCGGGTATTCCCATCCAAAGGGTCTTGTGCCCAGCGTCGTCTCAAAGTGAATTGTCCGGTGTTCCTGGCGCTGGAGATCTCCCAGCGATCGAGGGACGCCATAGCGCGCCAGATAGGCGGGACTGGCGGCGTTGACTATGCGTAACTTGCCCAGCGGGCGGGCAATCAGCCTCTCGTCCCCGATGGGACCCAGTCGCAATACGCAGTCAAACCCCTCTTGAACCAGATCAACTTGGCGATCCGTGCTCGACAACTCCAGCTCCAACTCGGGATGAGTCGCCATGAAATCCGGTAAGGCCGGCACAATCGTTTTCCGTGCCACCTCGGTCGGAAGATCGACGCGTAGACGCCCGCGAAGTGCCACACGATCGCCTGCGAACATCGAGTGGAGATCGTCAGCGTCCGCGAGCAGATCGCGGGCACGTGCATGAAATACCCGTCCGTCTTCCGTCAACTGCACGCTACGCGTCGTCCGGTGCAGAAGCCTTGCACCGACATCTTCTTCCAACTTCCGGACCGCCGTTGAGACCCTTCCCTTCTGAATGCCCAGGCTATCGGCTGCGTGGGTGAAGCTCCCCATGTCCGCTACCGTTATGAAAATGAGGAGGGGTTCGAGATTCTGCATTTTCGTGCCTCGGTATTGTTCACTACAGAGAGAACAGTGAGTTCATTTCCTCGGTGATTATCATACCTAGGAGACACAGTAAGCTCCGAATATTGAGATCCCCCATCGGAGAATGGCAAGTGTCCAAAACCATGAATCTGAATCAGGTGACTGAAACTATGACCTTACATTGCGCCCTGTGGGCCGGTCGGATAATGAGCGGGTTTGTCGTTATCGCTCTGGTGGCAGACGGTACCATTCAGCTTTTCGCGCCGGCACAGATCGCGAGCATGTTGCAGGAAACCGGGTTCGCGATGGACCTGACCCGTGTCGTGGGTCCGATCATACTCGCCTGCGCCATCCTTTACGCCATCCCGGCCACCGCCGTCCTCGGCGCGATCCTAGTGACGGGCTTTTTGGGAGGTGCCATCTGCGCCCATGTCCGCATTGGTGAGTTGGGGTCGCCGCCGGAAATCATTTCCCTGCTGCTGGGCGCGATGACATGGGTCGGCCTCTACGCGCGCGATCCCCGTATCCGGGCCATTCTGCCGCTCATCCGTTGAACCAACCGGGGCAGTGCTCTGTCCCTCAACATCAGGAGAAAACGTATGTTTTTAGTAATGGGAATTACGGGAAAAGTGGGCGGCGCGACGGCAGAACATCTGTTGGCGCGCGGCAAAGAAGTACGCGCGCTAGTGCGCAATCGCGAGAAGACGTCAAGCTGGGCGAACCAGGGCGTCGAACTGGTTGACGGTGATTGGAATGATTCGGCAGCCATCGAGCGGGCGCTCAAAGGCGTCGAAGGTGCGTTTGTCATGTTGCCGGCTGTCTGGGCCCCCTCGCCCGATTACAAAGAAGCCAAGGGCGTGATTGCAAACTATGTCGAGGCGCTCACCAAGGCAGCGCCGCCGCGGGTGGTAGCGCTTTCGTCGATGGGTGCGAACAGGACCAGCGGGCTTGGGATGATCACGGCCTTGTCGCTTCTGGAGCAAGGTTTTCGCGACCTGATATCGCCAATCGCATTTGTGCGCGCAGGTGGATTCTTCGAAAACTTCCTCTACGGCTTGCAGGTCGCCCAGGGCGGAACGCTACCGGTCTACTACAATCCGACGAACCGGAAATCGACCATGGTCGCGACGAACGACATCGGCGCGAAGGTCGCAACCCTTTTGACCGGGCCAGCGTGGTCAGGGCAGCGCGCCGTCGAGCTTGGTTCGATGGTCACCGCGGATGAAGTCGCGGAGCAATTGGGTGAAGTCCTGAATCTCGACGTGAAAGCCTTTGCAGTCCCGCGTGCAGGGTGGGCGAAAGCGTTCGAGCAATTCGGCATCCCGAAGGGCCACACCGGACCTGCCGAAGAAATGTTTGAGGCCGTGAATGCAGGATGGATGGACCTCGGAGTCGAGGGTACAGAGCACGTAGCGGGCACGACGTCCGCAGGCGACGTCTTCGCGGCGGCCCACAAGGCCGTGACGGCGTGAACCGCGACGTTCACACCAATGAAGATCGAGATCGAACATGAAGGTTCTTGTTTGGGATCCGCGTTCCTCTTGGCCTGTAGGATCAGGACTACTGACGATCTGCCGCCTGGGATGACTCTAAAAACTTCTGACAGCGGCAAAACACAGTCCGATACCAAGGACGGTAATCATTCCCGCACTGAGTATCGGTAACAGCTGCGGCCAACGCGCGCCCTGTCTCGGCTTGCGGAAGCGGTTGCGCGCGTACAAGAACGCTAGGCCCACTGCTGTGAGCGTGATGGCCAAACCGACGCTGAACGCGACGACCAGCAGCATGCCATAGGCAGTCTTATTGAGAGCCACTGCGGCAAGCAACAGCACCATCGCCGAAGGACATGGCACCAGGCCGCCAGAAATTCCCAAGGTCAACAAACTTCGCCAGGTAACTTTCTCGCCCGATGCGCCCGGCGGCAGGTGCGAATGCATCGCGCCGCCGCCGTGTGAGTGCATCGTACCGTCGGCATGGCCATGCCCGTGATCATGGCCATGTGCGTGGGCGAAAATCAGCCCTCGGCCCGATGCGGGCCCGGTGGCGGCCACAGGATGGAACACGGTCAGGCCCTTCTTGGCTTCTACGAGCGCCGGATATGCCGCGCGTGTTCTTTGCACCAACAATAGTATGCCCATGCCCAGCACCAATATCGCCGATATGAGGCTCAGGATTGGAAATAGCCGCTCGGGCACGATGAAACGCGATGCATAGAGGGTGGCAAAACCGAGCACGAATACGCCCAGGGTATGAGTGATCGTCACGGTAGAACCCAGAAACACCGCGTGACGCGGCGTGCCGCGCGAGCCGATCAAATACGCGCCGACAATCGTCTTGCCGTGTCCGGGTGACAGTGCATGTACGGCGCCGAGCAGCATCGCGCCCAACAGGGCCAGTATGGCAATTCTCGGCTCCAGGTGCGGACCCGATATGGCCTCCACCAGGCGCCGTGTTTCGCGCGCAATCCAATTAGTCTCTTGCGTAGTAACGGCGCTTTTGTCCGACCCATTCGCCCCAGTTCGAATACCCTCAACTGGGCTGCCTTGTCGGGCGGCAAGCATCATTGCACCGGCCGGTGCCGCACCCGCGGCGAAGGTCAGGTGCACGGAGCGTTCCTCCAACGGTCCGGCGCTGGGAAGTGATTGCAGCGCGTTGGCCAGGCCGCCGGTGAGTGAAGTGCTGTAGGCGTTCCCGTCGAACACGGAGAGTCCGGGTGCCGATTGAACGACGATCTCGTGCCATCCCATGCGTCCGGCGTAATTTTGATTGCTGAATAGCATTTTGCGCTCGCCGTCCTGGGCAGCCGCCGGCAGTGCTGCGGTAAAATCGACATCCAGCCGCAGTGAAAAGCCGCCTTGTTCAGTGGGTAGACTGCTGGTCCAGTGCGTCGCCCGCAAGGGCACCGAGACGCCGTCGACTTCGAGATTCAGGCCATCGGCCAGCCCGGGCGCGAGTTTGCCAACGTAAGTATCGCGTTCCAATTGCGAAGTCACGCCGTCGCCATTGGTATCGGCCAGGTGCAATTCACGCAACGCGGGTAATTGCCCGAACACGACGACGTAATGAACGTCGACGGATGCCCGGTTCAGCTTCATACCGCAGTATTGGTTGACGGTGAAATTGCCCAGAAGGCTCGCCACCGTATCGGTGCGCCCGGTGCCGGGTCCCATGCCGCAGAGCGCGAGCAGCAACATCGCGGCCGCCCAGCGCAGCGGCCGTGCGCGAACCCTCGCCCTGGGTCTATCGGTCGTGCGGATGGGCATGATCGTGGGTGTGCTGCATGCCGCCGTCATGGACATGGGCGTGCGAGTGGGGGGAGAGCCGCATGGAGTAGCGCGCTTCGATGCGCCAAAATTTCCAAATGCCGACTGAGAGACCCCAAGCCAGCAGAAATAGGCCTACGATGAGGTAGCCCAACATGCCGAAATCCAATGCGGCGATGGCGTCGACATACTGACCACGCAGCCTCAGCATTCCGATCAACACCTGTAGTAGCTCGATCGAACCGACCAACAGCGCGACAGCAACCGACAGACCCGTGGTCGTGATGTTGTAAAAGATCTTGCGCAGGGGATTGATGAAGGCCCAGTCGTAAGCTTTGGACATGAGCACTCCATCGGTGGTATCCATCACCGTCATGCCGGCCGCAAACAAGATGGGAAGGCAGAGAACGGCGGGAATCGGCAAATTACCCGCTGAGGCACCGGCGGTCATGGCGAGCAATCCCACCTCAGAGGCCGTATCGAAGCCCAAACCGAATAACAGGCCCAGTGGGTACATCTGCCAGCTGTGGTTCATCAATTTCGTCAGGCGTCCGCCGAACAGGCGGTTGAGAAGGCCGCGCTGCTGCAATAGCGTCTCGAGATGAGCGTGGCTGTGAGTTCCCGACTTGGCGCTATGCCAGATTTTCAAGATATCCAGCAGCACCAGCAGATTCAGAATGCCGATGATCCAGAGAAAGGTGCCCGACACACCGGCACCGATGATGGCGCCCGTGTTTCTCAGAAACGGCAATTCTGTCTTTACAGCCGTCGCTGCGAATGCGATCCCAATCGCCAGAGCGAGTACGACCGTGGAGTGGCCCAGGGAGAAAAAGAACCCGACGCCCAGGGGCTTCTTGCCTTTCTGCAACATGAAGCGCACGGTGTCATCGACGGCGGCGATATGGTCCGCATCGAAGGCATGCCGCAAGCCGAACATATACGCGACGAATCCGAGACCGACCAGTTGGGGGTAGTGTCCAGCGTAGTGCAGATACAGGCCCCAGCCCAGCAGGTGAAGCACGCCGATGAAACCATAGAGGCCGGCCAGGCGCGTCCACTCCGCAGGCGAAAAGGACACTCGCGAGGAGAGGGGAGCCACCGGCCGGGCGATATAGGCAAACTCTGTCAAGCGGTCCCGCCTCGTATCAAGGTGTCGTTAACTGAATGTACGTAACTCCTCGCCGGCTGGATGCATCCAGCTCTTCGGGCGCATCTGTGGCGATCAATGAACCGTATATGCTTCGTGCCTCCCTTTCGTCCGGACCAGAACCCGATAGTCATGAATAGGCCGGTTGCCAACTATGCAGTACGGCCGGCCTCTCACCCGCGCAGGCCCGCACATCAGGGCTTTGCGCTGCGGTTGGGTTCGTACGCCCTGGCGGCCGCTCTTACGAACCTCGCCGTTTTTCAGGGAACAGCCTACGCCACGCCGGCCGACGCCAACACGGCGGCGCCCGCTGCCCCGTTCAGGGCTCCCTACCTTCCGTCGAGCGATGCTGAGATATTACAAGACGTCCCATCAACCCAGGATCCCGCGGTGTCGGAAATGAAGGCGCTGCGCGCCAAGCTTGATGCGACACCCCAAAGCCTGCCGGCGGCCATTCATCTAGCGGGCGCCTACGTGGACTACGGTCGACAGGTGGGCGATGCACACTACGCCGGCTACGCGGAAGCGGTCGTCGCACCTTGGATGGGGCAAGCGCGTCCCCCAACCAGTGTATTGGTCACCCAGGCCACCATATTGCAATATCGGCACCAGTTCAGTGATGCACGCGCCTTGCTGCAGAAGACGCTGAGTTTGGATCGTAACAATGCCCAAGCATGGCTGACATTGGCGACGCTGGATATGGTTCAAGGTGACTACCCGTCCGCCGGCAAGGATTGCTCTCAGGTGACTGCGAATGCGGGCTTGGAATTGGGTTTGGCATGCTCCGCAAACCTACGTTCCTATACCGGGCAGGCGCGGCAGAGCCTGGCGATGCTGCATCAGGCCGAGGCCGCCGGCGACACGGTGCCGGCGAGCTACCAGGCGTGGGTGCAGGGTTTGATGGCTGAATCCGCGGAACGCTTGGGTGATTGGCCTCTGGCCGAAACTCACTATTTGAGCGCGCTCAAATTGCTGCCTCGAGATAACTTCTTGTTGGTTGCCTATGCGGACTTTTTGCTTGAGCGCGCGCGACCGAAGGAAGTGCTGACGCTACTGGCCGATCATGCGCAATCGGATACGGCGTTTCTGCGGCTGGCCCTGGCGCAGTCCGCCCTTCACAGCGAGCAGGTCGGGCGCTATACCTGGATCATGGCTGCGCGCTTCGAAGCGTTGACACTGCGGGGCAGCGATTTCTTCGGCCGCGAGCAGGCGCGATTTGCTCTGGAACTGCAGCACGATCCGCAGGCGGCGTTGGACATGGCGCGGCGCAATTGGCAGGTGCAGCGTGAGCCCTGGGATACTCGGTTATTGCTCGAAGCCGCAGCCGCGGCAGGGCAGCCACAAGCTGCCAATGAGGCCTTGGATTTCTTGCAAAAAGCCAAGTTGGAAGATCCCATCGTCGAACCTCTGGCACGCCGGTTGCGGGCGCAGCTGAACGCTCCTTCCGGGGAAATTAAGTGAAGATCAGGGTTGCCGCTCTGATCGTTCTGTCGACCCTGGTACTCGGGACGACAGTAGTTCAGGCGCATTCAGCAAGCGACGCCTATCTCAGTTTGACGGTGGACAGCGGTAACCGCCGAGGCATGTTCGTGGTACACGGCCAATGGGATATCGCGCTGCGGGACCTGGATTTCGTGCTGAAGCTGGACGATGACGGCGATGGTCGATTGAGTTGGGGAGAGGTGAGGCATCATCAGGCGGCGATCGAGCGGTATGCCTATGCTTCCCTGGGGTTCAGCGGAAATCCCGGCGAGGCATGCGTCATCAAGCCCACGCGGCAATTGATCGACGATCACGCGGACGGGGCCTATGCCGCCCTGTTCTTCGACGTCGTATGCAGGCAAGCTCCCCTCAAGCTGCATCTCAAATATAATTTATTTTTTGCCATCGATCCCTCTCACCGCGGCATTTTCGTCGTGCACGACGGCGCCAACATTGCCACCGCGGTGCTGTCGCCTCAGAACGATGTCATTGATCTGACGATCTGATCGTTCGAGAGGGCTTATCGTCCCTATCCAAGTTTTCGGTTGGCGATTGAGAAAAAACTCCTCCGCCTGCGTCCAGGCTCTTCTTTGTAACGTATAGCACCAGTGAGAGAAATATCACTTACCGCTTACCATCGTCTGTCATTATGGGCTAGCAGACCAAAGTTCAGCCGACCGACGTTCGATTCTCATAAGAAACCGGGAATCAAGCATGAAAACGTCCGTTACGCAGCGAGCCATCGGGAGCGCCTTCTTGATGGGCGCTGCCTGCTCTTCGGCGCAGGCCGGTCAGGCGCTTGCCACGAATGCCGCCGACGCGGCGAACTCAGCGCCGGGGTCACTGCAGGAAATTACGGTGACGGCCCAGCGCCTCGAACTCCTGGGAACGGCACAGACCGCGAGCGAGGGCGTGGTGACCGACGAGGAGCTTCAGATGCTGCCGGCCTATCGGCCGGGTCAATTGCTGGAAACGGTGCCTGGGCTCATCGTGACATTGCATAGCGGCGAGGGAAAAGCGAACCAGTACCTGATGCGGGGATACAACTTGGATCACGGGACGGATCTCGAGACCTACGTCGACGGCATGCCGATCAATCAGCCCACCCATGCGCATGGACAGGGCTACACCGACTTGAACTTCATGATTCCGGAACTCGCTGACGGATTGAGCTACACCACAGGGACGTATTACGCCAATGTGGGGGACTTCGGCGCGGTTGGTTCCGTGAGGATGAGCTACCGGGACACGATTCCGGATCAAGTAGCCGCGACCATCGGTACGTATGGGTTTCAGCGTATCTTCGGCACGGGGACGCAAGCACTTGGCGACGGGCAGCTGCTCGCCGCCGTGGAAGTACAACACTACGATGGTCCGTTCGTGACACCCGACGATCAGCGGAAGGAGAACTTTGTCCTGCGCTACAGCGAAGGCGATGAGCATAACGGCTATTCGCTGACCGGCATGGTGTATCACGGACTGTGGACCAACACCACGGATATTCCGCTGCGCGCCATCGCTGAGGGCTTGGTGCCCAACCGATTCGGTACGCTCGATCCGACCGACGGCGGCTTGGCTTGGCGCGCCAGCTTGTCGTTCAATGATTATGCAACCCTAGGCGATGGGCAATTAACGACGAGCGCGTTCTTCATCGAGAACCAGCTGCACCTGTACAACAACTTCACGCATTTTCTGACCGATCCCATTTATGGCGATCAGGAAGACCAGATGGAAAACCGCCACGCCTTTGGCGGCCAGTCGAATTACACGTTACCAGTGCCTTTGGGCTCCATCCCGAACGTACTGTCCGTCGGTCTTTTAACGCGATACGACTTGCTGCATGTGGGACGCGATCCGAGCGATGATCGAATAACCGTGCCGGCGGAGTACAGTCCCCCTTCTTTCACCAATGACGACCGAGTATGGTTGTTCTCCGGGGCCGCGTACCTGCAAGCAACGACCCGTTGGACTTCCCAATTTCGTAGTGTCTTGGGCTTTCGCGAAGACTACCAGCACGGTACGGACATCGACTATGAGGCGGCCTTGCATGAGACAGCGGGCTACTCCAATTCGGGGACGGCCCAACAGCAACTGCCCCAGCCCAAGGGGAGCCTCATCTATACAGCGACGGATACGCTCGAGTTTTACGCGAGCGCCGGTCGGGGGTTTCACAGCGCGGACTTGCGCGGCGTGAACCAGGATGTGAGCGTTGACTTGGGACTTCCGCATACCCACCTGCTGTCCAAGCAGGAGGGCCAAGAAGTCGGCGTTCGCGCAACGCCCCAACCCAATCTCGCCCTTACGTTCGCGCTCTTCAACTTATGGCAGCAATCCGAGACCATCATCGATCCGGACGTGGGTGCAGACTCGGCCGGCCCCCCGAGCCGGCGCTACGGATTCGAGGTCAATGTCACCTATAAAATCAACCAATATCTGGAATTTTACGGCAGCGTATCGGGCGACCATACGCGCTTCACCCAACCGTTTGACGACGGTACAGGGCACGAGGGTACTTACATCACCGACGCTCCGGTCGCGACCGGCTCGCTCGCGCTGTACCTGACCGATCTGGGGCCATGGAGCGGAGGCCTAAGCTATCGATATCTCGGCAATTATCCGCTCTCCTCCGGTCCGTGCAACAACGCCGCGGCGGTACACGACTTTCCCGGGGTGGCCACTTCCTGCGCCAATGCGCCCACCGCGTTAGGTCAGGTCAATGGTAAGGGATTCGGGGAGACCAACCTCGATGTGCATTACGCGTTTCTAGAAAAATGGAGCGCCTCGTTGGGGATATACAATCTGTTCAATACCCACGCGGCAGCGGCGGAATTCTGGTACGTCGATCGACTGCAAAATGAAATCGGCACCTACCCGGATGGCCGCGCCGATATCCATGAACACCCACTCGAACCGATTATGGCCCGCTTAACTTTGGCGAAGCAGTTTTGACCGCAGAACCTCGAGGCTGAGATTGATCCAGACACGGCTAGGGTTTGTCACTGTACCGATTGCCAGACGCTGACTGGCACCGCAGAAAGGCCTACAGGGGGGATTACGCGCCTGCTGCGATTTAGATGCGAACTGACGGCGCAAATCACTTTGGCGGTCATGCTTGCCAGCAGACATCGCTAGCGGCATGCTATGCCAATGTCTGCGGGCGTGGTTTCCATGACCCACGCGCTTCACGGCCAGCCGGCCGGGCAGTTACGAACATAGGATTGTTTGCCGATGAGTGTGACCAGCCCTGCCGAGCGAGAGGAGCTGAATCGCCTGTTGATCGAGACCGGACGTAGCGACCAGAAGGCGTTTGCCGAGCTCTACAGACTCACCTCATCGAAGCTATTCGGCGTGTGCATGCGCATGTTGCGCGATCGCGGCGAAGCCGAAGACGTTCTGCAGGAAACCTACACTACGGTGTGGCGCCGCGCCGCAGGCTTCGATGCGGCGAAGGCCAGCGCCATCACGTGGCTGACCACTTTGTCGCGCAACAAGGCGATCGATCGACTGCGCCAGCATCGCGAGGAATTGCTGGATGACCCGACCCGGTTGGAAGAGACCGCCGACGGTGAGCCCACGCCGGCCGCGCAGGCCGAGGCCAGTCAGGAATATCGGCGCCTGCAACACTGCATGGACCAATTGGAGCCTCAGCACAGGGATGCAGTGCGTGAAGCCTTCTTCACCGGGGTGACGTATAACGAGTTGGCGGGACGCTGCAAGGTCCCGCTCGGAACCATGAAAAGCTGGATTCGACGCAGCCTGATGCTATTACAGACGTGCTTAGGACAATGAACACTCCTGCTCATGAAAATGACGACGATCTGCGCTATGCCGAGTACGTACTGGGCGTGCTGGACGTCGATGCGCGCGCCGCCGTGGCCCAGGACATCGAGAGTTCACCTGCGGCAGCGGCTGCCGTTACTGCGTGGGAGCGAAATTTGCTGCCCTTGGCGGAAGAAGTCGTTGACGCGGCTCCCGCGCCCTATGTGTGGGCCCGGATTAGCGACGCCTTGAAGCTGGATGCGCCGGCCCGCGAAGCACCGCGCAAGGGACTATGGAACAACCTGCAGTTGTGGCATTGGATCGGCATCGGCGCAAGCGCCGTGGCCATTGCTTCGGTGATGTTCATCGTGACTCTCCCGCGGCCCTCCCCCGCACCCGTGTCGGTCAGCGCCGGCTATATGGTTTCGAATATCCAGCAAGATAGCGGCGTGACCGGCTGGACCGCCACCATGGATCTGCAGAACGCGCGGATGGTCGTGGTGCCGGCCAGCCCCATTGCTTTCGAGCAGGGCCGTGCCCCGGAACTGTGGCTGATTCCCGCAGGTCAGAAACCGATTTCCGTGGGCATGATCATGCCTGACAAGCCCACCACGCTGGCGCTCGACGCGGCGCTACTGTCGCGACTCGGTCCGACCGCCGCGCTCGCCGTGTCGGTAGAGCCGCTCGGTGGTTCGCCGACCGGTCAGCCCACAGGCCCTGTGATCGCCAAGGGTGCGATAAGCACCGCACCCGATGCTCAGGGTCACCCGGCCAGGGTGGCCGGTCTCAGCTACCAGCGCGGCAACCCCGGTCAGACCTGACCGCGAGGGTTGTTTTCGTGGCGCAATACCGGTTCCCGCGCTCTTAATTCTCCTTGGGCTGCATCCGGATGCAGCTCCCCAGCGTATAGCTCGGGGACACAAGCGGCATATGAGCCGCGCCACATGCTATTGAAGGAGAATCTCATGTTTAAGTACTCATGGACCGCAGCCGCAGCGCTGTCGGTCCCGCTGCTTGCATTCGCCTCGAGCCATCGCGAGGCACCCAATATCTCGCGCCTGCCGACCCTCGACGGAACCGATCTCTACATGTTCAACAGTTACGAAGCCGGACGGACCGGATATGTGACCATTCTCGCCAACTACATCCCTCTGCAAGACCCGTACGGCGGTCCGAACTACTTCGCCCTGGACCCGGCCGGTTTGTACGAGATCAAGATCGACAACAATGGCGACGCGGTCGAGGATCTGACCTTCCAGTTCCAATTCACCAACACTCTGGCGAACAACAACGCAGGTATAGCGCTTCCAATCGGTCCGACCGGCAACACCAAGACTGTGGCGGTGCCGCTCAAGAACGTGGGACCCATCTCGGCGTCGAGCACCGCCAATCTGAATTTCAACCAAACTTACACGCTCACCATGGTCGCGGGCCCGGCCCGCAGCGGCACGGCAACGCCCATTACCAACGCGGCGAACGGCAGCACGACATTCACCAAACCCATGGACTACATCGGCCAGAAGTCCTTCGGTTCGGACGCCGGTTATGCGGCCTATGCGGCGCAGTACATTTACAACATCACCATTCCGGGCTGCAGTTCGCCGGGCCGAGTGTTCGTCGGACAGCGTAAGGAAGGCTTCGTGGTGAACCTCGGCGAAGTGTTCGACCTCGTGAATTTCGTTCCGCTCGAAGGCGACAACGATCCCGTGTACGGCAACGGCACGCCGTTCCCGGGCGGCATCGTCCAGAGTGCCAGCAACAATGTGCTGGCGAACAAAAACATCACGACATTGGCTCTGGAGCTGCCGGCGGCCTGTCTCAAGGGCACGGGAAACGGCGTGATCGGTGCCTGGACGACGGCCAGCATGCGCCAAGTGCGCATCATCAATGAGAATGCGACATTCGCGAAGCCTGAGGTGAACGGCGGCGCCTGGACTCAAGTATCGCGCCTAGGGATGCCCCTGGTGAACGAACTCGTGATCGGCATTCCGGACAAGGATCACTTCAACAGCAGCGCACCGGCGAATGATGCGCAGTTCGCTAACTATGTGACGAACCCCAGCTTGCCTGCGCTGCTCAATACCTTGTTCCTGGCGCCGGTCAACTCAGCGCTGGGAGCGAATCTCACCAATCTCGCGCCGACGAATTTTCCGCGCAATGATCTGGTCGCCGCATTCCTGACCGGATTTGTCGGACTCAATCAGCAATCCACGGTGACCGCATCGGAGATGCTGCGTTTGAATACGGCGATCGCACCGGTACCTGCCACCTCTCAGAAAACGTTCGGCGTGGCCGCGGGCGATGTGGCCGGATTCCCGAACGGCCGGCGTCCAGGCGATGATGTGGTGGACATCAGTCTGCGGGTCGTGATGGGTGCACTGTGCTACCCGTTGCCCATAGGCACGAACGGTGCGCCCACCAACTTAGGGTTGTGTACGCCTGCCAATGCGCCCGTCGGCAATGCAGCGTTCACCGATGGTGCGCCCATCAACGCGCTCGACTTCGATCAGACATTCCCTTACCTGCAGACACCATTGCCCGGTTCACCCGTCGGCTCGATGTAAGGAATACCTATGATCAACATCAACGCCAGATGGCGAATATCGGCGGCGGCCTTCGTGGCTGCCGCTTCCCTGGCCGGGTGTAACAGCGGCAGCGGCGGGATCGGTCCCCCTTCCACTGTTGCGCCGCCCCCACCGACCCCACCGGCTCAGACCGCCGACTTTTCAGTTTTTGCGGAAAAAGCATTCGCCGCGAATGCCAATTCGACACCGGTCAGTCTGGATGGAGTCACTTTCACGTTCGACGTGAACAATGATCCCGGCGCGTTCGACACATTGATAGGCTCAGGTACTTTCCAGTAAATCCCGTTTCGGGAATCAGGACATCGCCGGGCCGATTTTCTCGGTCCGGCGATACCCTTCAGGCGCAACCGATGCTGGGTTGCGGCTGCTTTTGGCTCAAACTGTGGCCGATCGAGTGCTTGCTGTAGGCAGAACGACGAGACAAATCAAAGCGAACTCACGTGAGAATACGTAAAGCACTGCGACCACGACTGTCGTATGATTAGACGCTTGCGACTGGTGGCGCAAGCTGACCGCCGCCGAAGGAGCTACTGGCGCGATCGATCTCTCCGAAGAACACCATGATATCGTTCGGGTCAGTGCCGGCACCGTCGAGCGCTTCGACTAAGGCTGCCAGCAGACGCGTCTTCCTGTCGGCGTCAGTCCCGGATGACAAAAGGACTTCGATCATCAGCATCTTCTCCGTTCGGGGTTTCGGCAAACCAGGATAGTTGAGATCGACTTTCAGGTCGGCCTGCTCAAGACAGAGAAAACGTTGGAACATGTCGTCGTCGGGATATCCTGCCTTGACGCTTGCTTCATGTATGGCACGAGAGATCGCATTTTTTTCGTCAGCGGCTCTGCCCGCTTTCATCGTCACGGTGAACAATGGCATGAGAGTTCTCCTAATGATGAAGGTTGGCCGAGCCGGACATTCCGGCTGACATCAAGGTCGGGACCTTCATCACTCGCCCTTACTGTCTAGATCAAAGCGTATCGCTTCGTCAAGGAAAAAATGCTCGGCCTCCTCGATTGATTTCTCAATCAGACTCTAGTCCGGGGCGACTCACTCTTCATCATCCAGAACCACGTCATGGTCGCTAAGACGCTGCGCCGAGACGCGCCACTGGAGGTACTTCGTCTTACCGTAGAGGGCTAACAGATCGGCTAAGACGGCCGTTAAGGCCTCAGACATTGTCGCGACAGCAAGTGGATCGAAGCGCTCCGCCCTCGCTGCCGGGTCCCGCTTTGCACCAATGATCCGGCGGCTGCATTGCTGTGACCCTCGCAGCCACGTCATCGCGTGTCGAGCGTATTGTGTGATGGTCCTAAATAGCGAGGAAAGGGCAACGGCCGCGCTGAGCGCGGAAATCACGTGAAGGGCGCGCACCATAAGTCATCCCAGTCGTTCCCGGTGGCGGCGCTGCGCCTAGTTCTGGCGGGCATTTTCAATGTCCTTGGCGCTGACGTTTCCGGGGCCTCGGCCG
>Ga0209222_1000162_pt1 | contig 14516 bp, 6 predicted proteins | sample BlaSpr_A8_Ref_O3_FD_187991 | JGI IMG/M metagenome (GOLD analysis project Ga0209222, IMG submission 187991) | Forest soil microbial communities from Thunder Bay, Ontario, Canada - Black Spruce, Ontario site 2_A8_Ref_O3 (SPAdes) (version 2) | ecosystem: Environmental > Terrestrial > Soil > Boreal...
CAAACGAATCTTGCTCCAGCCACCCAATCGCAGAGGTGGTTCCCCGGCGTAATCAATTCCCAGGTAGACCTGCGGAACTTCTGCCCCTTCAACAGTGCCGTCATTCTTGACCTTGAACGACACATGGAGAGCGTGATCTGGATCGCGTTTTAGGGAGAGGTCCGAGTATGTAAAGTGGGTATACGACAGCCCGTAACCGAACTCAAAAAGCGGTGCAAGTTTCTTCGCATCGTACCAGCGATAGCCTATATTGAGTTTTTCGGAATAGACAGGATCTTTAGGAATGGCGCCGGTAGCGCCCCAGGTGGGAGTATCCTCGTCGCGGGCAGGAAACGTAAACGGCAGCTTGCCGGAAGGATCCACCTTGCCAAACAAGACATTGGCGATCGCTCTGCCTCCCGCTTCGCCTGGATACCAGGCTTCGATGATCGCCGCGACCTTATCTTTCCACGGCATCAGAACCGGATTACCACTCTCGATCACAACGATCGTATGAGGGTTGGCGCTTGCAACAGCATCTACCAGTTCATTCTGGTTCGAGGGGTTCTGCAAACTGAGAGTCCTCAAATCTCCGAAATCTTCCCCAGCGGGCTGCGCGACTACAACAATCGCGATGTCTGACCGACGTGCCAGCGCGACTGCGTCGGCGATTTCCCCCGGACTGTATGCACGGAAGGGGGCTTGCTCGTCCTGGATCCCAGAAAATTCGACTTCGCTGGCCTCTGATAATTCGCGAATGGCTTTTGTCAGGGGAACAGGAACCTTCAGCCACGGATTGCGCCACCATCCGCAGCCATTATGGTCGACGAATTCCAGACCTTCACACCCAGTGAACGAGCCCGTCACCGGATGCATCGTATCTGCAGAACCGCCACCAGACATCACAGCTACGTCTGCATGGGAGCCGATGACCGCAATATGCTTCAGCTTTGAGGCTGATAGCGGAAGCTGCCGACGATCGTTTTTGAGCAATACGATGGATTGTTCCTCTACGGATTGTGCAAAGGTCCGCGCCGCATCGAAATCAATCTTTTCTCCACCGTGAGGAGGATTATCCATAACGCCGGAAGCAATCATTGAATAGAGTTTGCGGCGCACCATATCGTCGACTCGCTCTTGGGTGATGTCATGGTTGGCCAACGCGAATAGGACTGGGACACGCCCGAAGTAAGAAGGGCCCGCATCGCTTCCTTCTTCTTCATCAAGGCCGGCGTTGATCGCCTTTGCCGTCGTGTGAGTCGCTCCCCAGTCCGACTGTACCTGGCCCGGAAAGTGCCATTGTGTTTTTAGAATGTCAGTAAGAAGCACTGAATTCTCGCAGGCATAATCGCCATTCAGCCGGTTATAGCTGCACATAACGCTTGCGGGATGGCCCTGTTCAACGGCGATTTCAAAAGGTAATAAATAAAGCTCTCGCAGGCTGCGATCATCAATGTGGCTGTCTCCACCCATGCGGTTTGTCTCCTGTTCATTTCCCGCAAAGTGTTTGATCGACGCCATCACCTTCTGGCTCTGAGTCCCTTTCGTGCGCTCCGCCAACAGTTCCCCCGCGAGGAGTGGATCTTCGCCTAAGTACTCGAATGATCTGCCCCCTCTGGGCTCTCTTGTGAGATTTGCACCTCCGCCAAGACCCATTGCGAATCCTTGGGCGCGCAACTGGATCGCTATTTCGCTCCCGTAGTCATAAGACAACTGCCTGTCCCAACTGGCAGCAAGAGCAATAGTCGCGGGGAAAGTAGAGCTCGGCTGGGTTGTGCTCCCTGATCCCGTGCTCGAATCTGACATATTGATGCCGGGAATATGGAGCCTCGTTACACCCTCGATATATCCGCCTCCGCCACCTGGTGAGGCATTGGAGGGATATTTGGAGAGAATCAACTGAAGCTTCTCGTCGAGAGTCAACTTCTTCAGTAGTTCATCTGCGCGCCGCCAGACAGCGTCATTTGGTGCCCCGCTCTCTTGGGCCTCCGTCGTTATCGTGAGTGAAACGGCAAAAAACATAATCAGAAGCACTGCGATCCATACGCGATTAGGCTGCATATCACTCCTTCGCATTCTCAATGAACTTTCACTCGAATCCAAAGCTTCGGTCCTTTCGACCGCAGTGATCGTCGCTATGTCATGAAGCCGAAGAGTATCCTATCCAATGCTTTGTATCGAGCTCTTCCTGTCAGCAAGGTTTTCTAGCGTGATTGCCCACCATCACAATACTTGCCTCTTCATTTCTGGATAAGTACCATCGCGTATTGAGCAGACCGATGTCGCGCAAGCCCCTGTTGCGACAATCACTTAAGTCTGGACTCAGTGTCTGTATGGAGGGCTGTATGCTACAGAGCAAAAGCCCAGTCTTAACTGGCGTTGTCGGACGCTTCTCTTGCTTTAGCCAATGGAACTGCTGTCGATGGCAACTTCGAAGAATGAGGTTATTTGCAGAGACGCAAGGGCGCATTTGCGATTTTGTGCGGTTGCAGAGGCGGCAATAGCCAACCGATATTTCCGATAGGCCCAGTACACAAAATCGATGGCGCCAGGGACCGGCCTCAGGTCGCGTTGACCTAAGGCATAGAGACGGTCTTTCTCTGCCAGAATTGCTTCGATTTCGTCCTCGGAACGACCATGGATCTTGGCAACGTCCGTGATGATTACTCGATCGCTGCGACCGATGTATCGCGAGAAGACCGTCTCATCAACCTCGATGCCCGCTGAACGCAGGGCTTGCCGCTTCGTAGATTTGTGGAGAGCCTCCGAGTCGATCAGAACTCCATCCATATCGAGGACTAGCGCTTTCGGATTATTCGTTGGTGTGCGGCGTGATGGCCAATAAATCCCCATGCTGTCTCCATTCGGGCGCGCGAAGTCGCCTCTACCCATTCACACTCTTGTTCAGGGCTGGGACGAGGCACATAAGAAGTGCGAGAGAGATAAACGCTCCCCGCAACCCAACGGAATGGGCTATAAAGCCCACCAACGCCGGCCCCGCAAGCATGCCTGCATATCCCGCACCTGTCGCGGCAGCAAGAGCAAGCGGGGCAGGCATTTCCCGCTGATTTCCCGCTCGCCGAAACAGAGTTGGCACTATGTTTGCTGCTCCAAGGCCGATAAGGACGAACCCGGCCAGAGCGAGCGGAGCGTATTGCGAAGCAAGCAAGACCGCAAAGCCACAGACCGCCGTCAGCCCACTTAACAGGAATACCTTGCGATCGCCCAGCCGCGTTATCGCGCGATCCCCAGTGAGACGTCCTGTTGTCATGGCTATCGAAAACAGCATGTAGCCGACTCCGCCTCTGGCAGCCGCGACCATCTTGGTGGTTACCAGCAGTAGTGCACTCCAATCGAGCAGCGCTCCCTCGACCAGAAATGAGACAAACGCAAGTAGGGCAATCACCAGAACAATACCGCGGGGCATGACAAACAAGGGACCTGGGGTTTCATTGCCTGTTCGCAGCAGACGCGGAGCCGCCGCACTGACAGCGGATGCGACTGCGATGGAACCGATGGCGCAGCTGTGGAACGGGGAGATATGGTTGGATAGCATGAGCGTCATAAATCCCGCCCCTGCGAATCCTCCGATACTGAACAGAGCATGGAATCCCGACATCAGCGGGCGCGATAAAGCTCGTTCCACTTCCACTGCATGGAGATTCATAGCGACATCCAAGGAACCTAGGGACGCGCCGAACATCATAAGTGCTGCCCCGAGAGAGGCTGGACGATCCATAACCGCCAAAAGCGGAAGAAAGAGCGATACACCATAGCCACCAGCAAGGATGATGGGCTTGCTGCCAAATTTCGTCGTGAGGATTCCAGTAATTGGCATTGCGGCAACCGAGCCGGCCCCAAGGCATAGAAGCAGAAATCCCAGGGTGCCATCTCCAATCCCGAGTCGGGTCTTGGCGAAAGGAACAAGAGGAGCCCAACAGGCCACCGCGAAGCCAGCCGCGGCAAAACAGAGCCGCGTGGCTAGACGTGATTTTGAGTGATCAGTGACGGATGACATGTCATACTCCCGTCGCGGCGGGTTGAGGTGGCTCGTCGGCAGTCAGAACGGTGGTACCGGCATTTCCGAGTGTCGCTAAAAGATGGGAGGGGGTATCGTGTGGAACAACCAACTCATGGACAAACTCCAGCGGGCCGATGACGTGCGGTGCTCGGGTCTCAAGCTTGTCGAGCGTCACGAGCGCAGTTACTTTTTGGCTGCGAGATAGCAGGACACGTTTGAAGAGCGTATCTGCAGGGTTGAATCCTCCAAGGCCTAATTGCGAAGAAACTGCGCAGGCGCCAAGAAAGCAGTGATCGATATTCATTTTCTGCACGGCGAGAACAGCCTCGGCATCGACGCACGCGGCTAGTTCAGCTTCTACTGCGCCGCCGACCATAAGGAGTCTGAGCCCCTTCCGGTTAAGGACAGCATTCGCCACCGGAACTGAATTAGTCGCAACGGTCAGGAACTTGTTCTCGGGCAATTCTGCTACCAGTGCCAGATTCGTGCTGCCCCCGTCCAAAAAGATCAACCCTCGCGGTTGAATCAGTCGCGCACCGGTCCGCGCGAGCAGAATCTTTTCACTTGGTTGAACAGGAACGCGTTCTGTCAGCGATCCAGAGGCAGACGACACAGGAAGGGCGCCCCCATACACCCGCTTGCAACGACCTTCTGCGGCGAGTGCGCGCAGATCACGCCGTATCGCATCTTCAGAAATCTGGAACTCTTCCGCCAACTCGGAGGCAATAACAGAGAGTCCCGCATCTAGTCTCTCCGCGATCACTTCTCTTCTGGATGTGGGCAGCGACGAATCATGCATAAACAAGAAATATCATGAACAAACATGCATTTCAAGTGCGGGTTTTGCGCGATCAGGAAGTTCACCGAATATCGAGCGCTGACCTTCAGGCGAGTCGGTGGGGCCAATTTGCATTTAATGCTCGGTTCCAGGGAAACCGGCTATCTGTTCTCTGCCTCATGCAGCATGGGCGGGACAGAGTCCATCACATACGATCTACGCTTGGGCTTGAGATGTTTGCAGCAGATAGTGCAGGCGGCCTCCGAAAATGCGAAGTCTCACTCAATCCTGCTGGCGATTATCTGAGAGTCAGTCGAATTCCAATTGATGCTCGTCGAACGCACCAATATCTCAAAGGAGCGGATCGAGCCGTCAGGGCGCGTTGCGCGCTGGAGAATGGGAGCCATTGCAGCCGGATGAAATAGTGCCTCAGCCGCCGCTTGGGTTCCGGCTACATCCAGCCCCTGCAGAAGAAGCAGGCGCCCATTACCACCCAGGTTCGGCAGAAAGGCGATCAGGGCGAAGGTTTCGTGTGCCGGCTCATTCCAGTGGCTTTCGTAGGATGCTTGCTCCCCGGGCTGTGGTTTCTCGTTGATAATTGTTGCGCCTTCCATGCCCTGGCGATAGACGATGTGGAAGTTTGCGTTCTTGTCCGCAATGGAAGCCCAAGGGTTGCTGCCCACCGAGCCGATGAGAACAGCGTTGGCGTCCTTTAGATCATCAAGCCGCAGGTCACGCGGGAAGCGAAGGAAGGTCCGTTGCCGGTTATACTCTGGCAGCGCGGCAAGAGTGGAGATAATTTGGGCGTCGACAAAGCTTGTCAGTCTTTGCGAACGCAGACCCTCGGCCCTGTGCGCATCCACTCCCGGAACCGGGAGTTCCAAGTATCCGCCCTTCATGTAATCCGCAAGCGCCATTGGATGTTGCGACAGGTCTTCGAGCAGATTGAATCCTATATCGGCAGGTACGATGTAGGTGTTCCTCTTGCCATCGAAGAGCGCGGCCCAGATCGGATCGGCAGCCGTTAGAGTCCGATGGGAAGTGCCGAATCGAACTGAGGCGAACCACCCGAGAGAGATGAGGACTGCACTATATATAGCCAGCAGCGATATGCAGAACGCCAAAGGCTTCCACTTCCATCGAGGGGTAATTGTCACGTCTTCACCGCACGCGGCTGTCGATTGTGTTTGAACGCTGACGGAGTCTAGTTGAGTATTCGCAGATTCGGTGGGATGGGACGGCACCTCTACTGGCGCCCAGTGGAACTGGGGTGCATACGAGCCGGTTGGGAGGTCAATTTGGACGGTCGGCGTAGTCGTTAGACTCTGATAGTACTGTGCCAACCTCCTGCGGACCTCCGAGGCCTTTACACGCACCACCGCGTCGTTGCCGGTGTCGTAGTCAATTGGACGGCCGAACATCTCCGCGCCAAGCATCCGTTCACGGAGGCAATCCGACCGACCAGCCAGCACATGCTCTACGACCAGTTGAAGAAAGCACTGGGCGCGATGCCCGCCCATGAACGCATCGCTGGAGAGCACCTCTTGGAGGTGGCTGCGCACGACAGCTAGCTGTTCGGGAGGAAGTTCAGCCGCCCTCGTATCTTCCAACGTCAACACTTTTGTCTTTCCACAATTGGTCGAAAGTGTACCACCAAGAGAGCCCACCGAACCGGCAACAAACGTGGCTCTTGTATATGCGTGAAAACAAGGGATATGCGCAGCCAGGCTTACAGCAAACTGTTTCGCGCGCAAATCAAATGCCGGCAACGCCAGCCAACAGCTTTGCGCGTAAGTCTATGAAGTCAAAAGGCCAAACGTAGCAAGGTTTTTCAGCACACTGCTTGGAACGTTCCTCATTTGGTCGCATAGGTATTTCATTACAGGTGTTCGTAGGAGAACCTTCACGCCATGCGTGGCGGGCGTCCGTAACATTGCGAATGCCATCAGGGAACCGAGGCTGTTGTATCGGAATATGGCAATTTCAAAGACAGAACATGGCTGAGGCCAAAAACAGGCAATGGCGATCCACAACGGACACCAAGGAGATTTCAAAAAATGAAGCAGCCAATTTCGAGGTCAGCGGGCAGACGAGTACACGGAATAAGCTGGTGGTTGCGAGTTTCTCTCATTCTCACGCTTGGAATCTTCGGAGTGCAGACAGGCAGTGCGCAGACCGCGAACGCCGCCATATCCGGGCACATCACCGACTCCACGGGAGCGGTTATCCCCGGAGCCACGGTCACCTTGACGGAGTCGGATACGCGCGTCGCAGCGAAGGCAACGTCCAACAATGAAGGACTGTATACCTTCCCGTCTGTCAAACCCGGCAATTACGTCATGAGCGTGAGCGCGAGTGGTTTTAGCACCACCACGATTACGGGCCTGACGGCAGGCGTGCAAGCGAGCCTTTCACGCGATGTTGTTCTCAAGATCGGCGCTGCTAGTCAGATCGTGACCGTGACGGACCAAGCGGCCGACGTTGCGGCAACGAGTTCAGAGTTGGGCACCCAGATCGGAGAGCGCCAGATCCATGATTTGCCGCTGAACGGCCGCAATTTCACGGAACTTTTGACCCTCACTCCGGGCGCGTCTCCTATCAGTACGTCCCAGAGCAACAAAGTCGCCGTGAACGATCAGGGTGTGCTGGGCGTTCCTTCGGCGCAGTTTTCGCAGCCGGCGATTCAGGGACAGATCAACCGGGAGAACCTCTACCTGCTGGACGGCGTGGTAAATACGGACTTTACCAATGGCGTCTACGTGATTCCGCCGATCATCGATGATATGCAGGAATTCGAGGTGCAGTCGCACGACGATAAAGCAGAGTATGGAAGCGTGCTTGGCGGCGTAGTCAATGTTGTCACCAAGAGCGGGACAAATAGTCTTCATGGCTCCGCGTGGGAGTTTGTGAGGAATAACATCTTCGACGCTCGCGACTCCTTTGCCGACGAGTACAGATCCTCGCCTTCCCCATTTCGGCAGAATCAGTTTGGCGCTACGATAGGCGGCCCGGTCTGGCTGCCCCACCTCTACAACGGTCGTAACCGCACCTTCTTCCAGTTCGGATATGAAGGCTGGAGGTACTCGCAGTCGAATGAGATTCTCTATAACGTGCCCACCACCGCGGAACTCGGAGGTGATTTTTCGCACTCACTCCTCGCGCAAAATATCTATGATCCTGCCACGACGCAGGAAACTCCGAATGGCTATACGCGGACGCAGTTTAATTACAACGGAACCCCGAACGTCATCAATCCGGCCCGGTTAGACCAGAACATGGTCAAATTCCTCAAAACGTATGACACTGGTACGCCTTTGACTGGCAATCCGAGCTTCAATGCTTATGCGGCGAATCCGCACACGGATGACTCGGACCACTATATGGTCCGCATCGACGAGCAGCTTGGCGGCAAGGATACGTTGTTCTTCCGGTATGACCAGCTGAATGTAACCGACGTTTCGCCGAACTCGCTCACCCAGAGCATTTCGAATTCGGTCGCAGCCAAGGACCTAGGGACGGGCTGGAGTCACATTTTCACATCGAACATTCTCTTCGACTTTCGTTTCGGCATCGCGACAAGGCCATTCCTTCGGGGTACTCCCGATACCAACGGAATTAACCCAGCACAGGGCCTGGGCTTCTCCAGTTCGGGCGGAACATTCATCGGATTAGGGGCTCCGTACGCTGTTCCCGGAATCTCAAGTGGCTTTGGCAGTCAAGCCCCGAATACGATTACAAACCCGGTACTTAGCTACACCCCGACCCTGACCTGGGTGCATGGAGCGCATAACATTAAGGTTGGAATGCAGTACATCCGGCAGGGTAATAGCTCCAGTAGCCCGCCTTACGGAAATTACGCCTTTACGAACGCGCTGACCGGCGATCCGAACAATGTGGGCACCACGGGCAATTCTCTGGCGGCCGCACTTCTGGGTTTGCCGTCGGCGAACAATAACACGGGGCTCATAGCGAGCGGCAACCGAGTCTCCTCTTATGGATACTTCGCTCAGGATGTCTGGACGGTGAGACGGAACGTCACGATCACGTATGGTTTGCGGCTCGACCACCGCCGTCCCTTCGCTCCCGATTCAGGCACCATTGTCTCCGGTCCGAATACGGACGGCACCTATTGGATTGGTATGAAGGCGCTGCCGCCGGCGTGCAACGTAACGAATGCGGCGCCCTGCATTCCGTCCGCAAATGGCTCGCTAGCGGGCATTGACGGCGGCGTCGCCGCAAGCGATCCAACAACTGGCATTCCGTACTACAACGCGGCAGCTCCTCCCATTCAGTTGTCGCCGTATGGCACAACGTGGGGAGCCAAAGGAAGTTGGGGAAACTGGGGACCTCGTCTCGGAATAGCGTGGCGACTTGACTCGAAGACAACGGTGCGTGGCGGCTACGGCATTGCGTATGACACGACCATGGGCATGGAACAGGACTGGAAGGGCAACTCCGGTAATTGGCCTGGTGGTGGTTCTGTCGTGTCGAGCATCGCCATGAATCAGACAGGCAGCGCTCTTGCTACCATCGAGTCGACCTTCGGCCAGGTAGGTACCGTGTTGCCGGCAGCCGATCCATGGAGTCTGGGTAACTGGCTCATGGACCCGCACATCAAAGATCCACGTTCTCAGCAATACAACGTAGCGGTCGAGCGCGAGTTAGGGCCGAAGACGGCACTGTCGATTGGATACGTGGGCGGTCTTGATGACAGATTGGGTATCACTGGCCTATGGAACACGGCACAGACTCCGGGAACGGGTACAGTCGCCCAGGTTCGAGCCCGCACCCCCTTCCCCTGGTACAACACCTCAGCCTTCTACAGCACAAGCAACGGGACATCGAACTACAACGCGTTGCAGGTGAAGCTGGATCGGAAGTTCTCAAACGGCTTCCAATATCTGGTCTCCTATACCTGGTCCAAGGCCCTGAGCGTAGGCGGGAGCGGATTGTTCGACGTGGAGAACGGGCCGGGATCCGGTGGATACTCGATTTGGCAAAACTACTATGACCTGAAGGCATCCAAGGGCGTGTTGGCTTTCAACGTTCCGCAACTCCTTGCGGTGGCCGGGCAGTATGCCCTGCCCATCGGCAAGGGCGAGCGCTATCTGAACCGTGGCGTTGCCGCGTATATTCTGGGCAACTGGCAGGCGAATACTGCGATTCAACTTCGATCGGGACAGCCGTACAACATGGCCATAAGCGGGGACATCGCCAACATTGAAGCGCCAGCTGGTGATAGTTGGTTTTCCTACATGAGGCCCAATGTGATTGGGAACCCCAAGCTTACTCACCCCACGAGGAACGACTGGTACAACACGTCGGCCTTCGTGTCGCCGGCAACCGGTACCTACGGAAACTCCGGAACAAACTCTCTCTCGTCGGCGCATGTCTCCGAGATGGATATGTCTTTGTTCAAGAACTTTCCGATTCGGGAGCAGTTGTCGCTCAACTTCCGGGCCGAGGTCTTCAATATCTTCAATTTCCAGAACTACGGTGTACCAGACAACAACATCTCCGATCCCACAGCGGGAGTCATCACTAATAACGTCACGACGCCCAGAGAGATTCAGTTAGGGGTCCATCTGGCTTTCTGAGCACAGCAGGCACCGATATCAAGCTGCGGGGATACCTTTGTAGTTTCCCCGCAGCTTGTCTCATGGCCTTGGCCGCGCACGCAGCCATGCTTACGTTCGACTTAAAACTGTCAGATGACATGGAAATTCCGAGACAATGAAGAACATCAATTTGCAGAAGAGACCGTCAATCTCGCGTCGATCGTTTGCAAAGGGCTCCCTGATCTGGACGTCTTCACTATGGCTAAGCGGCCGCCTGTGGGGAGAGCCGTTGACGGCTTCAGCTCGCGCCTCGCGTTTCATCAATCCACTCATCGGAGCCAGCACGAGCCTGTTACTGGGCGAGGGCAAGACCTTCCCTGGGCCAGCAACCCCGTTTGGCATGGTGCAGCTCAGCCCTGACACGATTACTGGAGGCGTTAAAAGTCCAGGCTACTCCTTCGAAGGCGACAACGGCCCGGGCTACTCTTATGAACAGACTACGATTGAAGGCTTCAGCTTTACACACATGAGCGGAGTGGGATACTACGGCGACTTCGGCAATTTGCAGGTAATGCCTTCCACCGGGCCCATGAAGCTGGACAGCGGGAGGGTCAACCATCCGGGTGAGGGCTGGCGCTCGACTTATAGCCACGCAAACGAACACGTAGAGGCAAACTACTATGCTGTAACTCTGGAGGACTACGGTGTCGTGGCAGAACTCACGGCTGCTCCTCGAGCGGGGATGCTTCAGTTCAGCTATCCGCAGACAGAGACGGCGCGCATCCAACTGAATCTGGCGCGCCGCATCGGAGGCACTTCTACACACCAATATGTGAAAGTGGTGGGGGATCGAGCGATCGAGGGCTGGATGCGTTGTCCCGCATTCGGCGGCGGCTGGGGTAACGGCGAGGGCAAAGTAGGCTACTCGGTTTACTTCCATATGGAATTCTCAAAGCCGTTCGAGCGCTTCGGCGTCTGGAAGATCGACGTTCCAGATGACGCTTTTCCCGTGCAACAGGGACTGGCGACTTCGTATTTCCAAACAGACCAGTATCAGGAACTCGTGCAGCGAGGAAAGGTGCTGGACGGATGCAGAGAGCAAGAAGGGAACCATATCGGCTTCTTCGCCGAGTTTCCTTCGCTTGCGACCGGCGAGAAAGTGTTGGTGAAATCGGGCATCAGCTTTGCCAGCGCAGACGGTGCGCGCAAGAACCTGTTGCACGACATACGCGGATGGAATTTCGACGAGGCTCGCCAGAGGGGACGGACGCTTTGGGATGATGCCTTGAGCTCCATTGAGATCGAGGGCGCATCGAACGACGAGAGAAAGATTTTCTACACTGCTATGTATCACGCCATGATCGATCCGCGCGTGATCGCGGACGTGGACGGCAACTACACGGGCGCCGACGGCAAAATTCACACAGCCGATAGGTACACGCCAAGGACTATCTTTAGTGGATGGGATGTTTTTCGAGGCGAATTTCCGCTGATGACTCTGCTGAATGCGACGATGATCAATGACGAAATCAACTCGCTTGTCACTTTGGCTGCAACGAGCCGAAAAGGGTATCTCGAACGCTGGGAGATTATGAACTCGTATAGCGGATGCATGGATGGCGACCCGGCGACGTCGGTCATCCTGGATGCTTATTCGAAAGGGATCAGGGGCTTCGATGTGGAGAAGGCCTACGCTGCTTGTAGGCAGACAGCTGCGGGGACGAACGGTTCAACAAACCGTCCTGACAACGATTTCTATATGCAGCACGGGTATGTTCCAGGACAGGTTTCGTGGACCCTGGACAACGCATACTTCGACTGGTGCTTGGCAAATCTGGCCGCATCGTTGGGTAAGACAGAGGACGCGAATCTATTTTCAGCCCGCGCAGCAAATTACAGGAAGATCTACGATTCGCACGTTGGGAGCATGCGAGCGAAAAATGCCGCCGGCGAATGGATTCCGTGGCTGGGCAAGAAAACGTTCGGCCAGGGCTGCACGGAGAGCAATCCGCTGCAGCAGACGTGGTTCGTTCCCCACGACGTTCCCGGACTAATGGAGTTGATGGGGGGCGCGGAAGAGTTTTCCCGGCAGCTGGAAGATTTCTTTGAAAAGACGCCCTCATCGTTTGGATGGAACGACTATTACAACCACGCCAATGAACCGGTGCATCATGTTCCCTATTTGTTTGTGTGCGCCGGCAAACCTTGGCTTACGCAGAAGTGGGTGCGGCGAATTCTGACCAATGCCTACCACAATGATGTAAATGGCATCTGCGGGAATGATGATGTGGGCCAGATGTCCGCGTGGTATGTCCTGGGCGCGATGGGTTTTTATCCGGTGTGTCCTGGAGATGGAATCTACATCCTTGGAAGTCCACTGTTCTCCCGCGTCACACTCCATTTGGACGAGAAGTGGTACAAGGGCGCGAAGTTTACGATTACGGCGGAGAATCAGGCGCCTGACCACCCGTACATCCAAAGTGCGAAGCTCAATGGGAAGCCGCTGTCGCGCGCATGGATTCGTCACAGCGAGATTGCCGTGGGCGGCGTTTTGGAGTTCGTCATGGGTCCCAAACCAAACAGAGATTGGGCGACCAGAAGCGTCGACTTTCCGCCGTCGATGAGCACCGCGCGAGAGGGCCTCTGAGATCTGCAAGTCTAGAGCTGCATATGAATGGAACGTGAACTATGCAACAAGGGCATCGTCAACTTAAGGTAGCGATCTGGAGCTTTTAGCACGGGCAAGCCGAGAGCGGCTTCCAAGGCGAGCTATGGAAGAGTAGTAGCGAGAGCGGTATTGTTCCAGACGTGAAACGCCTGCTTAAGAAACTCCTCAGGCGGTAGGTACTTGTGAATCGAGGAGAAGAATTCGCCGGTGTTGTAGAGAACCCGAGAATCTGAGGGTCTCGTTTGTACTTCTCTCAGCCAAAGCTTCTTGGCCTCTTCGAGCCCATCAGGGCCGGAGTCCTCGCCTTTCGGATAAAACTTGGCCCAGGATGGGTCCATCTCAGAAAGAATGGGACAACAACCAATAAGTATCTGGGGAGGTGGCCGGTGATTTCATGTTCTGCCTGCCCGCAAGCACCGCTTCGGCTGGTTTCTCGAACCGGCTTACGACTATAGCTTTGCTGGAGGTTACCAACAATCGATCGGCTTGAGCGGAGGACTGCCTATCGCAATTAGGTGATCCCGGATATTCGACCCATCTGGCGACTATCTGAACTCAGAGATAAACGCGCTACACTAGCAATCCAACTGGTGCAAAAGATCGGTCAGACCAGCTCTCTTGCCCAGTCCCATCAACCCCGGGGCAATTGGTTGCGCCGTGATTAAGCCTGGAGAGTCGACAGCCGGTGACAGCAGGAGCCGTCTCCAATTCGATTGCTGATAGCGGGACTCTGCAATTGAAATCTTAGAGTGCGATAGGCGACAGGACACCAAGCGCGTTGCAGCAACAAAAACAAGCCGATTCCTGACGCTCAAGTTGGTTAGCTTTTCGAGCCAATCAGTGGGCACCGGGTTCAGAGGTAGTTATTCTATTTTGTGTATTTCACGGAACGAACACATACTATTTTGCGGATTTTTAATGGGTGTATAAATATCCGTTTAGAAAGTATATTTTTGCTGTAACTTGCTTAGTTAGAGACATTTAGAAGACATTTTGGAGACACAATTTGTGAAGTTTTACCGCTCGCTTTTATTGCCGAAACTTCTCTCACTATTTGGGGTCTATAGCCGGGCCGACATGTGCTCTCCGAAAGGCGGAGCACAGACACTTGGGGAACGAAGCGAATATTTCAATCTGTGAATATCTTGGCTGAACTAATTTTCCAGCCGGACGTTACTCATCGTCACTCAAGCTACTCATAGGTCGTGGTTTGCAACCTAAAGTTGTAGGGCGACCCTGAATGGCTTGTGAATTGCCCTTCTCGAAAATATGAGATTTCCCAGGTCCGTAACATTTTTTATAGGCATAGCGCTGGCAGTATCGGGCGCCATCTGTGTTTTAAACACCCCAACAGCCTTATATGGTCAATCAACTACCTCCGGTGATATTGCCGGAGTTGTAACGGACGCGACGGGCGCCGTTGTCCCGAATGCGAAGATTGTCGTAACGAACAGCGATACAGGTGTCACACAAACCCTAACTTCCGGTTCCAACGGCGGCTACCGCGCCCCA
>Ga0209222_1000163_pt1 | contig 14460 bp, 13 predicted proteins | sample BlaSpr_A8_Ref_O3_FD_187991 | JGI IMG/M metagenome (GOLD analysis project Ga0209222, IMG submission 187991) | Forest soil microbial communities from Thunder Bay, Ontario, Canada - Black Spruce, Ontario site 2_A8_Ref_O3 (SPAdes) (version 2) | ecosystem: Environmental > Terrestrial > Soil > Boreal...
TCTGCGGCTCGTTGATGTCCACGCCATCGAGCGTGTAATCGTTCGCCTGGCCGCGGTTGCCGTTCACGCTGATCAAGTTGTTGCTGGTGGTGCTGCGTTCGGTGGCGTTGGTCCCCGTTATGCCGGTCGGGTCGGTGCTCACCACGCCGGGCGTAAACAGCGTGACGGCCTCGAAGTTGCGCCCTTCGAGCGGGATGTTCTGTATCTCGTTCTGCGAGAAGGTCGTGCCGACGATACCGTCGGTCGTATCGAGGATCGGCGCCGTGCCCGTGACCACCACCGTGTTCTCGCTGCCCGCTGAGAGCTTCGTATGCAGCTCGACCGTCTGGTTGATCTCGAGTGCGAACGGCGGCGTCGACTGGGTGGCAAAACCCGGTGCCGAGACCGCCACCTTGTAATTCCCGATCGGCAGAAAGCGCGCCGTGTAGACGCCGGCCGCGTTGGTCGTCGTCGCCGTCTTCACATTCGTGTCGGTGTTCTCGACCACGACTGCGGCGCCGGGGATCACCGCGCCCGAGGCATCGCTCACGTCTCCGGTCACCGCGCCGGTGACGGTCTGCGCGTGCGGGGCGGGAGCCCACAGGAGCGTCGCAAGGGCGAGCGCAATTCCGGAGAAACGCTTGAGAAACTTTGTGCTTTGTACCGTTTTCATTTGGAGGACTCCAGGGTGCATGGGAGATGAAAAGACCCGCGATGGAAAGTGGCTGTCGTTCTGCCCGGGCGTACGCTTGCCGCGCAAAGGGAAATCAGATGGTGGGGAGAGCATAGAAATGCTTGGGAACGTTTGTCAACAGAATTTCGTCAGAATTTTGAAGAAAAGCATCCAATATTTTCAACATGTGGTACGTTTTGATTGGGAAAGTGTTTGATTGAGGAGAAATTTTTCTTCATTAGAATGGACAGGACATGGCTCCCAAGACAAAGGATCGCGCGAATCAAATCCTCCATCTGCTGCTGCAAAAAGGGCAAAGTTGTATTGAGGACCTGGCGGTCATCATCGATGCTTCGCCGGCGAGCGTTCGGCGCGACCTGATCAAGCTGGCGGAGCGCGGGTTGGTGCATCGTACGCATGGCAGCGTGGAACTGGCGGGAAAGATGACCTTCGAGCCATTCCGGTTCGATGCGGCTTTTCCTCTGCGCGAAGAACGCTTTGCGGATGAGAAGCGGCGTATCGCCCTTGCGGCTGCGGCGATGGTCAACGAGGGCGACACGGTTGCGCTTTCGCCCGGCACCACCACCACGCAGGTGGCCCGCAGTCTGCGCCATCGCGAGGGCATCCACATCGTGACCAATGCGGTGAACATCGGGATGGAGCTTTCCAGCCTTCCGAATGCGCGCGTGACGCTTACGGGAGGGTCCATCCGGTGGCCGGGAGCGTTCTCCATGGTCGGAGCGACGGCCTTCGACTCGCTCCAGCGGCTATTCTTCGACAAGGTCTTTATGGGTGCGTGCGGCATTCACCCCGACCACGGCCTGTCGGTGATCGAATCCGATGAGGCGCTGATCCTGGGCGAGATGGTGAAGCACAGCAAGCAGGTGATTGCCGTCGCGGACGCCAGCAAACTCGGCATGTTCACGCCGGTCAAGGTCTGCGGCACCAACGAACTGCATACCATCATTACGGACGACAGCGTCGACCCAGAGCTGGTCGAAGCGTTTCAACAGAGACAAGTCCGCGTGGTCATTGTCTAAAAGCCTTTCGAAAACCTGCGTGGAGCCTGCTTGATTCCTCGGAATCTATACGCGCGGACGGTATAAATTTCAATTTTCTTCACTATTGTGAATTTTCAGAAGATGATTAGTCAGCATTGTGACCGTTGTGCTATCGTGCTGCCGTTACCTGTTGCACAAAGTTACACGTTGCACAAAAGGATGGTGTCCCCATGCAAACAGCAGTAGCCGGCTCACGCGTCTTCAAGCCTTTTCACACACTTTCAACCTTCTTTCTGCTTGCCTGCACCTGCATCGGGGCTGCACAGGCGCAAGTCGTCCTCGCTCCATCAACCCCGCAGGTCGGCTCGTCCAATCCTGCCACTGCCGAACCGCTCGTTACGGTGCCGAACGTCAAACCGTGCATCGTTCCCTTGCTGACCAACGCCGCCTTTGCCAGCTTCTCCGCAGCCACGTTCAACTACGCGCCGCCCGCAGCCTGCCCCGGCCCCTGGGCCAAGGTCGTCCTCACGGCAGACCTCACCGTCTCCGCGGGAAACCAGTTCGACCGCAGCGCCTGGATTTATCTTGGCGACGTCAACCTTTTCTTTGGCACAACGGCTGAGCCCACCAGCACCCACAGTCCCTCATGGCACATTGAGCGCGACGTCACCGACCTCACCTCGGTGCTCAGGACCGCCCAGCCCGGCTCTGCTCTTATCGGCAACATCGTCAACTCCACGGACAATGGCACGATCTTCGCCAATGCCGCGCTGGAGTTCTTTCCTGCCTCGCCGCGCGCGCTCGCACCTGCTACGCCGGATATCGTCGTAGGCCTCAGCTCCGGCAGCAATCCTGACGTGCTCAACGACACTGCCAGCCTGCTCGCTCAAACCGTCAACCTGCCGCGCAATGTGGAGAAGGTCTATCTCGACGTCTTCGCCCAGAACCAGATCGCCGATGAGTTCTATTACCTCTGCGTGCCCAACGACCTGCTCAGTTCGCCCGTGGCCGAATGCGGGAACAGCGCCTTCCGCGAGACTGAGATCAGCATCGACGGCAAGCCTGCCGGTGTCGCGCCTGTGTTTCCCTTCTTCTTCACCGGAGGCCTCGATCCCAACCTCTGGATACCGATCCCCGGTGTTCAGACCCTCAACTTCAAGCCCTATCGCGTCGATCTCACGCCCTTTGCCGGCGTGCTCGGCGACGGCAGCCAGCACACTGTCGCCGTCAGCGTCTTCAACGCCAACGACTTCTTCAACGCAACCGCGAACCTTCTGGTCTTCACCGACCACGGCAGTCGCGAGGTCACGGGCGAGCTGATCAGCAACACGCTCAGCGCGGCCCCGGATCCGGTGGTCAACGAAAATCTGACCACCGATTCCAGCGGAGATGTAAGCGGCACGGTCTCTATCGGCTCCAACCGGTCCTTCACCATCAGCGGCTTCGTCAACACCTCGCACGGTCGTGTGGAGACCACGGTTGAACAGCAGGTCAACTTCCTCAACACCCAGACCTATATTGACAACGCGGACACCTTCTCGGAGGACGTTGTCCAGGCCAGCACTGTCGATTCGCAGACCACGACTCAGGAGGGCATCTTACGGCAGACAGTGAGTAAACATGTGTCCTATCCGCTGACGGTTGACTTTGAGGAAACTGAAAACACGAGTGGCGTCATCACCCAGGTGACGTCGGTGAATCAGCAGAACCAGCAGACCGATACAGATGCTCTCGACGGATTCCCTCTGTTTGAGAGCAGCACCCAGGAGCAGGTCATCGCGACGGACAGCGTGCCGCTCAATGGCCCAGGTGGGCCCAACGCCAAATCGAGCGCGTCCTTCCAAAGCAAGGACTCGCTGGGTAACTGCTTCAGCCGTTCGCTCACGGCTGAGAACCAGGTGCTGACGTCTGTTACCGATGGCAAGGGCTGTCAAACGCGTTCGCCCTTCTAACCCGCACGTTGAAGGTGAGGGGCAGATGTGATCGCCTCCTCACCTTCGGCGCGCAGAATCTTCAACCGGTATGTTTTGCGGGATGGGCCGTTACTCCGTGTGGCATGTTGCATGGGCCTGATCCGGCATATCGTAGTACGCATCGTATTACGCATCGATCAAGCTACGCACCGATTAAGCGAAGAAGATATCCCGCAAGGGCTTCGCAGATGCATGGGCCGACGAGCGGCCATTGAGATAAACGTCAGCCTATCGAATACAGTTTCTCGATCTGGTTCTCTCCTCCACTACTGAGCATCTTCCGAAGGACTGCATTTCGTAGGCCGCGCAGCACTGGTTTTTTTAGATGGCACATTCGTCCGATGTTCCATGATGTGGAAACTGTCCAGTCCATCTTTTCGCGGCGCCGCTTTTCGTAATGTTCGAACGCCTTCCCATTGAGACCCGAGCTTTCAACCGCATCTGCCAAGGAGTAGGCGTCCTCAACCGCCATGGCACCACCCTGGCCTAGATTCGGTGTTGTCGCGTGAGCCGCATCTCCGATTAGGCCGATGCCTGCAGACGACCAGGTGGGCAAGCGCTTCAAGTCTGAGATGTCCGTTTGAAGAATCTCGTCAGGCGGCGTGTTCTCAAGCAGGGAGATCCATCTCGGGAAAAACTCGCTGAAGAGTGACTCCGCGTGAGCTCGTCTTGCTAAACAAGTACGCCACATATGAGGATATCCGAAAATGAATTGTCAGTCCGCGCCTGCAAACAGGCGAATCCCTCCGTGCCAATTGGAATGCAAACGCGGACTGACTGATTTGTAAGTTGTTGAAAATGTGGTGGCCAGAGACGGGATCGAACCGCCGACGCCGGCCTTTTCAGGGCCGCGCTCTACCACTGAGCTATCTGGCCTTGGCATTCTTTCGCGCGAGCGCGCCCATCAGGCAGCCAAGATCGCCCGCCGGGCTCGTGCGTCTCAGCTTCGCCTGCCTGTGGGGGAGGGAATTGCGGACCCATCGGACGACGGGGCCTTCGAGAACGTCGACCCACAGTATAGCAACCACTCCGCCCCATCGCCAAACCTCATCGCTCCCTGCGGTATCCTTGGACAACTCAATGCACTGGAAAGGCCGCTGAGCATGGTTCGCGCTCATATCGCTCTCAGTCTCTTCATCAGCACGACGTTCTGTTGTGCTGTTGCTCAAACCGCGTCCTCCGCTGATCTCACTCCCGGCGAAGCCCGCGCCACCCGCGCCATGGATGCAGCCGCAAAGATGGGCCCTGGCGAGCTCTATGCCTTCCTCAAGACGTTCCCCAAGGGCGCCGACCTTCACATGCATCTTTCCGGCGCGGTCTATGCTGAGACCTTCATCGCAGAAGCAGCTCGCGAAGGACTCTGCGTCGCCCCTGTCGAGCACGGAACTCCCGCCACTCCCCAAGGCCAGAATGCCGTCCGCTTCGTCAAGCCCCTTCGCAACGAGCCCAACAACTGCGATTCGGGAGAAGTCCCCGCTGCCTCTGCTTTCAAGAACCAGGCTCTCTACGACAACCTCGTCGACAGCTTCTCCATGCGCGTCTTCGTTCCCTCTGAAGGCATCGATGGTCACGACCAGTTCTTCTCCACCTTCGATCGCTTCGGCGGCCTGAAGTCCGACGCCGGCGAATGGCTCGACGAGGTCGCCACCCGCGCGGCCACACAAAACGAGCAGTACCTCGAAATCATGCAGACCCCAACCTTCTCGCACGCCGCGGCTCTCGGCTACAAGATCGGTTGGCCCGCAGACGCCGACAAAGAGATCTCGCGCGACCAGCTCGCTCGCCTGCGCGACCAGCTACTCGCGGCTGGTCTGCGCGACGAAGTTCCCATCGATGAAAAAGAGTTCGCCGACACCGAGGCTAAGCGCGACGAGATTGAATTTTGTAAAGCCGATCCACCGGGAAATCCGAGCACAGCAGATGGTTGGAAATCCTGTTTTGTTCGCGTCCACTGGCTTTACCAGGTTCTGCGCGGCTTCCCACCGCAGCAAGTCTTCGCGCAAACTCTCCTCGGCTTTGAAGTAGCTTCCGCCGACCCCGATGTCGTCGGCCTCAACTTCGTCATGCCTGAGGACGGCTATCTCTCCATGCGCTACTACCACCTCCAGATGCAGATGCTCGACTACCTGCACTCCGTCTACCCCAAGGTTCGCATCTCGCTTCACGCAGGAGAGCTTGCACCCGGCATCGTTCCGCCTGCGGGCCTCAGCTTCCACATCCGCGAAGCCATCGACCTCGGCCACGCCACGCGCATCGGCCATGGCGTCGACATCCTCTACGAGAACCACCCCGAGGCCCTCCTGAAAGAGATGGCCGACAAGCACGTCATGGTCGAGGTCAACCTCACCTCCAACGATGTCATCCTCGGCATCAAGAGCAGTGCGCACCCGCTCCGCGCTTACGCCGCCGCGCACGTCCCCTGGGCGCTCTCCACCGACGACGAAGGCGTCTCCCGCATCGACCTTACCCACGAGTACGTCAAAGCCGCCGAAGAGCAGGGCCTCACCTACCTCGATCTCAAGCGCTCCGCCCGCACCTCGCTCGAGCATGCCTTCCTCCACGGCGAAAGCCTGTGGGCGGCGCCCGATGACTTCACGCGGCGCAAGCCCGTCTGCTCCGCTCCCGTCACCGCCACCAGCGAGCCCACTACAGACTGCACGGCATTCCTGAAGGACAACGAGCGCGCCGCGGAACAGTGGGAGCTGGAGCGCCGCTTCGCCGTCTTCGAAGCTGCGCACTAATTCCGAATGGGGCGCACCGCTTTTCATCGCTTACAATTTCTTCGGTTGTACACTACTCACATTCCTTCAACCGGAGCCATCATGGTCAAACGCATCGCCTTCACGCTGATTCAGTTCGTTGCCTTCCTCGCCCTCATGTATGTTGGCGGCAACTGGGACATCATCCGTCTCGGCCAGGAGATGAACGCAATGGCGAACCACAAGGCCTTCTGGAACCCCATCCCGACCATCAAGTACCCCATCACGTCCACGCACATTCTCATCGCCAACGGCATCCTTTTTGCTGCGGCGCTTTTCGTGCTGATTCTTCTCTTTGAAGCGCTCCGCAAAAAGCTCAGGCCGTGGGCAGCGCTTACCTTCCTCGCATTCGTCCTTGCGGTCATCCTGGGCTATGCCGCCAAGATGGGGCTTCCTCCAGCGTCTACGCCGGACTCCTCATCCATTCCCTATGCGGCTGCTCCGCAAGGCTAGGCTATTTCCGTCCTTGTTTTCCTCATCGCATTTTCCTCGCCGCGTTTTCCTCGTTGCTTAGTAGCTTCAATCACATACGAAGTACCCAGGCCGCTACACTGCGTATAATTCTTGCGTCAGGCTATGGACGTTTTGATAAACTAAAGTCGCATAAAACGCTTACTAGGTAAGCGTTCGAGTTGCTTTTCCAGCCGCACCGGAGTTATCGCAACCGGCTACCTGTTGAGTCGTCGCTTCGTTCGCTGAGTCAACGACTCCCGCACGACCGAGACAAGGACCCTGACCCCCGCATGAACCTTTCCCATTCCCCCGCCATCGAAGCTCCTGTCATCGACCTCGCTGCCCGCAAAATCGCATACTTCTCCATGGAGATCGCACTCGCCAAAGCCCTGCCTACCTACTCCGGCGGTCTGGGCATGCTCGCAGGCGATACGTTGCGCTCGGCGGCGGACACAGGCGTTCCCTTGGTTGCAATCTCTCTGGTGCATCGCCGCGGCTACTTTGATCAGCACCTCGACGCCTCCGGTCAGCAGACCGAGAGTGACGTCGTCTGGTCGCCCGAGACCACGCTCCCCTCCGGCGGGCAGACCATCAACCTTACGATGCAGGGCCGCGAGATCACCCTCTGCGCCTGGCGCTTCGACGTCGTCGGCGTCAGCGGCCACATCATCCCCGTATTTCTCCTCGACGCAGACGTCGAGGGCAATGACCCCTGGGATCGCCACCTCACCGACCACCTCTACGGCGGCGATACCTACTACCGCCTTTGTCAGGAGGCCATCCTCGGCCTCGGCGGTATTCATCTGCTGCACGCACTCGGCTGTCAGCCCGAAGTCTGTCACATGAACGAGGGCCACGCCGCGCTCCTCACCATCGGCCTGCTCGAATCCCGCGTCGCCCCCGCTCCTCTCAGCACCGCCACTGAAGCAGACGCCGAGGCTGTCAAGCAGCAGTGTGTCTTCACCACGCACACTCCCGTCCCGGCCGGCCACGACAAGTTCGGCCTCGACCAGATGATGCAGGTTCTCGGCCCCGACCGCTCCGCCACCATCGAGCGCTTCGGCAGCCTGCACAACAACCTGCTCAACATGACCTACCTCGCTCTGCGCTTCTCGCGCTACGTCAACGGCGTCGCCATGCTGCACGGCAAGGTCTCGCAGCAGATGTTTCCGGAGTACACGGTTCACTTCATCACCAACGGCGTACACGCAGCCACATGGCTCTCGCAGCCGTTTCGGGAGCTCTTCGACAAGGAGGTTGCTGCTTGGCGTCACGACAACCAGTACTTCCGCTCGATCTATAGCATTGAACCCGAAGTCATCGAAGCCACGCACGCGCCCAGCAAGCAGCGCCTCTTCAACACGGTCAAGCAGCGCACCGGCGTGGAGCTCGATCCCAAGGTCCTCACCCTCGGCTTCGCCCGCCGTGTCGCCACCTACAAGCGCGCCAGCCTGATTCTGCACTCGCCTGAGCGCCTCATCGAGATCGCGAATAGCATCGGCGGCCTACAGATCCTGATGGCCGGCAAAGCCCATCCCGCCGACAACGCTGGCAAGGGTCTCATCCGCGACATCTTCTCCGTAGCCGCCAAGCTCGAATCCAGCAAGCTCCGCATCCTCTACCTCGAGAACTACGACTGGGATCTCGGCGAACAACTCACCAACGGCGTCGATGTCTGGCTGAACACTCCTCTGCGCCCTTATGAAGCCTCCGGCACCAGCGGCATGAAGGCCGCGCTCAACGGCGTCCCCAGCCTCAGCGTGCTCGACGGCTGGTGGGTCGAAGGCTGCGCCGAAAACATCACCGGCTGGGCCATCGAGAACTCCGAGGATGAAGCGGTCGAAGCCGAGCGCGTCTACAACAAGCTCGAGTACGCAGTCGCCCCGCTCTTCGCCGATAAGGCCGCATGGGGCCGCCTGCGCCGCCACTGCATCGCCGTCAACGGCACCTACTTCAATACGCATCGCATGCTCGGCCAGTATGTCTCGAACGCCTACTATCCGCCATCAGCGTCCATCGCGGCCTCCAATCAGGTCGTCGTAGACGACGAAGCGCGCCAAACCGTACTCGCCTAGCCCGCGGCAAACCGCGAACAACCCCAGGAGATCAGCACCATGCAAGTCGGCGACGTAGTAGAAAACTTCACTCTGCCCGATCAGGACGGCAACATCGTCAACCTCACCGACTTCGCCGGCAAGCCCGTCGTCCTCTTCTTCTACCCCAAGGCCGACACCCCCGGCTGCACCATCGAAGCCTGCGGCTTCCGCGATCACTTCTCCAAGCTGCAAAAGGCAGGCGTAGTAGTCCTCGGCATCTCGCGTGACACCGTCAAGGCGCAGAAGAAGTTCGCCGAAAAGTATGACCTCCAGTACCCGCTCCTCGCCGACGCCGACCAGACCATCTGCAAACGCTTCGGCGTCATCAAGCCCAAGAACATGTACGGCAAGCTGGTCACCGGTATTGAGCGCACCACCTACGTCATTGGCCCCGACCAAAAACTCATCCATGAGTTCAACAAGGTCAAGCCCGAAGGCCACGCCGAAGAAGTGCTCGCGCTCCTGAAGAAGTAATATGAGCAACTCGCTGATCACATCTGCGACCGCCGAACGATCGCTTGCGGGAGCAGCTCTGGCAGTGGCTGCCACCAGCCTCACCCTCACCTACGCCGCGCTCAGCCCCGGCTCGCAGCTCTTCGGCCACACCATCATCGCCGGCAACGACCCCAGCGAAGCCGCGCTCACCTACGACGACGGCCCCAACGACGTTGCCACCGACGCCCTCCTCGAAGTCCTCGCGCGCCATAACGCCCGCGCCACCTTCTTCATGATCGGCAGCTTCGTCCGCCAGCGCCCGGAGATCGCCCGCCGCACCCACGCCGCTGGCCATCTCATCGGCAACCACACCCAGACGCATCCCTGGCTCAGCTTCCAGTCCTCGCGCGTCATCCGCGAGCAGCTCCGCGATTGCAACCACGCCCTCGAGGACGCCATCGGTGCGCCCATCCACTACTTCCGTCCACCCCACGGCGCGCGCCGCCCCATGGTCTTCCGCGCCGCCGAAGAGCTAGGTCTCAAGCTCGTCCAGTGGAACACGATGGGCTACGACTGGCAGCCCATTCCCCCAGAGCGAATCCTCACCAACATCGAACGTGGCCAGCGCCGCGCCCAGCGCCACCACACCGGCGCAAATATCCTGCTCCACGACGGCCACCAGCAGGGCATCGGCGCAAACCGCAACGCCACCGTCCAGGCCACCGCCGCGCTGCTCGAGCGCTTCGCCCACGAGAGCACACGCACCGTTACCGTCGATGCCTGGGTTGATTTGTGAGGGAAGATGGTGCGCCCGAGAAGATTCGAACTTCTGACCTACAGCTTCGGAGGCTGCCGCTCTATCCAGCTGAGCTACGGGCGCATGCTTCTAGCCTAGCAGAAACCCCCACAACTGCGGCAACCGGTGTCACGAATCAACATCTCAGGAGTACGATATCAGCCATGAAGAATCCTGTTCGCTGTAGCACTCTCGTCATCGCCCTAGCCCTCGCCACAACCCTCAGCGCCTCCGCACGCGCGCATGCGCAAACGCCATGCCCATCCGGTCCAGTGTCGATGTACCAGCCCAACCACACCCTGACGTCGCCCGTGCAGATGTCATTCACCCAGCTCAATAAGAAGACCGTCACCATCTATTACAGCGCGCCATCCATGCACTGCCGCAAGATCTTCGGCACCGTCGTGCCCTTCGGCGAGGTATGGCGCACCGGTGCCAATCCCTCCACCACCATCGTGAGCGAAATCCCATTGAAGATTGGAACGCTCGACGTTCCCGCCGGCGCGCACACGCTCTACACGCTGCCTTCCGCACCGGGCAAGCCCTGGCTGCTCATCGTGAACAACGAGACCGGCCAGTGGGGAACCGTCTACCACGAGGACAAGGACCTCGGCCGCACGCCGCTGACCGCCTCCGAGCTGCCAGCGCCGCAGGAGATGATGTCCATCACCTTCGAGCACAAAACACCCACCGGAGCCGAACTGCACATCCGCTGGGACAAGCTCGACGAGTCCGTACCCGTGACCGCGCAGTAGTCTAGCCGACTCATCCTCGCCTCACCTGCGATCCGCTGCCGGGCAGACTACGAAGTTTGCTCAGCAGCGGATCGCAGCGATTTGCTGCCCATCCTCTTCCACCGTGGTTGCAGATCACTCGCCGCGAGATGCAGCGCCACCCAAAGCGTGAACCATTGCAAGCCGAAGACCGGCGACATCCAGCCCAGTCTCGGCAACCACGCGACTGCAAGCCCCAATCCAAAAATAACCGCATTCACTGCGACGATCGCCACAGGCGAAAGCATCCTGTCACGTCCGCGAGTATTTCCAGCCTCGGCAAAAAAGTAAGCCGTCAGGTAATGATAGAAACCTGCGGCAGCAATATGAAAGATGTACACGCCCACGCGAAACGCATCGCTGGGGCCATAGCTCGACCAAACCATCGTCTCCCCGAGCAGAAAGAGCGTCAGCAGCGGCAAGCGCACATCGCCGCTCGCGAGCATGCGCCATCCGTCTGCAATCAGCACTAGGGCGGCAATGGCCAGGCTCCCCGCAAACACCACCCGTACATTCGCCAGCGGCCCCACGCCAAACAGGCACACGGTGAACCATGCAAACGCAACCACCGGCGAATAGTATGCCGCGCGCGTCTCACGCCTGCCCGAGAAAAATATCTCTGCCTTCACAAAATGTGCGATGTTGTAGACCCACGCAAGCAGACTGAAGACGGCAATTCCCAGCCAAAAGCGAACCCCCACCAGCAGCGCAAGCAGCACCGCCACCATGCACCAGTAACTCACCCGATTGCCGGCGGTAACGCGCCGCATGCCCTTCCATTGTCCCCGCCAGGCATACACAAAGTGCGACCAGCCCATGAACGCCGTAAGCGCGTACAGGTTCAAAGCCTCACGCGAGATATTGCCGTCCCATAGGTGCTGGGGTGGTTGCGGCGCCAGTCGGAACGGGCTCGCGAATCCCACGCCAAGCAATAGAAACGTGAGTCCCAGCGCAAGATAAGGCCGGCTCGTCGCGTGTGCAGTCTGTATCTCTCCAGGATTGGCGGCCATGTCGATGTTTGCGATTGTAGTTGACTTGTTACCCGCGTTTCGCCTCGGCCTCGTCGTTGAGCTTGCCGAGCGCCGAGGCCACCAGCTCCTTCGCCCCGCCAATCCCCGCCAGCACCGCCTGCAAGTCCATCTTCGGCAGCGACGGATTGCGCTCGCTCGCGCAATACACCCCATGCTGCCCCACGAGAATCATCGCGTCCGTCAGCACATCCAGCGCCACCGACAACCGCCCGCGCGCCTCGCCGCGCATAAACTCCTCGCGCTCCAGCTCCTCGGCCCTCGCATAGAAGACATCCCCATGCCGATAGAACGGCGACCCCCGCCGAGCATCACCGCTCTTGGCATTGTCGCCCACTACCACTCCTTCGCAGCCGTATCCGGCGTCAACTCCGTCGAAGCCACTGGCGCCTTCCAGCGCAGCACCGGCTTTCTCGCCGCCGTCGTCTCATCGAGCCGCTGAATCCGCGTCGTATGCGGTGCCGTCTGCACCAGCTCCGGATTCTCCTCCGCCTCGCGCGCAATCTGCTTCAGCGCGTCGATCAGCAGATCAAGCTCCTCGCGGCTCTCACTCTCCGTCGGCTCAATCATCATCGCGCCCGCAACCACCAGCGGGAAGCTCACCGTATATGCATGGAACCCGTAGTCGATCAGCCGTTTGCCCATGTCGCCGGTCTTGACTCCGTTTTTGGCCTGCAGCTTGTCGCTGAACACCACCTCATGCAACGACGGCGACTTGTACGGCAGCTCAAACGTTCCATCCAGCTTGGCACGAATGTAATTCGCATTCAGCACCGCATCCTCGGTTGTCTGCCGCAGACCATCCGGCCCATTCGCCAGAATGTACGCGAGCGCGCGAATGAACATGCCAAAGTTCCCATACCACGCCCGCACGCGGCCCACACTCTGCGGCCGGTTGTACTCCAGCCCCAGCGAACCATCAGGATTTGTCTTCACCACCGGCGTCGGCAAAAACGGCTCCAGAATCTTCTTGCAAGCCACCGGCCCCGACCCCGGACCACCGCCACCATGCGGAGTCGAAAATGTCTTGTGCAGATTCAGGTGCATCACGTCGACACCGAAATCACCCGGCCGCGTCTTCCCGCACAGCGCATTCATATTCGCGCCGTCCATGTACAGCAATGCGCCCTTCGCATGCAGGATGTCCGCAATCTTGTGAATGTCTTTCTCGAACACGCCAATCGTAGAAGGGTTCGTCAGCATCAGCGCGGCAACGTCCTCATCCACCATCCGCTCCAGCTCGTTCAGGTCCACCATCCCCAGCGCATTCGACTTCAAATTCGCCACCTGGTATCCGCAGATCGCCGCCGTCGCTGGGTTCGTCCCATGCGCCGAGTCTGGAATGATGATCTTCTTCCGCGCATTCCCCTTCGCCTCGTGATACGCCCGCGCCATCAGGATGCCCGTAAACTCGCCCTGCGCTCCCGCCGCCGGCTGCAGCGTAATCGTGTCCATGCCCGTAATCTCCACCAGGCACTCACTCAGCAGCTTCATAATCCCCAACGCGCCCTGGCTCAACGACTCCGGCTGATAAGGATGCGCCTCCGCCAAACCCTCCAGCCGCGCCACCGTCTCATTGATGCGAGGGTTGTACTTCATCGTGCAGCTGCCCAGCGGATACATCCCCAGGTCGATCGCATAGTTCCACGTCGAAAGCCGCGTGAAGTGGCGAATGATCTCAATCTCGCTCAGCTCCGGCATCACGCCGAGGTCGGTACGCACCGAAGCGCCCAGCAGGGAAGCAGCATCGATCGCCGGCACATCCAGCTCTGCCAGCCGATAAGCCTTCTTGCCCGGCGAAGACTTCTCAAACATCAGGTCTTCATTCTGATTCGTGTGCGTCGTCGCCTTCTTCGGCGTACCTACAAACTTCTCATCTGCCATTGCTAAAACTCCTGCGCATCCACTGCATCGCCGGTCTCCGAGTAACTCCCGGACTCCGGGCCATCTACATCTTCTTCGCGCAACGAAAGTCCAAACACCGTTCCGTTCTCAAACTCAATCGTCAGCGCGTCAGCTTCCTCAAGCGACGCCTGCACAACCTTGTCGCCGATCTGCGCACACAGAGCATTCCGATACTCCGGCTCACCATAAGCCACCGAAAACTCTGGAAACAAAACATGCGGCCAGTCGTACAGAGTCAGCAAAGGAGCCTCAAACCGAAGCTGCAGAAAGTCCTCGACGAACTCAACCGCCTTCAACTCCTCGCCGATGATCGCGCTCACATCCATGACTAAGCTTTCAACCCTGCAAGAGCTGCAGCCGCAGCATCCATCTGCTTCCGCGTCGTCAACTCCGTGGCACACCACAGCGAAGCGTTCGGCCCAAGCTCCGGATACCACTTTTGCAACGGCAACCCGCCGATAATCTTCTCGCCAAGGAGAGCAGCATTCGTCTCCTCCGCGCTTTTCGGAAGCTCCAGCACAAACTCGTGGAAGCGTGGCGCGCCGTCAAACAGCACCTTCGCCCCCGCAGACTTACCAAGCACACCCTT
>Ga0209222_1000164_pt1 | contig 14366 bp, 11 predicted proteins | sample BlaSpr_A8_Ref_O3_FD_187991 | JGI IMG/M metagenome (GOLD analysis project Ga0209222, IMG submission 187991) | Forest soil microbial communities from Thunder Bay, Ontario, Canada - Black Spruce, Ontario site 2_A8_Ref_O3 (SPAdes) (version 2) | ecosystem: Environmental > Terrestrial > Soil > Boreal...
AAGGCTTTGCGGGCGGAGTGATTGGGGACAGATATGGAAACAGTGAACGATTCAAGGACGGAGCGGGGACAATGATTGAACTGAAAAAGCTGGAGCGGAGTTACAAGACGGGCCATATGGAGACCTGGGTGCTGCGTCGGATTAATCTGACAATTCGCGAAGGCGAATTTGTAACTGTGATGGGTCCATCGGGCGCTGGCAAGTCTTCGCTGCTGAATGTGCTGGCGATGCTCGACGATCAGTGGAAGGGCGAGTTCTATTTTTCCGACGAGGCGGTCCATGCCATGAACCGCAAGCAGAGAGCGGAGCTGGCGCGACGGCAGATCGGGATGGTCTTCCAGAGTTATCACCTGCTCGATGATTTGACGGTGGCGGAGAATATCGATCTACCGCTTTCCTACAAAGATATTCCGAAGCCGGAGCGGCAGGCATTAGTGGCCGACACTCTGGATCGGTTCAACATCGTGGGCAAAAAGGATTTGTTTCCCAATCAGCTCTCCGGGGGGCAGCAACAGTTGGTGGGGATTGCACGAGCCGTCATTCACAAGCCGGCGTTGCTGCTGGCGGATGAGCCTACAGGGAATCTGCACTCGGATCAGGCAAAGGAGATTATGGAATTGTTTCGGACTTTGAATGAACAGGGCACTACCGTGGTGCAGGTAACGCACTCAGAGGTGAACGCGGAGTATGGCACACGGACCATCGAGCTGCGGGATGGCTGGTTATATCGTGATACGGCGGGACTTGAAGCGGCCGCGGCGGGGGTGCAGGCGTGAAATTAAAAGCTTCGATGCTTCGCTGTTTCAGTGTGGTGATGTTGATGGAATTGTCTGCGCTGGCACAGGTACAGCAGGCGGTTGTGACCCCCGCGGCTCCAACGCCGGCGCAGCCAGCCCTGCGTCTTGATATACCGCACTCCTACAACCCTGTGAATGCCTACCGGCCCTCGCTCGTGCCACAGCCAAACCTGGCAAATTCACCGCGCATCGAGGCGTTGGTGAAAGATGGAGTTCTTGAGCTGAGTCTTAAGGATGCGATTGCGCTGGCACTGGAAAACAATCTCGACATCGCGATCGCTCGATACAATCTTCCGATCGCGGCGGCGGACGTTCTTCGTACGCAGGCGGGAGGATCGTTTCGCGGTGTGAATACAGGTGTGGTGCAGAATACACCGGGCGGTGGGGTGGGCGGCTTTGGCACGGCGGCGAGCGGCGCGGGGGCTGGAGGAACCTCGGGCGGCGCAGGCGGAGCGGGTTCAGGAGCATCGGGTCTGGTGTCGTCCACACTGGGCACAGGAACGACTGTCTCCTCGTATGATCCGACGGTCGTGGGCGCTTTCAATGTCGAACACTACACCGAACCGCTGTCGAACATCTCCATTTATGGAGTACCGACACTGCGCCAGAATACGATCACGGGAAATCTCGGCTACACGCAGGCATTCGCGACGGGCACCACTCTTACGGCGATCTTCGACAATAATCGTGCTACTTCCAATAGCCCGTTTAGCTTTCTGACGCCAGCGTTGAACACGTATTATCACGTCGAATTTCAGCAGCAGCTTTTGGCGGGCTTCGGCCTCGGCCCTAACCTGAGGTTTCTGCGCATCGCTAAGAACAATCAGCGCATTTCGGATGCGGCGTTCAAACTGCAGGTAGCGACCACCGTAACGCAGATCGCAAACATGTATTGGGACCTGGTCGCCGCGTATGAAGACGAAGGGGTGAAGAGCCGATCGCTCGATTTTGCGCGTCAAGCCCTCGAAAGCGGGCGCAAACAGCTTGCGTTGCAGGCGATTCCTGCGATGGATGTGATGAAAGATGAGGCGGAGGAGACCAGTCGTGAGCAGGACCTTACGATTGCGAAGACTACCCTGCAGTTTCAACAGCTGTTGATGAAGAATGCATTGACGAAGAATCTGGACGATCCGATTCTGGAGGCGATGCCAGTGCATCCGACCGATGAGAGTTCGATGATAGATGCAACGTCGCAGGGTCCCACAGAAGACATGATTGCGCAGGCGCTGAAGAACCGGCTGGAGTTGGGTGAGTTGGATATCAACCTTCAGAATAGCCGCATCAGCCACGATGCAGCGCGGAATGCCGTGCTCCCCTCAGTGGCGCTGGTCGGGTATTATGGCGGCTCTGGATTGGCTGGTCTGCAGAATCCCGCGTCGGGCACGCTATCTACTTCTCCGTTGGACTTTGGAGGAGCCGTGCGGACGGAGTTCAACAACAGCGCGCCGGATTACTATGTAGGACTGTCGGTTAATATTCCGATACGAAACAGGGTGGCGAAGTCGGACCAGTACCGTGCGGAGTTGGAGACGAGGCAGTCGGAGCTGCAGTTGCAGCAGTTGAAGAAGCAAATCCGCATCGAGGTACGCAATGCGCAATACACTCTGGAGCAGAGTGAGGCGCGTGTGGTTTCGGCACGAAAGGGTCGCGACCTGGCGCAGAAGACCTTTGACATTACAGCGAAAGAACAGGAGCTTGGGGCTGGCTCGAACTATCAAACCCTTACAGCACGGCGTGATCTGGCGGTGAGTGAGTCCACGCTGGTTGCGGCCATGACGGCCTACCAGAAGGCGAAGATTGAATTGGATCGTTCCGTGGGCTCGACACTGGATGCAAATCACATTTCTATAGAATCAGCAAAGACCGGTATTGCCCCGGCGGACCAGTAGGCGCGGAAGCAGGTTGACATGTTGGTCGAGCGAATGGGGAAAGACGAGCAGGCGACGAACGCGAAGGAGTTGCCGTGCAAACTTCTGGTTGCCGATGACCAGCCCCATATTCTGGAGGCATTGCATCTGCTGCTGAAGCCGGAAGGCTATCAGTTGGAGATGGTGCGGACGCCCGCGTTAGTGCTGGAAGCATTGGCGCATGAGAGCTTCGATGGGGTGCTGATCGATCTCAACTACACTCGGGATACGACCTCGGGCCAGGAGGGATTGGACCTGGTCGCGCGAGTGAAAGAGATGGACGCAGAGGTGCCCGTGGTCGTGATGACGGCCTGGGGCAATATTAACCTAGCGGTGGAGGCAATGCGTCGCGGCGCGGGAGATTTTATCCAGAAGCCCTGGGAGAATGCTCGGCTGCTGAGTATCCTGCGTACCCAGATGGAGCTGCACCGCAGCCAGATGAGAATGCGATGGCTGGAGGCGGAGAATCGCATCCTGCGCGCTCCCGGTGCGCCGGATTTCATCGCCTCTGCTCCGTCGATGCGGACGGTGCTGGAGACGATGGCGCGTGTGGGACCTTCGGACGCGAACGTACTCATTACGGGGGAACATGGGACGGGCAAAGAAGTTGTTGCGCAGACGCTGCATCGGTTGTCGTCGCGTGTGAACCACACACTGGTGGCGGTGAATACTGGGGCGTTGCCTGAAGGCACGTTCGAGAGCGAACTCTTTGGCCACGTCAAGGGAGCTTTTACCGATGCGCGTGCGGACCGCATCGGCCGTTTCGAACTGGCCAATCGTGGCACACTTTTTCTCGACGAGATCGCGAATATTCCAGTGCGGCAACAGGCGAAGTTGCTGCGTGTTCTGGAGAGTGGCGAGTTGGAACGCGTCGGCTCCTCGAAGACGCAAACGATGGACGTACGCATGCTCTCTGCTACGAACGCCGATCTGCGAGCGGAGTGCGCGGCAGGGCGTTTTCGCGAAGACCTGCTCTTCCGTTTGAATACTGTGGAGATTTGCCTGCCTCCGTTGCGCGAACGGCGCGAAGACATCCCGGCCCTGGCAGGACATTTTCTGGCGCGATATGCTGTACGATACCGGAGGCAGGTGCAGGGCCTGGACTCGGCGGCGCTGCAACTAATGCTGAATTATGGCTGGCCCGGCAATGTCCGCGAGCTCGACCACACGATTGAGCGCGCCATTCTGATGGCGCGGGGGGTGCGAATAGAGTCCGCTGATTTGGGCCTGCACGCGCAAAGGGGTACGGCACAAGGTCTCGACGAGATGAGTCTCGAAGCTGTGGAGACGATCCTGATTCGTAAAGCGCTGGCGCGTGCCAATGGTAATGTGAGTCATGCCGCCGACGCGCTTGGACTTAGCCGCGGAGCGCTCTATCGGCGCATCGAAAAATATGGCCTCTGAAGAATCCTCGGGCACAGACTCCAGCGGCAGGGCACAACTAACCCATGTGCCGCTTTCCCGATCGGGACGCCGGCTAAGTTTCGAGCGGCGTTTGCGCCTCTGGTTCTACCTGCTGGGCTTGCCACCTCTTGTGCTGTGCTGGGTACTATTGCAGCAGCGATCCGTTGAGCCGCTGGCGCAGGCGATGACTCTACTGGCCGTGGCTGCTGGATGGGCATTTGTGGTTTCACTATTGACCGAGCAGGTCACGCGACCATTGCAGACGCTTGCGAATGTGGTCGCCGCTTTGCGGGAAGACGACTATTCGTTCCGCGCTCGCGGTGGTCGAAGAAACGACGCTCTGGGCGATCTTGCGCTTGAAATCAACGCGCTGGCGGGCATGTTGCAGGGCCAACGTGCAGGAGCGCTCGAGGCGATGGCGCTTGTGGAGCGCGTCATGCGGTCGATGCAGTCGCCGGTATTGGCGTTCGATCCCCGGGGCGAACTCAAGTTGTTGAACGCTGCGGCTGAGTCCGCGTTCGGTCTGCGGACACGGACGGCGCTGGGCCGGTCTGCCGCAGAATTGAATCTGCATCAGCTGATTGATGTGGCAGATGACGATGTGATCTCTCTCGGCAGCGCGCAGCAGTCCGTTCGGTGGGTCGTAAAGCGAACGAGCTTCCGGTTGCAGGGCGTTCCGCATTCGTTGTTTGTGCTCTCCGATGTGAGCGCTGCCTTGCGTGAAGAGGAACGACTCGCGTGGGAGAGGTTGATCCGCGTGCTTGGGCATGAGATCAATAATTCGCTGACACCTATCAAGTCGATCGCAAGTAGTCTGCGTGGACGACTTGACGCCCTCCCCGACTTATCGGGGGAGAGCTGCGACTTCAAACGTGGCCTTGAGGTAATCGAGAATCGTTCGGAATCGCTGAACCGTTTCTTGCAGGCTTATCGCCAGTTGATGGGACTGCCCGCGCCGAAGCTGGCATCGGTATCCCTGGCGGCGTTGGTCGAGCACGTCGTACATTTGGAAACGCGCGTGGCTGTAGATGTTGGAAGCGCAGTCGATGTAACACTTCAGGTCGACGCAGATCATATCGAACAGGCGTTGATTAATCTGCTGCGCAACGCGGCGGAGGCGTCACTGAGTCCTGATGCGAAAAACAGCGGTGTTCCGCGGGTCAAGATCGACTGGGAACGCGCCTCTGCCGAGGTGATCATCTCGATCTACGACAGTGGACCGGGGCTGACGAATGCGGGAAATCTTTTTGTCCCGTTCTATACGACCAAGCCAGGAGGTACTGGGATCGGGCTGGTGCTGGCGCAGCAGATTGCGCAAGCACATCGAGGATCGGTACAGCTTGCCAATCGCACGGACGGACAGAGCGGATGCAAAGCGGAGCTGCGGCTGCCACTGCCGAATTAACTTTGCAAACTTTCAAGTAGGATTATCTGCTACAGAGCGTACGGCTGTTGAAATAGAGTACGTCAGTTATCGCCAAACCTTTGGCAACTTGCTCGAAATCAACCACACAGTCGCGTGAAGGCCGCGAGCAGCATTTCGACGCACTCATCAAGTTCGACGATAGGAACACACTCGCGCGGGCTGTGTGCGGTGAGCATCGATCCAGGTCCGATCACAACAGCCTCCGCACCCATCTTCGCCATCCATGGAGCTTCAGTCCCAAATGAGATGTTCTGAACATCGGCGTTAGATCGCTGAAGAACTGCATGCACCACGGCGCTCGCGTTGGAGGTTTCGAAGCCTTCTTCCATTCTCAGGACTTCGATACTGGCGGAGAATCGACGATCTTCCGCAGCGAGATTGTCGATGATGTCGCGCACGCGCTTAAGGACAAATGATGGCTCCTGATCTGGGACCGGTCGCCATTCCAGCAGCATCGAACATTGTGACGGAACGATGTTCTTCGCTGTTCCACCATGGATTTCTCCAACATTGAGCGTGGTCCACGGCGGAGAGAATGCTTCGTTGGGATGCTCGGTGAGTTCCTGCGCGAGAGCTTCGATTTTTCGAAGCAGCAGAGCTGCAGCAAAGATGGCGGAGGTGCCTGCCTCAGGGAAAGCGCTGTGCGCCGACTTGCCGAAGACGTCAATCTTCGCCAGGCAATATCCTTTGCCAGCGCGTGCTGGAATGAGCGATGTAGGCTCGCCAACGATGGCGTATCTAGCGCGGATGGCCTTCTGCTCCAGGAGAAACCGCGCCCCCCCGCAGCCGATTTCTTCGTCCGAGGTAAAGATCAGACACAGCCGCTTCGCCAACCGTGAGCGGTCCACTGTGGCCGCCGCCGCCAGCATGCAGGCCAGAAATCCCTTTACATCGCAGGTGCCGCATCCGTAAAACATCCCGTTTTCTTCACGCAACGTTGTCGCCTCCTGCCACGCAACTGCATAGGGGACGGTATCGGTATGGCAGACGATGGCGAGCTCCGCTTGAATGATGCCCTCTTCCAGAGGCTCCGGCGAAACGATGAGATTCAGTTTTTGCTCGCCCTCTGCGTCTGTGTAAGTGAGGACGCGCTGATGCCAGCCGAGTGGCTCGAAGTATCGCTGCAGCCATTGCACAAGTGTGCCGTTGCTTTGGCTGGAGACCGTCGGGATCGCGACGAGTTCTCGCAATAGTGTTGCAGGCGATGTCAAAGCTCTGGTCCCAGCCGCTGTTGGACGCGGCAGAAAGCTTCGATGATCTCATCGTGGAGCGCGTGCCGACTGTGGTCGATTTTCATCTTCCCATCGACGGCAACATGGCGGATCGCGCTCCGCGACATGCTGAACACGATGTTGGTCAGCAACTCCTCCGGCAGGCTCCCGGCGATGGACGGATCGGCAAGGTCGACTGTGAAAAAGTCAGCAGGCTTGCCTGGTTCGAGCGTTCCGGTCCCGAGATGCAGCGAGCGAGCGCCGGCTCTGGTAGCGGAGTCGAAGAGCAGGGAAGCGAGTGGGCGACCTTGCCTGCCATCGAGCACGGCTCGCTGCAGATAACGTAACCGCAGATTCGACTCCAGCTCTCTGGCGTTCTCAAGCGCGTCGGTCTGCGTGTGGCTGTCTGTCCCCAACGCTATGGACACGCCCGCATCGATCAACTGGTCGACGCTGAGAATTCCGTCGCCGAGGTTGCGTTCGGTCGTAGGACATGCGCCCACGGTGATCCTGCCACGAGCCATTCGTTCTATATCTCCGGTGCTTAAATGGATGGCGTGGATCGCGGTAAAATCCTGTGTCAGCAGGCCAACTTCGTCGAGAAACTGAAACGGGGCGAACCCATATTCAGCGATGGAAGCTTCGATCTCCGCCGGCTGCTCTGCGACGTGCATGTGCAGCGGCAGTTCGTATGAGTGAGCCCATGCAGCGATGGTCTGCAAGTAATCGCGCGGCACAGCGCGGATGCTGTGGGGGGCGATGCCGAAGCTGACGGTCGAAGACATGCGGGCGATGTCGCTTCGCAGGTCCTCCGCATTCCGTATAAATGTTTCTGCTTGCGGTTCGAGGAAGCGAACTTGCCCAGGATCGGACGGCAAACCAAAACCCGCGCGGACATAGGCGCAGCGCAGCAGCACGATGCGGATGCCGACACTCTCGGCGGCGCGAATCACCTGCTTCGCAAGCAGATTCGGATCGTCATAGGCTGCTCCATCGGGGGTGCGATGCAGATAATGAAACTCGCCCACCGTGGTGATGCCAGCTAGCATCATCTCCAGAAAAGCCATGCGTGCCACGTCGTAGATGTCTTCCGGCGTCAGCGCAAGGGCACAGCGATACATGCTGTTGCGCCATGACCAGAAGTCAGGGCCACTTCTGCGCCGCGACTCCGCTTTACCGCGCAGAGCACGTTGGAAGGAATGGGAGTGGACGTCGATCATGCCAGGCAGCAAGGCGCATCCCGACAATCTATAGACGCCAGCTTCAGAGTTCATTTCGGAGACACCGTTGATGGAGATCATCTTTCCGTCGTCGCCTACTTCAAGGACACGGTCATGATGAAAACTGCCATCAACCAACATCAGATCGGGCTGATAAAAGATGCTCATACGTTCTGCCTTCGACCTGCGAGCCACACTTCTCTCACCATATTTTTCCCGAGCGTATAAGGAAGATCGCGCCAATCGGGACCTTCAAGAACTATCAGGTCAACAGGCAATCCGATCTCCAGCCGGCCAGCTTCCGGACGGCCCAACGCAGCGGCTGCATTGACAGTAGCAGCGGTCAGCGCCTCCTGAGCGGTCAATCCATTTAGCCGTACCGAAAGCGCCATCGCGACTGCGGTGGCGAAGACGGGACTCGAGCCGGGGTTCAAGTCGGTGCCGACAGCGACGGCAGCTCCAGCATCGATCAATGCGCGGCCGGGGGCGGCAGCGAGTCCCAGATGCAGGCTGACTCCTGGAAGAATGACCGCGATGGTAGATGAGGCGGCGACCGCACGACACTGCTCGGGCGAGCACACCTCGAGGTGGTCGATGCTTAGCGCGCCCAGCCGTAGGCCAAGCTCAAGACCACCGATCCGCTGAAATTGTTCGGTGTGGAGCTTGATGTCGAGTCCATGCGACCGGGCGCAGCCGAGGATAATAGCTGCGTCCTCCGCGTTCCACGCATGATGCTCCACAAAGATGTCGACAGCTACAGCTAGCTCACGCCGTGCTGCTTCGGGTATCAGCTCGCTGCAGATGCGATCGCGATACTCTTCACGTGCCCTTCGTTCTTCCGGGCAGATGTGAATCAAGAGTGTCGGGACGAGTCTGGCCCGTGTTCGAGCTGCCAGAAGCTTGATTGCCTCCAGCATGCGCAGCTCTGCTTCGGGTGTGTACCCATAACCTGACTTCACTTCGATTGTCGTGGCGCCGGATCGAATGAGCGCCTCGATGCGCGGAAGCGCGAGAGCGGCCGTCTCTTCGGATGTTTTGTCGGCGGTTTGACGGATGGTGTGCCAGATGCCGCCGCCTGCAGACAGGATCTCTTCGTAGGCGACGCCGGCGCTGTGCGCTTCAAAGTCGGCAAGCCGATCGCCTGCCCAGACTGCGTGAGTGTGCGGATCGACCAGCCCAGGCAGCACAGCGCATCCACCAAGGTCGATGGTCTCCTTCACCTGTCCACTCCATTCGCTGCGAGGGCCGAGCCACGCGATTGTTCCCGCATTGATCGCAATGGCCGCGTCGCGTGTGATGTTTAGGATTCCCATCGCCGAGCCGCGTCTAGGGCCCGGACCGGGTGCGGTTACCAGTTGCGAGATCCCGGTCAGCAGCAGATCGGTCATCGCGGCCCGTTCCGTTGCTCGCTGGGCATGTCTACACCGCGCGTTGCGGCGACCTCGCGAGCTTTTTCGTACCCGGCGTCGGCGTGGCGGATCACACCCGTTGCCGGATCGTTCGTCAGACAAAGGCGCAAGCGCTGGTCGGCCTCTTCGCTGCCATCGGCGACGGCCACCAGTCCTGCGTGCTGACTATAGCCCATGCCTACACCGCCGCCGTGATGAAAGCTCATCCACGCGGCCCCACTCGCGATGCCGGTCGCGAAGTTCAGCAGCGCCCAATCGGAAACTGCATCCGAGCCGTCGAGCATTGCTTCGGTCTCGCGATAGGGACTTGCTACCGAGCCTGCATCAAGGTGGTCGCGGCCAATCACAATCGGCGCCTTCAATCGTCCATCGCGCACCATTTGATTGAAGAGCAGACCCGCGCGATCCCGCTCGCGATAGCCGAGCCAGCAGATCCGCGCTGGCAACCCCTGAAATGCAATGTTGTCGCCGGCCCAGTTGAGCCATTTCGTCAACCGCGCATCCTCTGGAAACAGGTCGAGAAGAGCTCTGTCAGTGGCGGCAATATCCGCCGGATCGCCCGACAGCGCTACCCAACGAAACGGTCCTCGACCCTCGCAGAAGGAATCGCGAATGAACGCGGGAACAAATCCGGGATAATCGAATGCATTTGCCACACCAGCGATCTTAGCCTGTGCGCGCAGGTTGTTGCCGTAGTCGAACGCAATCGAGCCGCGGCGCTGCAATTCTAGAATCGCTTCGACATGTGTTCCCATGTCTGCGCGCACGCGTTCGAGATAGCGCTCTGGATCTTTGCCACGTTGTGCCGAGAGATCTTCATCTTCTGTGGATATTGGCCAGTATCCGTAGAGAGGATCATGCGCGCTCGTTTGATCTGTAACGATGTCGGGAACGAATCCACTGCTGACCATCTGCGGAAGAATCGTTGCTACATTTCCCTGCAAACCAATGGAAAGCGCGCGGTCTTCCTTGCGAGCTGTCTCGGCAAGCTGCACCGCCTGTTGCAACGATGTCGTCGCTTCATCGAGATAACGGGTCGCGATGCGCCGCTGAATTCGGCTCTCGTCCACCTCGATGCAAATGCTCACACCTCCCGCCAGCTTTACGGCCAGCGGCTGGGCTCCGCCCATTCCACCCAGGCCCGCGGTTACCGTGACCGTTCCCTTCAGCGATCCGCCGAAGTGCTTCTGGGCCGCTCCCAAAAACGTTTCGTAGGTCCCTTGCAGAATTCCCTGCGTACCTATGTAGATCCACGAGCCGGCGGTCATCTGGCCGTACATCATCAGGCCTGCGCGATCCAGCCGATCGAACTCCTCCCACGTGGCCCAGTGCGGGACGAGGTTGGAGTTTGCAATCAGCACCCGCGGCGCCAGCGGATGTGTCTCCAGCACGGCAACCGCCTTGCCTGATTGCACCAGCAGCGTCTCGTGGTTCTTCAGTCTTTCCAGCGTGGCGATTAGTGTGTGATAACACTCCCAGTTGCGCGCTGCCTTGCCGCGGCCTCCATAGACGATCAGCTCCTCGGGCTTCTCGGCAACCTCGGGGTCAAGGTTGTTCATCAGCATCCGTTTCGCTGCTTCCTGGATCCAGCCGGGCGCAGTGCGCACATTTCCGCGAGGCGCTCTGATCGGCGTGTAGCTGCTCATATCTGCAACGCCTCCTGCGGTGTCAGAACAGCATCCCAGTTTGCCGTGACCAGGAAGTGGTCCGCTTCGTTCATAGCGGTCGACAGAATGCGATCCTGCTTCCACGCCGGGCACTGGATGCGAAACGCAGCCCGGGCCGCATCGAGCGCGGGCGAGACAAAATCATCTCCACGAATGTCCAGCGCTCGCGTGGCCGTCATCCATTCGATGGCAAGCACCATGCGGCAATGTCCGGCTGACTGCATCAGCTTCAGCGCCGCCGTCATGCCCATGCTGACAAAGTCCTCCTGGTTTCCGCTGGTAGGAATAGAACAAGCCGATGCGGGCGTTGCAAGCACGCGCATCTCCGCCACTAAAGCAGCCGCAGTCACTTGCGCCATCATCAGGCCGGACTCGATCCCAGGCTGCGCGGCGAGAAACGCAGGCAGCCCCTCATTGAGGCTCGGATTCATCATTCGTTCGGTGCGGCGCTCCGAGATGCCCGCAAGCTGACAGAGCGCAATCGCCAACTGGTCGAGCGCCAATGCCAGCGGCGCGCCGTGGAAGTTGCCTCCCGAGACGAAGTCGTCGCCAAAGACCAGCGGATTGTCCGTCGCGCTGTTCAGCTCAATTGCAAACACCCGTTCCGCCTGACGAAGACAGTCCCACACGGCACCGTGCACCTGCGGAACACAGCGGAGACAGTACGCGTCCTGCACCCTTGTGTTCTCCGCCGGAGGTCTCGCGCCTTGGAGCATTCTGCGCAGAGAAGCGGCGCTCTCCACCTGTCCGGGATGAGGCCGTGCGGCGTGCAGACGCTCGTCATAGGCGGCGGATGTTCCCTGCAATGCCTGTAAGGTTAGCGCTGCGGCTGTCTGTGCGGCCTCAAACAGCGAGTCGAGGTCGGTGAGCTGCAGGCAGCCGATGGCGAGCATGGCCTGGGTCCCGTTCAGCAGCGAGATTCCCTCCTTGGCCTGCAAGATCAACGGCTCCAGCCCCGCGCGTTTCAGGCAGTCGCGCGCGGGCAGACGTTCGCCACGATAGAGCGCCTCGCCTTCGCCAATCAGCACCACTGCCATGTGCGCTAATGGCGCCAAATCTCCGCTAGCCCCAACGCTTCCCCGCATCGGCACGATCGGCGTGATCCCGTGGTTCAGCAGATCGCACAGCCTTTGCGCCACCACAGAGCGAATCCCGGAAAGACCCTGCGCCAGTACATTCGCGCGGATCAACATCATCGCCCTCACCACATCGGTCGGCAACGGATCGCCCACACCGCAGCAGTGCGATCGCACCAGGTTCAGCTGCATCTGTTCGATGCTTGCCTCTTCCAGGCGCACATTGGCCAGCAGGCCCACACCGGTGTTCAGCGCGTAGACGGCATCCTGGCCGCGGAGCGCCTGCTCTACCTTGCTGCGCGATGCCGTCATACGCGTCAGTGACGATTCTGCGAGAGTGACTGTATCGCCCTCCCGTGCTACTTGGACAACCTCTTCGATGGTGAGTTTGTTTCCGTAAAGTTTGACCATAATGTGTTTGCAATCTTAGTGTGGCAGGCCATGAAATAGCCACGAGCATTCGCTGCAAAATATCAATATATCCAACGATCGTGTGGATATAATCTAGTCTGACGATTGAATCGTTGGCACCAAGGCCTACTTTTCGCGTTATCCTTCAGAAGGTCCATACCATGGCGCCAGCTTACGATCTCGATTCAATCGACTACAACATCGTGCGCGAGCTCGCCTCGGACGCCAGGCTTTCTTTCGCAGAACTTGGCCGCCGGGTAGGCCTGTCGGCATCTGCCGTGGCGGAGCGCGTCCGCCAGCTCGAGAACGAACGCATCGTCTTAGGCTATCGCGCCATTCTCGACGAGCGGGCCTTCGGCTACACCGTCATCGCCTTCATTCGTTTAACGTGCGACAACCAGCACTATCGGCCGTTCCTTAAATTTCTCTCAACGCTTGACGCGGTGCAGGAATGCCATCACATCACCGGGGGAGAGGCCTTCCTCATAAAGGTCATTCTGCCGTCGATCGACCAGTTGGAGCCGCTCATCGAACGCCTGCTCCCCTACGGCATGCCGACCACAAGCATGGTGCTTTCCACTCCGGTCTACCGTCAGCAGGAGGCGTGGTTGCTCAAAGGTCCTGAACTCTCCCGACGGCCCATCGAGGATTGAAGCGTAGGCAACAGCGAGTGTTGATTCTGTCCTAGACGCGCGTGGTAAGGCTAAACGCAGCCAGCTGAAAGACATCTGGACTCACCCCCCACCACCCGTGATACTTTCTCCGAATGGAACTCAATCCTTACGCCAGATTCCTCGACGGGAAGGACCCTGTCCCAGTCCTCTTCGCTACCGCACTGCGTCTTCGCCGCGTCCTCGCTCCCTTCTCCGTCGAGCAGGTCGACCACAGACCAGCTCCGAACAAATGGAGCATCCGTGAGATCATCGCCCACTTGGCCGACTGCGAACTCGTCTTTGCGTTTCGTCTTCGCCAGACGCTCAGCCCCGCGCCAGACGAGCCCCACGCGATCATCCAGCCCTTCGACCAGGAGGCCTGGGCAAAGCGCTATGCCGCATACAATCTTGCGGAGGCGCTCGATCTCTTCCAGTATGCCCGCGAATGGAATCTCCGCTTCCTCAGCACCGTCACAGAAGCCGACCGCCACCGCATCACCACCCACCCCGAGCGCAGCACCATGACCTTCTGGACCATCGTCGAAACCATGGCCGGCCACGATATCAATCACATTCGGCAGGTCGAGCGTATCGCCGCGACGCTCGCCGCCTGATTCGCGACTACAACCCCAGCGCCTCATTCACATCGCGTACCAAATTCCGCAGATAGCTCCGCTTGTTAAGCAGCTCCACCATCGCACCCTTCGCCCTGGTCTTCGCCACTTCGTCAGCCCCATCCAGGCCCGCGTCCCAGACGGCCCAAAGCTGTTCAAGTTTCGCCTGGGTCTCCACCATCTTTGCGTCGAAGGCGTCCTTCGCGGTCATCAGATCGCGTCGCAGCTCCGGCTCATCTTCGCCCATCTCTTTGGCGGCGCGCATCTCCGCCAGTTGCATATTCAGCTCGAAGACCTCTTCCAGCAGCTCCGGCGGAACCACCTGTTTTTTCTGTTCGCCCGAGGCGCGAGCCGCATCGGTAGCTGCCTTCGATTGCTCCTCCAACTCGACACCCTCAAGCTTGAGCAGGTACTGAGTGCGCAGAATAGGATCCTTCAACGTGCGATAGGCATCATTCAAAAGCGAAGCTTGCGCCAGGCTCCATTCCTGCTCCTGCGCGGTGGCGCGGGCATGGACGTCGGGGTGCAGCTTACGGCTGTAGCGGTAAAACTGCTTTTGCAGCGCCTGCAC
>Ga0209222_1000165_pt1 | contig 14343 bp, 13 predicted proteins | sample BlaSpr_A8_Ref_O3_FD_187991 | JGI IMG/M metagenome (GOLD analysis project Ga0209222, IMG submission 187991) | Forest soil microbial communities from Thunder Bay, Ontario, Canada - Black Spruce, Ontario site 2_A8_Ref_O3 (SPAdes) (version 2) | ecosystem: Environmental > Terrestrial > Soil > Boreal...
CCGTCGCTGCCACTAAGGCGGCGCTGGCTGTAGAGGCGTTGAACATTCAGCTCGCGGCGCTGAAGGGCTTCAAATCGAGCATCAATGTCAATGTAGGCGGTAGCCGTGGCATCAACGGAGCGCCCGGTTTTGTCATGGGTCCGAATCAGCGGCTTCTCCAGTTGGAGCAACAACTAGCCCTTGCGATGCCGGGTGGTGGCGGAGGGCCGGTACACCCTGCCATCATCGCAGATATCCAGGCCCAGATAGCGGCCACCAAGAAGCAGATCGCCTCCATCAATGGCGCATCGGGGGCATTCGGTCGCGTAGCCGGGGCGGTTCAGAATTTCGCGTCTGAGATGTTCATGGCCGCTATTGTGATCGGGTTCGTCGTCGTGGCGTTCGATAAGATCCTGAAGCGGCTGTCCGAGCAGGCTAACGAGATCATGAACGTGCGACAACTCTCGGGAGGGACGACGGCAGAGGCAGCGGCATTCGTCATTCAGGCGAGAATCGCAGGGGTTGCGCCGGGGCAGATGTACCGGGAGATCGGACGACTCGCGGAGTCGGGACGTAACCCGCGCATTGACCGGGCGCTCGGCCGTCTGGGGGTGCGCGGGGTGCGCGAGGGGGATGTCCTCGGCACATGGGACAAGTTCCTTGATCGAATGTCTAAGATGCAGAACGGCGCGTATAAGACCTCCATCGCCGTAGATGCGCTCGGGCAGAAAACAGCCACCGCTCTCCAGGGACTTCTACGCATGTCGGAGTTCCAGCGCGATCAGACCAAGGTCTTATCAGCCCACATCGATCCGAACTTCCTGAACGAAATGCAGAAATTCCAGATATCGGCGGCTCTCCTTGGTGAGACGCTTCTGGACCGGATAGCGGAACCGCTTGCCACGAGAGTCCTGCCATTCCTCACATCGTTTGTTGAGACGATCACCAAAGCCGTAAACGTTATTTCAGATCTGAATGATAGCTCCGGCGGCTTCCTCACAGATCTCGCGATAGCGATCGGGGTGGTGACGCTCGCCATTATCAGCATGACGGCCGCGCTGCGGGTTGCGGCCCTGTGGGAAGCGATCGCGGACGCCCTTGCGGGGAACTGGGGAGCCATTGCAGCGGCGGCGGCGATCGGCGTGGCGGGAGGCATTGCGCTCTGGGGATGGGACAAGACCCACCCGGCTAACCATGACAAGGAGATCGCCGACAACACGAAGCGCACGGCTGACGGCCTCGACAAGCTGAACGGACACCTGATCGGCGGCGGCGATCGGAGCAGAAGGGCAGCGACTGCGGCGGAAGCAGAGATACTGCGCCACATGGCCCACCAGGCGATCGGCTGATGGTAGAGTTCGCACTGGAGCTTGACACCCCGTACTCGTTTGCGATAGAGAACGGATTCGCTCGTACGCAGCGGAGCACGGACTTCCGAATACTGCCCGGTGGGGAACTCGGAACGTGGCTCGATCCGGTATCCGGCGTCCTGATGCTCTATCCGAGCTTCCTCGACAATACATTCACCGGCGGACTGCGCCCGCTCTCCGACTTCACCACAACGGCCACGGAAGGTCAATGGTGGGCACAGGTCGCACGGGGGGGAGAGGACGGGGGAGTCCTGGCAGCAGCTATGCTCGCGAGTCTACGACCCACGGGAGTTGATCCGACCGGACTCACTCTCACGAGTGTAGCGCAGGCTCTTATCACGATCGCCTCAAGCCCTACCCTGCAGGACACCCTCGTATGGGCTGCATCCGGCAATTTTCAGATCCCCAGGGACGGTAGTTTCACGATCCACTACGACACCCTGAATGATGAGGTAATGCGTCATCATAACTGGTTTGCCGTGCAGTGGGCGAACGTTTACTGCCTATTCGGTATGGACGGTATCTGTTCCGTCTACCGCTATAACGACTCCTCCATGCAGACCTACACCCAGATAGACCGGTTCCAATACGCCGACACGGGGGAGGTTATGTACCGGCACGCACAGTTCAGCTTTGTGCCGATCCCCACGGTGGGGCTGTTGATCTACCACTCTTACACGGAGCGCGCGCCGAAGACCGCATCTAGCTCCGCGCAGTCGCGTGCTCTCCGGGGCCATGTGGTGCCATGGCAGGCCGGAACAGATGGCTCAGGCAATTTCTATATGTTTGACGCCAGCTCCATCAACATCGCGTTCAATCCCTACTTCCGGCATGTGATCGGGTATCAAGATGTGAGTTTCGCGACTTCCGGCGGTTTCGTAGACGCGCCGTTCGATCCCGGCTATAAACCGAGCGTCGGGCCATCGGCCGTGCAGGCTATCACGGCACAGACCGGCGTCGGAAGTGTGATGGCTGCGCTCTATGACCCGGACGGGGTGACACCGTGGACGGCTGGATCATCTCAGCAGGGACGAGTCGGAATGATTCTCAGCGGCACATCCACGAACACTCCCTTTGTGCTGGGTTATGGGGTTGCGATCCCGCCGGTCATGAACACCCGAAACCCCGGCGCGGTCACGATCTACAACACGACAGGGCGCGGCCAGGAAGATCGACTCCTGCATCTCAACTGGGAAGATACCGACGACGGGCGCTTTGACGGACAGGTGACAATGCAGCTCTACTCTGCCGCAGCGATGAAGATCGCCTGGCGGGGGGACGCTACCTGGAGCCTATCTGCGGACGGAGTTGTGTTCGCAGGCGGATTCACCGTGCGCGGTTCATGGGATATCGAGCCCATGGAGGGAACGCCGGGATATTACAAGGTGACGGTAAAGCTCGCCGACATGCACGCGCGCCTTAAGGAAGGCCACTACTTCATCGAGAATGCCTTAGACGGGGTGACGCTCGCAGCGGCATTCAACAATGTTTTGAGTTGTACCGGCTTCGGGAACGCCGGATCCCTACCACCCCAAGCCTATACGCAGGAGATCCCCATAACCTCCGATGGCCGCAGTTGGAAATGGCAGTTCCGGGAGGGAGACGACGCCGACGCGCTATTCGAGATTCTGCTGTTTCTCATGCGCCGTCAGCAAGTGGAGTATGTCGCAGCGTTCGACTGGGCCGATACGGGAACATGGCAGGTGACGACGAGACCCGGAAGCCTGGGTACTACATGGGCGGTCTGGTATCTCAGTCCTTTCTCGGAGGACGCCAATACAGTTGGAAACGTGTGGTGGTACGGGCCAGGAACGAAGTTTACCCCTGAATCCGCGGAAGGCAATATCGTGATCGCCGAAGGAGTCCTTGACCCTGGACCGGACGGTACCCGCGTCCCTACCGTTCCCCTGATAAATCTGCCGAGTATCAATGATCCGACCAGCCCCGATTACCTGGGTCGCGCGCTAGAGATCAAATATGCGGTCGATAACGTGGAGGACATCCCGACGCTGCAGACGATTCAGCGGGCTATCTTTGACGCCGCGACCACTCGGCGCCTGAAGGGGCAGATTAAGATCGAAATGCTCCAGATGGCACTAGCTCCTAACACGCAGGTCATGGTTACGGACTGGAATGGGAGCGTCATTGCGAACGCATGGATCAAGAAGCGGCATGTGGTAGTCAATGACCCCTATGGCGCAACGATGGATCTTGATGTCGATACGGTTTGGCAAGGAGAGGTGCCGAGGTGAGCGAGTTTGACTCAAGCAAGGCGGAAATGCGGGCGATCCAGCGGCGCATCACGGACAGAGCGGCCGGAAGACTACCGACCACCGTCAGGACAATCGCCCACCGGTTCGTAGATCTCGGCGTTCCCGACAGAACGAAACTGCCAACCAGTGCCGGCGCAGGTGCACTCCAGTCCGCCGGAGGGGATATGTACTTTCTGCTGGACTACTCCGCTTTGGACGGCCCGGATATTCTCATGTAATGTGGTATCATGGTTTCATCAATCGCGATGAAAGGGAACCATGACCACCGTCAAATGCAAGCACTGCCAGGGCAGTGGAGTTCTGCCGCTGCCTCACCACCTTGAGGAGACGCTAGATCTCGTGAAGCAGGGCGCAAATACATCGGCACAGGTAGCGGACAGATTCGCCGGAGACGGGTGCGTACACCTTGCGGCCATCTGCAACCGCCTGACTGATCTCTGGACGCTGGGAGTGCTCACGCGGGAGAAGCGCACTCAGCCCTCCGGCGGGAATGAATGGGTCTACAGTCTCGCGGAGGTGGGGGAATGAGCGAATGCCCGCGCTGTTCTGCCCTCCTCGATCTACTTGAGAGAGCAGTCGATTCCATCCGAGAATCCGAAACCGGAATCCATACACAGAGCGGTATGCCTAAAGGTCTCTCCGGCGAGATGTATGGTCTGCTGGGTGAAATACTCACGACACTCGCCGATAATGGACGTGCTCCCGTCCTGGTGGCACGCCCCGACGAAGAAGAGATCGCGCAGCTGTACGACACATGGCTACACGAACGAGAAAGTAATATTTCGGCGATGATGAGGCTTCGCCTGCCTGAGAAAGCGAAGAAAGGGGCAGCGAAGTGAGACCTAAACTGCTGGAGGCGATCCAATGGCCGTAACCCCTACCTTCGGCCCCTCCGACATACCCACCATCGCGGCCGCTCACGCTCTCTGGCTCTCAAGCGGCGGCCTGCATGGCACACAGGCGGACTTCACGGATCTCGACCTCTCCGGCGGGTACGACCTACGTACACATAACTGGTCACAGGCGAAGTTCCCGGCCGCCGTACTGTCCTCCACGCCCCTTGATCCCTGCACGCTGACGGACGCCGACCTGACGGGCACAGAGATGAACTGGGGATCTCACTATCTCATGCAGGAGTTGTTCCGGCAGGCGTATCCCTCGGATCCGACGTACGCCCCATACATCGCACAGGTGACGGAGCTCATGCCGCACTGCTGGGAGTGGTTCCTGACGAGCTGGCCTCTCGCGATCGCCCGTGCCGCGTATCAGGTCGCTCTCGCGTGCGTCGTCACTCCAGCGGATGCGGATGCGCTGTATCTGATTGGGACGATCCGGGAGGGGTTGACATGAGTGCAGAAGAGATACCGGCGCTTGTGCCGTGGTTTCGCGACAATGGCGCGACTGTCTACCAGGGGGATGCTCTGGAGACTTTGCGCTTGATGCTGAGCGAGAGCGTCAACTGCTGCGTGACGAGTCCTCCGTACTGGGGACTGCGGGATTATGGCGTGGACGGACAGATGGGTCTTGAGCGCACCCCGGAGGAGTATGTGGCCGCCATGGTCGCCGTGTTCCGGGAAGTGAGAAGAGTTCTGCGGACTGACGGCACCCTCTGGCTGAACCTCGGGGATAGCTACGCGCGTGAAGGGGGCTCGGCAGGAGGAGGGAACGCACTGCTGCATATGGATGGTATCTCTAAACGCAACTGCTCGCCTCCAGATAATCTCAAGCCCAAAGACCTAGTGGGTATCCCCTGGCGTCTCGCCTTCGCGCTGCAGGATGACGGCTGGTACCTGCGCTCCGATATCATTTGGCACAAGCCGAATCCGATGCCTGAGAGCGTGAAAGACCGCCCCACCAAGAGCCACGAGTACCTGTTCCTGCTGGCGAAGTCGGCGGATTATTACTATGACCATGAGGCGATCAAGGAACCGGTCAAGTGCCCGGAAGCTAACACCCCGGATGATTGGGCGAGAGTGTACAGCCGCCGCCGCGCCGTCGTTCCTGAAGTACGCCAAGAAAAAATTGCTGTCGAATCAGCGGATTCGCGGCCAAGTACTCGCAACGCCCGCACCGTCTGGACCATTCCGACCGAGAGTTATCCCGACTCACATTTCGCCACATTCCCGCGCGCGCTTGTGCGCCCGTGCATTCTCGCCGGATGTCCTGAAGGGGGAGTCGTGCTGGATCCGTTCGCTGGCTCGGGAACAACGCTTGAAGTAGCGCGCGCCCATTGTCGGCAGTCTGTCGGCATTGAACTGAATCCGGCTTACTGTGAGTTGATACGCCAGAGACTGCGGCAACCGAATCTCTTCATGGTGGATCTCTAATGGCCGGAACCCTCCTCGGTACCTACCTGACCGGCCGCAGTCGCTCCTACGGGATGACCGGCACATGGGGAGGGGAGGCGTTTGCGATACAAAAGAGCGTCATTGACGGACTGAGCACGGGGTTCCTCGCGTCGGTCTCTCAGGTAGGGCTGTGGGAGATCGATCTTAACGTGCTGGTTGTCGGACCTACGGGAGTCGGAGCGTACGGCGGCGCTGGCCCGGCGACTCTCGTGGCACAGTGGGACTCGGCCTGGCAACCCTTCATTACCGGCCCTCCGAGCGCAGGCGTTGATTTCTCGCCTCCATATCCGACCTTGTATGGCGGAAAGACGCCGTTCAATTTCCAGTACAGCGGCAAAGGCACGTGGGGACTCTCGATCTCTCAGGTGGTGGAAGTCGTACAGATCTATCTGGATACCGACCGGTCTGACGCGAGCGGATTCCCCACGTACGGCGGACCCAACCAGCCTGACCAGCCCTTCAATTATCAGCGGGTGTTCTTCGAGGTCGTTCCGCCGGGCGCAGTCCTCACCCTGACGGCGAGCTATGACGGGGGACCGGGGGCGTCTGTCACCCTTATCGGGACGGCGAATCAATACATTCTCGTCGGGTATCCCTTGAGTGTCGACACCCTCTGCGTATGCCAGTTGACGCAGTTGAACGAGCACAGTTGCGCCGGTTCCTGCTATGTGACGCCGGATGGATCAAACCTCTTCTGGGGGATCCCCTTCACGCAGAGCTATAGTTTCCCTCCGGCCGGAGCTGCTTCGACGGGTGGATTCGTCGGCGGCGTGAACCTGACGCAGACATTCAACAGTCCGACGATCGGGGTTCCCTCCTGCTGGTGCATCGGGCAGGCGCAGTATATGGTTCAGACGCCGTTCAGCGTCATCGGCACAATCCAGACGCCGACCGGACTGTATCCAGATACGCTCTCGATCGCAGTGGACGGCGGGGCAGTTGGCCCGGTTAGTTGCTTCAATGGGACCTTCGTTGCACCGGGGAATCAGTACGCGGGCAATGCGGTGTTTCAGGCGTTCTACGTCAGTTCCACGGTTGCCAACAGTCCTCCGTTTGCATTCAGCCAGTCAAACGGATTCGGCCCGGTGGACTGCTATATACCCCGGAGCGAGCTAATACGGCTGAAGGAGGATCCAACAAATTGGAGGATACTGCAGAGATCATGGAGGTGGCCGGCGCTTGCGATCAACCAGCAAAGCACGCAGGCTCCGGATCCTGTGCCGTCTACTACGAACTGGTCGGGCTCAAACGTGACTTTGAGCAATGTTGGGAGTACGCTGCAGGCGGTCGTGGGCGCAACCGGTACCGGCTCCATCAGCCGCTCGTTCCCCAACGCCAGTAGCGGATTCCTCGGCGCGGGCTTCATCGGCTACCGGTATCTGCGGCTCTACCTGCAGGCGGCGGATAGTATGGGGAATCCCCTCGATGCGGAGCCCTTCGCGGTGACGATTGCCGCCGTGGGGCCAGCGGGCGCCGATGGCCGGATGAATGTGACAAAGACCTGGGCCGGCAAGACCTCCGTCGCGAACCTCGCAACCGACATTGACCTCTGTATCCCGGACGTAGCAGACGGGACGGACGCCACGGATGCCCGGTACCCGCTGACAACTCCCTCGCCACGGGCGATCATCGACGGGCCGTTCTGGGGCGTCTCGAATGTGCAGAGCCTCCAGATCTCCAACCTGCCGGCGAACACCACGTGGATTCTGTCTGAGGTGCAACTCGCCCGGCAGTCCTACACTCGGGTAACGATGCTGCCCGGCTTCAACTACTGGGTGAGCAGCCACGACTCGGACGCTGGAGAGATACCGGATCAATACGGGATCTCCTTCACCGGGGAGACGGACGGACGGCAGAGCCTGGAGGGACGGCACGCCGATCGCTCCTCCGATGGTATGGGCGGCTGGCTCTACAATCCGTTCTCGGTAGCAGGTCTCGTAGCGCTGATCGGCGGGGATGAGTCCGGAGGACAGTACCAGGGCTGGCAGGTCTCCACGCCGTCTAATCCCCCTGGGTCTCACTGTGGCGATCCGATTCCCCCGCTCAGTTGCTTCACCCAGAACTCCGTCGTTGAAGCTATCTGTCTCGCCGGAGGGGGACTGCTCTACGTCCCTGCGGCAGCCGCGTTCAACTGGCAGAGGACGGTAGAGCAAGAGATCAACCCCGGTGGGGCGACGATCCTTGCGCAGTACCTCTGTGATAGCACGGTGCTCTATCCCGGCTGTGGTGACATTGACCGGTACCAGAACGCCGCGAACGTCGGGAAGTACGGAGTTCAAACCATCCTCGCCGCCGGCAAGATCAATCTGCGGGGTAACTCCTGGGGCATATTGGCGAGAGACCCAGGAGACTCCGGCCAGTATCCGGCTACGCTCACGGATACGACTCTCATGCCCTCGGTAGCCAGCGGAACGGGTACCTGTGATATCGCGCAGGGACTCTACCAGACTGCGAATCCAGGCGCGCGCGGGCTAGACGACACCACCACGCAGACGAACTATAACGGCACGACGGAGACGGTGAGCCGCAAGTTCAAGTTTGGGGGCAGGCGATACCGAGCGTGCCTGCGGGCGAGCGGCAAACCGTACCGAGTGATCGAAGCTGACAGCCTACGGAGCTACCTGCACGTCTCGCTGAACAACCAGATCAACACGTTCAACCTTGCCGATCTATCTCCGGCGTTCTCTGGTCAAGTCGTCTCGGCGGCGGATTACTTCACCTGCATCCGCATAGATGAGCGCCGGGGGACTCTCGTCGCGGGTGCCGTCAAGGCGGGGATGTCGTCAAATACATGGTCCCTCTGGTATAGTACAGACTGCGGTTTGACGCTGACGGAGACATGGAGTATGGTAGCGACCGGGTTGCAGGTTGTCTGCATGAGCTTGCTAGGACTGTTCGCGGCCGTCTATGCGGATGCATCTCATAACCTGTGGATCGAGTACAGCCAGGATGGCGGCCAGACCTGGAATACAGCCGCGGAGGTAACCGCAATGGGCTCTCAGCTCTCAGGACAGATCGAATCGCTCGCCTTCGATCCCCGCCGCTCGGCGCTGCTGATGTCGATAGGGAATGTCGCGGGCACCACGGCGGAGATCTATGGATCCACGGATGCAGGGCTGACATGGGGGCTGGTACTTAGCTAATGACCTTCGAGACTCCCAGCGGCTACACTGCCGGTCAACTGAACGAGAATGGCGTGCTCGCGTTCTCCGGCCCGCTCCGCTCCGCTGATCTCGTGGACTCCTTCGAGGATGGACAGGAGCCGGCGCACTGGGGACTGCTGCCCGGAGTCCTTGTGGCGTCTGCGATTACAGGCTCTGGCCTCACGCTCTCATTCCCGGATGGCTACGCCTACTATGCCCGGCAGGTCTGGGTGTCAGTTGGGATCAGCTCAGTCATTCTCAGCAATATGACCCTGTACCTCTACGGATGCAGCGATGGGCAGGTGAGGACTTCCGCAACGGAGACTCCCCCGGCGGGTTGGGATGACACGAGTTCGTGCCTGCTCTGCCTCGCGGTCGGGAGCGGGGGGAACCTCACGATCACCCAGGCCGGAGTCCAGCAGCTCGCGAGGTACGCCAATCCGGCCACGCGGGTAATTCAAGACGGGGCGATCACAAACGACGCGGGGAACAGCCGGATTATCACACAGGGCTTCATGCCGCAGATGACCAACATCCCTGCCGGAGTGACGGTGGATGTTCCAGCGGGGTATCAGTGGCGCGTCTATGGCCCGTTCTCCGGCGCTGGGATCATGACCGTCGAGGGATCTGTACTCGGCGAGGATGTGAGCGTTACCACGGACGAAGAAGAGGCGCAGATTCCCGCAGGGGTCGTCTATGCGAATACCTCTGTTCCCGCCGGTAACACCATCGCTAATACCACGGCCGCGACAGCCTTCACGTCAAGCTACCCAGTTCCCGCAAACTCCCTCCAGATCGGGACGGTGCTGCGCCTGACGGCGTACGGGGTCTACTCCACCGATGCGGTGACGGCCGGTACTCTGACGTTCGCCGTCTCGTTTGGTTCTACGCAGCTTTGCGCAACGGCGGCGCTCACGAACCTGACGAGCCTGTCCGCGCAGGGGTGGAAGCTGGAGGCGCTCCTGATCGTGACCGCAGTCGGCTCAGGCGGAACAGTAGAAGCGCAGGGGTTGACGTTTCTGACCACGGCCGCCAGTACGGCACTCGTCGCCGATATGCCGAATGCTTCTGCCGTGACTGTCAACACGACCGTTCCCGAAGTGCTTGAGTTGACTGTCACCTGGAGTGCAGCCAGCGCGAGTAATACGATCACGCTCCGGCAGTTCGTCGTGAGCCAGGGGGTTTAGATGGCATCCGGACAATGGGCAATTAACGGGGGGGTTCTCTCGCTCGACTCCGTTCTCGGCAACGGCAACCGGCTATTGGTGGGACTAACGGCCAAAGTCATGGCCGCCGACGCCAACGACTCCCTGACGGCCGCACAATGCGCCGCTCGGATCATCGTCGTGACCAGTGGCGTAAGTCTGACGGCGCTCCGGAATATCGTCATGCCAACGGTGGAAGCCGGGCAGCTCTATCTGGTCAGTAACCAGACCACCGGGGGTCAATCGATCAAGATCATTGGTGCTTCGGGCACCGGCGCAACAGTGGCGACCGGTAAGGTCGCGTGGGTCTTTTGCGATGGCACAAACTTTGTAGCCGGACCTAGCACATAAGGAGTCCTCATGCACAAAATCAACCGGCTGGCAATTCCGCTTCTTGTCGGCGTCTTGATCGCGACGTTCTTCTGCCGCGACATCTCCCCGCATGGGCACCGATGGTTCGACAACTCCTACACAATGTCGGACTTCAAGACGCTCTCCAGCGGGCAGAAAGCAACGGTCGTTCTGGATGCGGGCGGCAACATCCCCATAACGGGACTGCCAATTACCTACACGGACAGGTCCGGCACCACCACGGCGGCGAACGTCTCTCAGCAGCTTGCCGCGGCAAACTCCGTCCGGAAATACTTACTCTTTGAGAACACCAGCACGGATCCGGAGTACGTGGAGTTCGGCGCGGCGGCAACGACTGCGAGCCTCCTGATTCCGGCCGGCGGTGGTTACGTCTGGCAAAACGGCGCACAGTCGGGACAGACCTTTAACGAGCTTGCCCCAACGACGGGCGATGCTTTTGTGTGTCTGGAGGGTCAGTAGATGCGAGCTTTGCGCGGGTTGGGATTCATCTTGCTCTCTCTCTCGTGGGCGCTCGGCAGCATCGGCCAGGCGGTTCCGGCTCCCCCTACGCTCTACAACGTGCCACGCTTGGGCAACTCCCTGGCGAAAGCGGGCGGACCAGCACACGGCCAGATCTGCGCTACGAGAGCGGCATTTCCATTCACCGGAACGATTGCGCTCGCTTCTCAATCCTACCGGTTCAATGTCATCTGGACCTGCAACTTTACGAGTTGTAGGCTGCTGTTCAACAACTTCTACTCTTCCGGTACAGGGGACGTGCCGACAGGCGGCACGCTTACGGTCAACGGAAATGTACAGTACCCGGTGGGCGTCTGGACCCCGCTCACATTTAACGGCCGTACTGTAGGGACAATGGACTCGGGGGGCTCTATCCTCTCGGATCCCATAACGATCAATGGGCTCCGGGGGCAGCGAGCTTACGAAGAGATCTACGTAACCTCGACTAACTCTGCAATCCCTAACGCCTGGGCAGGTCAGTCGGCGCTCGGCGACGGTACTGCGACTAGCTCGGGTACGGATGCCACGAGCAACCACCTCTTCACGGCCTCTGGTACCAGCATGTACGCGGCGAGTGCCATTATCACGGAAGACGGCCGGGGACCTCCCGAAAGTCTCCACGGCTCCGGCGACAGCATCCTGAGAGGGGCGGGCGATACGCTCCAGCCCAGTTACGGATATTTTGAACGGTGGGCCGAGTGGGATCGCGCTAGGCCGTTCGCTATTTTCAAAGGTACGAGAGACGCAGAACGGGCGCTAAACATCCTTGGAAATGGTGGTTACCTGCGTCGCTTCATGGAGGGTTTCGCTAGCGCCGTCTGGTGTGAGTACGGCACGAACGATCTATTCTCTGACAGTCTCAACCTTGCGCAACTGCAGGCGCGTTTGACTCAACTCTGGCAGAGCTATACTCGGCGCGGACTCACTGTCTATGTACCGACGCTCCTGCCACGCCCTCAATCCTCCACAGACTCATGGGTGACGACGACTAATCAGACGCTTAATGCGCTGAATCCAGTCAGGGTGGCTTACAATGACTGGCTACGCACCAATCCGATTCCAGGCGTGATCTGTGTGGATATAGCTTCGCAGATTGAGGCGAATCTCGCCGGGGCGTTGACAGTTGACGGCGGGTATTACTACTGCGGACCTGGCAACAATACTGCCTACACGGCGGACGGGACGCACCCAAACAGCCTCGCTGCCAACGTGTTAGCGCAGTATCTTGTAACGTTGGGTCTTACAAACAGGATATTCCAGCCGCAGCTGCAGTCGTCGCTGTATACGGGGCTCATCGCGGCCTATAAATGCGACGAATTCAGCGGTACCCACTACGACTGCAGCGGCAATAACAACGACATGGCCGCTGGCGGCGGGGGTCCGGTGTGGGGGGCTGGGCCCGGTCCAACCCCAGGCGGATTGATTCCTGCGGCAAGTATTTTCACTTCCTCTAGTTCCCAGTATTGTGAGGTAGCTAACAACGCCACCATACAGGCGCTCGGAGGAACGGGAAAGTTCTCATTTGCGGCGTGGTTTAATCCATCGTCAGTCGCCGCAGACGGAACGGTGGTCAGCAAATGGAACGCTTCCGGCAACCGCGAGTTCATGGTGAAGTACACCCAGTCGGGCGGCCACATGGGAGTGTTTCTCATCGCGTCGGATGGGACAACGCAGACGACCCTCACGGCCGCGAACGGAGGATCGATCTCTACATCCACATGGTATTTCATCTATGTCACCTATGATGGAACCACGCTAACGACGGCTTGCACGCCGGCAAGCGCAGGCACGCTCTCAACTGCGTCCACGGCGACACCCTCCGTTCAGGGGATTGCGGCAAGCACGGCGGCGCTGGATATCGGACGGCGACAGGATGCAGGAGTCTATTGGCCCGGATCTATCAGCAACGTTCTGCTCTACAACCGGGTCCTGACGGCGACAGAACTAGCCTCTCTTTATAATGCTGGCTACGGGTTACCCATACCCTTCACGGCGTTTATCAATTAACCGGGCTGTATAATCAGAAGTGACCGGCACACGGCGTCGTCTTGGCGCCAAGGATCGCAGTCTCCTGCAGCCGGAGCGGAGACAACCAAACGCGCCACGAAACGCTATGACGGCGCTGCCCGAGCTGAAGGGTTGCGCCGTCATAACTCAACTGAGGGGATTCTACCCATCCCTCACGAGGGGGAAATAATGATCTACTCACAGCGCAGGCCGATGCGCTGTCACCTAGACGTGGCAGACCGACTCACCGATCGCGCGTATGTTGCGCGGTTTCTTCTCGCTATGGCTTTCGCCTGGATGGCAGCGATCCTCGCGGCGGCTTTCTACTCAACTGGAGGCGCGGCGACGATGGAGGTATCTGTCGACACGCTGAAGAATGTCGCCACCGTCCTGGTATCTCTGGGGGGAACGTCTGCTGCCGCGTACGCTCTCTTTCGGAAGGTATCTGTCGATACGCTCAAGTCTAACCTTGACGCTACGACCGGGGTGGTCAACACGCTCAAGGTCGGGCAGGCCGAGCAGGATAGAACGATCGCCTCTCTCAGGTCGGACCTGAAGAACGCAACGGACGAGATGGTGAGCCTGCGCCGCACGAACGCCGAACTGAGCGCCCTTAATCTGGCCCACCAGGCTACTATCATCAAGATGGAGGGTCGTATCCGCGATCTGGAGATTGAAGTCTCCATGTACCGCGGCCACGTAGATCCGGCATCGATGCAGCATCCTGGGACCGGAATCTAACCAATCGGCCGCTGTATGGAAGCTGCGGCGGCCATTCTCTCGAAAGGCGAAATACCATGTCGGTTGTAAGTACCATCATTGGGGACGTTGAGAAGGGTATCAGCGAAGCAAAGACCGTTGGCGCAACCGTGGATGCCGTCAAGTCCGGGGTTCCGGCGCTGCTGGCCGAAGGAGCAGACTTCACTGGACGGCTCGAAGGGACGATCGCAGATCCGGCGCTGATTGTCACCAATGGCCCGCAGATGCTCGCAGACCTGAAAGAGATCCTCGCGGGTGTGGAGTCGCTGTTCAGCAAGCTGTAGGGGGAGTCATGATCTTCAGAACCGCGCTTGTGTATGTGGTGATACTCTGCCTGCTCTATGCCTGCGGAGTCACGCCGTCCCGTTCTGCCCAGCAGTCTGCCGTTC